>Ga0209292_1002493_pt1 | contig 21195 bp, 9 predicted proteins | sample GOMGulsemesocosm_2_FD_184634 | JGI IMG/M metagenome (GOLD analysis project Ga0209292, IMG submission 184634) | Methane-oxidizing microbial communities from mesocosms in the Gulf of Mexico - GOM9C Gulf of Mexico (SPAdes) (version 2) | ecosystem: Environmental > Aquatic > Marine > Cold seeps... | reverse complement strand
CGTAACCGATTAAATGTTTCTTTTACCAGAGGGGGATCATTAGCATTTATTTGATTATCCACAACCTCAAGCATTATCTCACCTGCTTTAGTTGGATCTTCATTGCTCATTTATGACTCCTAAATCTCGATAAACATAACGCCCAAATAACGGGCTAAGTAACGCTTGCTAAAATTGTGACGCGAAGCAGAACCGAGCAAGCGTTGCGTGTCCCTGTTAATTTACTTGTTATTTCGCGACTACACCAAGCGGGATGCTAACTTTTTATATATAGCATTTTTATCGCGCTTTCCTACAGCTAATACGTAAATTACGATCTCGTTATCGAGGACTTCATAAGCTAATCGATAACCTGCTGTACGTAATTTAATCTTATAGACTGAATCATATCCTCTCAGCTTAGCTGACGGCACATGGGGATTTTCTAATCTTTCAGCAAGCTTGTTTTTAAATTGCTTCTTAAGTGGCTCAGCTAATTTATCCCACTCTTTTTTAGCCGCAGGAAGAAACTTTAATTTATAGGTCATCTAAGTTAACTTCAATCGCGTTTGATAAATCAGCCCGGCGCTCTTCTACCACTTTAGCTAATTCGTAATCATCGACAACATCCATTAACCATTCATAGGTTTCAGCAGGAACTAAATATGCAGCAGGCTTATTGTGATTTAATATCGCAATTGCCGATCCATCCGCTTCATTAAGTAAAGCCGTAGGGTTTTTTTTAAGTTCAGAAATACTCGCTGAACAGTCAGCTAGGACTTGTCTCATATTTACCACCAATTAAGCATTAAATTTAGTACTTATTTTAGACCTAATTTAAATTTTAAGCCAGAACTTAATTTAGCGATATAACAGCATATTATGGAGACGTTTCAGTAATATCCAAGATAAGATTTAATCTTACTTTTATTATAATCAATTAGTTAAAAGAGAAGTTGAGTGTTTTCTAATTATTACTGAGACTTCTCAGTAAAATGGCCCCTCCCCTTTAGAGGTTGCGCTAAGAAGATTGTTTAGATACTTAATCCGAGAACGGTATCGCCGCTTCATACACTTAGTTAGCTCTGACTGGCTTTTCGTTGTGCACTCACGGCGAAGTGATTTTAACCAAGTACGCTGAAGTTTTTTAATTTCAGGGTATTTATTAGTTGCTCTAACGTTTTTATACAGTTCACCTAGTTGATCGTCGTAAACAGAAAGCCCTTTACTGCTACATATAGCCTTTTCTTGTTTACTGCGTGCTAGTTTACAATCAAAACTGGCTGTTACATCAGCCTTAGAAGCGGCAACGATACTTTCTATACTATTTGTTAATAAATTATTTTTATTCAAGTAATGTTGTAGTCCATTTCCCTCTGAATCCTTTATGTTTTTGTCGGCACCCGCGCTAAGTAAAGACTGAATGACAGGTAACGTGGCATTCTCTACAGCATATGTTAATGCAGAACGATTAAGGTATTGAACGGAGGCATAATTATCGCTAGAGGCTGTTACATCAAATACAGATGAGTTTATTTTCAGCAGTCGTTGAATCGCGTCATAATCGTTAAAATGAGCAGCCCACATTAATTCTGTTTTATTGAACCAATTTGAAGCTATTGAACCGTTTTCGTCGTCTAAAGTATAAGAGTCTGTAGCTTTTGTATTTTTGCCATTACCGTGTCGGATGATAGGATGAAGGTAGACTGTTTTTTCTAAAAAGTTGTAAATCGCTTGGGTAGCCATACCATCAGCAATCGCCTCATCGACTTTTAGTTCATTAATATAATAATGGCTAAGAACGTACTTTACACCGCTCATGTGTTCTCGAATGACTTGTGCTTCTCTATAGCTCCAAGAGTCGCGTGATGCAAACTCTTCTAATACTGCCTCTACGTTTATGTTCTTGGAGCAATTATCAATATATTTATTGTTAAAGCACTCTCCGTCTTTACCGACTTTGATTAACCAAGGTTTCTTGATGGCGTTATCGAATCCACCAATAACTTTCCTATGTCGATTTCCCATACTTCCATAATAATGAGAAATATGTGTCACCCCTTTGGTCATCAAACTCGTATTTGCAGCCTCTTCAAGAGCTGATATTTGTTGTGATTGAAAAGATATTTTAAGGCCAACTTTACACACTAATTCAGATTTCTCTTCGTTTAGTCTGTGGACCTCGTCACCTGCTATAGTATAAAAGTTATCATTAAATTGAAAAAGGTTAGTGACATAAGAATGAAACACACGCTCTTCGTCTGGATATATAAGTTGCACGCCACTGCCTTCTATCGGAACAAGTTTTTGTTTGTCATTCATGCCAGAGATAAGTGATTCTAGCTTAACATCTTCTATTATCCATATTCTATGAAATGGGCCTCTCCAGCCAATAGTATTGCTTTGAAATACGAAACTTTTATTTTCTGAAGGCTTTAACGAGCCTACAGCCGTAGCGTCAGTCGACTTTCCTCCATACTTGAAGCCATGCTCCACACCAACGATTGGGTGCCAAGACATCCACTTGACCCTTTCATTAGTAAAAGGTGCTGTAAACTTAATTGGAATGCTTGGTCTTTGTTGAGGTAGATACACGCTATCATCCGCGTGAGAAGGTAATTCTTCAGTTATGAATGACGGAGCTTTACCTTGATGAAGTTGATCCAAATATGACTGTTTGAAAACAGCACAAACAGAATCGTCATTAACGGCGAATGAAGGTAATACTTGAGACTGGCTAATGCCAGATAATAAACTTAACGTGATCAATAAAGCTTTGAATTTCATTTAATTCCCTTTAAGAATTTAAATCTATGCCTAATAAAACATCAGGTTTAAAGATCGTATATGACAAACTTCATAAATTACCAAACACTATCTTTATTGAATTAGGATTAAACCCTAAATCTATAACGTATTACTAAGCGGGAATATAGCCTGTTAAAAAGTGAAACAGAGCGGAACTAGCCATCTGTAAATTGTCCCGCTAGAATAGCTTGTAATATTCTTAGGGGATATCGGTTAGCAGTTTTTGAATAACCTTAGGGTCTACTTTCTGCTCACTTAAAAAGTTATAAATAAATTGTGCTCGATTAGCAGATTCTAATCTATAACCTTCTACTTTAACTTTTTCAGTTTCAGCCTTTATGACTTCTTTTTGTGCAACCAACTTTTCATTTTCTAAAACTTGTAATGATGATTGCATTACTGTCGCATATAACTTTTGAATTTGCTCTGAAGTTAGGTTTGAATTTATTGATAACTCACACAAACGGTACATAGACTCTCTTAAAAACATTACCATTTGAGTTTTTTCTGCCATTTTAATAATATTCTGGTTCAATTCTCCCTTGGCTTTGGCTTCCCCTGTATCTGCAACATTCAAACTCCCTTCAAGTTTTGAAACCAAATTAACCGCGGCATCAGGTGAAGGTTCTGCACATGACCTCCAGTTAGAATTTTCGTTTGATATAATTGTCCCTCTTCTTGTTACATCATAATCTAACCAATAACTCTTATTGTTATCAAGTTCATGCTCTCTCGCTGGAGAAGTGAAACTTGAGCAACCTGATATGCTAATTACTACAAATAAAATTATTAAATATTTCAAATAAAACTCCATTTTCAATTAAAAATATAACGCCCTATTAAGAGGCTAATTATAGTTGGCTTAAAGCGACGAAGGAGAAAAACCAACTATTTTCTGTCCTTGATAATTGCTTCTTATAAATGTTTTTATTGCAGAACAAGACCTTTAGGAGCCATTGGTTTTACAAACTTATAAAGATTGACATAAATCACAATTGGTTTAGAAATGCCATTGTATGTAAGTTCATACATATCTAATAAACCACCAAACGGCATTGATGGGTCTTCAAAAGCACAACAACTACCTAACCTTTTTACTTGAACCTGCTCACCATTAGGCCCTTGAAGGCCTTGAAAGTATTCAATATGCGCTCCTTCATACTTAGTTCCGCGAAGAAACCCGCCTAGTTCAATTGGGTTTTGTTCAGTGACACCATATTCGGGATCTTTAGAGGTCATATCAAATGAATCTATTGACAATGGCGCTTTACTTGTTGATGCGCAGCCTGAAAATTGAACAAGAAAAATTATCACAATTATATTTTTAAACACTAGTCATCCTTAATATTCATAATGCCACATTAAGAGGCAAATAATAGTTGGCTAAAATAATCGACGATACAGCAAACAACCAACTTTATTTACCCTGCTGAATGCTTTGTTATGCTGAAGTTCCAAACCTAAATCGATTCCTATCTTTCTTGCAAGCATGAATTCAAAGCTGTACTCAGCTGAACCTCCTGTAAATGCCCAAGGTTTAACTTTTGGCTTGCTGGTTGAGGTAAAAAGCGTAAATCATTAATCATTTGAATTAATGTATCTTCAGGAATATCTGAAGGAGAAACTTGTAATATTTTTATATTTGTAATTTGCTTAGAACTAATAACATCTCAACTAAAACGAACAGCACCCTATACTTCCTTAGAAGTGTAGTCAATAGTAAAAATTGGCAAAGCTTGTTTAATAACGACTTCGATTGAGTTTTTCCGTAAGGAAGGAAGGCAAGCAACACTTTCTATATTTACAATCAGAAAAAGTATAAACAGTAAAATTTTAATCACGTTCAGGCCTTCAACATAACGCCGTATTAACGGACATAATGTAGTTGGCTAAAATGTAAAGAGAAGAAGACCCGGCCAGCTGTTATTTATTGCTCTAGCAACTTTCTTTTAACCTCTGAAGTTGGAATCATGCAAGAATCCGATTTACCAAAAATACTATACTTGTCCTAACGAATACTCGATAACAATAATTTCGAAAACCTTTGATTAATACTTTGAAAGCGCTAAATAAAATCACAATCCTGATAAATTTTTTTATCATTGCTAGTACAAAATCTGTTCTTTAGAAAATATATGACTAAAAGTTTTAGGCTAATGTCAGGAAAGTAAACATTAGCCTAATGAATAATTTATACCTTCAGCCAAAATAAAGGCAACTTAGATGCAGCGTGATCTCTCATAAAATTGAGTTTTTCCAAGGTATTTATCAGCATGATTAGCTAAGTCATACTTACGCCAAGTTTTTTGTTGTAAGAAGCCCCCGCCAATAGTCTGCTTAACTCCGTAATCATTGATAATAACTTCTACCTTTTCACCAACAAAACCTTTTACAACACCTTCATATTCTAATCTTATGATTCTATTAAAGAAAGGTTTAACATGATGTTAGTCAATCAGGCTTCTTTAACAGCTGAACTTATATAAAAAAGGAGATACGCATTTTTACGTATCTCCCTTATTAGCGACTAATTTTAAGCAGCTGCTTTTATTAGTCGCTTTCTCATTAAGCTCACACTAATAACGATGAGCATCCAGCTTATAGAACCACCGCCTCCGCTACTTTCTGTTTTAGTTGTTACAACTGGAGCGGCTTTATTAATAGTTACAACTGTTTGCTTAGATACTTGCTCAGTTTCATCTGAAACTGTTACCTTAAACTCTAGTGTTTGATCAGTTGTGAACTTTGGTGCAATAAAAGAAACGGTTGAATCTTCAGCGCCAGAAAGCGTAACTGTTGGCCCTGAAATTTGTTCCCACATAAAACTAAGTTCATCCTCATCTTCGTCAACTCCTGTTGCTTTTAACGAAACAGTATCACCTTCATTAAAAGTTTCACCATGACTGTCAATTGTAACCGTTGGTGCAATATTCACTTGACGTACTAAGACTTTAACTTCCGAGGTTGAACTGTCTCTACCATCGTCTACTGTTAATTCAAAAGTTAAAAACTCATCATTACTTACCTGTGGCGTTGTAAAACTTAAAATGGCAGTGTTCTGTCCTGAAAGTTCAACTTCTGCATCAGTTACCTGAACCCAACGATAAGTTAATGTGTCGTTTTCTTCATCAGTAGTTGCAGATGCATCAAGAGTAATGATACTTCCTTCATCTGTTTCTCGATCTTTATCAACGACAATTGTAGGTGCTTGGTTAATGACTTCTGAAGTTAATACCCCTGGATCTTTAACCATACCATTTGCAAGACCATCGGCATCATTATCGCCACCATCTTTAATTAATAGCTGAATACAGTTGTCGCCAGCTGTTAATCCTTCGTGGTAGTCGCTTGATAATGGGTAAGGACAGTTACCGTCGCCATCTGTTATGGCAGAATAAACACCGTTTTCACTATCTACAACAAAATCAAACCAACCTTTGGTTTCACTATATTTCCTGTAGATACTACCTTCAACTATTTTATTACCAGCTGATAGAGGAATGACAATTGGTACAGATTGTCCCACTTCAGTTAAACCTGAAACATTGAAGTTAGTAATATTCGATAGCGTAGTAAAATGCTCATCTGCTATAAGGTCGTTAACATCAACAGTTGCATTGGCGGCAGTTGCTCCTTCTGCAGTTGTAACTACATCACCAAGACTAAGGCTTAAACCATTCACCGTTTGCATTGCTGCTGTTGAGTCATCAATAGGTAAACGACTTGGGTTATTATCTGTATCTAAATAATCAGATATACCATCATTATCGCTATCGCTATAGCCTTCGTCTGCATCTGAAATACCATCATTATCACTATCGGTATCTACGCCTAAAGTTACAAGCGAAGCATTAACAACAATATCTTTAGCAACAGAAACATTAAAGAGTTCACTTGTATTGCTTTCACTCACACTTACCATTAACCCAAAAGTATTGGTCGTTAAGTCTTCAGCAGAGAACTCAAAGGTTGATGCTAGACCGTCAACATTTAAATCAACCAAGCTATCATTTACCGAACTCCACACAATATCGTGGATATCATTTTCATTAATATCTTTTACGATTGCAGTCACGGTCACAACACCATTATTGGTATCAACAACACTTATACTTTTACCGTTTTGTTGAGTTATTAAGCTGAGCCTTGGCGCAAAATTAGCTTCATCTACCGTTAATTCGCTAGACGTTACAAAACCTAATACTGCATTGCTTGCTGACGTTATGACAACGGAATAAACATCACCATCAAGTGCATCATTAGGTATTTCAACCGTAATATTACTCGAAATACCTTCTACAATAGCAAGTTGGTTCGCTGCTAGAATTGAACCTGACTTAATCAACGAGTAACTAATTCCTACAGGATAAACAGCTGCATCACCTGAAAGCGTTACAGGTAAAATAACCGTAGACCCTGGCTCAACTTTTCTGCTTTGGCTTAACTCAACGAGTGGATTAATATTAAGTTCTATCTTTGTTTCAGCTATATTATCAGAGCTATCAGTTGCCGATATAGGCACCAAATGAACACCAGATGGATAAAGCGTATCGCCAACAGCAACGGCGTTGATATATCCATCAACTAAGTCATAAGCTTGAACTTTATTTATAACATCGGTTATATCGTTAAGCGCTCCTATTGCATTAATAGTTTGTGCTTCAAGGTCATCAAACTTCGCATGAGTTGAATCAACAATTATTACTAACTGTATTGCTGTTGAAACATTGCCTGCATGATCTGTCGCAGTCCAAGTAACTTGGCTTTCACCAAGTGGCATGGCATCAGTAGCTGTTGAAACCACCGTTGACGGATATGCGTTGTTATCAGTAACTTCAGGAGTTACGAGTTCAACCGAAGTAAATTCTCCTGTTGCTTCTACAGTAACAGTGGTTAGTGCTGTAAATATTGGAGCTTCATCATCACCAACAGCATCATTTAATGGTTCACTGTCATTGATATCATCAATACCGTCATTGTCGTCATCAGCATCTGAATTGTTCCCAATACCATCTCCATCGGTATCAACAGATTCAGTTTCATCCAATGGGAACACGTCTTCTATGTCTATAACATTATCATTGTCGTCATCAGTGTCTGCATTGTTACCGGTACCATCTCCGTCAGTATCCACAGACTCAAAAGCATCTAATGGGAATGTATCAATGATATCAGGTACTTGATCATTATCATCGTCTTCATCACAAACATCCCCACCGTCGTTTGCTCCATCGGTATTTAATTGCTCCGGATTTGCAATATTAGGACAATTATCTTCTGAATTTTCAATACCATCGTTGTCATCATCTAGAGGTAAATCCTCCCTAACGGTAATAGTACCGTGATGTGAAGTCCATTTACCGATATCGCTTACTAATAATATTTTATAAGCATTACCGAGACCATTTAATATCGACCCGTCAAATTTTTTCTCGCCATTGTTTGCAATGTTTGATGCAAATCTGTACCAATTACGACTTTTTAAAATGCTCATATTAAAGCCGCCAGAAATATCTATACCTTCTGGATCATCATGTAAAACATATATATCTACACTTTCACCGGTAACTTTAGCAACATCCCAATTGATACTGAATTCATATCCAAGTGTGATCTTGTCATTTGCTTTAGGTGAAAAAAGAGCATCTTGAAAGTTGTTCCAATCTAGCTCATTTATACTAGGCGAAGAAATGGCGGTTTCACTGATAGTAAACGTGCCGCGATGTAAGGTCCAATCGCCACTGTCACTGATGAGCAATAACTTGTAAGCATTACCAATGCCATTCAACAATGCGGCATCAAATCCAATATCACCATTGTTTTCCATGTTAGTGGCGAACTTGTACCAATTTCGGCTTTTTAAAATGCTCAAATCAACACCATCAGTAGTATCAATACCTACAGGGTCGTCATGTAAAACGTAAATATTTACGTTATCACCAGTGATTTTATTATTATCCCATGTAACACGAAACGCTTGGCCTATCACAAATTTGTCTCCTTTCGTCGGAGACATTAGCGCGTCTTTATAATTATCTAAGGCTAAAGAGTTAATTTCTGGTATAGGTTTCTGATTTAAATTAATGATCAAATTGTCGATAACATTTTTATCATTGGAATAAACAACTAAGTCTTCATCTAAACAATTATCTGTAGCGTCTTCTGTATTTGCATGACAAACAACCATGTTAGGTGCATTCATATCAGAAACGAGCTTAAAGAAATCAGTTGTAACACCGTTTTCTTTTATCTGTACTACTCCAGAATCTAATACATTATAAGACCCGTTGATTGTTTCTCCATCCCAATCAGCGGTGAACTCACCATCTGAAAAGTGCAATTTACGCAATTTATACAGGCCACTTTGCTCATCTCTAACTGCTCCATACATAGTAGAGCCATTTAGCCCACTTTCAGTGAATGAATAAGCCTCACCGTTACTTTCACTAATAACAATCGTACCGCGGTGTGTCGTCCAGTCACCACTATTACTCACCAGTAATATCTTGTAAGCATTACCAATGCCATTCAGTAACGATGCGTCAAAGCTAATATCACCACTGTTTTCCATATTGGTCGCAAATTTATACCAATTTCGACTTTTTAAAATACTGAGATCAAATCCATCTACAAGATCTATTCCTTCAGGGTTATCATGCAAAACATAGATATCTACTTTACTACCAGAGACTTCGTCAGTGTTCCAAGTAACACGAAGTGGTTGCCCCTGATAGAATTGGTCACCTGCACTTGGCGATGTCATTGCATCTTTATAATTCGATATTTGCAAACTATCAATACTGACAGACTCCCCCCCTGGAGCACTTGGAGTACCAGATACCATAACCCCCATATTGCTTAATGTAATTATCTGATTAGCATCAGTTAATGGGATATTATCAATATATAAAGTCTTCAGTAATGTTAATGAAAACAATGCTGATAAATCATTTACTTCTGTATTATGAATGCTGATCAATTCCAAAGATGAAAGACCTGAGAGCAAGGATAAATCACTAAAATTAGTACCATCTAACTCAATCCAATTTAGTGTATTAAAATGGCGTAGTGGAGACCAATCTATGATATTCGTATGAGATAAGTACAAAGTATCTAAATTTAAGCTGTTCAATATATTTAAGTCATTAAAACTACCATATTCGATATGAAGTCTTTCTAAATTGGTTAAATTCGATAATTCATTCCAATTAATAATATTGGTATCACTAACATCCAATCTAGTAAGATTTACTGAACTTATTAAGTTCAAATTTTCAAAATTTGTTCCTCTAACACTCAGTTTAACTAAATCAGTATAACGACTTAACCAATCCCAATTTTCCAGAGCGATATTTAGATAACTAACATCAATGCTCGTAATTTCGGTAAAATCATGAAGTCGTGATATGTCTTCAACATACGTCCCACCAATATTAAGTTCACGAATCGTTGCTGATACCAGTGATAAGTCTGAAAATGTTGAGTTGCTAACATCTAATGACTCAAGTGAAAGAGCACTCAATGGTTGCCATTCATATTCTGCTAACTGCAGTTCTTTCAAGGATAAAGAAGTTAACTCTGTTAGTGGTTCTAACAGTGTCAAATCGTTTATTTTACCATTAACTATGTGCAAAGTAGTCAAGCGACTTAAGTTAGCTATACTTGATAACTCTTGGTCAGTAAAATTATTACCGCTACCCCAACCGATGTACAAATATGTTAGGTTAGTCATTTCCTGTAATCTGTTTAAATTCATGACTTCAGGAGAAAACAGGCCTAAAGATTCCAAATTTGGAAATTGGGTTAAGTCATCAAGATTATCAACAGTTCCACTTTTAACGCAGTACACCTGAGTTACTAGTGCAACCAAAGTAGCGTCATCATATTCACGATAAACACACTCTCGCAATACTGGCTCATTAAAGTTCAAATCACCTAATGTTAAGTCTGCATTATGTGCTGGTGTTAAGGGGTCAGGGTCTTCAGAGTCTTTAATTCCATCGCCATCAGTATCAGGGTTGGTTGGGTCAGTACCTTGCTGAAATTCTTGCAGGTTGGTTAAACCGTCGGTATCAGAATCAAGTGCAGCATCTGAATCATCATATGGGTTCAACCCATACTGGTTTTCAAAATCATTAGTCATACCATCGTTGTCAAAATCAACAGGGTTAGTATTAACAGGATCAGAGTCTTCACCGTCGATTATACCATCGCCATCAGAGTCTTGATTAATTGGATCAGTGCCAAGTTCATATTCAGCCAGGTTACTTAAGCCGTCACCGTCAGAATCTAAATTAGCATCATTGTCATCAAAAGAGGATAAGCCATAAGCGTCTTCAAAGGTATCAGGCATACCGTCATTGTCGTCATCGGTGTCTAAATCATTTGAAATGCCATCATTGTCGTTGTCGTTATCAAAACCATAAAAAACGATATACTGTTGCGAATTTTGGTAGGTCAAATTAACTAACTTTGATTCAAAATAATTCTTATAGTTATCACTATGTGGCTGTAGCGCTAATTCTCTAATTTCTTCTTTACTTTCTAGTCTGATATAAAATTCATTATTTTCATCTAAATAAACTTTAGTATCACCCACATTTATATATTCAACCTTTGATTGAACATCAGCGTTAAACAATTTACCTTCAACAACAAAGTTAGGTAAATACCTGATGTTATCTATGTATTGAACGGTTTTTGCATTTTGAGTATTAGCAATAATTTCTAATGAAACGTTTTGACCAAACATTTCAAAATCTTGAGGAACAACAAAGTTAACTTCATTGTTGATACTCTGCCCTTTAAAAACTAAAAGTGGTTCATCATCAAATAATAAATTAATAATAATATTTTCAATGCCTATCGAAATGCCATTTTTGTCAATAGCTCCTCTGATATTTACGGTATAAACCTGATTGGCCACCATAGTATTTTGGCTATCAAATGAAAGTGATTGAGAGTCCGAAAAAACTAAATCATTAACTTTGTACGTAAATGAATCACTAATTTCTAATTGCTTTTGAGCAACAAAACCTAAGTTATCTCCACCGCGAACAACTATCTTGTAATCAGTTCCCAAACTAGCGGTTGCAGGAAAAAAGCATACTTGTTTAAAATTATGACTACTTGTTATCTCTTTAAAATATCCTTGATTCGTTTGCCACCAATAATATTCATCTACTTTAGTAGAAAAGTCAGAATCGACTTCTGAATTCACATTTAAAATAATGGCATTATTATCAACACCGCATAGCAATTTTAAGTCAACACTACTTTGCTCAATCGTATTAATTTTAATTGCAGTGGCATTCGCCTCATAATGCTCAGGATCAAATTCATACCCAATAGATTGAGATAAAAGTTCCGACGTATCAATTTCATCAGCACTTTTAAATTTAGCTTCAGTATGCTGATAATTTCCATCAAAATTTAATTGCGCATTTTGTAAAAATAATAAAGCTTCATAAACAGTTAAAGCACTATCCGCTTCAAGTAAGGGAACGTTCCCAGTACGGTTACCTTGCATCAAGTTATTTTTTATTGCTGTATTAAAATATTTCCAAGCCCAATCGGCTACTTTAGATCGGTCTTCATTGTCAGTAAAATCACCTAGCGCAGTTGAGTCATTAACAATGGTTAAGTCAAGGCCTTGTATAATCATTTTAACGAATTCTTGACGACTAACTTTATCAAGAGGTCTAAATAATTTATTTTCTCCTGAAAGTACCGTTTCATTATCCGCATCTCCAAGATAATAAGATAATTTTAAAAGAGAGTTAAAGTAATCCGCATTTCTATCTACATCAGCAAATGGCATAACAAAATTAGCCATATCTGCATTTTTAAACGATAGCGATTTATATGATAGAAAATGCTCTACCATAATGACGGCTTCTGCACGTGATACTTCTGTATAGATATTTCTGTTCAGTAAAATATTATCTATTAGTGTGCTATAGGTAGAAAATGACGCTTTAAATGTATCAAGCTCTGAAGATGAAGGTTCAACCACATCTACATTGCCCATTTTTAATACATTCCCACCACTTTGATCTTTGATATAATAAGTTTTATTGCCAGCAGATCTTGGTGTACAGTATGCGTAAACTATCGAAGAACTCGAAAAATCAGTAGTACAATTTTCTGCATCTGAAATTGTAAACGCCGTAGTTAGTGTTAAATTCTCACCATTAATTGTTATTCTCTCACTGCGAACATCTTTGGTTAAAGTTGGAAAATTCACAGAGCTGACCAAAGGTACTGTATCGGTAACAATGACACTGCCTGATTTTAAAACTACGCCACCACTTTGTTCTTTAACATAGTAAGTTTTACTACCTGCCGACTTAGGTGTGCAGTAGGCGTAAACCTTAAAGGGGCTCGAGAAATCTGTAGTACAGTTTTCTGCGTCTGAAATTGTAAACGCTGTACTTGGTGTTAAATTTTCGCCATTAATTATTATCTTCTCACTACGAACATCCTTGATTAACGTTGGAAAACTTACTGAACTAACTGTTGGTACTGAATCAATGACAGTTACTGAGCCTGACTTCAGAATGTTACCGCCACTTTGGTCTTTCACATAATATGTTTTACTGCCTGCCGATCTAGGTGTGCAATAAACATAAACCTTGGAAGGGCTCGAAAAATCGGTAATACAGTTTTCTGCGTCTGAAATTGTAAACACCGTACTTGGTGTTAAATTTTCGCCATTAATTATTATCTTCTCACTACGAACATCCTTGATTAACGTTGGAAAACTTACTGAACTAACTGTTGGTACTGAATCAATTACCGTTACTGTACCTGACTTTAAAATGTTCCCGCCACTTTGGTCTTTCACATAGTACGTTTTACTGCCTGCCGATCTAGGTGTGCAGTAAGCGTAAACCTTAGAAGAGCTAGAAAAATCAGTAATACAGTTTTCTGCGCCTGAAATTGTAAAAGCTGTATTTGCTGTTAGATTAGTGCCATTAATCGTTATCCTACCAGTACGAATATCTTTAGTTAACGTTGGAAAACTTACAGTGCTAACTATTGGTGTTGAATCAATTACCGTTACTGTACCTGACTTTAAAATGTTCCCGCCACTTTGGTCTTTCACATAGTACGTTTTACTGCCTGCCGATCTTGGTGTGCAGTAAGCGTATACCTTAGAAGAGTTAGAAAAATCAGTAGTACAGTTTTCTGCTCCTGAAATAGTAAACGCTGTACTTGCAGTAAGATTAACGCCATTAATTGTAATTCGCCCTGTCCGCTCCCCCTTGATTAGGGTTGGAAAACTTACAGTGCTAACAGCTGGTTTGGCAGCTATAATTGTAAAAGTTCTATTAACCAACTCACGGTCGAAAACACCATCTTTATATAGCTTAAAATAAATTGTATGTGTACCTAAACTATTTGATGCTGGTAAGTTTACATACCAGTTTGTCTGACCGCCCTGCAATTTATAAACAGAGGAGGATGCGTCTGCGGAAATACGTACATCATATTCTGGTGGTAATGATCCACTGAGATCGGCATAGACTTTATAGCTTTCTCCTACTTCTACAGTTGAAGGAGATATACCAAAAATTGATTCAGCTTGGCTTAGTGTTGAGAGTGCTGTTGCTAAGAATAAAATAATAAACTTCATTAATTGAAAATATTTCATGATTCAGCTCCTATTACATTAGCAACGTCACATGTTACATACCCACATTTTATATAGTCCATTACGTTCACTAACATGACTAGCATTTCATATTTAGTAATTAATTCTGCAGATTTAAAGGTGTTCGATGAACCGTTAACAATTTTAAATTCTAGCAATATTAACGCTTCATAAGTCCAATCTTTACCTGCCTCTGCGAATATTTCAGCTTGTTCTTTAAGCTTGTTTATTCTCTCTATCGGCAGCTTATCTTCAAGTTGGTATGCATTTATAATTATGTTAGAAAATTCATTTCTAGATATATTGTAATTATTATCTGGATCCAAATATTCATCATATTGGAACAGTAAATGCGTATCATCTAACTCTAATGCCCATATACCAAGTAAAACTAAATTATGAGCATTATTTTTATCAATATTATTACCTTGATAAAAGATTGTATCTCCAAGTAAAATATCATCAATGCTATAACCATGCGCTAATGCGCTTTTAATCTTTTTATGTGAAACATGATTGTTAGAGATTTTTAAATCTATATCAAAATTTTCCACCTCATACAGACGTGTTAAAGCATACTGTTCCGAGTCAGGAAAATAATATTTTATAAATTTTTCATATCGCTCTTTTGACCACATTGTGCTTAGTCTTATAAGCGCATACTTTCCATAATCTTCTTTTTGCATTTCCAATTCATACTTCCAACAATAAGCTGTCAAGCCTGAATTAATTGTCGCCAAAGAGTACTTCCCTTTTTTAAGTGAAGCCCAAAAAGTTTCAAGACCAGACAACTTTATTAGAGAACATTTAGCGCTAAATTCCTCTTTAATCCTTATTTTTTCTATTTTATTTTTAGCTTTGAAATAAGGTGATTCATGTTCAATATATAGATCAAGAATTTCTCCTATCTTTTCACTTTTCGAAAGCGCTAAAATACTATCTGTTGCTTCGACAGAACTATTAGCAACATCGACGCCTATTTCAGCCAAAATAAGAGAATTATCTACAATTGCTGAACGCGCTGCTATAACTGGATTTTTTGTTTTAAAGATTAAAAACTTAAAATTATTTTTAGCAATTTGAATAAGTCTTTTTAATGACGTTTTAATGACTTTAGTTGGTGCAGATTTAAAGCCTGATATTGGTAACTTCCTTACTTCAGCCATATCAAACTCTGTCATTTGCTCAACATATAAATCAGCAGCAATGGAAAATACTAAATCTATAGAAAACTCTAGAATTGTATCTGGAGAGAAACCTTTAACTTTTCTAATACCAGAGTTAAATTTAAATGCTTGGCCCAATTTACCTATAATTTCATTAGTAATTTTCTTTTGAGACTTTCCTGTACCAAATTTAACAATTGTTTTACTAGCATATACTGTTGCTTGTCCTACAAATTTTGTTATTAACTTAATCGACTCTCCCTCAATAACACCACCAAGTGAATTCAATGCTATCTCACAAACCTTTTTACTTGAAGAACACTCAGCATCAGCAGAACAAATTTGCTCAGATATACCTTTTACTTCACAATGATTTGTTCCTGCATCAGCTAAAACTGTAAATCCTGCATATGCACTGCCACTGAATCCAAAAATTAAAATGGCACATGCTATACCGGCTCTTAAATTCAAATGCACAGTTTTAATAATGTTAAAAAATAACAGATAACAACTACCCTTGTTGCCCATTGAATTAGATAATGGTTTTATTATCAACGTCAAAACAAACTCCTTAAGTTAAACCTTAAACATTCATAACAAGTAAAATTATTAAGCTTATTTTCATCTGAAATAATTAATACTTAGTTATGAAAAATCAGAAACATTTATTAACAAAATCTTATCTCAGCCACTTCAAATGTAACTAACACGATCCAATCAACTACTAACAAAATACAGTCAACCTGATATTTTCCCTTTGTTTTTATTACTTTGCGGTAAGTTAATACTATGGGGCTTAAAGATTTTAAATAAGATAACTTTATGTTAACCTTTTGTAGCTTTTCGATTTTCTTAAGGTTTCATTGGATGAAATATGTTGTACGCCTCGTTATTATTTGTATTTTTCTCTTTCCCCTTTTTTATTCAAATATCAGTAATGCCAATAATTTAGTCATAGCGCCTTTAGATGATCCGGCACTAAAAAACTTGCTTATAAGAACCATGTTTGTTGACAAGAAAAAGCGTATTTATATAGGTACCGATTCTGGAATTTATCGCTATGCAAATAACAATTTAGTAAAGCTTGATGACAACTTCGCCATAAGTGCAAATGCCTTTAATGGAGCTATTAGTAGTATTGCTGAGTTAGACGACAGATATTTAGCGATTATTGGCTTTCTTTCTCATGTGGTTTATTTTGATCGGGTTAAAGATGGTTACGTTGCGGCTCCATACGGTATTAATAAAAAAGCCCAGTTCTTAACATCGGAACAAGTTACTGATACGAGCTGGATATGGAATACTCAATTTGAATTATTAAATTACTCCTCTGCTAGTAAGCAATATAAAACATTACTTTTCACTTCCAAAGACGAACGTATTTATAACTTTAAGTACAACAAGAGTGATAACTCTTTATATGTAATGACCCAAAAAGGTTTGTATTTTACAGAGCACATTGACTCCCCTCTCCAAGTTATCTTTACTATCGGTGATGAGTACTTTTCAGGGGCTTCTTTAATTAATGATTCTTTTCATTACCTTAGCAATAAAAGGCATCTGCGGTTTAAAGCTGGCGAATTAGTTTCACAAGTTGATGTTAACTTTTGTCCAAAAGTGCAATCAGATAAACTGGACCTAAAAAGTTATGAGTATTTATTTAGTAGGCCATATTTTTATGATATCTCTGCCAACCAAGTCATGGCGATTTCTGAATGTGGAGTCTATCAATATGATGTTTCAAACTACCAACTAAAAGCTCTTATTTTGCCGAAAAGAACAGCATCGACTCAATGGCTAAAAGGTACAGGCTTTAGCAAAAATCTACCTATTATATTAGAAACTACTACAGGTTTATTTTTTATAGACAAAGACGCAGATGTTTCGATGCTTAGAAATAAAACCTCAGCAAGTTTAGGAGGTTCGACTTTTAGTATAGTTACAGTTAATCAAGACCAGTATTTGATTGCTGACGGTACGCCTGGATTAAAAATAGCTTCAAGACGATTGAACCAATTTAGTAATTTAACGCAAGCAGATCTTGAACGGCTTACAGGCGGACACTCACTGCGCGATATTATAAAAATTGATGACAATACCTTATGGCTTAGTAGCCAAACCAAAGGTTTATTTAAAATAACCAAACAAGGAGGACTTTGGCAGCAAGAAAAACAGTATTTAGCGAATACACATGTAAGAAGCCTCTACAAAGATAATAATATTCTTTGGGTGGCTACAGAGGGTCGTGGTTTACATCAAATAAACTTAGTCGATAACTCTATCCGCCGAATAGCTTCACCGAAAGACCACAGAGGCCTGTTAAGCTTTTTACCACTTAATAATGGGCAACTGTTAATAGGTACAACCAATGGAGCATTGCTTTATAACAAAGCAGCAAGCTACATGATTAAACAAATAGAAGGCATTGGCGGCGCTATTTGGGCAATGGCACAAGACTCAAAAGATAATATTTGGTTAGGTACTCATGCTGGTACTGAGGGCTTATTTAAATTAGATAATAATTTCACAATAGTAGAGTCTTATACCTACGCTGATGACTTATTTAATAGCGCAATAATGGATATGGCTTTAGATGAAAATGAGCAGCCAGTACTTGCTACGTGGGGAGGAGGATTACTTTACCGAAAACACAATGAAAATACATTTAGCCAAATAAATACCAAAGATGGTTTATTAAATGGCACAGTTCAATCTGTTATCAAGTTAGATAACAACCAATATTGGTTAAGTACTGAAAAGGGCTTAGCAAAAGTTAATTTGTGTCACGTAAATAATTGTACACATCAAGTTAAAACCTACACAACCTATGATGGCTTAAGTACCAATTTGTTTGACATAAATAGCGCCCATTTGAACGAAGATGGTTCATTAATTTATGGCGGCTTTTTTGGTTTAACTTGGTTTGATCCTAAAACTGACATCATCGAAAATAATGTATTGCCATCAGAGCATTATGTAAATAATTTAACAGTTGATGGCGAAAATGTTACGCATAAAACTGTAATGAACCATAATCAGTCTCAACTGAGATTAAGCCACGATACACAGCATATTAACATTTCTTTTAATAGCGATGATTACATCAATCAAAATAATAAAAAATACCGATATAAAATTAATGACAGTGGTTGGACAGTAAACCATCAGCCTGAAATAAACCTGTCAGCATTGGCTTATGGCCATTATTTAATTGAAGCAGGCAGTAGCAATAGCGATGGTTTATGGGCTAAAAACAACTTAAAATTACTCGTTATCATCGATCCCCCTATTTGGTTATCGTTTTATGCAAAAATAAGCTATTTAATAATATTCATATTATCTATTTTCGTTTTATTCAAAGTGAGAAATGCAACACTATTAAAACAAAATCAACTACTTGAGAATAAAGTAAAGGAAAAAACAATATTATTAAGTGAAGCAATAACAGCAAAAGAACATATGTTTGAGTCATCTTCACATGAATTACAAACACCTTTAACACTTATTCTTAACTACCTTGATTTATTACCTCTAAATCAATTTTCAGAAAAGCATGCTGATTATATTTCAATTGTTAAAAATCAGTCGAAACGCTTGCGTTATTTAGTGAAGTATATGCTCTTAAATGCAGATACTAGTTTACGAGTAGGACAGCCCATAATAACCAATATTGTACCAGCAATAACGACTCTTATTGGCTATCATAAAGCGCAAGCCGATAAAGCGAATATTTCCTTAATTGTCCGATGTGATATTAATTCAGATGTTTTTGTTAATTTACGGACTGATGCTGACCAAATTATTTTTGGCAATTTAATTGATAATGCTATTAAGTACTCACCTAATAATACAAAGGTGACTATTGAGCTTTCGACAAAAAAAAATGATTTGTTTTTTTGTATTTCTGATCAAGGTTCTGGTTTTAAAAATTTAAATAAAGTTGGTGAAAAATACTACCGAGAATCTAGCCAAATTGAAGGAACAGGTCTAGGTCTCTGGAACGTAATTAATTGCGTAAACAAAAGCGAAGGAAATTGTCTGATCTCAAATAATGATGAAGGCGGCGGTAGAATATCAATAACATTGCCATTATGCGAAGGTAGTACATTATCAACTAATTTAACCACAGTGAGCCCAACGCAGGAAAATTCACAGCCAGATTTTTCAACAGCTACTCCTTCTTCGAGTTATAAAATATTACTGGTAGAAGACGACATCAATTTAACGTCATTATTTAAAGAGACACTTGCTTTACAATTTAACATTCAGTTTTGTAACAATGGCCAGCAAGCAATTCAATATTTACATGAGGTTAAAGACGAATTACCTGAAGTTATTATTTCTGACGTTATGATGCCTCTTATGAGTGGTTTTGAGCTATGCAAAGAAGTTAAAAGCACAGATGAATTTAAGCATATTCCTTTCCTGTTACTCACAGCAAAATCTGATAATTCGAGTCAACAAAAAGGCTTGTTTTTAGGGGCTGACGATTATATAAACAAACCCTTTGAAATGACGAGCTTACAATTAAAAATCAATAACATTATTAACACCAATAATGCGAGAAAAAAATTACAACTTGATTATATAACGACTGAAAAAAACATAGAAAAAAGTGCAGATATCGAAGAGTCTATTCAACATGACTTTATTACTCAAGTTCGAGCATCTTTAAAAGCTAATTTATGTAACTCAAGCTATAACATTAATGATTTAGCCAGCACTCAACATATGTCTGTTTCAACTTTGCGGCGGAAATTAAAACAATTTTTTGATCAAACGTTTACCGAAATATTGAAAAAATCTCGAATAAATAAAGCTAAGGAATTATTATCAACGGATAAACAAATCCAGCTTATTGTAGAAAACTGCGGATATACCAGCCACTCTTATTTTAATAAGCACTTTAAAGCTGAATTGGGGCTAAGTCCTAAAGAATTTAGGGCTAATTTAATCAAAAATCACGAGAAGATAAACAGTTAATTTTAAGCAACAAAACGGCGTGTTTGGGAAGTATTAGCGTATATTAAGTATTAACGGTTCTTAATAATCTCTTCCCTTTCTTTTGTATATTCTTTATAAGATTTTCCTTTTTGATTTATGCATTTTTCATATTCATGAGGTGGTAGTTTTCTACATTCATTTTCATTATATTTGGGTTGAATAGACTCATATAACTCTTTATTGCTACAAGCAGAAACTAAGATAATAAATAGGGTTATAAGCGTTACTTTTATAATATACATAGAAGATATTTTCATTTGTACCTCAGCTTGATAAAAGGGAAAATTTTATGTTATTGATTTTTAGCTAGCTCATTCCCTACTTTCCAGTTATCTATCAAGGTAATGAATTCATTTTTTTCTGTTAACCTCAGTGAAACTGACAGCACGGTATTTTCATCTATCCCTGCATCATTATTTGCTATGTCTGTTGTTTCAGTAAAATGAACACCAGCAGTTAAACCCACTTGTTTTTTTAGACCAGATGTTCTTTCTCGGTGTAGAACTTCTAAATTAGCGATAGCCTTAGGTGAAAGTCTTAAAGTATAAATATTAATTGCAGGGCTGTTATTGAAAAAACCGA
>Ga0209292_1002490_pt1 | contig 21200 bp, 20 predicted proteins | sample GOMGulsemesocosm_2_FD_184634 | JGI IMG/M metagenome (GOLD analysis project Ga0209292, IMG submission 184634) | Methane-oxidizing microbial communities from mesocosms in the Gulf of Mexico - GOM9C Gulf of Mexico (SPAdes) (version 2) | ecosystem: Environmental > Aquatic > Marine > Cold seeps... | reverse complement strand
TAGTTCAGTTGGTTAGAATACCGGCCTGTCACGCCGGGGGTCGCGGGTTCGAGTCCCGTCCGCTCCGCCAACAAACAACGAAAGCCTGAATCGAAAGATTCAGGCTTTTTTTGTGCCTGAAATTCAGTGAATAAAGTACCGAGCAGATTGTGCGGAGAGGTAGTGCTCATAAATAGTATTCAGTTGGTCAGACTGTTTACCTAAAAATGCGGCTTTCAGGCCGGTGGGCGTGGGTTGTGACTTATAAAAATCCGTTCGCTTTCTCTTTGCCAACAAACAACGAAAGCCTGAATCATTGATTCAGGCTTTCGGATAAACACTAAACATTTTATTTTACGTCAGGATCATTTCCTAACTTAGCACTCATTATTACCTTGTTGTCTTACCTGCCAAGTTAATGTTGGTTTTATACGGGGAAATGATAAATCATCGATGTATTGTTGAATCCTCGCACCACACCAAGCTTCTGCCGCTGCGCGGCTTGTAATTGGTGAAGAACTAAAGCACTGGCGTTCATCTGTTTTTTTATACAACCAGCTAGAGGACGTTAATACATCACAAGTCACGTAAGAGCCTTCTTCGTAAACATCAATTGTTTCTGTTTTTGTATTTGTTACACCTTCTTTACTCACCACTGTTAAAACCACGCTGTAAGGGCCTTCAGATGTGTAGGTTGCGGACGCGGTAATTCCCGTAGCCGATTCACCATTTCCTAAATCCCACTGATAAGATATGATCTTGCTGCTTTGGTTTGAGCTTTGACTTGCATCAAAACTTACATCTAATTTGTCCTTTGTATAGTTGAGCGCTGCAGTTGGTGTTGTTATTTCATTAACAACGTAAATAGTCATTGCTGTTGTTGCTTGGGCGTTATCTTCTGCGGTTACTTTTAAGTGGACAGTATGTGGCCCTGTTTTACTGAAATTATGAGTGACTTGAGCCCCTGATATCTCTTGCCCTTCAATTACCCAATTAATTTGAGATAAGGAACCTTCACTATAGCTAGAGGAATCACTATTAAATGTATATACCGTTGTTGCCCTATCCGTGATTCCTATCATTGCGTGTGGAGATAGGGGCTGTGTAGCTATGTCTTCTGCACTGATGGTTAAATTTTTTGAAAACTGAGCCAAAGCTTCTCCAGTATGATCCTCTACAGTTAACTTTACCTTGTAGGTGGCGGCTTCTTTAAACTCATATTGGGGTGTTTGTTCTGGGTATAATGAGGTTACTTGCCCTTCACCTTCTAAGCTTACTGACCAGTTAAAAGTCAAGTCGTCAGTGGATTGCTCAACATTATTTACAGTATAAGCGGAACTGAAATTATAAATGGGTGAGTTTATATCATTAGGAGTAGCTGAAAAACTCACGGATGAAATCGTCTTTAATTCGTCATCCTTATCGTCATTATCAAATACATCTTCAGAACCGCAAGCTGTAAGCGTTGATAATAGTGCTACCAGTAGTAATTTCTTCATCGTATTTCTTCCATGAGTTGAGATTTAGAGTAACAGATCCATCTTGGCTACTCGGATTGGAAACACATTATCACTATAACTGATCATAAGAAGTACCAATTTAATTTGGTACAAAACGTTGTGTCACCTTTTGTCTAGCGCTCTTATTGGAACGATTTAATTTATTTTAAATGGATTATATTAAATTTAATTATTTAGACTTAAAGGAGTCTAATTAGTAGTAATGATTAACAATTAAAGTTAATTAGTTTCTTACGCAATTTTAAGATATAAAAAGTTATTAAAAATGAGATTACGGTCTCACATTCCATGCAGGTTAACATTTAAATAACAATTGCACTGGATTGGTGTTAATAACCTAGTTGTTGCACCAAATTAGTGCTGTGGAGATATGGAAATATCAGAGTTTAACGTTAAGGTATTGAATTTACGTTGTTTTAATTATTGGCACGGAGGTTGAATTAAGTTTAAGCATATAGATACTCAATATACTCAGGCAAGGAGCTCTTTATGAAGCTAATAAGCGCAATCATTAAACCATTTAAACTCGATGATGTTCGTGAAGCAGTAGCAGATATCGGTGTTGAAGGATTAACAGTAACTGAAGTGAAAGGCTTTGGTCGTCAAAAAGGTCATACCGAATTGTATCGTGGTGCAGAATATCAAGTTGATTTTTTACCTAAAGTTAAGTTAGAAATCGCAACACAGAGTGAAAATGTTGATCGCGTAATTGAAGCTATTAATAGTGCTGCTTATACGGGAAAAATTGGTGATGGTAAGATTTTTGTTTACGATTTAACACAAGTTGTGCGTATCCGTACGGGCGAAATGGACTCAGAAGCAATTTAAAGGAAATAAATTATGCAAGAGCTAACAACTACAGTTACTGAGCTGCGTTTTGCACTCGATACTTTTTACTTTTTAATATCTGGTGTACTTGTGATGTGGATGGCGGCAGGTTTTGCCATGCTTGAAGCTGGCCTCGTTAGATCTAAGAATACAACTGAAATTCTGACAAAGAACATCGTGCTTTATTCAATCGCCTGTATTATGTTTTTACTAGTCGGTTATAACATCATGTATGTTGATAATGCTGAAGGCGGTATTATCCCATCATTTGGTTCTTTAATTGGTTCACAATCTGATGGTGCGGATCACTCATTAGAATCAGATTTCTTCTTCCAAGTTGTATTCGTTGCAACAGCTATGTCTATCGTATCTGGTGCGGTTGCTGAGCGTATGAAATTATGGGCATTCCTCGCTTTCACCGTCGTTTTAACCGGTGTTATCTACCCGATTGAAGGTTATTGGACTTGGGGTGGTGGTTTCTTATCTGAAGCTGGTTTCTCTGATTTCGCTGGTTCTGGTATTGTTCATATGGCTGGTGCGGCTGCTGCATTTGCTGCGGTACTTCTACTGGGGGCTCGTAAGGGTAAATATGGTAAGAACGGTGAAGTGTACCCAATCCCTGGTTCAAATATGCCATTAGCAACATTAGGTGCATTTATCTTATGGATGGGTTGGTTTGGTTTCAATGGTGGCTCACAACTACTACTTTCAGATGCTGCAAATGCAACGGCTGTTGGTCAAATCTTTATGAATACGAACGCGGCGGCGGCGGCTGGTGCTGTAGCAGCATTGCTTATCACTAAAATAATGTGGGGCAAAGCTGACTTAACAATGATTCTTAATGGTGCATTAGCTGGTTTGGTAACTATCACAGCCGATCCTCTGAGTCCTGCTCCAGCATTTGCAACATTATTAGGTGCTTTAGGTGGTGCGTTAGTTGTATTTAGCATCGTAGCATTAGATAAAGCGAAGATTGATGATCCAGTCGGTGCTATCTCTGTACATGGTGTGTGTGGCCTATTCGGTTTAATGGTTGTTCCATTTAGCAATGCTGATGCAACATTCGGTGCTCAAATATACGGTGCAGCTATTATCTTCGCTTGGGTATTCGCAGCAAGTATCTTAGTGTGGGCAGTACTTAAAGCTACAATGGGTATTCGTGTTACTGAAGAAGAAGAAATTACAGGTATGGATATGGCTGACTGTGGTATCGATGCTTACCCTGAGTTTGTATCAGTTAAATAAATACAGTTAATAGCAAGTTATAGCTAACAAAAGCTCAGCAATTGCTGAGCTTTTTATTTGCTTTTTTTAAATATAAAAGTTACTTAATCGCGTCGATTTATTCGAAGGTAGATTATTAGAATCCCATTTCTACCTATGATATTATTCATTTAGTTTCCTCATTAGAATTTTAATCCTCCATGTTACTTATTATCGATAACTACGATAGTTTTACGTTTAATTTATTTCAATACTTCTCTGAACTTGGGCAAGACGTTGTAGTTAAGCGTAATGACGAAATTTCACTGGAGCAAATATCTACCCTGTCTCCTGATTATTTAGTTATTTCTCCTGGACCGTGTACACCAAGTGATGCAGGTATTTCATTATCTGTTATTAAACAGTTTGCAGGGAAAATACCAATTTTAGGTGTTTGCCTTGGGCATCAATCTATTGCTCAAGTATTTGGTGGAAATGTTATCAAAGCTAAAAAAATGATGCATGGTAAAACATCGAAAATACAGCACAAAGGTAAAGGCGTTTTTACGGGGTTAAATAATCCCTTAACAGTTACGCGTTATCATTCTTTGATTGTTGAAACCTTGACGTTATCTGACGAATTTGAGATCACTGCGTGGACTGAAGATGATAAAGGTGAATTTGATGAGATCATGGCGTTTAAGCATAAAAGCCTCGCATTAGAAGGCGTGCAGTTTCATCCTGAAAGCATTTTAACCGAGCAAGGTAAAGAGTTATTAAATAACTTTCTACTCAGAAACTAGCTAATATCAAGAGATTAACCTTAACCTAAAAATTAGTAAAATTTCTGCAGTTTTATTACATATCAAGCTTGACCTGTGATTGTTTATGTATAATTATTGAATATATATTCACGCGTTGGTGTGGTTAAAGGATTTAGACATTCACTGAGAGGAAAGGAATATGAGCAATAATATGATGGATGTTATTCGGGAAGATTTTGATAATGTAATGGTTCCTAACTATGCTCCAGCTGAGATGATCCCCGTTCGAGGTCAAGGGTCACGCCTTTGGGATCAAAATGGTAATGAATACATTGATTTTGCTGCTGGAATTGCTGTTAGTTGTTTAGGCCATTGCTATCCTCCTTTAGTGAACACGCTGCAAGCACAAAGCCAGAAATTATGGCATGTGAGTAATTTACTTACTAATGAGCCGGCATTAAGGTTAGCTAACAAACTGACAAATGCGACGTTTGCGGATAAAGTATTTTTTGCTAACTCCGGTGCGGAAGCTAATGAAGCGGCGTTAAAGTTAGCGCGTCGTTATGCACATGATAAGTTTGGTGAAGGCAAAGATCAGATCATCGCCTTTAATCAGGGATTCCACGGCAGAACTTTTTTTACTGTCTCTGTGGGGGGGCAATCAACTTACTCGGACGGGTTTGGCCCTAAGCCTGGAGCTATAGAGCATGTTGATTTTAATGATCTTAGTGCATTCGAAGCATTAATCAGCGATAAAACCTGTGCAGTAATAGTGGAACCTTTACAAGGGGAAGGGGGCATACATGCATCTAATCAACAGTTTTTGATTGGTGTGCGTGCGCTTTGTGATAAATATAATGCACTGCTGATATTTGATGAAGTACAAACGGGTGTTGGTCGTACTGGGCATTTTTATGCTTATCAACATACTGATATCAAACCTGATATTTTAACCTCAGCAAAAGGTCTTGGTGCTGGTTTTCCTATTGCGGCAATGCTAACAACAGCGGCTATTGCTGATAGTTTTACTGTGGGTACGCATGGCAGTACTTATGGGGGAAACCCGCTTGCTTGTAGTGTTGCGGAGGTTGTTGTTGATACGGTTAATGATGAGGCGTTTTTAGCGCAAGTTAAAGCAAAGTCTACGATTTTCCAAGATGCATTAACTGAGATAAACAATCAATATGCTATTTTTTCTGACATTCGTGGTGAAGGCTTGTTATTAGGTGCCGAATTAACTGAGCAATACCAAGGTCAGGCAATTGCGATTATGAGGCAAGCGGCTCAAGAAGGGTTATTACTATTGGTCGCTGGCGCGAATGTTTTACGTTTTACACCTGCTCTGAATATCCCAGAAGAAGATATTTATGCAGGTATGAAAAAGCTTCGTCTTGCTATCGAAAAATGGCTATCTGCTTAACACATACCAATATGCGGTTCAGGTTGTACCTATATCATCCCTTACAGCGTTTAATATTGATTTAGCACTAAGATGTATTGGTTATGATAATGATGTTCGTTGCGTTGTCTATACCGATACTGACATGTTGTTAGCAATAAAATAAAATGCGATCTTGATTGATGATGCAATCTCTTCAGTATGACTTGCGAAGTGAGTGATAGTTTATGTTGAATTACAAGATGAAGATGAGTAGCGTAGTGATAAGTCAGTGTTAATTAAGCGATTGAATAAACGACAAGGTAATTCAAAATAAAGCATACGTAATTAAAAATGACGCCTGATTTATTATATAATGAATCAGGCGTTGCTTTTATTATTTTAGTAAACGAGTTGGATTAGCGCGTGCCAAATACAACAATCGTTTTACCATGAGCGGAGATCAACTCTTGCTCTTCAAGCATTTTCAAAATACGGCCAACGGTTTCACGTGAACAACCAACGATTTGACCAATTTCTTGACGAGTAATTTTAATTTGCATACCGTCTGGGTGCGTCATTGCGTCAGGCTGTTTTGCTAAGCTTAATAGCGTTTGTGCAATACGGCCAGTTACGTCTAGGAATGCTAGATCACCAACTTTTTGACTTGTTATCTGTAGACGCTCAGCCATTTGACCTGATAAACGCATTAGGATTTCAGGGTTGACTTGGATTAATTGACGGAATTTTTTATACGAAATCTCTGCTACTTCACATGGTGATTTAGCACGGATCCATGCACTACGTATAGGTTCTTCTGTATCTTCAAATAGGCCTAGTTCACCCATGAAGTCACCTTGATTTAGATAAGAAAGGATCATTTCTTTGCCTTCTTCATCTTTAATTAGAACTGCCACAGAACCTTTAACTATAAAATACAAAGTTTCCGCTTTTTCTCCAGCATGGATCAGGGTACTTTTTGAAGGGTACTTGTGAATATGGCAGTGAGATAAAAACCATTCTAAAGTAGGGTCAGATTGTGGCTTGCCGATAACAACCATGGGTATTCCTCTGTAAGTTATTATAATCGCAAATTATGTCCGTGTTGCGATATTTTAATTTTATTATTATTACTGACTTGATAGCATAAGAGACAATAACACTAATAAGCAAGAACTGAGTTGATTTCTGTTCAATATCAACGTGAATATATCATTTTTTGAATATTGACTTACTGTTTATTTGTGACTTTTAACTATATTTGGGATATGGGACGGTATTTAATTACTAATGTAGTGTTAAATATTGTCTAATGCCTTCGAATTAGACATTAACTAGGTGTTTTATGAAAGCAAATGTGAAGTGGATCGACAAAATGCAACTGATGGGGACGTCAGAAACGGGTCACGGTATCCTTATGGATGGTGATCGTAATGGTATCGCAGCAAGCCCGATGGAAGTTGTCCTCATGGGTATGGGAGCGTGTAGCTCTATTGATGTTGTCGATATTTTGAAGACAGGCCGTCAAAATATCCTTGGTTGTGAAGTGAATTTAACGAGTGAACGTGCAGCAGAACCGCCACGTGTATTTACAAAAATCAATGCCCATTTTGTGGTTTCGGGTCATGATCTAAATGAGAAAAAAGTAAAACGTGCTGTTGAATTATCGATGGAGAAATATTGCTCAGTCGCTAAAATGCTAGAAAAAGCAGCGGAAGTGACCTCAAGCTATGAAATTGTAGCTAAATAAATTGCCTTGATTGCCAATTATTAATGGTAGGTATACTGCATGCTTATCGTTAATTTATCTCCCCCCAAGTTATTGCATTCTCGTCATACAACAATGATGAAAATATACACAATAGGGTTACTGATAATATAATGTGTTTCAAATTGAACCTTAATTTTCATTTTCCTTATTGTTTACAGTCGTTTATGTTTTTATGTGTTAGCATGATGGTAGATTGTTTTGTTGTGTTAGGTTGTAGAGACTGTAATGTGCCGTCGTAATTCTGTTATCTGTAAAATTACCTTATGTGTTGTATTTAGTTTTATCGCGTTGATTTTTATTGCATTGGGTTATTTATCAATATTACGCGAAGAAATGCTGGCAGAAAGGAAGTCACGTCTTGTTAATATTATTAATAAAACGGAAGTTATCTTTCAACGTTACGATCTGTATTACCAGTCTGGTGTTTTGTCACTTGAACAGGCACAAAAGCAAGCCTTAAAGCGCCTATCTTTACTTGATGGGAATTATATCTTTGTCTTCGATGATAACTACACCTTGCTTGCTTCTTTAGGTGGTGTGGATAACTCAACCCATAATGTTAAAATGATTCAAGATGCTAATGGTGATTACACTTATCAAGTCATCTATGAAAAAGCAAAAAAATTAACGGTTGGTACTTTCGTTAGTTATTGTTTTCCCTTATTTATTGGCGGTAAAGCCGTGCGTAAGATATCTTACAGTAAGCATTTTCAGACTTGGGGCTGGACCTATGGCGCTGGTGTTTATATTGATGATATTGATTCGATTATCAGTCATACGCTTATTTCGTTCGATGAACTAGTCATATAACAAATGCGTAATTATCAATACGTACATAAAACAATATTTGGATGTAAGTCGACATCTCGATATAATCAAGCGTAAAATACTAAATCTATCGAGCAATTAACATGTTTATAATTGTTTATCGATAATGATTATCTATACTCTCCGCGGGTATTTATTTTAGGCTAAGCTATGCACTCTATTTCAAAAAAAACGCTGCTGCTGACATTGGGCTATTTTGCTCTGTGGTGCGCAGGACCGTTATTATTACAAACACAAGGTGACTGGTGGGGATTACCTGTCTGGTTCTGGTTTTCTTGTCTGTTTGCACCCTTGTTACTTATTTTCTTCCTTATTTTAATGATTAAATCGACTTATCATGACTAATCTTATCCCTATTCTTATCTATCTTGTTGCGAGTTTACTCATTACCCGTTGGTGGAGTGCCCGCCAATCAAAACAATCGGGGGACTTGTATCAAGATAAAGCTAAACGCTTTTTTATTGGTGGACGTTTTCTTAATGGACCGTTACTCGCGCTGACATTAGTTGCGACCTATACGAGCGCGAGTTCGTTTATTGGTGGACCTGGTGCCGCCTATAAAATAGGATTGGGCTGGGTCTGGCTTGCGCTGATTCAAGTACCAGTCGCCATGCTGACATTGGGTGTATTAGGGCCAAAGTTATTGGCGCAACGTAAAGCCGAACACGCGACACTGATCGAGTGGTTGGATGCGCGGTATCAGAATAGTTGGCTAACTAAATTAGCATTAGTGAGTCTGGTGGTGGGGTTCATTGCCATGATATCGGTGCAGTTCATTGGTGGTGCACGTTTATTCTCGGGGGTTAGTGGTATTAGCTATGAACTAGGACTCGGGCTATTTGTTATTACTGTACTGGCTTATACACTTACCGGTGGCTTTCGTGCTGTGGTGATTACCGACGCATTTCAAGGTATTTTGATGATCATTGGTGTATTAGTCATCTTCTTGACGTTGTTGTCACAGGGTGGGTTAACAGTACTGATGGCGGATATTAGCGCGCAATCTCCGACGTTACTAAGTCCACAGGGCAATGATGGTCAGCTTGGGTGGCCAATGATGTTGTCATTTTGGATGCTGATTTGTTTTGGTACGTTAGGTTTACCGCATACTGTCGTGCGATTATTAGCAGTCAAAGATACCAATGCATTAAAACGTGGGATGATTTGGGGAACAATTATTAGCTTTCTAATGACCTTGATTCCGCATTTAAGTGGTGTGTTAGGCCGTGCTTTATACCCTGATCTAACGATACCTGACGAGATCATGCCTAGATTAATTACCGGCTTGTTTACCCCGTTCTGGGCTGGTGTATTGTTGGCTGCGCCTATTGCCGCAGTGATGTCATCGGTGGATTCGATGTTATTACAGTCAGCGGTTAGCTTGGTGCGTGATGGCGCGGTGCGTTGCTATCCAACGATGACAGCAAGTAAGCAAGTATGGCTAACTCGTCTTGCCATGTTGCTAATTACCTTGATTGCAACTTATTGTGCGATTGAGCCGCCGAAAATGATTGTTTGGCTTAATCTTGCTGCTTTTGGGGCATTGCAGGCTGTGTTTTTATGGCCTGTGTTGGCAGGACTTTATTGGCCAAAAGTTTCGGGGCATGCCGCTTTATCAGCAATGCTGACAGGTCTTGTGAGTTATTTGTTATTACTGTGGTTTAAACCTGCGATGTTTGGTATTCATCCTATTGTCCCAGCATTATTAATATCCATGTTTGGGATGTTGATTGTTCACCGTTTTCAGCAAGTTTATAAAAACCAAAAAGCATAGCTGAATACGCTTTATTAGGGCAGACCTTTACTTCACGAAGGTCTGCTTAAAGCGACTGCAAGATATAAACACTAAATACGGTTTTAAATTGGCGTGATCACATCGACTCTTTTATCAACTATAGCCTCAATATCAAGTAAGTCTGTTGTTATATCATGTTTAATTCCTGTTACTGGATCGGTAAATTTAAGCTGTTGGGCTAATAGCTGTAATGGCTGATTAAAATTATCATCACATCGGTCTAATAATGTTGGATACAAGCGGTCGTTTACCAATGGCATGCCTAAACTATGCATGTGTAAGCGTAATTGGTGTGTCTTACCGGTAATCGGGGACAGTCTAAATAAACCAAACTCACCTTTAACGTCAATCAGTTCTATCTGAGAGTGACTGTTAGCTTCGCCATCGCTGATCTGCATCGTGAAGCTTGGCTCACCTTTTACAATTCTATTTTTTACTGTCCAATGGCGTGGAAGCGTGAGACTACCTTCATTGTGCTGTCGTCGTAAGTCCGGTGTTAACTGAGCAATGGCTTGGTAATATTTGGTGATACTGCCATGTTTAAATAAGTCATGGTACAGATGGCGCTGTTCAGGGTGCTTAGATAGCAGCATTAAGCCTGCCGTTGCACGATCAAGGCGATGTGCTGTCACCAGTGTTTCGATACCCGTTTTTATTCTTAGCCTATTCACTAAGCACTCATTAACAAATTGACCACTAGGACTCACCGCTAAAAAATGTGGTTTGTAGGCAACAATAATATTGTTATCTTCGTAAATAATTTTTTCTGTAAAAGGGATCTTTTTTTCTACCGCGACCTCACGGTAATAATAAACTCGCTCTCGTGGTACAAATGCACAATCTAGGGTAATTAAGCGACCATCACGCCAATGCACTTTGCCATCGATGATCCGTTGTTGCCATATCGTCGCATCAATTTGTTTGAAATGATTGATAAGAAAGCTGAATACGGTGGGCTTATCGGTCACGCTTTCTGGTAATACAATATGCGAAGCATGGGTAGCACGGACATGAGACATAGTTTTAATAAACTCGGTTAAAACAGGAATAGGGTTAAGTGGGAGGAGTGTACCTGAATTCCTGATCTCATTCTCGCTAACAACCACCTAACTACACACATAAACACTTAAATAAGCATTATAAATACCGTTGTATTAACAGTTTTAGATGTTAATTTAATGTTGTAGGACTAAGTTGTGGTAGCTTATATTTATTCTTGTTTTATTTTTAATGGGGTTTGGCAGCAATACTGAGCCGCTTTATTTGCCCTATAATAAATAGGTTGTAATAGGGCAAACTATGTTCAGATGGAAAGGTATTGAGCTTAGATTAGTTTTAGCACTCGCGATGCTATCTATGACAACGCTATTTTTATCTATTGCATTTTCCTTCACGTTCAATGATTTGAACCGAAGGCTTGTGGCATTAAAAGAAATAAACATGCCTGCTTTAGAACAGGCCGCACGTTTAAATGATATGGTGCGGATTATTATCACCACCTCTTCTCATCTTAATGATGCTGAATCCAATGTTGAACGAAATCAAGCCATTGAACAAATCGAACATGCCATCCTGAGCATGGAAAATATCATGATGCAGTCTCCTGAATATCATGATTATTTTAAAGACTTCATGGCACAAGTGAGTAACAGTCTGAGTTTACTGTTCCAAAGTAAAATTGAATCACAGCACCTTAATAAAGCACTGCGTAATCTTTTAGAAGGCTTCTATCCATTGTTAAAAGAGGCCAGTGCATCTCTCGACCAACTACCTGAAAACAGCAAAGGTAAGATCCAATATACACAGCTTAAATCCTTATTGTATTATCAGTTAGGACTTATTGAGAAACTTTACAATGACTTCAGTTTTAATGAACTCGACTACACAAGTTACCGATTAGAACAAGTTGGAGAGACCTGGTGGAAGCTCTGGGATAATGGTGATATTCGTCAACAATACCCCGATTTAGATCAAAAACTCATCGTAATTCATGATTTAACATCGCGTACAGGCAAACTTTATGCGCTTAAAAATAAAGCGCTAGATAACCGCTATCAAGAACAATATTTCTTACAAAATAGTCGAGAGCACCTAAGCCAACTTGCCGTTCAAATAGAAAGTAATACAGCTAAAGTAAACCAAATTATTGAGATCTCAATTAAAGAAACGCAGGAATCCTTGCTAGGTGATCAACGTTTATCACTATTGTTATCATTATTCAGTGTATTGGCTGCTGCTGGCATCTCATGGTTTTATGTACGCAAAAATATACTCCAACGTTTACTCCAACTAAAAGATAATATGTTTGCGATTTCAACGGGCCACTTAGATACAGAGGTATCCATTCGCGGTCATGATGAAGTCACGCAAATGGCAAGGTATCTTAAAGTTTTCCAAACCACTGCGAGGGAAGTTAAACAGACTAACCGAAAATTAGAGGCGGAAGTAGAAGAGCGCACCTTAGCCGAAAATAAATTACGGATCACACAAGATGAACTGGTACAGGCAGGAAAACTGGCCGCACTTGGTCAACTCAGTGTTGGGATCACTCATGAAATTAACCAACCCCTCACTGCCGTCAATAGCCACGTGCGCAGTGCTCAGCGTTGGTTAGAACAAGCACGTACTGATAAAGCGCTGATCAATTTGCAGAAAATAGAATTACTTTTAGATAAAACTTCCGCGATCACCAGTCACCTCAAAGCATTTTCACGTAAAAGTGATGGCAAAATAGAAAGCGTTGAACTCAATTGTATTATCCAAGATGCTATCGAATTGTTTGAAAACAAACGTCATAATGTCACGATTAATTACTCAAATCTGACGTCGCTCTGGGTGCGTGCAAATAGTATTCGTCTTGAACAAGTGTTAGTTAATCTCATTAGCAACGCGATTGATGCTGTTGAACACCATTCCGAACCACAAATAACGATTACAGTCAGTGCAAAGTTAACAGGTTCACGATTAGGTCATATTGAAATTACCGTAAAAGACAATGGTTACGGTATTTTGGCTGAAGATCTACCTCATATATTCGACCCTTTTTATACGCGCAAAATATCAGGCAAAGGCCTCGGGCTCGGATTATCTCTTGCCTATAATATTATTAAAGATTTTGGTGGTTCCATTCGAGCAGAGTCGATTCAATATCAAGGCTCAGAATTTATTGTATCTCTACAGCAAGGTGAACAATCATGGCATTAGAAAAACACATTGTACTCATCGATGATGAAATTGACGTTGTAGAGGCTGTCAGTGAAATGCTGGAATTAGAAGGCTTTAATGTCAGTAGTTTCATTGATCCTAATCTGGGCTTGAAATCACTAAATTCAAACAGCAAGTCTGTCGTTTTGTGCGACGTGAGAATGCCCTCGATCGATGGTTTAACCCTGTTAAGTTCCATTCAGCATCGTGCACCAAATGTGCCCATCCTACTCATGAGTGGTCACGGTGATATTCCTATGGCTATTGAAGCAATGAAATTAGGTGCGTTCGACTTTTTGGAAAAACCACTTAATACTGATGAGCTAATCAATAAACTCAATCTCGGATTAGCGCAGTGCCAACATATCAACACGACCCAATCAACAGACAAAGACTCGCCTGAAATCCCCATTGAATCAGTTATTATTGGCGAATCAAAAGCCATTGATAAAATTCGCCAACAAGTCCTAGTGCTTGCTCATACTGGTGTCGATACAATCATCAATGGCGAAACTGGTACAGGGAAAGAAATTATTGCTCGTTCCTTGCATAACTTCAGTCGCCGTAAAGACCAACCTTTTGTTGCCATTAACTGCGGTGGTATGACTGAAAGCATCATTGAAAGTGAATTGTTTGGTCATGAAGCAGGGTCGTTTACCAGCGCTAACAAAAAACGTATCGGGCGGCTAGAACAAGCCCACGGTGGTACTTTATTTCTTGATGAAATCGAAAGTATGCCCATTGCAGTACAAATTAAATTATTACGAGTGCTCCAAGAAAGGGTTATTGAACGTGTCGGTGGTAACACGCTTATTCCTATAGATATTACTGTTATTGCGGCAAGTAAGGCTGATTTAGCCCGTTTAAGCGAATCTGGTGAATTTCGCGCCGATCTATTTTATCGCCTTAATGTGGCTAGTTTGCATCTTCCTTCTTTGCAGCAACGTAAAGAAGACATCCAATTGTTATTTCGTCATTTCGTTATCCAAGCAAGTCAAAAATATAAAACCCGTCCATGTACAATTTACTCAGAACAGATACAGCAATTGTGTCGCCATGATTGGCCCGGAAATTTACGGGAATTACGTAATGTGGCCGATCGTTTTGTACTTGGTATTGTCGGTGATGGTTTTGATTTACAAACGCCAATTTGTGAATCTTGTCCTGATGAGTTTGCTTTTGAAAAATTAATGGAACAATACGAAAGAGATGTATTGACCGAAGCGCTTGTCGAAACGTTTGGTAATATCAACGAAGTGTCCGCGAAACTCAATTTGCCTCGAAAAACCCTATATCGAAAAATGAAGAAACACCAGCTTGATAAAGAAGACTTTAAAATATAATAAGGAGCTGAGACACAAATGACCCATGAATAAGGCCAAACCCTAATATAAAAGTCTAACAAACTGTTATATAACAAAATTAATAGTTGGCATGATGAGTGCAATTACATGCTAGGTGATTTAGTATCACCAGTACTGATAATTATTTGGGGTTTATTTACATTACTTATAACAGTGGATAAACCAGAAAAAAATAATAATTGATCAGCCAAATAGATAATTTTTGGATAATTGCTTGTTAAAAGGAAATACAAAATGAAGCAAATACTAAAGGGCTCAATCGCACTCATACTCGGGTTAACTTCAATCACAGTTTGGGCTAATGAGTCTGCTAATTTAGGTCCTCGTCCAGCCTATTTAGTCAATAATATGGATGATAGCGCCCTCAAAACTCAATTACAGCAATGCAGTGACGGGCCATTTAAGCGAAGCAGCTTTTCTATTGGCCACCGTGGCGCTGCCATGCAATTCCCTGAACACACCAAAGAGTCTTACCTTGCGGCCATTGAAATGGGTGCCGGTGTAATTGAGTGTGATGTGACGTTCACTAAAGACAAGCAGCTTGTTTGTCGACATTCACAAAACGATCTACACACAACAACCAATGTACTATCAAAACCAGAACTCGCTAAGAAGTGTACTGTACCGTTTATGCCTGCTAATCCAGTAACAGGCGAAGATGCTAAAGCAGAGTGTCGAACGTCTGATTTTACTCTGGCTGAATTTAAGACACTTAAAGGTAAAATGGATGGTTCAAATCCTAAAGCAACGACTGTTGAAGAGTACATGAATGGTACTCCAGGCTGGCGTACTGACCTTTATACGCAAAATGGTACATTAATGACTCATGCAGAAAGTGCTGCATTATTTAAAGCTCATGGTGTGAAAGTAACGCCAGAACTTAAGTCGACCGCAGTTGCTATGCCATTTAATGGCTTTACTAAAGACATGTATGCACAGAAATTAGTTGATGAACTAAAAGCAGCAGGCATTTCAGCATCTGATACTTATTTACAGTCATTTGATTTGAATGATTTAAAGTACTGGATTAAAAATGATCCAAGCTTTGGTAAGCAAGCCGTATATCTTGATGAGCGTGTTTATGAGCAAAAAGATTTTGTAGCATCGAAAGCCAACATGAAAGCACTCAAAGATGCAGGCGTGAATATTATCGCTCCACCTTTGTATGCACTTGTAGATTTAGATAAGAAGAAAAACCTTGTGCCGTCTAGCTATGCCAAGCTAGCTAAACAAGCTGATCTTGACATTATTGCATGGACACTAGAACGTTCAGGACCACTTGCTCAAGGTGGTGGTTGGTATTATAAAAGTGTCAGCGAAGGCATTAATAATGATGGCGACATGATGAATATGCTTGATGTATTAGCACAAGATGTTGGTGTTATTGGTGTTTTCAGTGATTGGCCAGCAACAGTGACCTATTATGCAAATTGCATGAATTTAAAATAGCGAAGAAGATTAATAGTGTTAACAATAACGTTGTTCTTAGCACTATTAATACAAAGTAGATTATAAAAAAGAGCTTTCGAGCTCTTTTATTTTTTCTGCTTTTAAAATAAGACATAAATGACTCATATACCTATTTAATGTGTAGACAGTAATGACCCAAATGATAACCTTTTAACTTTACTCTTCATTAACCGTTTGATTTAAAAGAATAATAAATATGGCATAAACTATGCAAATAGTTAATCAATTCCAACAATAGTAAAAATAAGGTTTGAATATGAAAATCAGCGTTAAAGGATTGTTAATCGTTAGTTCACTATTATTCCCTTCAATCACGATGGCAAGTGAATGCGCTAGTCGAGGTGTACTAGATGATAGATACTGTGATGAAGATATGGACTTAGTTGCCGACACCCCTAAAGATCCAAGTGACTGGAGTGATCCAAGTACGCTTGTCTTTACCTACACACCCGTAGAAGACCCTGCTCTTTATAAAGATGCATTTGCAGATTTTCAAACACATCTAAGTAAAGTCACAGGCAAACGTGTTATCTACTACACAGTACACTCAAACTCTGCACAAGTTGAAGCAATGCGTTCAGGCCGTCTGCACGTAGCTGGCTTCTCTACAGGTCCAACAGGTTACGCAGTCAACCTAGCCGGTTATGTACCTATTGCAGTAAAAGGGGATGAAAAAGGTTTTCACGGTTATAACCTGATCACGATTGTACGTAAAGATAGTGGCATTAACTCAATGGCTGATCTTAAAGGTAAAAAAGTAGCGCATACTTCGGCATCTTCAAACTCAGGTAACCTAGCTCCTCGAGCGCTTTTCCCTGCACAAGGTCTGGTGCCGGACGTAGATTACAAAGTCTTTTATTCAGGTAAGCATGACCAATCAATTCTTGGTGTATTCAATGGCGATTATGATGCTGCACCTGTTGCTTCCGATGTATACGATCGTATGGTGGACGCTGGCCGTGTAGATGGTTCGGTACTAAAAATTATCTACCGTAGTCCACGTTTCCCTACATCAGCTTTTGGTTACGCACATAACTTGAAACCAGAACTGGCTAAGAAAATCCAAGAAGCTTTTTATAGCTACCGCTTCACTGACGAAATGAGCGCATCATTCAAAGGTGCTGACCGTTTCGCGCCAATCACTTACAAAGAAGAATGGGGTGTGATCCGTGATATCGCTCATGCAACAGGCACTGCATATACAAAAACAGGTCTGAAAAAATTGGCAGAAAAAGACGCAGCCAAGCGCGCTAAGAAAAAAGCCGCTGCGTTAGCGAAACTTGCCAAAACTCAGTAAGCACTTAATCGGTTAATAACTTAATCAGTTAGTTCATATCTCATAAATCAATCTAGTGAAAAATCTATGCCCTCTCGGGTAGGGCATAGATCATTCAAAAATTCGACAAGGAAGAAGCACTATGGCCGTAGCAAGCTATGACGGAATAAAGATCAATAACCTTTATCATGAATATGTGGCTGGAAAGCCAATTCTTAAAGGTATTAATATCGACATCGATAAACCAGGCATCATCGCTATTATTGGCCCTTCAGGTACGGGTAAAAGTACGCTACTTCGCTGTATTAATCGTCTTAATGATCCCAGTAAAGGTGAAATTATTTTTGAAGGTGTAGACCTTACTCAACTAAAAGGTCAGGCGTTACGTAAACAGCGCCGCCATATCGGTATGGTTTTCCAAGAATATAACCTTGTTGAAAGGTTAACCGTGATTGAGAATGTACTTAGTGGCCGTCTTGGTTATATGACTGCTTGGAATGCTTGGCGGAGACATTATTCTCAAAAAGATCTTAACAAAGCCTTTGAATTATTAGATTTTGTTGGACTATCTGACTTTTCAAATCAACGTGCAGATAGCTTGTCAGGTGGACAGAGACAACGTGTAGGTATCGCTCGAGCAATTATGCAAGACCCATACATTTTACTTGCTGATGAACCAACATCATCACTCGATCCGAAAACGGCCGTTGAAATTATGGAGTTAATGGAGGCCTTTGCACAACAAAAAAATATTCCGGTATTGGTTAACATGCATGACGTGAATTTAGCCAAACGGTATGCGAAACGCATTATCGGTATGTGTCATGGTAAAGTCCATTATGATGGTAGTCCCGAAGGTATTACAGAAGAAGATCTTAACGTTATTTATGGAGGCGAATCATGGTTGGATTAACACCAAATACGTCACCAAATAGAGAAAATCCATTTAAAGTATCGTGGACAAATAGGTTAATTATCGCGGCCATTATTGGTTATCTGTTTTATAGCCTATCAACATTAGGATTGACTTTCGAACGGTTAATTTTAGGTTTGAGTGAAAGCGAACGTTTACTTTCTCGTATGTTTCCACCTAATTTTTCACGCTCTGGTTTATTATTCAGTGGTTTACTGGAAAGTTTACAAATTGCAATTATCTCAAGTTTATTTGGTATTTTGATTTCGCTTTTCCTTGGACTGATGGCTGCGCGTAACATGATGCCCGCAATCGTTTCAACACCTGTTCGTGGCTTTATCGCATTATGCCGCTCTTTTCATCCTGTGATCATTGCGATTCTATTTGTAAAAGCGGTTGGTTTTGGGGCTCTAGCAGGGATTTTAACCTTGGTATTCGCTTCAATTGGTTTTATTGCCAAACTGTTTGCAGAAGCGATTGAAGAAATTTCGTTTAAATCCGTTGAAGCTATTCGAGCCACTGGTGCCAGCTTTTCCTGTGTGGTCTTATATGCAGTCATGCCTCAAGTTTTTACTCGTTTTATTGGTTTTGCGAGCTATCAACTCGATTCAAATCTACGTAACTCCACTATGGTGGGGATTGTAGGTGCTGGTGGCCTAGGTGGTACATTATTCTCTGCTTTCCAACGCTTTGATTATGATTTTGTCTCCGCTATTTTGATCACCATTATTGCGCTTATTTTAGTTGGTGAATTTCTTTCCAATATTGTTAGGAGGGTTTTCTAATGACAGCTGCACATATCAATAATAAGTCTCATGTAGAAAATGTATCCCAAGTTGATAATATGTCTCAAATTGATAAAGAGTGGCAACGCTTTACGCCAAGCGAACGTATTACCCGTTTTGCCATTTATTTATGTTTAGTTTCGGCAATCGTGTGGTCATGGCAAACCGTTGAGGTTATTCCGGAATTTCTTTATGATGCTCCCGCTCAGTTTGCCGATATGTTTGAACGTATGATGCCATTGGATTATGCTTTTTATCCTGAGTCTATTCATGAAGCCATGATTGAAACATTGAACATTGCAACATTGGGTACCTTATTTACACTCATTTTTGCGATACCATTAGCACTGCTTAATGCGCCGAATATAACACCGAACAAAACGTTAAACTGGATTGCTCAAGTATTCTTGGTATCGTCTCGTTCGGTCAATTCACTGGTTTGGGCATTGCTGTTTATTGCACTATTTGGTCCTGGCCTTTTGGCTGGTATCATGGCAATCGCCATTCGTAGTATTGGTTTTGTGGGTAAACTTTTAGCTGAAGCTCTTGCAGAAGTGAATGTCGGACCTGTTGAGGCTCTAAGGGCAACGGGTGCATCATGGATGAGTATTCTACTTAAAGGTTACTGGCCACAAGTTATGCCTGCGTTCTACTCTATTGTTCTATTCCGTTGGGATATTAATGTCCGTGAATCTGCGGTATTAGGTCTGGTGGGTGCTGGTGGCATTGGGGTTATTTTAAATGATGCGCAGAATTTATTTGAATGGCAAAAAGTAGCTATGGTACTGGTAAGTATTTTTACTGTGGTGATCGTCGCCGAAGCTGTAGTCATCCATATTCGAAATAAGCTTATTTAATCACTATTAATTATCTTTGATGGGTTAAGGCATTAAAACGGCTTTATAAGCTGTTTTAATGCTCACTTAGATATCACCCTGATTCGCATTCAGATTTTTTCTTTAAGCGTTCGCGTTTATATCAATCCCTGTTCGTTCAACGATTTCAGTTTCAAAACCATCAATACTTTGCTGATTTTTCTTCACCCAGTATTTTTCAATACCCTCTTTACCTTGACGAGTAGACCAGTTAGCTAAGTCATCGCGATCTTCATTATAATTGAAGTAAGGTACAGACTTGCCACAAGATGATTGAACCATTTCGATATCTAAAATAAATATTTGTCGGGCCGCAACACTGTGTGGAAATAGCGCGCTGTATTTATCCCATTCAGGATCTTTTTGATGGATTACTTTTGCATTACCATAAGCGCGAAGGATCAAAGGTGCCCCTTCAAAAGCACAAAACATGACTGTCATTCGTGGGTTAATGAGCACGTGAGAAGCTGACTCATTACCGCTGCCCGTCAGGTTAAGCCAAGCAATGGTGTTTGTATCGATTACACGAAGGGAATCTCCACCTTTAGGTGAAAGGTTTACATTGCCAGTATCAGCTGCAGTGCCGACAAAATAAAGGCGCTGCTTGCCAATAAACTCAATATGTTGTTCTGTTAATGCCGAAAATTGTTTCCCCATGCCACATTCCCTCGTGATTTGTATTTATGTTGAATAATGTATGTTGTCTATTATTATGATTTGACTCTATATATTTGTAACATGCCTAAACCGTAACAACTACCAATCACTACAAAGATTAATGACGATATAATCATAAATGTGATCATATGGGGAATTGGTCTGTTATATTTCAATGCTATTCACGTAATCTAGTCGTGATTAACAGCTGAAGTTAAATGGATAGAATCACCAAAGATATCTGTCAGAAATACAATTAAAAAAATGAAATTAATTTAATAACAGCGTCGTCGAATATATCTCCGTCACCCCCCGAAGTTAAACTTAAGCTAGTGATTCGCTAATTTTAAATGACTGATTTAACCTAGTAAATTAAAGCTAAGTACTGATAGTGACAATACTGATTTCCTGCCGACTTATGTTTAATTTGACACATAAGTATAACGTTTTTATTACGATTCCCTTATCTTATTGACTTAAAACAAAATAATAAATTACATTGTTCATCTGGCTTAGCGATGGCATTTTTGAATGTTAAATTAATTCCTTTTATTTTTTTGATAAAAGTATATTGAGCTAAGTATATTGAA
>Ga0209292_1002489_pt1 | contig 21203 bp, 16 predicted proteins | sample GOMGulsemesocosm_2_FD_184634 | JGI IMG/M metagenome (GOLD analysis project Ga0209292, IMG submission 184634) | Methane-oxidizing microbial communities from mesocosms in the Gulf of Mexico - GOM9C Gulf of Mexico (SPAdes) (version 2) | ecosystem: Environmental > Aquatic > Marine > Cold seeps... | reverse complement strand
ACTGACTTGGATCATAGCCTTGAATTAATTCAATGCCACTTTCTTCAAGCTGGGTGCTCATTGGAGGATAAACGTTCGCGTCGCTGCCAGTCACTTTAAAACCAAGCTCACGCGCTAAAATTGCGATACCGCCCATAAAGGTGCCGCATATACCTAAGATATGAATATGTTTCATAATTCTTCTACTATTAACCGATTCTAAGCGCATCATAGCAAGGGACCGTAGTAAGGGACAATAGAGTTACACCTGTATCCTTGCCAATAAAAAAACCTATCGAGATAAATCCCAATAGGTTATGGCAGTTTACGGTATTTTTATGAACAAGAGCGAAATGTTAGTTAACCTCATTCATGCCTATATTTTAATTAGTTTCCTTTTACAGTTACAAATTCAGGATAGGCGTCAATACCACAATCAGCCACATCCATGCCTAGATACTCTTCTTCTTGAGTGACGCGAATACCAATAGTTTTCTTAATGATTAACCAAACAACAAAACTGGTAGAAAATACCCAAGCAAAGATAATTAACGCGCCAAGTAATTGTCCACCAAAGGTTGCATCGCTGTTACTAAATGGCACTAACATTAAGCCAAATAATCCTGCTACGCCATGAACAGAAACAGCGCCAACGGGATCATCAAACTTGAGTTTATCTAATGTAACAATGGACAGCACAACTAAACCACCAGCCAATAGGCCAATTAACGCCGCTACTGGTAATGACGGTGACAATGGGTCGGCGGTTATCGCGACTAATCCCGCTAGCGCGCCATTTAATATCATTGTTAAATCGGCTTTGCCCCATAAAACACGACATAGAATTAACGCACTAATTGCGCCTAATGCAGCGGCACTATTGGTGTTAACAAATATTTTTGCTACAGAACCTGCATTTTCAGCATCAGAGACTAACAACTGAGAGCCGCCATTAAAGCCAAACCAGCCCATCCATAAAATGAAAGTACCTAGTGTAGCCATGGGTAAATTTGAACCTGGGATAGGGTTTATTTGTCCATTTTTTCCATATTTCCCCTGACGAGCTCCTAATAATAAGACACCAGCAACGGCTGCAGCTGCACCGGCCATATGCACAATGCCCGAGCCAGCAAAATCAACAAAACCAAGTTTTGACACAAAACCACCGCCCCACGTCCAATAACCTTCTACAGGATAAATAAAGCCAGTAAGCACGACTGAAAATAATAAAAATGACCATAATTTCATACGTTCGGCAACAGCGCCAGACACAATTGACATAGCTGTTGCGACAAAAACAACTTGGAAAAAGAAATCTGATTCTAAGGCGTGATTTGCGTCACTGGCTTGCTCACCAATAAAACCAGCAATGCTTGGTAACCAGCCCCCTGCTGTATTATCTACATACATGATGTTGTAACCCACTAAGAGAAACATGGTACAAGCGATGGCATACAAACAAATATTCTTGGTCAATATTTCGGTGGTATTTTTTGAACGTACAAGTCCTGCTTCTAGCATGGCAAAACCAGCCGCCATCCACATGACCAATACGCCCGAGATTAAAAAGTAAAAAGTATCTAAGGCAAAGCGTAACTCAGTTACGGTAACTGCCATTTTTGTTAAGTCTTCCATTGGTTATTCCTTAAAGTGCTTCAACGCCAAATTCACTGGTTCTAATTCGAATAGATTGCTCTAAATCGGTCACAAATATTTTTCCATCTCCAATTTTTCCGGTATGAGCGGCGCCAATAATGGCTTCAATTAATTGGTCGACAACGTCAGCCTGACAGGCTATTTCAATTTTCATCTTAGGTAAAAAATCCACTTGATATTCAGCCCCTCGATAAAGTTCTGTGTGTCCTTTTTGACGCCCAAATCCTCGAACTTCCGTAACCGTTAATCCTTCAACCCCGACATTTGCAATGGCATTTCTAACGTCGTCAAGTTTGAAGGGCTTGATGATTGCGATAATCATTTTCATGATAAAACCTCATGCTTTGTAATAAGAATTAATGTGCGTGTAAGTGTGCTTGTTAGTATCTCTATTACAAAAGCCGTACCACTTAAATAACTTACTGTTACAAAAGGATTTTACTAAATACCAGGTGGATAACCCTCTTATGCGCGCACCATATTGGTGCGCCAATTTTGCCTTTTGCGCCAAATTCGAACTTTGTCTCAATATCTAAAAATATTGCTTTTAAAGTGCTCAACCACGACATAAACTCGAATGTGATAGTCATCGATTAAATCGACAACAAAAATAATAAAAGGATTCAAGCAATGAGTTATACACGCCGTAAATTTCTTTCTACCATTGTCGTTAGTGCTTCCGCTGTTGCGCTTGGCGGATTAGCGGGTTGTGGGGGATCGTCAAGTAACACCCCACGAACACCAGTAATAGTTCCAACGCCGATCCCAAAACCAACAGGCCTTCAGCCTGGTGAGAAATTCTTCCCGCAATCCTTGCTTTCCGGTGATCCAAAACCCGATAGTGTGATTTTATGGACGCGCGTCGAGGATGCCGTCGCATCTGACATTAAGGTGCAGTTGCAGGTAGCTACAGATAAAGAGTTCACTGATGTTCGCGTCGATGAACAACTCAATGCATTTAGTGACAATGACCATTGTTTAAAAGTTAGGGTGACTGATTTAGACCCTTACACGACTTATTATTATCGCTTCGTCTACATTAACGATGAAGTTCAATACGTGACTAATACGGGGCGTACTAAAACAGCACCCGCGATTGATGCCGATCAAGATGTTAAATTCGCCTTTGTCAGTTGCCAGGATTACGTAGGCCGTTATTACAATGCCTACTTATCAGTGTTAAATAATCCTGATATCGATTTTCTCGTTCACTTAGGGGATTACATTTATGAAACAACTGGCGATCCTGAGTTTCAATCTACAGATGGTCGTTCGTTTGAATTTAGTGATGCTGAAGGCGCGATAAAAATCGGCCAAGGTGACAAAGCGTATTACGCTGCTCAAAGCATCTCTAACTATCGTGAGCTTTATAAAACGTATCGCAGTGACGCCGTATTACGTGAAGTACATGAAAATTTCCCTATGATTGCCATTTGGGATGATCATGAATTTAGTGATGATAGCTGGCAAAATGTTGCCACATCATTGGATGGTGCCAGTGATGAGAAAAACTTAAAACGTAAACAAGATTCTGAGCGTGCGTATTTTGAATATATGCCTATTGATCATGAATACGCCAGCAATAAAGCGGGTACATTTGATCAAGGTGAGTTAGCGATTACCGACGAGCACTTATTTCCAAATACCACTATTTACCGTGACTTTAATTTTGGCAAACATGTGCAATTGTTAATGACTGACTTTAGAACACATCGTCCCGATCACTTGATACCTGAAGATGCTTTCCCTGGCACTGTAGTTATGGATCAAAACACCACGGCTGGTGTTATTGCTCAAGCTAAAGGGATCCCACTGGCAAATTCACTGCAATTTGTTCAAGCTACATTTATGCCATACATCAATATTGATGCGCCGCAACATCATGTATTAAAGACAGTGCTAACTGATGTGATTGCCGGTTTATATACAGCCGATTACGTGGCTATGCTAGGTGATGATACACAAACTGCCTCGACTAAAGCCGCAGAAATGGCTGCAAGTGTTGTTAAAGGTAATTTAGTGATTGATTACTTAAATGAAGTCATTAAACAAATTCCTGCCTCACTCAAAGCCGTTTACGATATTGATGTGATTGCTCCAGATGGATTAGAGCGTGGTATTGCTTATTTCACTATGGGTAAAGCGTCACTGTTTTCAAAACTTGGCAGTCGCTATATGGTTGTTAAAGACGTGTTCGATTTATATGCTGGTTATAGAGCCATTGTCGATGCCTCATCTCAAAATGTCTATGGTGATAAACAAACGATGTGGTTAGGTCAACAAATTGCTACCTCAACCGCCACATGGAAAGTAATGGGCAGTTCAGTCTCATTTGCACCACTCATTTTTGACTTAAGCAGTAGCCGTGAATCAACGGGTGTCGCGCCCCTTGAAGCCATGTTAGATTCAGACGCCGTGCCAGCCTTGTTCAAAAACCGTTTCTATGTAAACGCTGATCATTGGGACGGGTTCCCACAAGCTAAAGCAAAAATTATTAACGATTTACTGAGCCCAGCCGGCGTAATAACACTCTCTGGTGATGTGCATTCAAGTTACGTTAGCGAACATGTAGTTAGTGGAGTAACCGGTCAAAGAAGCTATGGTTTTACTGCCTCGTCAATTTCGTCAGGCACCCAAGGTAGTTTCATTGATGAAGCACTGCAAGGCCTTGCGAACTCACTCGCACCAGCCTCAGCTGAAACATTTAAAGCACTTAACCCGTTCTTTAACTTGTTAACTAAAACGGCTAGTCAGCGCAGCGATGTTCCAACAAAACTTGCAATGTCAGAACTGTGGAAACATGGCATTGGCATAGTAACAGCGACTAGCGAGAGTTTTACTGTCGACTTACATCAATTCGCATCTACCGGTGATGTTGATTATGTTAAAGCCAGTTTCTATGACAAACGTGATGACTTCTTAGCCGCTGTTGAAGTCAGTCAATATCAACTTAAAGATGGTGCGTTAACTATCGTTAGTTAATACGTATTCGCAATGATAGAAGCCGCTTCAATTTCTAAGTTGAAGCGGCTTTTTTATGTTCACAAAATATTATGAGGTTTAAGAACGGCATAAAAAAACCCGCTATTAACAGCGGGTTTCTTTTAACAAAACAATGTTTAGGTTAATTTTCCATGACACTGTTTATATTTCTTACCTGAGTCACAAGGACAAGGTTCGTTACGGCCTACTTTCTCGGTTTCACGAATAACAGTTTCCATTGGCTGTTGCCCATGAGCTTCTTCTTGTGCACTCGCGTGTTGAAACTCTAATTCTGTTGCTTCAGCTTGACGACGTTGCTCTTCAATAGCATCTACATCTTCTTGTGCTTGCACTTGAATCTTACTTAGCAACACAATCACATCCGTCTTTAAAGACACAAGTAACTCTTGGAACAATTCGAACGATTCACGTTTAAACTCTTGCTTAGGATTCTTTTGCGCGTAACCACGTAAATGAATACCTTGACGCAAATGATCCATTGCCGCTAAATGATCTTTCCACAAACCATCAAGGGTTTGCAACATAACGCCTTTTTCAAATTGACGTAAAACATCACCGCCAACCAATTCTTCTTTTTGCTGATAAGCTTCTAAAACAACTTCTTGGATTTTTTCCACTAAGTTTTCTTCATGCAAGCCATCATCCTCTTTGAGCATAGTGGCAATAGGTAACTCAATTAAGAAATCTTCTTTTAAACGTTCTTCAAGACCTTCAACATCCCATTGCTCTTCAAGTGATTGAACAGGAATATATTGACGAATAGTGCTTTCAACAACATCAGTACGTATATTGCGAATAGTCGAAGACACGTCAGCTTCATCCATTAACTCATTACGTTGTTCGTAAATAACTTTACGTTGATCATTGGCAACATCATCATACTCAAGCAATTGCTTACGCATATCAAAGTTACGACCTTCAACTTTACGCTGTGCATTTTCAATGGCACGGTTTACCCATGGATGTTCAATTGACTCACCACGTTCCATGCCTAGCTTTTTCATCATGCCAGTCATTCGCTCAGAGGCGAAAATACGCATTAAGCTATCTTCCATTGAAAGGTAGAAACGAGAAGCACCAGCATCACCTTGACGACCAGCACGACCGCGCAATTGATTATCGATACGGCGTGATTCGTGACGTTCAGTACCCAAGATATATAAACCACCAGCCGCTAACACTTTATCGTGCTCTAGTTGCCATTGTGATTTGATATGCTCAATTTGTTGTTCAGTCGGATCTTTAAGTGCATCAATTTGCACCTGCCAGTTACCACCAAGCACAATATCAGTACCACGACCCGCCATGTTTGTAGCAATCGTTACACGGCCAGGTTCACCGGCTTTAGCAATAATTTCAGCTTCTTTTTGGTGAAATTTAGCGTTTAGAACACTATGTTCAATTTTTTCTTTTGTAAGAAAATCAGATAAAAGCTCTGATGATTCAATCGAAATAGTACCCACTAGCGATGGCTGACCACGTTCTTGACAAGCTTTAATATCAACAATAATTGCTTCGTATTTTTCTTGAGCAGACATGAAGATCAAATCGGCCATGTCATTACGAACCATCGGACGATTGGTTGGTATAACAACAGTATCTAAACCATAAATGCTTTGAAACTCAAATGCTTCAGTATCAGCCGTTCCCGTCATACCAGACAATTTGTCATAGATACGGAAGTAATTTTGGAAAGTAATAGATGCTAACGTTTGATTCTCGTTTTGAATATCTACGCCTTCAAGCGCTTCAATGGCTTGATGCAGACCTTCAGACCAACGACGACCTTCCATTGTACGACCAGTGTGTTCATCTACGATGATGACTTCACCGCCTTTAACGATGTAATCGACATCACGTTCAAACAAGATATGAGCACGTAATGCAGCATTCACATGATGCAATAGACTGATGTTGTTCGCCGAAAACAATGAGTCATATTCACCCATTAATTCATTTTCTTGCAGCATCTCTTCAACGAAAATTTGCCCAGTTTCTGTTAAGTGAACCTGTTTAGCTTTTTCATCGACCGTGAAATGACCATCACCAGTATATTCTTCGGTATCTTCTTTTTCTTGCTTGTTGAGCTTAGGAATTAATGCGTTAATTTTACGATATAATTCAGAACTGTCTTCAGCAGCACCAGAGATGATTAGTGGCGTACGGGCTTCATCAATTAATATTGAGTCAACTTCATCAATAATGGCAAAATTTAATGGACGTTGCACACGTTCTTCTGGCGAGAACGCCATGTTATCGCGTAAATAATCAAAACCAAATTCGTTATTTGTGCCATACGTGATATCACTTGAATAAGCCGCTTGTTTCTCTTCATGGCCTAGACCTGAGACACAAATACCAACGGTCATGCCTAAAAATTCAAATAATGGACGATTCCAGTTAGCATCACGCGCTGCCAAGTAATCATTGACGGTAATAACATGCACACCTTCGCCGCTGATCGCATTTAGGTAGGCTGGCAATGTCGCCGTTAAGGTTTTACCTTCACCAGTACGCATTTCTGCGATTCTACCTGATTGCAACACCATGCCACCAATAAGCTGGGCATCGAAATGACGCATTTTAAATACACGCTTACTCGCTTCACGCACGACAGCGAAAGCTTCTGGAAGAATATCATCTAATGATTTACCAGTGGCTAATTGCTCTTTAAAATACGCGGTTTTTTGCTTGAGTTCATCATCTGAAAGGGCTTCAATTTCTTTCTCTAACTCATTGACTAAAGCAACAACTTTACTTAATTTTTTAAGTGTACGTTCGTTCTTGCTACCAAATACTGAAGTGAAAATCTTTGTTAACATCTAATTGGCCATTTATTTTTATTTATTAGCAAATTGGCGTGCACTGCCAATCTATTTATCAAAAGTTTCAGGGGTATATTCGTATTACTTGAAAATGCAGATCGTAGAGCATTTTCAGATAACACGGGTTTATATTCGCGGCTTATTATTATAGATTTGAGCCAGATAAGATAGCCCTATCATGACCTAATATACATAAATAATTGATCTACGATTAGTAAATGAATTCCAGCACGCATGTATAAGAGATGGGGACAGTAATTTAAAATTCAATGGGAGGTTTTATAGACCAAAAAAAATCGGCGTTTTATAGCCGATTTCTTAATAAATCTATTGAAATTTAACGATAAATGTATTTTCTTGGATTAATCTGCTTATCTTTATTAAGCACTTCATAATGTACATGAGCGCCTGTAGAACGACCAGTGTTCCCCATTAAAGCAATCACCTCACCTTTGGAGATAACATCGCCCACATTCACTTTTAACTCTTTAGCATGTGCATAACGTGTTTTTAATCCAGCCCCATGATCAATTTCGACTAATAATCCGTATCCATAACGTCGGCCAGACCATGTTACAACACCAGCGCCTGTCGCCATAACGTCATCACCGTCTGTGCCAGCAAAATCAACGCCTTTATGCATGGTTAACTTACCGTTGAATGGATCATTACGCATGCCATATAGAGATGATAACCAACCTTTATTAATAGGACGCCCAGCAATGAGGCTATCTTCGTGTATTTCATGGTTTAGCATAACTGTTTCAAGTAACGTTAGTTGAGCTTGTTGACTGTCAATATGTTCAACCAATGCGTCCATTTGTGAAAGCAAAGCAATCAGCTCAGAACTTTGACTAATACCTGAATATTGCTCAGGCCCACCCACGGCAGGTAACTGTCCGAAATTAAATTCGTTATAATCAGCGGTCTTAGCTAAACGCTCACCCAAGGCATCAATTCTATTCATGCGAGCTGTCAGTGTTCCCATCCGCTGTGCTAACACTTGCAATTGAGCAGACGTTTGTTGTTTAAGTGAGTCAACTTGCGTTTGTTGATTCGATAGAAATTCACTCTTTTGACTTATTGAATTTGATAATAAGGCTGGCGATACGTAATGATCATAGGTCAAATATGCACTGAGACCAACAAGGGCAAACTGAAATGCAACAAAACCCAGAACGGTCTTTGAATTAATCGTAATACTAGAGAACGGACTACTCGTCTTAGAATTAGCTTGGTTGGACGACTCGTTACTTGTTACACTCATACTTACTCTCTCTTGGTTTAAGCGCTTATGAATCCACGCCGTACTCCCGACTCGCTCCATCAAATAATGACAGCCAAATCGGGTAAGCTCGCCAAAATACAACAAAAGGCGGGTCAATTACAAGTTATTAACCAATTTTTAACAAACGAGTTAATTCCTGGCAGCCATGAATATTGCCGGGTTGCTAATTTGCGTCAAGGCATATTAATTATCGAAGTGGCGTCTGGTGTTTGGAAAACACGCTTATCGCAACTATCACACTCTATTTTAGAGCACATGCGCGAACATGTTTCACCATCACTAAGTAGTATTGAACTTAAGGTTAATCCGGCGTTGTTTAATGAGAAACCACCGACACCGAAACCTAATCCTAGAAAAATATCTAATGACACTGCTCAGCATTTAAATGCCTTAGCAGAACATGCGCCACCAGAAATGGCGGCCACATTAAAACGCTTAGCAAATTTAGCTAAACGATCTTAAACAGTAACGAAGTTGGTTTCACCATAACAAATAGGTGAGGTTTCTTCTTCGTCAAACGTTACCATTTCAAAACTATCTTGTTGAGCTAACATTTCACGTACTAACATGTTGTTAATTGCGTGCCCTGCTTTAAACGCTCTAAATTCACCAATGATGCTATGACCAGCCAAATACAAATCACCAATAGCATCAAGTACTTTATGCTTTACAAATTCGTCATCAACTCTTAAACCATCTGGATTTAAGATGCGGTACTCATCAAGCACTACAGCATTTTCCATGCTGCCACCTAAAGCTAGGTTATTAGCACGTAATAACTCAATGTCAGACATAAAACCAAAGGTTCTAGCGCGTGATATTTCACGAACAAATGATGCCTTAGTAAAATCCATGGTGAGATGTTGTTTAGTATTGCTAATTTCTGGATGAGCAAAGTCGATAGCGTAATCAACTTTAAATCCGTCATATGGCACAAATTCAGCCCATTTATCGCCATCTTCAATACGAATTTTTTTCTTAATACGTATAAAGCGTTTTGGCGCATTTTGCTCTTGCACACCAGCCGATTGTAATAGGAAAACGAAAGGAGATGCGCTGCCATCCATAATTGGAATTTCAGGGGCATCAACTTCGATGATGGCATTATCAATACCAAAAGCGGCTAGCGCCGATGAAATGTGCTCAACCGTTGATATTTTATGACCAGCATCATCTATCAGACAGGTACAAAGTGTTGTTTCGCGCACAAGCATGCCATCTCCAGGAATGTCTACACTTGGTGACAAATCTGTACGACGATAAATAATACCTGTATTGATTGGTGCAGGTTTCAACACTAAGGTAACTTTATTACCCGAATGAAGGCCCACGCCAACGGCGTCTATTTCTTTACACAATGTTCTTTGCTTAATCATAAATTAGCAACCCCTATCTGATGTCAACATCTACAACGGCGTGCATTCTATCATAAAACGCACCATTCAAACAATCGGATGAATAATGCAATTTTAAAGACAGTGAGCTCACCGACAGTTTTGTACTATCACGATCTTTACCTTAACAGCAGATTAATCAGCTTGTTTTCGTAAAAATGCAGGTATATCCAAATATTCCAAACCGCCATTACTTGTACTTTGCGACTGCCCATTAACCGCTGTTGCTACTGACTCTTCTTCAGCCGTTGGCTCAACACTCAACGGTTGTGGTTTAGCCACAACTTCTTCAGGTTTTATCAACTTGATATCCGGTTGTGCTTCCGCACCAATGCCCGTGGCAACAACTGTTACGCGCAATTCATCCGTCATATCAGGATCAATAACCGCACCAACAACAACCGTTGCATTTTCAGACGCAAATCCTTTAACGGCATTACCTACAGTTTCAAATTCGTCAATACTGATATCCATGCCAGCGGTAATATTAACTAAAATACCGCGCGCACCAGCAAGATCGATGTCTTCTAATAATGGACTAGAAATAGCGAGCTCAGCCGCTTCATCTGCACGTTCATCACCACGTGCAACACCAGTACCCATCATAGCGGTACCCATTTCAGCCATTACGGTTCTAACGTCGGCGAAATCCACGTTAATTAAACCAGAACGGGTAATCAGCTCAGCAATACCTTGAACAGCACCAAGTAATACATTATTTGCTTCTTCAAAGGCTTGTAATAAGCCTGTACCTTTACCTAAAACTTTCAATAGTTTGTCATTAGGAATGGTAATTAAAGAATCAACACTTTCGCTTAACATAGCAATGCCTTGCTCAGCGTAGTTAAGGCGTTTTTTACCTTCAAAATTAAACGGCTTAGTGACTACGGCTACTGTTAAGATGCCCATTTCTTTGGCAACTTCAGCAACGATAGGCGCGGCGCCTGTACCAGTACCACCACCCATTCCAGCGGCGATAAATACCATGTCGGCACCATCAAGTGCAGCCTTAATCGCTTCTTTATCTTCAATAGCGGCTTCACGACCCACTTGAGGATTAGCGCCAGCGCCAAGTCCTTTTGTTGTGCCTTTACCGATTTGAATCGTGCTTTCTGCAGATGAATTACGCAATGCTTGAGCATCGGTATTCGCTACAATAAATTCAACACCTTCAATTGTTCTTTTCACCATGTGTTCAATGGCATTACCGCCACCACCGCCAACACCAATAACTTTAATAACCGCTTCTTCTGCGTGATCTGACATTAATTCAAACATAACTTATCTCCGTTGCGCTTATGACACAAATTTAACTGTGGTGTCACCAATCTATAGTTAAATGACCTGTTTTGTTCATCAACTCACAAAACATGATCACCACTCAACAAGATTGGTGCATCAATTAAAATTCGCCTTTTATCCAATTTTTAATACGGCTAAAAAAACTTAGTCCGCTCTGTTGTGTATTATCGATGCGAGCATTTTCTCGCATAATGCTGCCAAATTTAAGCAAACCAACACCGGCTGCATAACTTGGATCTTGCACGTAATCACTGAGCCCTTTAACAGGCATAGGATTCGCTAACCTTACTGGCATACCAAAACATGCTTCAGCAAATTCAACGGCTCCTTCAATTTTTGCAGTACCGCCAGTTAGGACAATACCTGCTGCAATCTGCTCACTAAAACCAGCTTGCTGTAATTCTATAAGTATCAGTTCGTAGAGTTCTTGATACCGTGGTTCTACTACTTCAGCCAATGTGTGGCGTGACATAGTCCGTGTGGGTCTGCCGCCTACCGATGGCACTTCAATGTTATCTTCTTGACTGACCATTTGACTCAGCGCACAAGCATGACCAATTTTAATATCTTCAGCATGTGACAATGGTGTTCTAAATATTTTAGCGATGTCAGAAGTCACTTGTGAACCAGCAACAGGGATCACAGCGCAATGACGTAATGAGCCATTTGTATAGACTGCTATGTCCATAGTGCCGCCGCCCATATCAACCAAACAAACGCCTAAATCTTTCTCATCTTCCGTTAACACGCTATAGCTAGAAGCAATGGCAGAAAATACCAATTCATCCACTTTAAGACCACAACGCTGCACACATTTTTCAATGTTTTTTGCCATATCACTGGCACAAGTCACCATATGCACTTGGGCCTCCATACGCATACCAGACATGCCAATAGGAGACTTTATCCCTTCTTGAACATCGATGGCGTATTCTGTTGGCATCACATGGAGAATGCGGCGATCATCAGAAATCTTCACTGAGCGTGCAGTATGAATTACGCTATCGACATCATACTGAGTCACTTCTTCGTCATTAATCGACACCATGCCTTTTTCATTTTGGCACGCAATATGTTTACCAGAAATGCTCAAGTTAACAGAAGTCACCTGACAGTCAGCCATTAGTTCAGCTTCATCAAGAGCACGTTGAACGGCCTTAACTACAGAATCTAAATCGTTAACACCGGCTTTTTCCATGCCTTTAGATTTCTGACTACCAATACCGACAATACTTAAGTCGCCATCGGCCAGAATCTCTCCGATAATGACGGCGACTTTTGATGTTCCGATATCTAATCCTACGATTAGATCTCTTTCATTAGCCTTGCTCATTCTTAGCGTGTTCTCCTGACTGTTTCTTCCAATTAACCGCAAATCCTGCATCATACCTTAAATCGACATAATCAATGTCGTTCACGTCAGGTAACACGTGTTTATATACTTTGAGAAAACGCTCAATTCGCATGTTTCTAATAACATCATTACCACGGCCTAATACTAACTTACTGCCATTACCCAAGGTAACTTGCCATGACTGACGAGGTGTTAACACAATCTCACTTAAGGTGAGCCCTTCACTTTGCAACAAGGGCCAAAGTGCTTGGTAACCTGTTAAAACAGTTTTTGATATTGTGTTAGGCCCAGAGAAATGAGGCAACCATTGCTTAATTCTATCTTGTGGAGCCGTAAAAACCTCACCACCTTCATTAAGTAAATGCTCATCATTCCAATAGGCCACAGGTACTTGGTCAGTGACATGGATAACTAACCCATTTGGCCACTGCCGCCTCACTGCTGCTCGCTTAATCCAGTCTATATTTTCGATTGTTTTTTGCACCTGATTAACATTTAATGAAAAGAAACTTTCATTATTTGCTAACTCTCTGAGTGCTTTATGTATTTCTAGGTCGCTACTATACGGCCTTGTCCCAATAATTTGTAGTGTTGATACGGGCATATCTTGCGCGTTCATCAACTTTTGGGTCATTTTGTGTCCTAAATAAGCAATAAACACAATAACGAGTGCAAAAAATGTCACACCGAGCCAAAAACCATGGTCGGCATTTTTTATACGTTCGATAACTGCATGTGGCCTTTTATTCACAACCTAACCTTAAATTTATCTAAACCGTCAATGTTTGTTCTAAAATTTGAGTCACGAGTTGATTAAAACTCAAACCTGCTTGCTTAGCAGATTTTGGTACTAAACTCGATGTTGTCATGCCCGGCACAGTATTGACTTCAAGTAAATACCACGCATTGTCTTTACCGCGCATAAAATCGACACGCCCCCACCCTTGTGCATTTACCGCATTAAACGCTTTGATGGCAATGTCACTCAGTATCTTTTCTTCACTAGCGGATAAACCACAAGGGCAATGATACAAGGTTTCATTTGATTGATACTTTGCTTGGTAATCGTAAAAATCATTGGGTGTTGTCATGTGAATTGCTGGTAATGCCTCATTACCTAAAATAGAAACCGTATATTCGCCGCCATCAATCCATTGCTCTAACAATATGTCTTTATCAAATTTATCCGCTTGCTCTATTGCCTGCTTTAAATCGTTGGCATTATCAACTTTTGCCATGCCGATACTTGACCCTTCATTGGCGGGTTTTACCATGACTATGCCACCGAGATCATCAAGGATCTCTTGATAATTTGTTGTTGGTGTATTTTCAACTACCGCAAACTTGGCCGTTGGTAGATTAAGTGCCATCCAAACTTGCTTCGTCTTAATTTTATCCATGGATAAAGCAGCGCCCAAAACACCAGAGCCCGTATAAGGAATAGACAAAAAATCTAATGCACCTTGCAGCGTACCATCCTCCCCGCCTCGGCCATGTAATACATTAAACACGCGATCAAACCCTTGGGCTTTTAGCTCACTTAACGGTAACTCTTTTGGATCAAATGCGTGCGCATCCACTCCACTTTCAATCAATCCTGCTAATACCGCATGACCTGACATCAATGAAATTTCACGCTCAGCGCTATTACCACCAAACATGACGGCTACTTTCCCCAAGTTAGCCATTATTGTTGTCCTTGTTCATTCATTGAACTTTCCTTCATAACACATACATCAAGTTGCATTGCACTTAATTCACTCGCCAATACGCCAACATTGCCAGCGCCCTGAGTCATCACTAAATCACCATCACGCATGATTTGAGCTAACCTAGTGGGTAAAAGTTCGATTGTTGGCACATAAATCGGTTCAAGAGAACTATGAGCACGGATGCTGCGGCACAAGGCACGGCTGTCTGCCCCAACAATGGGTGCTTCTCCGGCGCTATACACTTCTAATAAAAGTAGTTCATCGACTTGTGATAACACATCGACAAAATCTTCATAGAGATCTCGTGTGCGGCTATAACGATGCGGCTGATAAATCATCACTAGTCGTTTATCAGGCCAACCTTCTCGTGCTGCTTTTATGGTGGCTGCCACTTCACTTGGATGATGCCCATAATCATCAACTAACATGATCTGTCCAGCATCGGTATCAAAAGAGCCCAGTTGTTGGAAGCGGCGCCCTATCCCTTGAAATTGCTCTAGAGCCGCGACAATATGCTCATCATCAATATTGCTATCCATAGCAACAGCAATGGCGGCCATAGCATTTAATACGTTATGCTTACCCGGTAAATTCAGCGAGAGTTTCAATGGCGCTTTACCGTCGCGGTGTAGCGTAAAGTGACTTGTATTACCTGTTTGCGAGAAATCACTGGCGCGAACATCCGCATCATCATTAAAACCATAGGTCGTTATATGACGAGATATACGCGGAATCAACGCCCGGTTTATAGGATCATCAATGCATAATATGGCTAAACCATAGAAGGGTAGATTATGCATGAACTCGATAAAGGTATCTTCAAGTTTGCTAAAATCACCGTCATAGGTATCCATATGATCAGCTTCAATATTTGTGACTATGGTAACCATGGGTTGAAGGTGTAAAAATGACGCATCACTCTCATCAGCTTCTGCAATAAGGTATTCACTACAGCCTAATTTTGCATTGGTGCCTGAGCTATTTAATAGTCCACCAATAACATACGTAGGATCTAATTGCGCTTTAGCAAAAATACTCGCCGTTAAACTTGTTGTCGTCGTTTTCCCGTGCGTTCCAGCCACTGCGATGCCATGTCTAAACCGCATTAATTCAGCTAACATTTGTGCCCGCTGAACAATGGGAATTCGCAGCGCTTTAGCGGCAATAATTTCAGGGTTCATCTCATCAATGGCCGTAGAGACGACTATTACGCTCGCCCCTTCAACTTGCTTGCCATCGTGACCTAAATGAACAGTGGCTCCAAGATCAGTTAATCGTTTGGTCACAGCATTTTGAGCTTGATCAGATCCTGTAATGTCGTACCCTTCGTTAGCTAAAACTTCCGCAATCCCGCCCATGCCTGCGCCGCCAATACCAATAAAGTGAATGGTGTTTACACGTCTCATTTGCGGTACACGTTGACGTAGTTGGCTGAGTTTATCGCTGCATATTTTTGTCATTTAAACTGTTTCCGTTTTCTTTTGCGCCGTAAAGGACACGTTAGCAAGATTTGCTATTACCCGTGCGACTTGTTCTGTGGCGTCTGTCATAGCTAGTGATTGACTAGCGTGATGCATTTTTTCTAATTTACCGCTCGCATTTAATTCAACAATGCAGTCAGCTAATGTTTGTGGTGTTAGGTATTTTTGCGCCATTACAATGGCCGCTTTATTATCACTTAACATTTGCGCATTTTTTGTTTGGTGATCGTCAACGGCATAAGGCAGTGGAATAAAGATAGCGGGCAAACCTAATACCGCTACCTCAGACACTGTTAATGCCCCAGCGCGGCAAATAACCAAATCAGCCTTTTGATAAGCACCAGCCATGTCGTCGATAAAATCACTAACTTCAATTGATGAGGATAGATCAACCGTATCACAGGCACTTTGATACGCCTTTATAACATCTGTGCCGTTATTTTTCCCCGCTTGATGCCTAATTGAAATATTCATGTCACCTAATAAGGACAGTGCTTTAGGCAGTGTTTCATTAAGTACGCTAGCCCCTAAACTACCGCCAACCACTAATATGTTCAGTGACGGTTGATGCTTAGTTGTCAGGCGTCCCAAATCTAAAATATCTTGGCGTACTGGATTACCAACGACCTGGGGGTTGTGGTTAGATAATGCACCTTCAAATGCCACCATCACTCGCGTAGCTACTTTAGCTAAATAGCGATTAGTAAGACCCGATACAGCATTTTGCTCATGCAGCACTAATGGAATTGCGCACAGCCTTGCAGCGATGCCACCAGGACCACTAGCAAAACCACCCATGCCTAAAACTACATCCGGTTTAAAATTCTTAATCACTTTTTTAGCTTGCCACACTGAGCGTAAAATCTTAAAAGGTGCTTTAAGAAGCCTAAGCAGCCCATTGCCCCTCACGCCCTCGACATCAATATATGAAATATCAATGTTGTGTTTAGGCACTAAATTAGCTTCCATGCGAGTGGCACAGCCCAACCAATGAATTTCCCATCCTTGATCGCGAAGCATTTTAGCCACCGCGAGCCCAGGAAACACGTGACCGCCGGTTCCTCCTGCCATTACTAATAGTTTTTTAGTCATTAAGACACTCCTCGGTGCGTTGCTTGTACACAATCGAGACGTCGTTCGTGATCAATACGTAATAAAATAACGATGGCTAAAGTCATCACCCATAAACTACTGCCGCCATAACTCACTAATGGCAGCGTTAAACCTTTAGTCGGTAAAATCCCACTTGCCGCGCCAGTATTCACAGCCGATTGAAAGCTAAGCCACAGCCCGATACCCATAGCGAGATATCCCGTGAAGAAATGCTGCGCTAACAACGCCTTGCGCCCTATATGTAATGCACGTAATGCTAAACCGAGCTGGAGTAATAACAGTACTAACACACCAACAAATCCTGTTTCTTCGGCCCAAATCGCAAAAATAAAGTCAGTGTGAGCCTCTGGTAAATACTCCAATTTTTGAATGGAATTACCTAAACCTTGACCTAACCAATCGCCACGACCAAATGCCATTAATGACTGAGTTAACTGATATCCTTTACCAAAGGGATCTTGCCAAGGATCAAGAAACGATGTGACTCGGGCCATACGATAGGGTTCAAATATAATCAGGCCTACCACTAAGGACACACCCACAATGATTAACGCAAAAAAGTCGCGTATTTTTGCCCCAGCTAAAAATAACATGCCTACTGTGGTCACAAACATAACAACAACAGTACCTAAATCAGGCTGCTTCAAAATAAGAGCCGCAACAATAACAAAGACAGCCAATGGCTTATAAAAACCTTTTGCACGCTCTGTCACTTCCGTATGGCGTCTCACAATATAAGAGGCGAGATAACAAAAAAATGTTAACTTGGCAATTTCTGATACCTGAATATTGATAGGTCCCATGGACAACCACCGTTGACTACCGTTAACTGTTTTTCCCACAAAAAGAACCAAGACAAGGGCGACAATTGAACATAACAAAATGGCTCCACTGTACTTTTGCCAAACCTTCATTGGAACCTGTACGCCAACAACGAGAATGACCACGCTACCAAGCAAATAAAAAACGTGACGCTCAATGAAATGAAACGGATTACCCGTAAGTCTCTGGCCTTCAGGCATTGAAGCGGATGCAACGATGACAAAGCCAATAATGAATAAACAACACACCAAGGTAAACAATGTACGGTCATACAATATCGCGTGTTTATTACTACGCTCGCCTTTCATTTCCTTGAAAATGGCAGAAAAGGATGACGGGAAAAAATTCATTTGCTTAACGCTCATGAAGACTCCCTATCGCATCAATGAAATGTTGCCCACGTTGCATATAATTATCAAACATATCGATACTGGCGCAAGCAGGAGAGAGCAGTACGATATCACCACTGTTAGCAAAAGTGGATGCCTGTATCACGGCCTCTTCAATCGAGTTACACGTTATCGCATTAGACGCGATCGCAGTAAACAAAGAGGCATCTTTACCCATAACGATCAGATGATTCACAGTAGTTTCAAAAGGACGTTTTAAAGGTGTTAAATCTCCCCCTTTAGCATCTCCTCCCGCAATTACAATGAGCTTACCTTGATGACTTTTAAGTCCTTCAAGCGCGGCCAATGTTGCGCCAACATTAGTGGCCTTAGAATCATTAAGCCATAAAACACCATCATCACTGGCGATTTTTTGACAGCGATGTTCAAGGCCACCAAAAGTTTTCAATGTGTCAATCATGGCTTTAAGTGATAAACCCGCTTGTTGCCCAAGTGCAATTGCAGCCAGCGCATTGAGTTGATTGTGCTGGCCTACCATCGCCATGTCAGAGACATTTAATAACTGATTTTCACCTTGCATTAAATAACCATCAGCCAACCCCAATTGATTTTCATCAGTCGGTTTATCAACACCAAAAGAAATCTTCCCAGCCTTTGGTGTCATGTTTATATCGGTGATAGTTAAATCGTCTTGGCGGTTAAACACTGCCATAGCACAATGATTATAAATTCGTTGTTTGGATTTAGCGTAATCATTTAGACCATCATACCTATCCATATGATCATCAGAGATATTTAATACCGTTGCCGCCACTAATTTGAGAGTATGTGTCGTTTCTAATTGAAAGCTCGACAGCTCCAATATGAACAGTTCAATACTTGAATCAAGGACAACATCAAGGACGGGCACACCAATATTTCCAGCGGCTATGGCTTTAATACCATCGGCTTGAGCCATTTGTTCAAGCAATGACGTTACCGTTGTTTTACCGTTTGAGCCTGTAATAGCAATAACAGGTGCCGTCACAAAATGTGCAAACAATTCGATATCACCAACAATCTGACAACCCTGTTGATTAGCTCGAACTAACGCTGGGTGGCTAATTGCAATACCGGGGCTTACAACTAGCATTTGATAAAGGCTAAAATCGATACTCTCTAATGGGCCTAATAATACGCTAGACTGTAAAAACTCGTCACTAATCGATTTAGCGTCAAGATGCTGCCGCGTATCGATAAGCACAGGTTTAAGCCCTTGCTTTAGTAAAAATGACGCGCAAGAACGACCCGTAAGGCCTAAACCAATAACGGCTATGTGTTCTATTTCTTGCCCGTTAATAATCATTTATCTTCCTAGCGAATTTTTAGTGTGGCAAGGCCAACAAGTACTAAAACTAATGAGATTATCCAAAAGCGGACAATAACACGCGGCTCTGGCCAGCCTTTTAATTCGTAATGGTGATGAATAGGAGCCATTCTAAAAATACGTTGACCACGTAGCTTATAACTACCTACTTGCAAAATAACCGACACAGTTTCCATCACAAAAACGCCGCCCATGATAACCAGTAGAATTTCTTGACGCACCAATACAGCCACAATACCTAAACTTGCACCTAAGGCCAGTGAGCCTACATCGCCCATAAATACTTGAGCTGGATACGTGTTAAACCATAGAAAACCAAGACCAGCACCAAAGATGGCTAAACAAAACACGGTGAGCTCACTCGCAAGCGGTAGGTGGGGTAAATGTAGATAGGCAGAGAAATTCACGTTACCTGTGATATAGGCAATTAAACCTAATGCACCGGCCACCATTATGGTCGGTACAATAGCAAGACCATCAAGACCATCCGTAAGGTTGACCGCGTTACTTGAACCAACCACAGTGAAATAGACTAAGGCAATATAGAGCAAACCTAGTTGCGGCATAATATCTTTAAAAAATGGCACAACTAACACCGTCTCATTAGGCTGTGACACGCTGTATAAATAAAACGCAACACCTAAAGCAATCGCCGATTGCCAAAAATATTTCCAACGAGCAATGAGGCCAGCAGAATCTTTACGAATAACCTTGCGATAATCATCAACAAAACCTATTGCCCCAAAGCCCAATAAAACACACAACACGGTAATCACATAATGGTTTGATAAGTCAGCCCATAACAACGTGCTTAATGCGATGGAGGCTAAAATCAAAATGCCGCCCATGGTTGGCGTACCCGATTTACTCAAATGAGATTGAGGACCGTCATCACGTACCGTTTGACCAATTTGCATAGTCTGCAAGTAACGAATAAGTTTAGGCCCCATCCATAATGAAAATAACAACGACGTTAGCGTCGCTAAAATACTACGAAATGTTAGGTACGAAAATATGTTAAAACCGCTGACGTATTGCGTCAGGTAGTCAGTTAACCAAACTAGCATGGTGTGGGTGCTCCAATCTTTTTATTGTTTTTAATAAATTCCACCACCGATTCCATGGCTGCGCTGCGTGAGCCTTTCACTAACACGGTTGTTTTTTGTGTTGCTGTAAAATTCATAATTTGTTGTTCTACATAATCATTAAGTGCAGATTTATCATCAAAATGTTGATGAAGACCACTAAAGCCATCGCCATAATGAATACTTAATGTGCCAAAAGTTAGCAATGCATCAATATGATACCGCTCAATAATAGGTCCTAATGATTGGTGACTCACTAAAGCATAGTCACCCAGCTCAGCCATATCACCCAAAATTAATACCTTTTTTCCTTCACTATTGGCTAACACCTTAATCGCTGCCGTAATTGAACTGGTATTAGCGTTATAGGTATCATCAATGACTGTTAATTTGTCACCGATAACGTTAACGTTTAAACGTCCTTTAACTTCAACCATCGATTCTAAACCACATTTTATCTCGCTTAGCGAGAG
>Ga0209292_1002482_pt1 | contig 21210 bp, 19 predicted proteins | sample GOMGulsemesocosm_2_FD_184634 | JGI IMG/M metagenome (GOLD analysis project Ga0209292, IMG submission 184634) | Methane-oxidizing microbial communities from mesocosms in the Gulf of Mexico - GOM9C Gulf of Mexico (SPAdes) (version 2) | ecosystem: Environmental > Aquatic > Marine > Cold seeps... | reverse complement strand
TTGGCTATATTACGCGCTAACCGATGAGAATAAACCATGACAATTACAAACCGTTACCAAGATTCAACTGCACTGGATAAATTAAACCTAGGGCAAAAAACGGAATACATATCTCAATACCAACCTAACTTGTTACAGCCTGTACCAAGACAATTAAATCGAGATGATCTGTCACTATCCGATCAACTGCCATTCACAGGTTGTGATCTATGGAATTTATATGAACTGTCTTGGTTAAATAGCAAAGGTAAGCCAATCGTAGCCGTAGCCGAAGTAAAAGTCTGCGCGACATCAGTTAACTTAATCGAGTCAAAATCATTCAAGCTCTACTTAAACAGCTTTAACCAAACCCGTTTTAACTCTACAGAAGCAGTAACCGAAACACTGCAACGCGACTTAGCCGCATGTGCACAAGGGCCTGTTGAAGTGGTTATGTTTGATGATTTAGATAAAGCGCCAAGTCAAATCACAAAAATAACAGGTACCTGTATTGATCATCTTGATATTGATATCGATAATTATGAGTTTAATGCTGACTTACTCAAAGCAGCTGCAGATAACAATGACGTGGTTAACGAAGTGGTTTACAGTCATTTATTAAAATCAAATTGCCTCGTGACCAATCAACCCGATTGGGGCAGCGTTTATATTGCTTATCAAGGAAATAAAATCGACCAAGAAGCATTATTACGCTATTTAATCTCATTTCGTCAGCATAATGAGTTTCATGAGCAATGCGTTGAGCGTATTTTCACAGACATTATGCGCTTCTGCAAACCAGAACAATTAACTGTTTATGCACGCTATACCCGCAGAGGTGGTTTGGATATAAACCCATTTAGAACCAATTGTGATGCTAAAATAGATAATATCCGTTTAATTCGCCAATAATATTGCCGAGACTGGATATTTTTTAAATATCCAGTCATTAACAAAGCCTGCAAAATAGTTTAGTATTTGAAGGCTGCAATCAATACTATAAAATATAGTAGTGATATAAGATTACAGCATCGACCTCACTCTGGTGGAGGCCCGAATTAGCAAAGGAACGCTAATGTTAATAAGGACATGTGATCATAAGAATGTGATAGCAGCCTTTCTATTCGATATTAAACTCATGATTTTACGTTTTGTTTATGCTCTTGTATTTCTTCTCTTTAGCACTACTGCAGCTGCAAGTTTGTTTGATCAGCTGATCTTACCGAATGAACTCAAGCGCAGTCAGTCTGTACAATACAGCCAACCTTATCAATGTATTCAAATTATTGATGAATTTTTGCAAACACAAAAACAAGACATTATCACTGAAGTCTCTCGTATGAGTAAAATCAGAGAAAAATCGGTAACACCTTCAGATCTTGCGCTCGTCAAACAACAAAAAGCACTCTGCTATTTCTATGCAAATAATATCGGTCAAGCCGTTGTTACGCTCGATAAAATGCTCGCTGAAAAATCGAATTCCGTACCACTGCATTTAAAACAGCAAAGCTTATTAATCAAAAGCCACATTCTTGCACAATCGAATACGCTTGCTAACTTCCAACTTGCACAAGAAACCATTAACAAAGTCATCGATAGCATTAATGACAATACTTATAATCCGACTGCTAATGGCTCTTTTGCACTCAAAATTATTGCAGGTGAGATTGCGTTAAAGCTCAATGATTACGAAGAATCAATGCAACTGTTTCGCGAAGCTGAACAATATGGTGCCCAGACCCCACTCACGAACAATGCTGCTTGGGCTGCTTATGCCATTGGGTATAATTACCAACAGCAAAATAAATTAACCTTAGCGATTAATTTTTACAACAAAGCCCAACAAAAACTACTTGATAATCAAGATACCCTCAATGGCCTGCTCACTAAAAAAATGAGCCAAGCCTATATCGCCGAAGATAACTTTAAATTAGCGATCAGCTTTGCCAATCAATCGGCTCAATATTATCAAAATCTTGGCAACAAATTGCAACTATCCGATTCTTTATTAGCACTTGCCAGTATGCATCGTAAAATTAAAGAATATAACTTATCGCTCGTTTATTATTTTAATGCTCTCGATTTACTGAAGGTGTTTGATGAGAAAAACAAATTAAACACAGTCTATTTTGAAGTGGGAAAAACTTACTTGCAAATGGGTAATTATAGCTTGGCCGAGCAATATTTATCGAATGCAGAGCAGTTGTTTTACAATAATGGCCAAACGGATTTATTACTTGAATCACTCGTACACCTGGCTAATTTAGCGATTCAACAACAGCATTACGACACCGCATTAATACGTTTAAATAAAGCGTTATCGATCGCCGGTAAACTAAACAATAGTAAACAATTTGAAACCGTCTATCTGTATCTTGCCACAGCCTATGAAGAAACAGATCAATACGCAAAAGCACTCGATAGCTATAAGCAATTTGTACGCTATAACAAACTCTCTAATTTTGAAGCAAAAAAAGCATTTCCTGTCTCTAATCAACACAAAGAAAATAATGAAATAAAATCGCAAAAGATAAACCAATTACAAGCACAAGTGCTCAAGCTAAAACAATCAAAACATAACTTGGTTATTAATGTTTTTTTACTTGCTTCAATTATGCTAATTATTCTTTATTTGTACTATATCAATACGCAAAAGATGAAATTACAAAAACAAGATGTAGAACAGTTAGAGAATAACTACAATATTCATTCAAATACTGGCTTGAATAACATCAACAGCCTAAATCAATATATACCGACGCCACTGCAAGAAGCACGATTTTATTCTGATTGGGAATATTCAGATAAGCAAAACAGTGTGCATAGTTGCGCAATCATTAGTCTCGACTTTTTACTGCCTTTACGTCAAAAATGCAGCCTTTCACTCGTAAATAAAGTAGAAACAGAATTAGGTGCATATTTAAAACAACAACTACATGATTCTGAACATTTATTCCAATTAAATGACACGCAATTATTATTAGTTAAGAAAGTAAACAAAAATTACGACCCTGCGATCATTGCCAACCGTATCCTAGACTGGTTCGAACAATTTGATTGCCAGCTTAATTTTGACAAAAATATCTCGATAGGTATGGTTTCTCACCCCTTCTTATTTAAATACCCAACAGCAATCGACAGTAGAAAGCTGTTAAATATAGCCACTTTAGCCTTATCAGGTGCAACCCAATTAAGTCGTAAACATAACCGAAATAGTTGGGTTAAATTAAGTGCCTTAACCTATACACAACCGGCATTTTTCCATGGTGATATCTGGAACAGATCCAAGCAAGCCATTGAAAAAGGCTTAGTAAAAGTCACCTCCTCAACAGACAAAAATGATATTAATTGGCTGTAGGCTTACATTTTAGCACCAAACTATTTTATAGATGTATATATAGTGGTAAGCTAATCTCCATCTTTGATTTAACTTATGTGAAAAGTATACATGCAGACATCACAAGATTCGCACTCAGCAACACAGCAAAGTGATGCCAGCGGGTACACAAAAATTAACACTGCCATGTTATTAGCATTTATTAATCGTTTACTTGGTGCCACGCGAGGTATCGATACCGAGCTAAACATTGAAGTAAGTAAGCTAAAAGCAATTCTAGAACGCAGTGCGTCTGACGATGAACTTATCACTCAAATCAAACAGGTTGAGCGTCAAGTGATGCTACAACCACATATCTTATCCGATACCTTAAAAATTGGTGATAACGCTACAATTCAAGCCACTAAATCATTAATTCATTTGTTACAGGACGATCCTAAACTCACCGCCGAGTTGCAATTACTATTAGCGGAGCCCAAAGCGGCAGCTGTCACTGCATTACAAACAAAAGTGCAATCACTCTTCTGCATTTATCACAGCGCAGTCAAAAACTTACAAATGTATCGCGGAAGTAATAGCGGTGTAACGGCAACCGTACACAAAAAAATATGCGACGATTTGCAACGCTTAATCAATGAACTTGATTTTGCCGGTGGGTTTGGCTCAAATCTTCAAAAAATTCGTCAACGTTTATTACAAGGTGTCGAAATCAATGAACTCGTTGATATCTGTTTGCAAATCATCAACAACATTATCGAAGGGGCTCGTGAAGAACGCTTAGCGTCAAAGACGTTTTTACATGCCATTGTCGAAGAACTCAATAATATCGCTTATAAGTTTGATAACTCATTAGTTGATAGTAGTAAAATAAATAAAAAACAAATGAGTTTGTTGGAAAATCTAAAAGAGCGAATTGATATTTTAGACTTAGATATCAGTACTTGTGAAAACTTAGAAGAAACGAAGTTACACGTTCAACAAGGACTTGAAATCATCTCGAGTAGTATCCAACAACAAGAGCAATTACTACAAGAGAAAATTCGATTAGAGCAACAAATAAAAGCAGTTCAGAGCCAACTTGAGCAACTCAAAAAAGAAACATTACTGCATACACAACGCTTAGAAGCACAACAGCATAAACTGTACCTTGATTCTTTAACACAGGTATACAATCGCACCGCATTAGACGAACGCTTTAAGCTTGAATTTAAACGTTGGCAGCGTTATCAAACCAATACCACAATCGCGATCATCGATATTGATCACTTTAAGAATATCAATGATACCTTTGGTCATATTGCAGGGGACAAAGCCCTTAAAATCGTCGCAAGAGCCTTACAAAAATCGATTAAGGGTAAAGACTTTATCGCCCGTTTTGGTGGTGAAGAATTTGTCGTATTACTTGCCGACTTAAAACCACATGAAATACAGGCCGTTTTAGATAAGCTGCGCAAGACCATTAAAAGTATACCGTTTAGATTTAAAGGCGAACAGATTTCAATCACTATCTCAATTGGTGCGACTCAATTCTTACCAGAGGATAATGAAACAGTTGAACCTTTCGAACGCGCGGATAAAGCCTTGTATCAAGCAAAAAGCTCAGGACGAGATAAAGTTATCATTAGCAACTAAACTTAATTAGACTTGCGGTAATAAGTACGTCCATATTCATTTTTTATCAACCGGTTATACGTGCTTAATGCCAGCTTTCTGACATGGAGTTTAGCTTATGATCACGCACATTAAACCCGTTGGCAGTATGGATTTGCTTTCACAACTTGAAGTCGATCGGCTACAACAAACTGCCACCAGTGATTTATATTTATTATTCCGAAATTGCTCACTGGCCGTATTAAACTCAGGTTCTCGAACTGATTCCAGTAGTGAAATTTTAAAAGCATTCCGTAGCTTTGATATCAGTGTTGTACAACGTGAACGCGGCGTAAAGCTCGAGCTACATAACGCCCCAGAACAAGCGTTTGTCGATGGTGAGATTATTCGAGGTATTCAAGAACACCTATTTTCAGTATTGCGCGATATTCTTTATGTTAATAGTTATATAGAGCAAGAACCCGTCCCCAAAAAAGAATTATCTTCATTTTTAACCAACCAGGTATTTTCTATTTTACGTAATGCACGCGTGATCAAATCAGATTCCGATCCTAATATGGTCGTTTGCTGGGGAGGCCACTCCATCCGCTCACCAGAATATGAATATGCTAAAGCCGTTGGTCATGAATTAGGCTTGCGTGAAATAAATATTTGCACGGGTTGCGGACCCGGTGCAATGGAAGGTCCAATGAAAGGGGCGACAGTTGGCCATGCGAAACAGCGCGTAAAACAACGCCGCTATCTTGGTTTAACCGAACCCAGTATTATAGCTGCCGAACCACCTAACCCCATCGTAAATGAACTCGTCATTTTACCGGACATTGAAAAACGTTTAGAAGCCTTTGTACGCCTATCTCACGGTATTATCATTTTTCCTGGTGGTGCAGGTACAGCAGAAGAACTCTTGTACTTACTGGGAATAATGATGCACCCCGAAAATAAACGTCAGCCGCTGCCGATTGTACTTACCGGCCCTAAGGAAAGTGAAGAATACTTTACTACCATCGATGAATTTGTCGGTGCAACCCTTGGTTTTGAAGCACAAAAATACTATCAAATTATTATTGATGATGCTGCAAGTGCAGCACAAATAATGAAACAAGCCATGCATAAAACCTATGAATATCGCCGTGCCATTGGTGATGCTTATTCATATAACTGGAGCTTAAAAATAGAATTAGATTTTCAAGTTCCATTTATTCCAAGTCACCAGCATATGGCGGCATTAAACCTCAACCTTAATCAAGCCCCTGAAGTATTAGCAATGAACCTGCGAAAAGCCTTTTCCGGTATCGTCGCGGGTAATGTTAAAGACTCAGGGATCAAATCAATTGAAAAAAATGGTCCATTCAAATTGCAAGGCGACCCAAAATTAATGCAATTAATGGACAATTTATTAAAAAACTTCATAAAACAGAATAGAATGAAGCTTCCAGGTAGTAAGTATGAACCTTGCTATGAAATAATAAAGCCCAATTAACTTTGATGAAACACGGATATGGCCAAAAATCACTTATTAATTATCGATGCGTTAAACCTGATCCGTCGAGTTCATGCAGTACAACTAAATCAAAGTAATGATCCGGTTGCGCAAATAAGCGCAACGCGCGAAACCATTAAGCAAGCAGTTCGAAAATTATTAGCGATCACGGCTCCGACGCATGTCGTCGCGGTCTTTGATGCTGAGCAAACGGGCTGGCGCCATGAGATCTACCCCGATTACAAGGCGAATCGTAAGCCGATGCCAGAAAGCTTGCAGCAAGCACTCAATTTAATCCAAGATGACCTGTGGGATTTGAACGTAGACTCTTTATTAACAGAACAAGATGAAGCGGATGATTTAATTGCAACGCTCGCCGTCAAAATGTCAGCACAACAGCAACAAGTCACCATTATTTCGACCGATAAGGGTTACTGCCAACTGTTAAATCCTTACATTCAAATTCGTGATTATTTTAACAAACGCTGGTTAGACCAAAACTTTATTGACGATAAATTCGGAGTACAACCACAGCAACTTGCCGACTACTGGGCCTTAACAGGGATCAGTGGTAGTCATCTCGCTGGCGTAGCAGGAATTGGACCTAAAACAGCCACTCAATTATTAACACAGCATGTTACTTTAGACGCAATTTATGCGAGTGAAGAGCTAAAACCCAAGCTTCGCGAAAAACTTGATACACATAAAGAAATGGCTTATATCACCCAGCAGCTAGCACAGCTCAAAATTGATATTCCTTTAGGATTCAATTTAAAAGATTTACGGTATCAGCCTTAATCATAAAAATAACGCTTAGAGTAATAATTCTAGTATTCGTACTAAGCGTTAATAGTACAAAAAAAGTGAAATTCTAGATCTACGTCTACCACATGACGATACAACAAAGTTAAACGCTTTATTTACTAAAATAACAGCAGTAACTACATTAACAATCAAGTAATACTTTGTTACCATACGGCAACAAAACATTTTCATTTGAAAGTACGCTAATTAAATAAGGAATATGTATGACACAAAGAAGAATTACAGTGATCCCGGGTGATGGCATTGGTCCGGATATTATTGAGTCTGCAATTCAAATTTTAGATAAGGCTGGCTGTAATTTCGCATATGACTTTGCTGATGCTGGTCTTGCTGCACTACAAACTTCAAGTGAACTGTTGCCAACAGCAACATTAGATTTAATTGAAAAAAACAAAGTAGCATTAAAAGGTCCGTTAACTACACCTGTTGGCGCTGGCTTTACGTCAATCAACGTATCATTACGTAAGCATTTTAATTTATACGCTAACTTGCGACCAGTAGTCTCTTTTAAAGGTACACGTAGCCGCTACGAAAATATCGATATTATTACCGTGCGTGAAAATACGGAAGGTATGTACTCTGGTGCAGGTCAAATTATTGCCGATGATGGTAGCGAAGCAGAAGCAAAAAGTATCATCACACGCGCTGGGGCAGAACGTATTTGTGTTGCAGCATATGAATTAGCAAAATCAGAAAATCGTAAAAAAGTAACGGCTATCCATAAAGCCAATATTTTGAAAACAACATCAGGCCTGTTCCTTGAAGTAGCGCGGGAAGTGGCGCTACGTTACCCTGAAATTGAATCAGAAGAAATGATCGTTGATGCGGCGTGTATGAACCTGGTTATGTACCCTGAACGTTTCGATGTGATCGTGACCACGAACTTATTTGGTGATATTTTATCTGACTTATGTGCAGGTCTTGTTGGTGGTCTTGGTATGGCTCCGGGCGCAAATATCGGTGAAGATATCGCTATTTTTGAAGCCGTTCACGGCAGTGCACCTGACATTGCAGGTAAAAACCTAGCAAATCCGACATCTGTGATCCTTGCCTCTATTCAAATGCTAGAACACCTAGAAATGAAAAAAGAAGCAAATAATATTCGTAACGCAGTGCGTGATGTCATTGAATCAGGTGATAGAACAACGCGTGATCTTGGTGGTACACATGGTACGACAGACTTTACTCAAGCAATTTTAGAACGTCTATAGCTCTATCATTAAGTAATGATTAGTTCAGTCTATATGAACTCAGCTGATTAGCATCATTGATGTTAATCAGCTGATATTTACTCACTTACCCGAATCCCCTCACCTAACGCCCTAAATAGTAATTTTACTCACAACTAGTAATTTACCAATACCAAGCTATAGTTAAGGTCTCATCAGCAGCTTTGGTGATATATGGTATATAAAATTCTCTTAATCATATTTTCAATCAGTCTATTTAGCAGGATCACTCTAGCACAAGAAAATCAGTTAAGGTCCTATATACCAGATCAACATTTTTCTAACCGCCACAATCAAATAGGGCCAATATTAGCAGCTGTACACCCAAAATTTGAATTTAAACAATCTCTGTTTGTTATCAAAAAAAGTAAAAATAAGCGTAAACATACTGCGCAACTACAACTGCTTAATATGTGGATAGATCCAGATATTACTCGCCTCTTCATCCCTAGGCTCAAAGATATTGGTAAGCTAAGCTTAAACTTGCATTACAGCTTAAAGCGCAGTCCTTATTTATTATTTAATTACGAACGCATCACCATCAAAACAAAAGTTAAATCAGACGGAGTCCTACAGCACGAGGCGTATTATAATATGAATATCGAGGGGGCTGTCATTGGGATTAAAGTACGTGGCGAAGATCAAAAATTATATTTTCGTTATCGTTTTAAATAATAAAGCCATTAAATAAACCACAGATATGGCATTTAATGACTTGGAATATTAGAGGAAATACCAGACGTATACCCTCCTTCTTATTTTATTACTCTATACTATTTATCTTCAGGAATGAAGTGTGCCCAAGCAACATGCACAGTCACTTCATCACGATCATGATAAAGGTGTTTAGCTTGGATCACAAAGCGATCATCAAGTTGCTTATCTAAGATAGCTAAACAATCTTCTAATGTATGGTAACGGCGTTTTAATGGAAGTTTAAGATTAAAGATTGCTTCTTTACACCATGCATTTAATAACCACTTACACATTAAACGGGCAACACGCTCTGGTTTTTCAATCATGTCACATACCAGCATATCAACTGGTGGATTCTCAGGAACCTTGATCTTATTACCGTTTAATTTACGGTTGGTCCACGCAATCGTCGTTTTAGCAGGCTCATATTTAAAGCCGTCTTCTTCGAAGTGCTTAACTTGACCAGTTTCCATTAGGCTATCCGCCATTGCACCGTTATCAATAGCAACAACAAACATGCTGCGTTGTACTAACTGGTACGTCCAACCACCAGGACAAGCACCTAAGTCAACCGCACGCATTGCTCCACCGATACGTTTATCCCACTGATCAGCTGGAATAAATGTATGGAATGCTTCTTCTAATTTCAATGTCGAACGACTTGGTGCTTTCGAAGGGAACTTAAGACGCATGATACCCATAGGTAATGGCGAGTTATTAAAGCTATATGAGTAACCGATATACACACTGGTATTCGTAATGAAAAATACGTGAAGTACTGGGCGGTTTTTATTTTCTTTTGGTAATAAGTGATCGCCTTTACGTAAAGATTGGCGAAGTGGCACTGTATACTTACGGCAAAATTTAGACAGCTCTTTACCTTCATTAGTATCAGGCATTTCAACACGTAGCTCACCCATGGCTTCGATACCGTCACAGGCAGCAACTACAGGGTTTACACGGTCGTAAAGCGGCATATCATCAACACGTGCGTGTAATGCGATCATTTGACGTGCAAAGATCAATGATGAAAGTGGTAATTTTTTCGCTATTGAATCTACATCTTCAGCAGAGTGACATTCAAACACAACATAACCCGAATTCAGCGTTACTTTAGCAAAACCATACGCCTCCATGGCAGTCGCTCGTGCTTGAATTTCAGCGGCACATTCTTTTTCATAACCAGGGCGGCAATATAATAAAATACCATTCATTTTCTAATAACCTCATTTTCGTCATCAACATAGCTGACGATATACACTCAGTATAGATACAATACTAAGACTACTAATACATAAAATATACGCAAACCAGTGCAGAATACTGCATATCTTGAACTGGTTTGCATATAAAAGTCGCACAGTCTAAACCCTTGACGATATAACACCAAGGATTTAGTGCCTTAGTGGTGAATTAATTCTCCACAAACTCTTGCTGCTCTTCCTCGACCAAAGACAGCATCCAATCACGGAATGCCACTATTTTACCAAGTTCATCTTGCTCTTCACGGCAAACGACGTAATACGCATTTTTACTCACTAAAACATCAGTAAAAGGACGCACAAGACGACCAGCGTCAATTTCGGGCTGTGCTAACACACTGTGTCCTAACGCTACACCTTGACCATGTATTGCCGCTTGTAATACCATCGAAGTATGACTAAAAATAGGTCCTTGATTAACATTAACACCGATAATATTGCCTTGCTTAAACCAAGCAGTCCAATCACGACGAGACGTATCATGCAATAACGTGTGTAGCTTTAAATCCTCCGGCGTTTTGAGTGGTTTAATACCATTCAGTAATCGCGGAGAGCACACAGGCACTAAATACTCGGTATGTAATTTCTGCGCATATAAATCTTTCCACTTTCCTCGACCATAATAAATCGCGACATCTACATCATCAGTCAGTGAACCATCATCCATATCAACCGCTTTAATACGAACATCAATATCTGGATAGAGTTCTGAAAACAAAGATAAACGCGGTACTAACCATTGGATAGCAAAACTAGGCTGTAAACTAACTGTCAATGAGCCTTTTGCCCCTCTGGCTAATAAACGTTCTGTCGCATCAACTAATGAAGTAAAAGTATCTTTAATATCCAAAAAATAACTCTGCCCTTCTTCCGTTAAAAATAACGCACGGTTTTGGCGACGAAACAGTTTGATGCCTAAGTATTCTTCTAGCGCTTTAATTTGATGACTTACAGCTGCTTGCGTCACATAAAGTTCTTCAGATGCACGGGTAAAACTAGAATGTCGAGCTGCGGCTTCGAAAACACGTAGCGAATTTAATGGCGGGAGTCTGCGTGACATAGTGTCGTCCAGTTAGATAAGAAAAACTAATGTGAAACATTATAATTTGTCAATTGTAAGAATGCTAGAAAATAACTATAGTTCGCGTATGTATATAGGACATAATACTTATTTCTACTGATTTTCGTTAATTAGTATTATTTATATAGGTTAGTCTTTGTTATGTAATGTTGTGTTTGTTTTGCTTAAACTTTTTGGTTTAGGCCTTTAAGTAGTCACTACTTATTTTTAGCGCTGTATTATTACAGCGCTTTTTTTATACCTGAAATTAATCAATATCAATCGCAGTAAAACTCTTTATTAGATCATCAATCGCTTTTGCTTGTGTTAAAAACGCTTCTAACGTAGCAAAGGGTAATGCAGAAGGGCCATCACAACGCGCTTGCGCTGGATTCTCATGAGCTTCAATGAAAAGACCTGCAATCCCAGTAGCTAAACCTGCATAGCTTAATTCAGGTACTTGTTTACGACGACCACCAGACGCAGCACTACCCGCATCACGCTGTTGTGTTGCATGGGTACTGTCTAAAATGATTGGCGTACCTTGAGTAAGCTCTTTCATCACACCAAATGCTAACGGATCAACAACTAGGTTATCGTAACCATGGCAATGACCACGTTCACATAAAATAACTTGCTCATTACCACACTCAGCAAACTTATCAACGATATTGCCAACTTGATGCGGAGACATAAACTGTGGTTTTTTAATATTAATCACAGCGCCAGTAGCCGCCATTGTTTGTACTAAGTCAGTTTGACGCGCAAGAAAAGCAGGAAGTTGGATAACATCAACAACATCAGCCACTGGTTGACACTGTGCTTCAGTGTGTACATCAGTAATGATTGGTACATTGAATTCAGCTTTTACCCGTTGGAAAATGTTTAAACCTTTTTCCATGCCTACACCACGGAAAGAGTGGATACTAGAGCGGTTAGCTTTATCAAATGACGCTTTAAATACAAAAGGAATACCCAGTTTATCCGTCACTGTTTTATATGCTTCTACAGCGCGTAAAGTCGACAGTTCGTCTTCTAATACATTGATACCACCAAATAACACAAATGGTAGATCGTTGGCACAAACAATATCATTACCAATTTTTACTATTTTTGCATTCATAATTATTACCTTAAAGGGTCCATTTTATATCAGTTAATTTTAATGAATCGTATCATCAGTCGCAGCAAGTTCTTCAACTTGTGCTTTCAAAACCCGAGTGATCGGATCGTCTGGACATTGTTCAATAAAATAAGCAAAATCTTCACAGGCTAATTTTTTACAATCAAGTTGCTGTAACAAAAATCCACGGTCTCTAATTTCATAAGGTTCATCAGGATCGATCTCTAAAATGAGGTCAATACAGCGTAATGCATATGAGAAATGTTCATCACGAATTAACGCCGCTTTTAATACCTGTAATAAACGCAAGTAATGCATTTCATTCGTAGCTTCGAATAAGTCATCATCAGATAACAGAGCATGGTTACCTTCGATACCACGTAACAATACCTGCAGCTTATGACGACTCAATACTTGTCCATCAGCAGGATCAACATATATACCATCTTGTTTACTACCGAAACGTAACACAAATTGGCCAGGAAATAAGATCCCAGTCACATCCACTTCAAAATGCTCGGCAAAGTACATGAATACCGTACCCAGTGAAAGGGGAACACCATTACGACTACTAATAACTTTGTGCAACAAGACACTATCGAGTTCGAGCCACTTGCGCCAATCACCCGAAAAACCAAGTTGTTGATAAAACAAATACAAGAGTTGATTACGTTTTTCAACGTCACCTGTCAAGCCTTGCATATCAACTTCGATAAGTTCAATTAACCCATCCAATTCAATAATCGCCTCTTCGAGTAACGGTTTTTCCGTTATCATCTCGATGGCAGATAGTGTTGCTAGCATGACGTTGTCAATCATAAGCACTTCTTCTGCGAGCTCATCATCGTATTCTTCAACCAGATCACTATCAATATCGTTATTATCTACTACTACGTCTTCTGCCAGTTCTGTTTCTGTCAGCGCAGCATTTGCATCTAATTCCATAACTACCTCAGCAAATATGCTTCGCCATTAATGGCTAACGAGAACACATAAAATAACCAGCCGATACTACCCGCAAACGCAAAACAGCGGAAAAATAGATTCTTACCTTGCTGTAATGACATAAACACCATAAAAGTGATGGCGAGTGTCGACAATAATTTTTCTGTCATGACCGTATCAACAAACGGAGCACGACCTGAAACCATACACACTAACGCAATCATCATCACTGTGATCATATCTATCACCTTACGTGATTTGATAAAACCTGTATGCTCAAGATACGGTGATTGCTTTATTGTGAAGGCAAAATTTACAAAATACATCAGCACACTTAATAGCAGCGTCGCGATGTGTAGCGGAATAACAATATCCATGATTAGGCTTCTTTTCGTTGTCCGACAGTAATACGATCGTTATTACCATAATCTTTATGTGTAACAACCTGATGATAATTTGATTCAGTAAATAGTGCGCGTACCGCTACACCTTGCTCAAAACCATGTTCAACTAACAACCAGCCATCCATAGTTAAAAACTGATAACCTTCACGAATAATATGCTTTAAGTCAGCAAGTCCATCATCAGCGGCGACTAATGCAGTTAACGGCTCAAAACGCACGTCCCCCATAGCCAGATGTGGATCATGTTCTTCTATATAAGGTGGATTACTGACTATTACATCAAAGCGTTGACTCGCTTGTAAAGGTTCAAACCAACTACCTTGCAATATAGCAACATCAAGGCCACAGCGTTTAGCATTACGACGTGCTAATGCAGCCGCGCCTTGCTGATATTCAATTGCGGTCACAGTCGCTTGTGGTGATTCTGATGCTAAGGCCAGCGCGATAGCACCCGTCCCCGTCCCTAAATCTAATACTTGGCAAGCTTGAATCGGCATGCAAGCAAGTGCTTGTTCAACTAATACTTCAGTATCAGGTCTTGGAATTAACGTATCCGGAGACACTTCTAATTCTAATGACCAAAATTCACGATAGCCAAGAATATGAGCGACAGGTTCACCTGCCTGACGACGCATGATAAGAGCTGTAAAGCGACGAATAATATCATCATCCATGACCTTATCATCCCAAGTGAAAAGATAACTGCGATCTTTATCGAGTAGGAAACAAAGGATAACGTCGGCATCAAGCTTCGGGCTTTCGCTGTCAGTGAGCTGCTTGACAGCCCACTGCAGTAATTGTGCAATTGTTTTCACAGTTCTCGATACACCTAGTCTGCTTCAGCAAGCGCCGCTAACAGATCCGCTTGATGTTCTTGAATAATTGGTTGGATCAATACGTCTAATTCACCTTCCATCACTTCATTTAGACGGTAAAGTGTTAGATTGATACGGTGATCACTAACGCGACCTTGTGGATAGTTATAAGTACGAATACGTTCAGAACGATCGCCACTTGCCACTAGGCTACGGCGTGTACTTTCTTCTTCTAGGCGTACAACTTCATCTGCTGCCGCTTGAATTCGCGCTTGTAGAATAGACATCGCACGTGCACGGTTTTTATGCTGTGAACGCTCGTCTTGGCACTCAACCACAGTTCCCGTAGGAATATGAGTAATACGGATCGCAGAATCGGTTTTATTTACGTGCTGACCACCAGCACCAGATGCACGGAACGTATCAACTTTAAGATCTGCAGTGTTAATACTAATTGCTTCTGACTCTGGGATCTCAGGCATAACAACCACTGTACAAGCTGAGGTATGGATACGACCTTGTGATTCAGTTTCTGGTACACGCTGTACACGGTGACCACCAGACTCAAACTTCATGGTGCCGAATACTGCGTCACCTTCCATCTTAACAATAACTTCTTTGTAACCGCCTTGATCACTGTTGCTTAAGTTCATGATAGATAAACGCCAGCCTTTTTTCTCAGCATACTTACAGTACATACGGTAAAGGTCGCCTGCAAAGATTGCGGCTTCGTCACCACCCGCACCAGCACGGATCTCTAAGAAACAGTTATTGCTGTCATTTGGGTCACGCGGTAACAACAAAACTTCTAATTCATCACTGACACGCGCAACCGTTGCTTTACTTTCTTTATATTCTTCAACAGCCATTTCACGCATGTCAGGATCATCGTCCTTTAACATCTCTTCTGCTGATTCAAAATCTTCTTTTGCGTCTTGGTATTCTTTAAAACAAGTAACTAACTCTTCTAATTGCGCGTATTCTTTTGTTAGTGCACGGTAACGGTCTTGATCACTGATGATCTCTGGCTCACCTAATAGTGCTTGAACTTCTTCATGGCGTTCGATTAGGGCTTCTAATTTTGTAATGATCGATGCTTTCATCTTTACTCTCGTATTACCGTTAAATAGATCACCGAAGTCTTATAGGTTGCTTCAGTAATTGAATATGGATTATTTCTTTGTTGTGATCGGCAAGGATACCTATATGTAAGGAAATAGTCGATTGCTTTCCGATAATTTACTATTGATATACCGAATATATGCCAAAACAGTTTGAAATAGAGTAACCAGTTGCTAATGAATTTCAATTATCAGCAACGGCAATATCTATTTTATTTTAGGGACGTGGTAACTAATCAAGGCCAACGACACGACGCACTAATAATAGCTCGTCATCTTGATTACGCTTGCCTGCACTCACGAGAGCTTGCGTCGGCGCATGGATAAGCTTGTTAGTTAACTTATTAGCTAATTCTGTTAATACACGTTCGTGGTCAGTACCACTTTGTAGCGCGGCTATCGCTCTTTCAAGTAACAGCTCTTTTTCAGCCATTGCCGCATTCCGGTATTCTTTAATAGAATCAACACTTGATAATGAAGCTGCCCATTCAGCAAACAACTGTGTTTCTTCATTAATGATCTGCTCCGCTTGCTCTGCAGCATCTTGACGCGCTTCTTTATTCTGCTCAATGATGCCCTGGAGGTCATCGACAGTGTATAAATATGCATTACCTAACTCGCCGACTTCTTCTTCAATATCCCGAGGCACTGCAATATCAACCAAGAAAATAGGCTTTTGCTTGCGTAGTTTTAATGCACTTTCAATCATCCCTTTACCGATAATAGGTAATGGGCTTGCCGTTGAACTGATAACAATATCCGCATTATGTAAATGCTGAGGGATCTCTTCTAATGTCAGGGTACTGGCACCAAACTTATCACCCAGCACTTGCGCACGAGATAAAGTACGGTTAGCCACCATCATCTCACAGACATTCTGATCCGCAAGATGAGTCGCAACCAGATCAATGGTTTCACCCGCCCCAATCAGCAACACACGCGTTTTAGATAAATCATCAAAGATATGTTTACTTAAACTAACCGCCGCAAAAGCCACAGATACTGCATTAGCACCAATTTCAGTTTCGGTACGCACACGCTTAGCGGCTGTAAAGGTTTTTTGGAATAGCTTATCTAAGGTTTGAGCAACAGAGTTTAACTGTTTTGCTTTCGCAAAGGCTTGCTTTATCTGCCCTAAAATTTGCGGTTCACCTAATACCAGTGAATCTAAGCCACCAGCCACTCGCATGAGGTGGCGTACCGCATCGGTATCGTAATGGCGATAAGTACATGCTGCTAATTCATCAGTCTGCACCTGATGAAAATCAACTAACCACTGCGTAACGCGTTCGGGCTGTCCTTGCTCAATTTTGCAATATATCTCGGTACGATTACAAGTTGAAACAATTACCACTTCCGAAGCGATGCCTTCAGCCGTAATGCTGGCGAACGCTTCTTCAATATTGTCAGGTGAAAAAGCAACCTTTTCACGTAGTGATACAGGTGCCGTATTATGATTTATACCTAGTGCTAACAGAGTCATGTATTACTTACTGTGGATAGTTGTAAAACAAATAGGAGGCTATTCTACGCAAAAAGTATGAATTTTTAAAGTGACAAAGCCAAGCATATCTGTTTTTATAACTCCATGCTTGTTCTTTATCATCATTACTTTATTTTTTTGAGTATCTTATGACATTCCAGCGTTCTATTTACATTGTTATCATTAGTATATTATTAAGTGCCTGTAGTACAACGACTCAATACCAAGCTCCAGTAGGTAGTCCAAAACAACTATGGCAACAACACCAAGTTCAATTACAATCAATCAAAGCCTGGCAGGTGCAAGGTCAAATAGCAGTTATTAGCCCAGACTCACGTAATTCCGCAACCTTAAACTGGCAGCAATTTGTTAATGATTTCAAGATTAACCTCACAGGCCCCTTCGGTATTCATATACTTACTATCAAGCGCAATGACAATATCTCGACATTAATCCTCGATGATGACCAACAATACCAAGGTCACAACACTCAAGCACTGATTAACCAACTTAGCCCAATCCCAATTCCTGTGAATGAATTACGCGCTTGGATCATTGGAGAACCACTTACTGATGACGTTAAGCTCGATGGTTACGGCCGTGTAACCCAAGCTAATCACCCACTCGGTTGGCACATCAGTTATACTCATTATCAATTAATCGATAATATTTGGTTACCTAAAAATATCGTTATCAAAAAAGACGACATGCGTATAAAAATCACGACTCGAAACTGGAATTTAAATGCAACAAAATACTAGCCATTGGTCAGCACCGGCAAAACTGAATCTCTTCCTGTATATTAATGGTCGTCGCCCCGATGGCTATCATGAATTACAAACTTTATTTCAATTTGTTGATATCGGTGATGAGTTAGCGATTACCCCAAACCTCAGTGATACCATCACTATTACGCCAGAGATCCCAAGTATTCCCGTTACCGACAATATTATCTATCAAGCAGCAATAGCGCTTAAAGCGCATTCAGCACTACCATTAGGTGCAGATATTCAACTAACCAAAAATCTACCAATGGGCGGTGGCCTTGGTGGTGGTTCTTCAGACGCAGCAACCACCTTAGTCGCGTTAAATAAACTTTGGCAATTACACCTAGATGAAGACCAATTAGCCGCAATTGGTGTCAAGCTCGGTGCGGATGTACCTGTGTTTGTCCGTGGACATGCTGCATTTGCAGAAGGAATAGGTGAGCAGCTTACCTCTATTGAGGTGGATGAGAACTATTATCTTATTGTCGTACCTGACACACAGGTCAATACGGCAAAATTATTTTCTGATCCAGAATTAATACGTGATACGCCAAAACGCCCGCTGAATCAGTTATTACAAGACGAATGGCTAAATGACTTTGAGCCAACTGTGAAAAAACGTCATCCTGAGGTTGCAAAAGCATTAGAGTGGTTGCTAAAATATGCGCCATCTCGACTGACGGGTTCCGGTTGTTGTATTTTTTCTGAGTTTAAAACTAAGTCTGATGCATTAACGGTATTAGCGAAAGCGCCTAAAGGCATGCAAATTTATATCGCGAAGGGCTTAAATAAATCACCGCTATTACGTGATTTAGAAAGCGTGACTATTGCATGATTGAAAAATACGGCGCAATAATAATGAACTAGTGAAAATAAATATGATACCTGAATCTTAGCTATTAAGTTGTTACCAAATTCTAAGAGATTAACGCTGGGGATCTCTACTAGGCAGTTCGCTGACTAGGAGTATAATTATATCCCAGCCAAATACATCGATTACCTGAGGTTACACCGTGCCCGACATGAAGCTCTTTGCTGGTAACGCTACACCAGAACTTGCACAGAAAGTTGCAGACCGCCTTTTCATTCAACTTGGCAAAGCCAAAGTTGGTCGCTTTAGCGATGGTGAAATTAGTGTAGAAATTGAAGAAAATGTACGTGGTGGAGATATCTTCATCCTGCAATCTACTTGTGCACCAACGAACGACAATCTAATGGAATTAATTGTCATGGTTGATGCGATGCGTCGTGCATCAGCGGGTCGTATCACAGCAGTTATTCCTTATTTTGGTTATGCTCGTCAAGATCGTCGTGTACGTTCTTCTCGCGTGCCAATCACAGCAAAAGTTGTAGCCGATTTCCTTTCAAGTGTTGGTGTTGACCGTGTATTAACGGTTGATCTACATGCAGAACAAATTCAAGGCTTCTTCGATGTGCCTGTTGATAATGTATTTGGTACGCCAGTATTATTAGAAGACATGCAAGAAAAGAATCTTGAGAATCCAGTTATCGTATCTCCGGATATCGGTGGTGTAGTACGAGCACGTGCTAACGCTAAATTACTTGATGAAGCAGACCTCGCGATTATCGACAAACGTCGTCCAAAAGCAAACGTAGCACAAGTAATGCACATTATTGGTGATGTGAAAGACCGTGATTGTATCTTGGTTGATGACATGATCGACACTGGTGGTACATTATGTGCAGCAGCAACAGCGCTAAAGAAAAATGGTGCGAAACGTGTATTTGCTTACGCGACTCACCCAGTATTCTCAGGTAACGCTGTAGAGAATCTACGTAATTCTTGCATTGATGAAATCGTGGTAACAGACTCAATTCCACTTTCTCCAGAAGTAGCTGCACTACCAAACGTACGCGTATTGAGCCTTAGCCCTATGCTAGCAGAATCAATCCGTCGCGTTAGCAATGAAGAATCTATTTCAGCAATGTTTAAATAATTAAATTAACCCAGAATTTAATTTAAGCAATGCAATAAAAACCGAGTTTGGTATTACCAGGCTCGGTTTTTTTGTTTATCTAAAGCTGCGAATGCTTTAAGCCATAAGCGCACTATCATTCAACTTGATGGATACGTCAGTTGAGCTTTGCGCTGACACAAGGTAAAATAGCGCGTTTTTTATTCAATGAGTAAGGGTCGACTGACTCGAATACGCATTAAGCCATCATTACAGTAATAATAGGTATACCATGAGCAACGACATTCGTTTAATTGTCGGCCTGGCTAATCCAGGACAAGAATACAGCCGCACCCGTCATAATGCCGGAGCTTGGTTTATTAACGAATTAGCGAAATGGCACAACACGCAATTACGTGAAGAAGCTAAATATTTTGGTTACACAGCAAGAATAGCGATTGCTGGCCAAGATGTGCGACTATTAATCCCGACTACATTCATGAATTTAAGTGGTAAGTCGGTTTCAGCGTTAGCTAAGTTTTATCGTATTGATGTAACACAAATCTTAGTTGTTCATGATGAACTAGATTTACCACCTGGTGTGGCTAAATTTAAGCAAGGCGGTAGCCATGGTGGTCATAATGGTCTTAAAGACATTATTAGCAAGATGGCGAACAGCAAAGAATTCTACCGTTTACGTATTGGCATTGGTCACCCTGGTCATAAAGACAAAGTAACTAGTTACGTACTTGGTAAAGCACAAGCCAAAGAACAAGAACAAATGGATGCGGCGATTGATGAAGCAGTTCGCTGTATCGATATTTTAGCTAAAGACGGCATGACCAAAGCGATGAGTCGTTTACATACGTTTAAAGCGCAATGATTAATAAAAAAAGAAATAATTCAACACACTCAGGTAAATAATTTAACTGTGTGAACCAATTTTAGTACATAGCAAAGAAGGTAAAAATCATGGGTTTTAAATGCGGTATCGTAGGCTTACCAAACGTAGGTAAATCAACACTATTTAATGCATTAACACAAGCTGGTATCGAAGCTGCCAATTTCCCATTCTGCACAATCGAGCCGAATACGGGTGTTGTGCCTGTACCAGATAAGCGTTTAGATGCACTATCTGCAATCGTAAACCCAGAGCG
>Ga0209292_1002481_pt1 | contig 21214 bp, 19 predicted proteins | sample GOMGulsemesocosm_2_FD_184634 | JGI IMG/M metagenome (GOLD analysis project Ga0209292, IMG submission 184634) | Methane-oxidizing microbial communities from mesocosms in the Gulf of Mexico - GOM9C Gulf of Mexico (SPAdes) (version 2) | ecosystem: Environmental > Aquatic > Marine > Cold seeps... | reverse complement strand
GGTTGTTGGTACACCAAGGTTAGAAGCTTTAATTAAGCACTTATCAGGTGTTTTTTCTGCTTTGGCTGTGAAGTTAGTGTGTTTATTTAGTGTTTGTCTTTTTTCATTTATGATATTTAATGTTGGTGTAAACTGAAGTGGCCCAATGAATTTGGCTATCTGATTAACTCATCAGGTATTAATATGAAAAACTTACACGAGCGAATATATAGCTGAAGACCCAAAACGGCAGGTCCGCACGTCCGGAACTGTGTGAGTCAACTCAGTAATGGCTCCTCTACCACGATTACATCTCGGAGTGCATACTTGAAACTAGTAGGGTACATTTTACTTATTGCAGCAGCCATTGACACCATGTTGTCAGTCAATTTCGGCGAGTATTCTGTGGTACTTCCATTGGTTTTGATTGGCGGCTCGTTTATAGAAATCCCAGAAAACTATAAACTATCTTTGCTGAAGTATTTTGGCTGGGCTATTATATTTTCTTCCGCTTATTTCGTTTTTCGATTGCCTTTCAGCGAGAAATTTATTTTACTTATTCCATTCATGTTCGGTTATTGGTTGGCTGGACTCCGATATACGAACGATGGGAAGCAGCTCAATATGGAAATGAAGATGGTGGTGATTGAAGTATAAAAAGTTTGTCAACTAGGACAAATTTTAGCTACGAATTTAAAAAAAACTACTTTCCGCCGAGAAGGCCATTTCATTCAAATTGTCTTTTAAAATGGTGCTTGGGCCGATGAATATTAGTATGCCTTATTACGCTCTGAGTAAATTACATGATCAAATCATTAAAGTAGGGATAATAACAATTGGCTTTTGTTATTAGGTCACTTATTGTGGGCCACAATTATTTTATTTTATTTTTATTGGGGACTCGTGTGATGAAGGCGTCTAACCCCATAACTGTGGCTTTGTATACAGGTAGTATCGCAACAGTTGTAGGCGCGATAATCTTTTTCTTAAGTTGGCATTTCTGGGAGTATTTTGAGGGGCCAATACCAGGATATCAATTTTTTATGTTTCCAGGTAATTTAACATTAATTCATTTCTGGCATCCATTATTCACAGAGGAAGTAAACTTTTGGCCAAAATTAGCCATGCTTTTATTGGGGCAGTTTGTAGTTGTTAGTAATGTTACAGCTATCTTTATTTATTTTGCTAATCGGCTTAAAGCCAAATAACACATCTTAGATCTACAAATTCTGATGAACGTTCATGTTTATTTGACCGCGTTAGTGATCAGGTTATTCTTTTAAATTTAAACTAAACAATCACTTAACTGTTGAGTATTTGTGATAAATAAATTACTGTCTTGCATGTTAAAAATTAAGGCTGAGATGGATAAATTCCACCGCCTCGATAAATTCAGGGAGTAATATGAGTTCTAATCACAAGCCGATATTTACACTTATCATATGTATATTAACTATGGGCGTATCTTTTTACGTTGCTTATCAAATAACAGGATCTATGTTTGGAAAGTCTCGAATTGTTCATCTTGTAGAGTATGGTGGTTTGTCTATCGAAGGTATAAAGAACTTTGAAATTTGGCGCCTGTTTAGTTCTCAGCTAGTTCATGTACATCAAAAACATATGCTTTATAACGTCTTATCTATTCTCATTTTAGGTATCATATTAGAGCGAAAAGTAGGGTTTAAGTATATGTTTGTAACTTGGTTTTTTTCGGGGGCAATTGGTACCATTATCAGCACCCAGTTTGGCTCACCACCGTGGAATATTGGGACTGGAGCATCACAGGCTGCTTTTGGGTTAGCTGGCTTTTTAGTTGTTTTTACGATGAAAAGAGCTGATCATTTTTATTTGTTATTAGGTGCTCTCGCATTTGCTCTTATTCCTTCTTTGTATTTAGATTTTAAAGCGGTAGGGTATCCAAAACCAGGGCACACCTTAAGCTTTGTAATCGGTTTGATTATAGCTATCTATTTTTGCAAGAAGCATTATTCTATTTTGGTTAATCAAAGTAGCTAACAAGCACTAATAGGTGTCACGTTGCAGGCACCTTATTCGGATTTAGGACAAGCCCGAGGTCTTTATTTATATAATGAGTAGTAGAGTGTTAAATTTTATGGTTGCCTTAGAGTTTTCTATAATTTATAGAGCGAACTAATTTATGAGAAACAACATTCGCTTCACAACATAAAAAATAAGCTGCACATTCATATTTTTCTGCCCAAATTTCATTTATTGACTCTTGAGAGTCTGAGTTAACTCAATTACTGTCTTGCCTCTTAAAAAATTAGACTCAGAGCGGTTAATTATTTAGCTTTGTGATGCGAAAAGGAGAGACTGTGCAGGTTGAGTATCGAACTAAACTTCATGAAAATGATTGGGGCGTGTTAGCTACGCTATATGCTGAAGCTGGTATGGGAGAAAAGTCGGAAGAACGTCTCAATCGAGTCTTTTCTAATAGCCAATTTCAGTCCTTTTTATATATTGAGGACAAACTTGTGGGTGTTGCCCGTGCTTTTAGTGATGGTGGGGATTGCGCCGTGGTATGCGATGTTAGTATTTCGCCTGTTTATCAAGGCAAAGGGCTAGGAAGATCGCTAATGAAACACTTAATGTCTTTGATTCCACCTCATGAAAGAATAATGCTATTTTGTACGGCAGGGTTAGAAACTTATTATGAAGAGTTTGGTTTTGGTAAAATGACGACTGGAATGTGTATTTTTAAAAATCAAGCTAACGCAATCAAAACGGGCTATATCGTTCCTGCTTAATGCCTGTAAATAATGAATTTCAAATCACGGCTATAGTTGGATATAAACACTCCCAATAAATTGATAATCCAACTATTGGGAGTCACTCTAGTGCAGGCTTTTTGATTTAAGAACTAGTGCTTTTGGAGTAATTCAACTAATCGCACTGCTGTAGGGAGTGCTGACTTAGGGTTTTGTCCTGTTAGCACACCGCTGTCATGGATTACATAAGCCTCACCGGGAGCCGCAAAAGAAAAATCAGCACCTTGAGCTTTGAATTTATCTTGCAGTAAAAAAGGATAATTAGCTCGAGCCCATTTACCTTCTTCAGCATTTGATTTTGCCGTTACTTTTAGCCCTGAGGTTAAGTATTGACCATTTGGCTTTTTTATACCCACAAACGCTGCTGGTCCATGACATACTGCCGATATGATTTTGTTGTCTGCCAAAAACTCCAAAGACAACCTCTTCATTTCTGGGTGCCCTGTGAGATCAAACATGGGGCCTGCACCTCCCGGCACATAAAACGCAACGTAATCCTTCGAATTAACGTCTTTTAATGGTATTGGCTGATCAATATTACTGCTTTGGCGTAACGCTTTGTAATCAATCTTTTCTTGTTCAGAAAGTCGATTATAGGCAGCCGGTTTACCTATACTTCCTTTGGGGCTGGAAAATTCTACCTGATACCCACTATTAATAATATGTTGATATGGTTCAACGACCTCAGGTAAGAAGTAGCCGTGTTTGTCCGCAGACAAAATAAACAAAATTTTACCGTCGTTGCGATCTGATGCTAAAACCGGTTCAGCAAAAATACCAATACAAACTACCCATAATACGCCTATAACTCTTAACATAACTTTTCCTGTTGTTTGATTTTAAACAGCAGAATTATTACAAATCCGTTATTTAGAAGCGTTACCGAACAATGATTTCATATGACTTTTTATGACCCGTCACTAAAATTTGTTCTTATTAAGTCACTGGTATAGGATGAAACTTTCCACGTGGCCCAATGTTGACCAGAAATGGTAAAATAATGCGGAATATATTCAGCTTGATGGACAATAGATTCTTGACCTTTTCCATCTAATGCAACGATGGCATTACGTTCGGAATTTCGACAATAAATGCTATTGTTTTGCAATTGCCAACTGATACGGTATCTACGTAAAACATCCGCGCAGGAGTTAGAATCTATAGGTATACCTCGCCACTTTGCTGATAGTTGTTGGTCAAAATTCAGGTACTCCATGGTGCCATCAACTTTATCTGCCAAGACAAAGGCTAACGCCTTATCCACCAACTGGCGCTGATCAGTATTTAAATTCAATACATTCACTTGCCAACCATGTTTATGCCACTCGCTGTAATGAATTTGTTCATCATTATACCAACCGACAGCCGCAACCGTATTTGCTAAATCAATCACCTTGTGTACTTTAAGTTGCGCGATGTCATAAATAACCATGCCTTTATTAGTATTCGCTAGGATTCTCTTATCATCATAAGACCAAACCAATTGGTAAAATAAACGCCCTTTATCTTCAAGTTCAATTGACAGTAATTGATTGGTGCCAATTTTCTGAAGCCATAATTTACTGTAACCGGAACGTTTAGAAATAAATGCGAGGTGTTGGCTATCATTTGAAATGGCGGGTAAATAATCCATTACCGAAGAATTAGAAAGGGCATTAATGTCACCATCGAGTTGAATGTCTCGGTTAACAATGTAAGAGCTAAACAAATAATCTTTGCCATTGTTAATACGGTTGATGTCTCTGATACGTCTTGAATCACTATATAATACTTGTTGTTGACCCGTGGCTAAACTTGTAGCGACAAGATCATAAGAAGGATGCTCACCGGGGTGTACTATGTTATTGAGGCCATGCCCCCACAATGCTGAATTTACCATATAGGGTAAACTCAATAGGCTATGGTATGAGTTCTCAGCGATTTTTAACTCAAAAATCTGGCTGGCGCCAGCTGTTGGTTCATGTAATAACAAAGTGCGATTTGTTTTCCTATCTCTATCTATGTAGTAGTTCCCTTTACCAGTAGCCATTGGTTGAGCAACTTTGTTTTTTGCTATCGAATTTAAAGATATTGAATAAACTAACCAAGGTGAATACTCTTCAGTTCGTTCAACAAATAATAATTTTTTTTCTGTTGGTAGATGAACCATTGAACGAATTTGGCTACCTGTGCATTGATAAATCAGTTTTGGGTCACTAATGACTCCATCGGAGATATCAAGCTGGTGAATTTCACATTGTTGTCCACGGTAAAAGATATAAAACAAGTGACGTCCATCATCGGACCAATAAGGCATACGTGCAGCGCCGTCATCTGCACTGGTTACATGAGTTATATTGTTATGATTATCTTGTATATGTAGTTGGTTAAAACCACGTGCATTTGGCGCTGAAAATGCCAAGTACCTCTGATCCAATGACATGGCACCTCCAAACTGTGTGGTAGACAGTCTAGATAATGGAGAGACTTTTGCATCGGTATAGGTTGTGGGTGCTTGTGAATTAAGAATTAAAAATAGAAGAACAGCAAAAACACTAATTAGGCATAAAGCTAAATAGGGCAATTTCGACATAGCCGATTGGCTTTCTTTTAACGCTAAAACTACATCATCAAGGCTGTTTTCTCTATCGGCTTGCTCTTCATGTGTGACAGTGTCAACTTCGATGGCAAGCCTGTAACCTATTTTAGGCACGGTCACGATAAAACGTTTTATTTTATCATTATCATCAAGTGCTTTACGCAATTTAACAATAATACGATTAACAGCACTGTCACTGACTACTTGTCCATGCCAAACGTGCACAATTAACTCATCGCGACTTATTGCACGTTGTGGGTTTTGACAAAAGTAGCTCAATAAGTAGGCCACCTTAGGTTCCAACAGTACTTCTTGTTTATCTTTCACTAGTACATTGTTGTTGGCGTCAAAAACAAATCGGCCTATTTTCCAGTGCATTTTCTTCCTTTGTATAAATATAACTACTTGAACTGTCTAAAGATCATAAAAAGTCATGTTTAATCACCTGTGATACACGACACTTAGCATTTCTAGATCGTACATTAGCAACCAACCCGAAACCCATCAATAGTAACACTTAAATTGTTACTAACCACAAGCAGTAAAATGGAGAAAATATGAAGCGAATAATTCAAACGATGGCAATGTGTTTACTGGTAAGCATACAGGCAAACACGGCTCAGGCAAGTGATGACATTAAACAAATAAAGCAGGTGATTCAATGGTACTTTGACGGCACCTCGCAAGGGAAACCAGCGCTAGTTGAGAAGGCTTTTTTACCCAGTTTAGAGCTGCAATATGTCACTCGCGAGGGTAAATTTAAACGTTGGTTGGGTGAAAACTACATCGGCGGTCTTAAAGTAGGTAAAAAAAATAGCCGAGTAGGAGAGATTATTGCCATTGACGTCACTGGCAATTCGGCTATGGCTAAAGCAACAATTACTAATAAAACCACGGTATTTACCGATTATTTCCTGTTGTTAAAACTTGATCAAGGTTGGAAAATAACCAACAAAATTTTCACTAGAGAACAAGTCGGTAGTCAGCAGTACCGAAAATAGTAATAAACGCATAAAGGTGGCCATCGTACAGCCTATAATGTGCTCAGGTTGTATTTATAACTTTAGGTTCACCAATAAGTTGAATCTTTGTGTGGGTTCAATTATTGTCTTGCCTCTTAAAGCATTCGGCTGAGAGGCGCTAATAATTTTTACTCATTAGATCAAAGTAAGGTGGATGTTTTAAATGTCAAATATAGGTCATGTTCAATACACTAAGAGTGATGTATTAGGGGAGTTAAAAGCCGTTTGGGTTCATGATGATTATGGAATGGGCACAGGGTTGGCTACTGGTAATGATAATTCTAAATTTGAGGGAAGTTACCAAATCCAATATTTTGATGAGGCTAAAGTATTAGTGGCTGAGCTTGAGTTAGAAATTATCCATCTTGACGATACTTACAAGGTAACGTGGAGTAACAATGGAGTCGTTAGCAGTATTGGAATCGGCATGGAAAGAGATAACGTATTATCCGTCGGTTATTATGACGTGAAGTAAACGCGAAAACAGTGTCATTGGTGATTTGACACTGTGTATATCAACTATTTATTTTTCTGTGCCATCATGCCTTCAAAACCACCACCGTTATGCAGGTTGGTGTAACCTGCTTTTTCTAAACTAGCTAAGGCTTTGCCTGACCTATTTCCACTGCGGCAATACAAAACAACTTGGCGATCTTTAGAAATGCTCAAGGCGTTAAATTGCTTAACGGCAATATCAAATGGGATATTTACCGCACCAGCAATGTGACCATTGGCATATTCTTTAGCTGTACGGGCGTCGATGATCAGCGCGCCTTGTTGAATATTTTGCCATGCAATATGTTCTCTTGTTGGCGTATTTTCTGTGGCGGTTACATGATTAAATATACTGCTGGCACCTAGCAAGGCAAGGGCGCTAACTAATAAGCTTAATTGTTTCATTGGATGTCCTGTTTTGTTATTACTGTTTAGTTATTAATAGTTATTTTTTTAAACCATTGATAGTTTGATCACTTTTATGATGACTTAACGTTATCACATTTTGAGCGCATGCCCATTCTTTTGAATAACCAGCTAGCAGGACAGTAAGCGGTAAATGAAAACTGAATCATATTTATGCCAACAAACAACGTTAAGTAAACAAAGTTTTCATGAACAAAGTGGCTTAGTCCTACAGATAAAATAATCATAGATCCTGCAAGTAGAAAAGGGCGCGTTCAATAGTCATGATGATTTCCTATTAGTAAAAGTATCTTAATAAAAGTAAGTGAGCCTGACATAGATGTTATTAGACTTTGAAAGACTACCGAAAAAAGTATCGTCAGCACCCGCTAGATTATTGATGCCCGCAGTCATACTAACGCTGTCGCTATAACGATGAGTGGCAGATGCCCGAAAATAGCTATCGGAGTGATTAGGTGAATAAAAGGCCATAACTGAGCTTGTCCAAAGTGCATTGTCTGAGATATAGCTAAGTTTTGTGGTGATTAATTTTCGATTATTACGGGCATTTGAATGACTGTCATGCTCGATGTATAGTTGGGTTGAGGCGGAAAGTCCCGTCATTAATTCCCACTCATAGCCCAGCAATAGTCGTTGCTGGTTGAAGCTTGAGCCATTGGCAGCCGTTTGCCAATATTGCCCTAATTCTGCTTTAAATAATCCCGTAGACAATGGGGTTATCATACTGGCTCCCCATGTTTTTTGAGCAAGGTATTCTAAATGACCTGATACTATTATCGGCATGTTAGTCCAGCCGTTACTGGCATAGAAGGCATAATCACTCTGTCGATGACTAAAGTGCAAACGTGTATTAATGCTTGAATGTTTGGGGCGGCCTAAAACAGGCTGGATCCCTATTAATAAGTCGGATGCTGCTTCAGGCTGATAAACCACATCAATCCCGATATCTTCGATGAAATAACTTAATTTAAGTGCATCTGTAGGACGTTTTAAATATTGCACGTCATCACCGTTAAAAAATGATTGCCAATTTTTAGCGAATAAATCGTTGATAAAAACATAATCACCTAAGCCCCAGCTTAAACTTTGACGGCCAATTTTTAACGATAGATTGGCGAATATGGATTGGTTGATCGCACGGCTCTCTACATTCGCAAAGTCGAGACTAATGCTCATTTCACGCACCTTATTGTGCGATAGTTTGTTGATAGCGTCGTAGCTGATATCGTTTTTGAACGATACATGATAGAAGGTGTCATCAATGCCAGCTTCAAGTCGGAGTAAGCCTTGCTTATTACTAAACTGTCCTTGAGCATTATTATTACCCAAAAGTCGCCCCAGCTTTATCTGTGAAAATCCGCTGATGTCCAAGGTAGACTCTGCCGGGACTTCCCATGAGTCCCAATCATCATCGATAGCGTCAATGATGATTGGACTAGTGATTGTGCTAGCAGAACTGTTAATTGGCAGTAACATAGTCGATAAATATACTAAGAGCAGGGTCGTTATTTTGGAAAGGGGAATCGTACTCGTCATTACTTAAACCAACGCGTTGGTGGATTTCGTAAACTGCGTTCGCTAAACACACTGCTGGGTAAGTCATTATTGTATTTAATGCCTTTAAATTGCATTAAAGTGCGGGCGCCTGTTAAGGGCAGGCTAACTCTAGAGCTGGTCACTGTATGAAAACCATCGATGACTTTAATACTTAGCGCTTCGATAATGCGGTATATGGCGCCAGTGTTATTGGTGTAGCTAATCTTTATGGGCAACATTGATGATTTATCTATTGTCAGTTGGTAACTTACAAACTCAACGGCGCTTGCATCTTTAGGTACGGCGTTAATAACGTACTGATTAGCTGATTGGGAAACCAAAGTAAAATTATCTAACGTGGTATTACGACCCGAAATATCTTCATAATAGAAATTTGAACCAACAAAACTGGTGCGTTTATCACTAGCCGAGATGCGTTTAACAAGATCTAAAGCTGGAAGATATAACCAACGATCATCATGGTTTGTCGTATGTTTTTCAACGCGAAACATCATGCCTTTAACATCACTGGGGCGAGAAAAGGCGATTAAAAATTGCTGATCGCCGCCATCCTTTATATCACGGCGCAGTATATTAAATTGACGTATTTGTATGCGCCCCTGGTTATCAATTATTTTCATGCGAGCAACAGCACGTGCGTCTTCGCCTTGATAAAAAGCGCTGAGGTTAGTTTGGGTAATAATGTCATTAACCGACACAGTTTTGGCTTGAATGATACTGATCATTAAGCTCATCATTAGTAGGACTTTTAATGTGCTTAGGAATAATAATTTCATGATAAGTTCCTGTTTGTTAGTGTTTAGTAGCCAGTGATAACACGGCTGGAATGAGCGTTAAGGTCACCAAGGCTGATAGCAACATGATGCTTGCTAAAAACAAACCGACAGTGATGTAAGGTACCAAAGGGGCAAAAAGTAAGGGAGTGAAGCCTAACGAAATTACGATGGCGTTGCGTGAAATAGCGCGTGCTGGCTCATTAAACATAGCGCTAATCGCTTGCTCTACACTGGCGCCGTTATTTTTATAGGTTCGAAATCGTTCAATAAAATGAATGGCAAAATCGACTGACAACCCTAACGTTAATGATGACAAGACGGCGATGGGCATGTCGTAGTCTTTACCAATCCAGCCGATCACGCCGTAAATAGCAATAATAGTGATGGACAGTGGCAACATAGCTAGCAAACCATATGTCAGGGAACGAAATAAAATGACCATCATCACCAGTACTAATACAAAAGCACTCATTAATGATTTAAGCATGCCTTCTACCATGGCTTGTTGCCAAATAACGTTAATGTACGCTTTGCCAGCCCAGTCTATGCTCATACCGGGGGGAAGCGGATTGTCGTTGATGAAAATTTTAGTTGAGTCAACGACTTGCATCATCGCTTGATTATCGCCGCTGTTAAGTTGCAGCCAAAGCAAGGATTGATCTTTGGCTGGTGTGACAAAATGATAAAGATCGTTCGGTCGGTGAGATGATTGGTATTGCAATAATACTTGAGTGATAGCTTGAGTTGTTTGTGGCAGTACATAGTCAACATCGTCGCCGCTGATAAGTTCACGGTTCACTGTTTTTACTATGTCACTGAGTGAATTAACCTTGCCGACATAGATGTTATCTCGCAGGTGATTAGCCAATTTGTCGATATAAGCGAGAGCTTTAGGCTGATAAAAGTGATGGTCATCTTTGGCTGCGTTTTCTAATGTGGCCATTGATTGCTTAATAAATTCTACTTGTGCATTATTTAAAGGCTGCTCAAAACTAGCGTCATTAAATGCTATTTGTAATTGCTGATTATTAGGCACATTTATCCAAGTTGGCAGCATGATCCCTAACGATCTACTTTCAGTAGTTAATCGGTTAATGAGTGCTTGTTGCTTATTATTTTTTTCAGAGTATTTGAGCACCAAATATGCGTTGTAGGTACCTGAAAAGTGATGGTTAAGAACACGATCGCTTTGACTTATTTGATGATCTGATTTAAACCACCGAACAGGATTATCATTAATGACTATTTGAGAAATACCGGCGATACCGCCCAGCATGATGATTGCCAAAGCCAGGATTATTTTTTTGCTTGAAAATGTGGTCAATTTTCCCAAGGATAATAGTGAACGAACCAGCAATGTTGGATTGTCACTGTCAGTACGAGATAGGGCATCGATGGCTTTTGGGCTAAGACGTGACAAGTAAGCAGGCAATAACGTCATGGTTAAAAGGAACGCGATGATGATACCTGCTCCCACAAATGCGCCAAATATTTTTACGGGAGGGATGGGGGTTAGCATTAACGAGAAAAAACCAATAGCGGAGGTTAATGTCGTAAATAACATGGGTTGAAACAAATTAATGATAACGTCGCTGACCACATTTGGTACAGACTGATTAATATGGTTGTTGGCGTTGTGTTGTAATTTTTCTTTAAATTCAGACAACACGTGAATCGCATCAACAACGGCAATAGGCATTAAGAAAATAGCTATCATCGATGACAAAATATGCACGGAAAATCCTAATGCAATCAAACTCCCCATGGTAATAATAACTGTACTCATAGCAACCAACATAGCGCCCATTGTCACTACAGCTTGGCGTAAAAAAAGCCATAACATGGCAAAAATCATTAACCCGGCCAGTGGTGCACTAATCGCCATTTGAACAAACATTTCATGCCCGAATTGGTTTTCAGCGATCGGTAGACCTGTGATGAAATATTGATTCTCGTGATCTTGGCTTGCAACAAAATGTCGAAGCTTTTGAGCGATGGCGTAACTTTCATCCCCGTTTTTCAGCGGAATATAGATGGCAATGGCTTTATTGTCGCTTGACGCTAGGGTGTTGCTTAATAAAGGGAGCCGATTAATTGCCTGCTTAATAACTTGAGCTTGCGCCATTGTTGTCGGCGCTTGCTTCATTAACCAGCTAAAACGGAGTGTACCCGTTGACTCGTTGGTGATGTTATCAACAAAACTTGGAGCCATCACTTCACTGTGAATCACGCCATCAAGGGTTAATATGTAATCACTAATAGCATTGATGGTTTTAAGGCTTTGTGGATTATATATGCCCTCTTGATTGATCACACCCACGATGATGGCGTCATAAAGGTTAAATTGCTGTTTAATTTGCTGGTGGAATACGCGCGCCGAATTGTCCTTGCTCAGCATGTTTTGCGGATCCGTATCTATATTGATTTTTGGGAGTTGAGTTAACAGGCCTATAGATAGAATTAAAACAATGCCATAAATAGTTTTGGGAAAGAATATTGCCCAACGGACTATGATGTTTGCGAAGTAGCTTGTTAAGGGGGGTTGCATGTTGGAGTGCTCGGAGTCTCAGTGTGAGTACAAACTATACATTAGTTTTTTCTAATGTATAGTTTTATATTAGTAGTTACTAATATGTTGTGTGGCGGGGTATTTTATGAGTTACGGAGGTAATTATTGACATGGCATGCGTGATGACGTTGAATAGTATATGTGGCTAATTATTCAACGAAACTGAATGGTTGCAGTAAGTCATAAATATGCTTTTGGGGTAATGAAATGTTGTTATTGCAATATGGAACCTGCGATATTTAGACTGATTGTGTAACGTTTAATATCTACTTGTAGATGTTTCTAACCGTTATTTATCGCATTTTATGTATTTTCTCACTCGCATTTATTTAAGCTGGAGGAGATGACATGCCAATTAAATACCGATTAATGTTTAACACGGCGTTACTAATTATTAGTCTATTAATAATTATAGCTGTGACGAGTTATACTGAGAAAACAGTGGGCCAATTGAACAAAGGCATCGAAATTATTGGCTCGATCAAACATGATATTTTAGAGTTAAGGCGAAATGAGAAAGATTTCTTAGCACGTAAAGATGCTAAATACGTCACTAAATATCAAACCCGATTTAAACAGCTCTCCAACGATATCTCTTCCCTGCAAACTTTATTTAATGACTTTGATTTGAATGTAGCCGAAGTGGACAGTCTTGCTGTGGGAACAGAAAAATATAAAGATCATTTCTTAGGCTTAGTCGAACAACAAAAGCGTATTGGTTTTCATGCTAAAGATGGGTACTACGGTCAACTACGTGATGCGGCGCATAATATAGAAGTCACAATAAAAGGTGGTGAACCTTCCTTATTAATTGGTTTGTTGCAATTAAGACGCAACGAAAAAGACTTTATGTTACGCCTTGATAAGAAATATGTCGGTAAGTTTAATAAGAATATTGATAAACTTAAACAGCTAATGCTGGCACAAAGACACGGTAGCATGGCTGTATTAGATAATTACCACGAGAAGTTCACGCAGTTGGCGCAAGCAAATGAAACGATGGGACTTACGCCTAAAGAAGGCATCAAAGGGCGAATGCGCAATACCATACATCAAACTGAAGAGATGCTAGCTGCTTTGGTTTCTCACAGTCAAACTGAAATAGAAGAAATTAAAACGGTAATGACCAGTTTTCTCTACAGTCTGTTTGTGGTTATTATTATTATTGCTTTATCGGTAAACTTATTAAACAGCAATCGCATTTTAACGGCGATAAGTCGCTTGCGTAATTTGATGGTAGATGTCGGAGAAACTAACGATTTAACGAAGCGAGCTGATGACAATGGTAAAGATGAGATTGCAGATATGGCTCATCAACTGAATATTTTGTTAGAAAAATTTGAAGATATTATTACGGGCGTTAATAGCTCAGTTAATACGCTTAATCATGCCACTTCAAAATTGTCTGACAACGTCGGAGATAATCAATTGGGCATCAATTCTCAACTGGATCAGGCGAGTGTTGTAACAGATGCTGTTGATAGGTTAACCAGTTCGATAAATGGTATTGTCGTCAACACAACTGATGCCGCTGCTAAAGCAAAGCTTACTAATGAAAGCGCAGTGAGTGGTAATGAAGGTGTTATTGCCACCATTAAGCAAATAAACTTGTTATCTAATAATCTTGAGCAGTCCCAGCAAGAAGCCCAGAAATTAGTGAGCGATAGTGTTCATATCACTAAAGTTATGGATGTCATTCGCGGCATAGCGGAACAAACTAACTTGCTAGCTTTAAATGCAGCTATTGAAGCGGCTAGAGCTGGTGAGCAGGGCCGTGGATTTGCTGTGGTGGCAGATGAAGTGAGGACCTTAGCCAGCAGAACGCAGGACTCAACTCAAGAAATAGAAAGCATTGTTGAAACCTTACAGCAACGCAGTAAAAATATGATGACACTCATCACCGACTGCCAATCACAGGGGCATGAAAGTGCCGACAAAGCGGCTGCAGCGGGTGAAATGCTGTCAGAGATTACCGAAAATATGGCGAATATACTAGGTATGACAACTTCAATAGCAACAGCGATTGAAGATCAGAGTCAAGGAGTAATGGAAGTTAATGAGGGCGTAGTTTCTATTCGTCAGGAAGTGGATAAAAATGCTGAATTTTCCAATAACAATGCGCAGCTCAGCGAGGAATTGGCGCAACATGCCCAGCAATTGAATGCCGCTGTGCAGATTTATAAGGTAACTTAGCGCGAAAATAACACGCTGCTATTCGTTCATAATATTTTACATTTAAGCGAGTACTATAAAACATATCATGTTCTATAGTACTCGCTTTTTTATTGGAGATTAAGATACACTCCTTTAACTTTTTTATTAACGAATTTATAGGGACATAGTTTGACGCTATTTAAAAAACTATCTGTTGGAGCCTTTTTTTCAACACTCATGGTTAGCAATGTCATGCTCAGCCAAGCCCAAGCCGCCGAAACACTCACCCCCTCATTAACCCTAGAGAGTTGTTTTGTCGAAGGAGTTAAGAGCCAACTTCAATGTGGTAAATTATCGGTTCCAGAAAACTGGACAAAGCCTGCGGATAAAAAAATTGATGTCAATGTTATTGTCGTCAAGGCTATTTCTAATACGGCAAAACCAGATCCCCTTTTTTTATTAATGGGTGGCCCCGGTCAGGCTGCTTCTGAGCTCGTTGGTGGTTTGATAAATATCTTCCATGATGTGCATCAAGAACGCGATCTTGTTTTCATCGATCAGCGCGGCACGGGACTGTCTAACCCATTAGTCTGTGATGAAGAAGAAGGTGACTTATATAAAGACCTTAGCAGCGAATTTGACGTAACAGACATTAAAAAGTGTTTAACGGAATTTAACGTCGATTTGTCACAATATAATACCAACAGCGCAATTTTAGATTTTGATGCAGTGCGTGTTGCACTCGGTTACGACAAAATTAACTTGTATGGCATTTCATATGGTTCTCGCGCAGCCATGGTTTATATGCGAGAAAAACCACAATCATTACGCTCAGTAATTTTAGATGGTGTAGTGCCGCCACAAGTCGTTGTTGGCCCGATGGGTATTGAAGCGGCTCGTGCGTTTGATATCTTAATTGAGCAATGTAAATTAAATGAGGATTGCCAAAAACAGTATCCTAATTTAGTCAGCGATTATCTAAAAATCCGTGGCCAATTAGAACTTGCTCCAATCAGAACGACTATTGACCATCCTGTGTCTGATAAAAAAGTAGCCCTGAACATTGATAGCAAAAAATTCATTAACACGCTGCGCAATCAATTATACAGTGTTGGACGTCGCGAATTATTACCCTTTATAATCAGTGAATTTGCCAAGGGTAACTACAAACCATTTGTAGGCTTGATGTCGCAAAATGAAGATTCAAAAAGTGCGATGTATGTTGGGCTCACGTTTAATATATTGTGTAGTGAAGACATTCCTCGTGCAAGTGACGCGCTATTATCCAAAGACAGTGCTAATACGTTCTCTGGTCGTCATACCTTTGAGGTCTTTAGTGATGTTTGTAAACATTGGCCAACGTTTACGCCGCCAACTAATTTTTCCGAGCAAGTTAATTCGAGTATTCCAACTATGTTGTTATCTGGGGAGTTAGATCCTGTAACGCCACCATCATGGGGTGAAATGGCTGCTAAAGGATTAAGCAACAGCAAACATTATATCGCTAAAAATGCAGGGCATGGTTTGGTCACACAAACCTGTGCGGGTTCGATGATTGGTGATTTTGTTGGATCACTCGATTTTGAAGAGGTGGATAGTAGTTGTTTGGATAAACAGCCTTTGCCGAACTTCTTATTAAATAACAATAGTAATATGCGCGTTAAAGGACAGAAATAGTTATGTTGAAAGTTGATAATGTATCGAAAAAATTTGGTGACTTTACCGCCGTAGAATCTATTTCATTCGAGGCGAAAGATGGTGAGATAACCGGTATTTTAGGCCCTAATGGTGCTGGTAAAACAACTTGTTTACGCATCTTGTATGGTTTATTAAAGTCCGACACTGGTAGCGCACAAATTAATGAAATTAATGTCGCAGACAATCCGATTGAGGCACGTAAATCATTAGGCATTTTTCCTGATCAATTTGGTATGAGTGAGCGTTTAACGGCGCGTGAACAAATTGAATATTTTGCGCAAATGCATGGTTTAACAGGCAAGGCCCTCAACGAAGCACTAGATCGTGTGATCAGCGAGTTAGATATGAAAGATATTAGTGACCGCAGAACAGAGGGTTTTTCACAGGGTCAACGCATGAAAGTCACCTTGGCTCAAGCGTTAGTACACCAACCTCAAAACTTAGTACTTGATGAACCAACCCGTGGCCTTGATGTGATGAGCACCCGTTTGCTGCGTGAGCAGTTGTTAGCGCTAAAAGCCGCTGGACACTGTATTTTATTTTCAAGTCATGTGATGCAAGAAGTGGCTGCATTATGTGATCGGGTAATAGTGGTCGCTAAAGGTAGGGTTGTGGCGCAAGGCTCCCCGCAAGAACTTTGTGAACTGGCTGGTAAAGAACATTTAGAAGATGCATTTGTAGCCATTATTGGTAGTGACGAAGGAGTAGCGGCGTAATGACTTTATTTAAAAGTGGAGTGTTCAAAGGATTAGTCGTTAAAGAATTTCGCGAAGCATTTCGTGATAAACGCGCGTTAATGGCAGGATTTTTTGCGATCGCTGTGGGGCCTATTATTGTAGCCGCCATGATGATGTTTCAAATAAATCAGCAATTTGATATTAAAGACAGCTATGTAGAATTTGTAGGTGCAGAGCGTGCGCCTGAGCTTATTAGCTATCTTAATGCCCGTCAGTTTAAGTCGATTAAAGAGGTACCAGACAACGAAGCTGAAAAATGGAAAGAGCGTGAAATAGTGTTCACTATCGATGAAGATTTTGCACAACGTATGAGTGAAGGCAAACCTGCCATGATCACCATACATGCGGATTATAGTGATGATAATCTTCGTTCAACATTGCGCCGTATTGAACGTATTATTGGGGCTTATAGCAGTCAAATAGGCTCAACACGTCTATTAATGCGTGGTATTGATCCTCGTATAACAACGCCCATTACTATTAATGTAGAGAATACGGCCACACCAGAATCATCAAGTGGATTAATCATGGGTATGGTAGCCATGTTTATTATGATGGCATTGTTTACGGCATCGATGACTGCTTCAATTGATACCAGTGCTGGTGAACGTGAGCGCCATTCGTTGGAACTAATTTTGTGCCAACCTGTATCGACCATAAAAATCGTATTCTCGAAAGTTGTTTGTGTGAGCTTCTACGGTGCACTAGCCTCTATTTTAACGATGTTTGTGATGAGCTTTACCATGACTATGTTGCCATTAGAGAAGCTTGGAATATCAATAATTATTGACCCAGTAACCATGGCATTAATTGCACTGATGATTCTTCCATTGGCCTATTTAGCTGGAATTTTGCAGTTGTTTTTTGCATATCGTTCTAAGAGTTTTAAAGAAGCGCAATCGTATTTGTCGATGATCTTAATTTTACCGATGCTTGTGCCAATGGCGATAACAATGATGCCACATAAACCAGCATGGCTTGATTATGTGCCATTAGCTGGGCAAAATATTATCATGGGTGACTTGTATAAAGGTGAGAGTTTAGATTTAGCCTCATTTGCCTTCACTACATTTTCTACGCTTGGTTTGGCGATTGTAATGACTTTGTTGTTAGCAAAGTCATTACGTTCTGAAAAAGTGATTTTAGGGCTAAGTTAACCTATTAATTAGCAGTGAGTTAATTTTTAAGGCGTTGTCATATTAGTATGACAACGCCTTTTTTATTGGAATTAATTTAACCAGCAATAAAGCGGTAAATAAGTTTGACAAAAGTCACACTTTTTCTATGATTTAGCCGTCTGGATAGGTAGAATACCTGAAAATTTTATTAACCGATTTAGTGGAGTATATAGATGCTTAAACGTGATATGAATATTGCTGACTTTGATCCAGAATTATTTGAAGCAATTAGCCAAGAAACAACTCGTCAAGAAGAACACATTGAACTAATCGCTTCTGAAAATTACTGTAGCCCTCGCGTATTAGAAGCGCAAGGCTCACAGCTAACTAACAAATATGCAGAAGGTTATCCGGGTAAGCGCTATTACGGCGGCTGTGAATACGTTGATAAAGCTGAATTTTTAGCGATTGAACGTGCTAAGCAATTATTTGGTGCCGATTATGCAAACGTGCAACCACATTCTGGTTCTCAAGCAAACTCAGCTGTATTCCTAGCGCTTTTAGAGCATGGCGATACTGTTTTAGGCATGAGCCTTGCTCATGGTGGCCATTTAACTCATGGTTCTCACGTAAGTTTCTCTGGTAAGTTATACAACGCTAAACAGTATGGCTTAGATGACGCTGGTGATATCAACTACGCTGAAGTTGAAGCACTAGCTGTTGAGCACAAACCTAAAATGATTATTGCTGGTTTCTCAGCGTTCTCTGGTATTGTTGACTGGGCGCGTTTCCGTGAAATCGCTGATAAAGTAGGTGCTTATTTATTCGTTGATATGGCTCACGTTGCTGGTTTAGTGGCTGCGGGTCTATACCCTAACCCTGTACCTTTTGCTGATGTTGTTACTACTACTACACATAAAACATTAGCTGGCCCTCGCGGTGGTTTAATTGTTGCTCGCGCTAATGAAGCGGTAGAGAAAAAATTAAACTCAGCTGTATTCCCTGGTGGTCAAGGCGGACCATTAATGCACATTATCGCGGGTAAAGCGGTAGCATTTAAAGAAGCTTTAGAGCCAGAATTCAAAGTGTATCAACAAGCAGTATTAGATAATGCAAATGCTATGGTTGAAGTGTTAATCGAACGTGGTTATAAAGTTGTTTCAAACGGTACCTCAAATCACTTATTACTACTTGATTTGATTGGTAAAGAGTACACTGGTAAAGACGCTGATGCAGCGCTTGGCCGTGCTTTCATCACCGTTAACAAAAACTCTGTACCAAATGACCCACGCTCACCGTTTATTACATCTGGTTTACGTTTAGGTACACCAGCGATTACACGTCGTGGTTTTACTGCTGCTGATACGAAAGCAATGACAGGTTGGATTTGTGACATTCTTGATGACATCAACAACGAAGATGTTATTAACAGTGTTAAAGCTAACGTACTTGAAATATGTGCAAGATTACCTGTTTATGCCTAATCATTAGGTAAAAAAACAGCTATACTAGGCCGCTTTTTGCGGCCTTTTTTATGGCTTCAATTTAAAAATTAATAAAGAGCCTAATGCGCTAAGTTTCTTGCTGGTAAGGTTGCAAGGAAATTTATCTGATTAGTCTTATGTGAGAAAAAGTTATGCATTGTCCTTTTTGCCGTGCCAGTGATACCAAAGTTATAGATTCACGTCTGGTCTCTGATGGTCATCAAGTTAGGCGCCGTCGCCAATGTACGGGCTGTCAAGAGCGGTTTACCACGTTTGAACAAGCTGAGTTAGTGATGCCGCGCATCATTAAAACCACGGGTTCACGAGAGCCTTTTGATGACGAAAAACTGCGTAATGGTATGTCTCGCGCGCTAGAGCGTCGTCCCGTTGGCGTTGATGAAATTGAGAATTCGATACATCATATCAAGTCACAATTACGGGCTACTGGTGAACGTGAAGTACCTTCAACGCTACTGGGTAACTTAGTGATGGATGAATTAAAGCAACTTGATAAAGTTGCCTACATTCGTTTTGCTTCTGTTTATCGCGCATTTGAAGATGTGGAAGAGTTTGGTAAGGAAATAGCTAAGCTTGGCCGATCTGAATAGTTGGGGAACAACATGAATAAACAGGTGAGCATTACCGATATTGAGTTTATGCAGCGCGCTATTAATTTAGCTAAAAACGGACGCTGTACGACGACACCAAATCCGAATGTCGGCTGTGTTTTAGTTAGGGATGGTCAGATTATTGGTGAAGGATTTCATCAACAGGCAGGGCAGGGGCATGCAGAAGTTAATGCATTAGCTCAAGTCAAAGGCAGCGCAAAACAGGCAACAGCCTATGTCACCTTAGAGCCTTGCAGCCATTATGGTCGAACGCCACCCTGTTCGAAGGGGTTAATAGAAGCAGGTGTTTCACGTGTCGTTGTTGGTATGCAAGATCCTGATCCACGCGTTGCAGGTCGTGGTTTAGCGATGTTAGAGGCCGCCGGTATTACAACGGTATGTGGTGTGCTAGAGCAACAGTCCCGTGATTTAAACCCCGGTTTTTTAAGCCGCATAGAAAAAAAACGGCCGTTTGTGACGATAAAAATGGCGAGCACTCTTGATGGCTGCACGGCATTAAATGATGGCACGAGTCAGTGGATTACTGCTAGTGATGCACGCCGTGATGTCCAGTATTTTAGAGCGCAGCACTGCGCTATATTGACAGGCTCTGGTACCGTATTAGCGGATGACCCCAGTTTAAATATTCGCTACAACGAACTCGGTTATATTCAACAATTGGTCAATGAACCCTCGCTTCGTCAGCCCCTAAGAGTTGTGATTGATAGTCAAAACAAGATATTGCCTGCTCATAAAATGATGAATATTCAATCACCAATACTATTGGTTCGACGTGAGGCTGACGCGTTGTCATGGCCTAAGCATGTTGAGCAATTGGTGATGCAAGGTACAGGGCACATTGATTTAAGTTTACTTATGGCTGAACTGGCCAAACGCGATATAAATTCAGTGTGGGTAGAAGCGGGAGCGACATTAGCAGGCGCATTAATTGAGTCTGACTTGTGTGATGAACTTATTGTGTATCAAGCCCCCAAATTGATGGGAACAAACAATAAAGGGTTAGTGGCATTGCCCAGCATCGATCATATGAATAAGTTAATAGACTTAAATATCACCGACGTAAGAATGATTGGGCGAGACATGCGTTATCGCGCAACCCTTGTTAAAAAAGAAGCTCAACCCGCTAAAGGTTAAAATTTATGTTTACTGGAATTATTGAAAGTGTTGGAACATTAACCCAACTGACTAAAAAAGGTGATGGTT
>Ga0209292_1002479_pt1 | contig 21248 bp, 18 predicted proteins | sample GOMGulsemesocosm_2_FD_184634 | JGI IMG/M metagenome (GOLD analysis project Ga0209292, IMG submission 184634) | Methane-oxidizing microbial communities from mesocosms in the Gulf of Mexico - GOM9C Gulf of Mexico (SPAdes) (version 2) | ecosystem: Environmental > Aquatic > Marine > Cold seeps... | reverse complement strand
CAGTTTTCAAAAAGGTGCCGCTACAAGTTTGAATTATAAGGATTATCACTTCCATATTGAGTCATGGAGCTGGCATGGTGCCAGCCCAAAAGGCGCCGCCACCGAAATCAAAAAACAGCTGACATTACATTTCAAAAAAAGTTAACAAACTAAAGTGTCGACGCACTTTTTTGTTACTAAAATTGAGGTGTTATTAAATAGCTGATATAAAGCCGAAAACAAAATAAGTTATAGATTCATACCATCAAGTTCACTTAAGATGATTTTTTTGTTCCCCTATAAATAGCCTAAACTTGTTGATATAAAATGCCTAATTTTCAGGATAATACGCCCATCAAAAAGACTAAAAACGCTCGTTTAAAAGGGATAAAAGGGATAAAAGGTTATATTAATGGCGTCATCATTTGCCTTTTAACTGGCTACTCCTTCACCTCTATCGCTAATGATGAGGTCATTCGAATTGGTGGTGACCTTTATTATCCTCCCTATGAATTTCTTAACAGTCAGGGTGAACCGGATGGCTATAATACAGAGCTAACCTTGGCAATTGCTGAAGTAATGGGCATGAATGTTGAGTTCGTTTTTGATAGTTGGAGCAGTGTTCGTAGCCAACTAGATAAACAAGAGATCGATATTTTACAAGGTATGGTCTATTCAGATATGCGGGCAAAAACCTTGTCTTTCTCACCCTCACACGCCCTTATTACCCAGTCTATTTTTACCCGTAAAGGCTTGCCTCTTATTCGAAACCTAAGCAGCTTTAATGGCCAGGATCTCGTGGTTCAAGACCAAGGCATCATGCATGATTACTTGCTTGAAAATAACGTAAACGCTAACTTGGTGCTGGTAGACACCCATGCCGACGCTTTGCGTTTAGTGGCCTCAGGTTCAAGCGATTACGCCCTTGTTGCCAATTTGCCCGGTTTATATTTGGGTAAAGAACTCGCGCTTTCTAACCTGCGATCGATTACACAGCCCTATGGCACACAAAGATATGGTTATTCTGCATTAAAGAAAAACGAGAACCTCATTGCACGTTTTAGCGAAGGTTTAGCCATTTTAAAAAATACTGGCCGTCAACAAGCGATTTATGACAAGTGGTTAGGCCCCCTGAGCAAACAAGGGCCTGACTGGAAAGTCATCGGTCAATTTACCCTTATTGTCTCCTCCCTATTATTTTTATTTTTAGGCGGCTCTTTAATCTGGAACCGCATGTTATCTCGAGAAGTATTAAAACGAACTGAAAAACTTGAACTACAGCAGCAACAGCTGATTCAAGCGGATAAAATGGCCTCTTTAGGGGTACTCGTTTCTGGTGTGGCTCATGAGATAAATAACCCCTGTAGTTTGATGTTATTAAACATTCCCGCCATTCAAGAAGCTCATAGAGATCTAGAAGATATCTTAGAAGATCACTATCAAAACCATGGTGAGTTCTACCTTGCTGGCATTGAATATTCATTGATGCGAGATGAGATGCCTAAAATGCTCAACGACATGATGGCAGGTAGTCAGAGAATTAGTCGTATAGTCAGCGACTTACGAGACTTTGGTCGTCAAGAAAATATCGAATTGACAGAACATGTGGATATTAATCAGCTGGTTTCAACCTCATACCGCTTGATTGAACAAACTATTCGCTCCTACAGTGACAATGTCAGTATTGAATATGAAGACAACTTACCCAGTTTTTTAGGCAGTGCACAACGTATTGAGCAAGTCATTATCAACCTTATCGTCAATGCCGCACAATCACTCACGTCCCGTGATAAGAGTATTCATATTCGGACCTATTTCAACCGTCAATCAGGTCAACTCACCTTAGAGATTAAGGATCAAGGTTGTGGTATCGCCATCGAAAATCTTAAGCGCTTAGAAGATCCATTTTTTACCACTAAACGCGATCAAGGAGGCACAGGGCTAGGCCTCTCTATTTCATCAAACATTGTCAGTGAGCACGGAGGGAAACTCAGTTTTAAGTCCATTTTAAAACAGGGTACGACTGTCATTTTAACGCTACCCGTTTTTAATAAGAAGGCACACGCATGAGTAACAACCTTTACCCAGACTTTGGTATTTTATTGGTCGACGATGAAGATTCCTTCTTACGCAGTTTGACCATGACGCTTAAGCGCCGCGGTGGCATTAATCACCTTTACCAATGTAATGACAGCCGCAATGTACTCGCCATGTTAGATCAGCAGCCTATTGAGCTGGTGCTGTTAGATCTTAATATGCCGAATGTTATGGGTATGTCACTGTTGGAACAAATTCTAGAATCACACCCCCATGTACGTGTGATTATTATTAGTGGATTGAACCAGATTGAAATCGCCATGCAATGCATTCGTCTCGGTGCACTGGATTATTTTGTTAAAACTACGGATGAGAACCATTTAATCGAAGGCATAAAACGCACAATTCGCAGTATCGAAATGAGATCAGAGAATGACAAACTGCGTTCTCGTTTTTTTACCGATACCTTGGAGTATCCTGCAGTCTTCGACAATATCTTGACTCAAGATAAAAACATGCGAGCCATCTTTCAGTATTTAGAGGCCATTGCAGCCAGTAATCAGCCCATTATGATTAATGGAGAAAGCGGTGTGGGTAAAGAGCTGATCGCCCAAGCCATTCACAAACTCAGCCATAAATCAGGCCCTATTATCAGCGTAAACGTGGCAGGATTAGACGACAATATGTTTTCAGATACCTTGTTTGGTCATAGTCGCGGGGCTTTCTCAGGTGCCGATAAAGCCCGTGCTGGCATGATAGAACAGGCCAATGGTGGCACCCTATTTTTAGATGAAATAGGAGATTTAAGCCTGATGTCACAGGTTAAGTTATTACGGTTATTACAAGAAGGTGAATATTACCCACTCGGAAGTGATCATCCCAAACGCCTTAATGCCAGAGTCGTGGTCGCTACTCATCAAGATTTAACGCAAAAGCAAGACGCTGGTGAGTTTAGGAAAGATCTATATTATCGCCTCCAGACCCATCAAGTGAGTATTCCGCCTTTGCGTCAACGTCGTGGAGACATTGCCATTCTATTAGATCTATTTTTAGAAGAAGCGGCGACAGAATTGAATAAGCTCAAACCGACGATTCCCAAAGAGTTGCCTGTTTTACTGTCCAATTATGCTTTTCCGGGAAATATTCGTGAGCTAAGAGCCCTCGCCTTCAAAGCCATGGGCTTACACAGAAGTAAAATGCTATCCATGGATTCATTTAAAGATTTAATTAGCCCTAAAGACCTGTCGCTTGGCTTGAATGAAAGTCAGGCCGAGCAAGCATGCATTAGCTTTCATCCGGAACAGAGCCTGCCCTCCCTCACAGAAATTGGCGATTTGCTGATTGATGAAGCCATGTTAAGAGCAAAAGGAAATCAATCTATTGCATCTCGTCTTGTGGGCATATCTCAACCAGCGTTAAGCAAACGTATTAAAAAAGCCAATAACTCATAACCTCAAGATTTCCTGTTAGAACCCCCTATAACCTAGGTTATTTCTATAACCTAGGTTAATCATCTAAGTCGTTGAAAACATTGTGATTTTCTTAATGCCCTGAAATAGCTATTCCTCTCGTTATACCCCTTCCAGATTTCATTTTTTATTTTTATCTTTATATTTCAACAAGTTATAGCGATCTAAAAACTGGCATTTGAATTGCAATATGATTCATAAGTAACCCAGTTAGCCTCTTTGCAATGCTAACAGCATAGGTTGCCAAGAATGATTATAAAAAAAGAGAACATAATGCACACACCAGTCGCGACACCCATGCCAGCTATGCGTAAAGAGAAAGACCTACTTGGTGAACTTGATGTCCCTAATGACGCCTATTACGGAATTCAAACCACACGGGCCTGTCAGAATTTTGATTTATCCGGCATACATATTAATCATTTCCCTGAACTGGTGAAGGCACTCGCTTTTGTCAAACTGGCGTGCGCTAAAACAAATAACCAACTGGGTCAGCTCTCAGATGAAAAGACTCAAACCATAACAGACGCAGTCGCGAAAATACTCGACGGCCATCACCATGAAGATTTTGTGGTGGACATGATTCAAGGCGGAGCTGGTACGTCTACCAACATGAATGCCAATGAAGTCATTGCCAATGTGGGTCTTGAATTAATGGGCAAGTCTAAGGGCGACTACACCCACTTACACCCAAATAACGATATCAATAAATCACAATCTACCAATGATGTGTACCCAACGGCTGTGCGTCTTTCTATCATTCTCATGCACAGTAACCTAGTCGAAGCGCTCACTTCATTACGCGATACCTTTAGTCATAAGGCCCTTGAGTTTAGCGACATAATCAAGATGGGCCGTACCCAGTTACAAGATGCGGTGCCTATGACCTTAGGTCAAGAATTCCAATCATTCGCCAGCACCTTGAATGAAGATATTCAGCGAATTGCCGATTTATCTCAGCTGCTAAAAGAAGTCAATTTGGGGGGGACGGCAATCGGCACAGGCATTAATACCAACTCAGACTATGCGCCTCTGGCAGTGCAGCATCTTACCAAACTGACGGGGATCGAATTTACGCTAGCCACAGACCTGATCGAAGCCAGCTCTGATATGGGTGCTTTTGTCCTTTTCTCCAGCATGTTAAAACGCCTCGCCGTTAAACTTTCAAAGATTTCTAACGATCTACGTTTACTCAGCATGGGGCCACGTTGTGGTTTGGCAGAAATTCAATTACCAGCAGCCCAGCCAGGCAGCTCCATCATGCCAGGCAAAATTAATCCGGTTATCCCAGAAGCCATGAATCAGGTGGCTTATCAAGTTATTGGTAATGACCTGGCGATTACTTTTGCCGCAGAAGCAGGTCAATTACAACTCAATGCCATGGAACCTCTAATTGCCTACAAGGTTTTAGAGTCCATTAGACTGCTCACCAAATCCATGGGCATGTTAGAAACTCGCTGCATTCAAGGCATCACAGCAAACGAAGAGAGATGCAGAGAACTGGTCAATAACAGTATCGGCATTATCACCGCCATTGCGCCAGCATTGGGCTACGAAACAGCCACTCGTGTGGCCAAACAAGCCTTAGCCACAGGACGTAGTGTGCTAGAGCTGGTATTAGAAGAAAATCTCATGGATGAAGACGAGCTTAAAACCTGCTTGCAACCACAGAACATGGTCAAGCCCCAGCGTAGGAATAATGAAACAGCTTAACGATCAATGAATAATCATCAATAAAAACAATACTCAGACCTAGCCTGTTTACAGGTTTAAATCTAAATATAAAAAAGGTAATCACATGTCTTTATCTCATGCTCAAAGCCCAGTAAAACCAGGCCTAGCCCTGTGGCATAAAATTCTTATTGGTATGGTACTTGGTGTCATAGCCGGCGCTATTTTAGGCCCTAATGCTGAAGTACTTAAACCGATCGGAACCTTGTTTATTAACGCCATCAAAATGTTGATTGTGCCGTTAATTTTCTGTTCTCTTGTGGTCGGTGTTACTTCATTAGAAGACACTCGTAAGATGGGTCGTATTGGTATGAAAGCGGTTGCTCTTTATTTGGGTACGACTGCCGTAGCGATTACGATAGGTTTAACCCTAGCGGCGATCTTTATGCCTGGTGCGGGTTTAAACATGACAGTTGAAGCCGGTGCTGCCGTCGGTAAAGATGCACCACCACTGATTCAAACCTTATTAAACATTATCCCTAAAAACCCAATTAACGCTTTGGCATCTGGCAACATTCTGCAGATCATCGCTTTTGCTTTAGGTTTGGGTATTGCACTGACATTAGTTGGCGAAAAAGCAAAACCTGCTATTGCCGTGTTTGATAGCCTAGCTGAAGCCATGTACAAGCTAACTGAAATGGTAATGAAATTAGCACCTTACGGCGTATTCGGCCTAATGGCTTGGGTTGCGGGTAAATATGGTCTTGAGATTCTACTGCCGCTTATCAAGCTAGTTGCACTGGTATACTTTGGCTGTATTTTGCATGTTGTTGTGGTTTATTCCGGCATCATTACTGTTATTGGTCGCCTAAGTCCAGTTCGTTATTTAAAAGGTGTGCTTAACCCAGCTGCCGTTGCTTTCACCACCACAAGTAGTTCTGGTACCTTGCCTGCTACGATTAAAGCATCTCGTGAAGAACTGGGTGTTTCTAAAGGTATTTCAAGCTTTGTATTACCATTAGGTGCCACTATCAATATGGATGGTACTGCCTTGTATCAAGGTGTATGTGCTCTTTTCATCGCCCAAGCTTTTGGTATTGATTTAACGACTTCTGATTACCTACTTATCATCATGACCTCTACCCTAGCGTCTATCGGTACTGCCGGTGTACCAGGTGCAGGCTTGATTATGCTTTCTCTTGTTTTAACAACGGTTGGTCTACCAATCGAAGGCCTAGCGATTGTAGCCGGTATTGACCGTATTCTTGATATGGCTCGTACCAGTGTCAACGTCTGTGGCGACATGATGGTTTCTGCCATTGTCGGTAAGAGTGAAGGTGAATTGGATACCGCTATCTATAATAAAGAAAGCCGTGCCAGCTAAACCTTCATATTTGTCAGTTTTTCACAATTAAGCAAGTTTTGGGCAGTCTAGCAAGCCACCGCTAGACTGTCTTTTTTTTACCCTTTTCCTCACACTCAGGTAACTATTATGAAAAATATACTCACATTTAGTACCATTCTAGCCGCCGCATTCAGCTTCTCTGCGAATGTAAACGCCGACGATTTAGATGATATTAAAGCCAAGGGAAAACTCGTTGTTGCTGTTAAAGCAGACTACAAACCCTATGGTTATCGTAATGGCAGTGGTGACATTGTTGGGCTAGAAATTGACCTGGCTAAAGATGTCGCGAAGAGATTAGGTGTCGAGCTAGAGTTGGTACCAGCACAAAGCAGTAACCGTATGGAATTCCTGATCGATGGTAAGGTCGACTTATTGATTGCCACCATGAGTGATAAACCATCACGTCGCGAAGTGGTCTATATTGCCGACCAAGCATACTACTCTTCGGGCAGTAATATCATTGCCAAAAAATCGAGCCAATTTACCAGTTGGGGGGACTTAAACGGACAGGAAGTATGTGGCATTCAAGGTGCATTTTATAACAAGGCAACCCAAACCACGTTTGGCGCAACCATGGTGATTTTTGATACTAATGAAGAATCTTTAAATGCGTTAGAACAGGGAAAATGTAGTGCCTTTGTTTATGACGACTCTTATATCGCGGGTATTTTGAAAGAAGCACAATGGTCAGCAGATTACGAAATGCCACTGCCAACCATTAATGACAACCCTTGGGGCTTAGCGGTTCGTTTAGGGGAAGATAAATTCCACAGTTTTATGAACCAAACCATTATTGATTGGCATAAAACAGGCCTTATTCTTGATCTGGAAACCAAGTACGGCCTTAAGAATACCCCCTTCGCATTGGGTATGAATGGCTTGTATAAATAGAAGTTAAATATATTAAAAAAGCCGATGCACTTAGAAAAGTGCATCGGCTTTTTTATATTTTGCTATTTAGTAAAGGTTTGAATGAACACTACCCACTGTACGAAGCCAAGCAGCTAAAGCACTTTCCTTCGTACCTGTTCTATCTGTTGCAACGAATGGATCAGTTGAGCTAAAAGAGCTCGACTCTATGACTGCCGCTGCTGACCATGAGCCAGAATAAATACTTGAATAAATACTATCAGCCGTACCATCAGATTGAGTCCAGACTGCCACGCCATTATTAGAGGGCAACATAGCAATGTGTGGTTCACTAGTTACGTTAGCTCCCGTATCAATTGCTGCAGCGGTTCCCCAAGCAGACGAAGCATAACGGTTTGCATAAGTACTCACTGCGGTGCCATCACTTTGTAACCACACAGCGATTGCATTACTGTTTGAATCAATAGCTACACTAAAATCATCCAATGCAATATTTGCACTACTTTCAACCAAACCAGCAGTTCCCCAAGAGGAAGAAGATTTAGTATATTGATTAGCATAAATACTTTCTGTCGTACCATCGTTCTGACGCCATAACACAACAGCATTGCCTGTGTTGTTAATTGCCACTTGCGGTACAGAGTCTGAAGCATCTGTCGTCACGTTATCAATCGCGGCAGCCGTTCCCCAAGCGCTTGCAGCATAAACGGCCACATAAATATTTAAGTCAGCGCCATCCCCTTGTCGCCAAGTCGTTACTGCATCACCATCGCCATTCATGGCTAAACTTGGTTCATAAGCGGTAAAGTCTGTTGTTTCTAATAAAGCTTGTGCACTCCAAGTACCCGTATAAGTGCTGGTATAAATACTTTGTGCAGTGCCGTTACTTTGACGCCATACTGCAAAAGCATTGCCACTAGTGTTCATGACCACTTTTGGAACAGATGCCGCATTATTCGTCGTATCTAAAAGCGTTGCTCCACCCCAAGATGAAGTTGATTTGGTGTACAAATTATAATAAATACTTTCAGCTGTACCATCACTTTGCTGCCATACTGCCATCACATTACCTGAACCATCGACACCGATATCTGGCTTAGTAGCATCAGTTGTATCGTTTAAATCTATTTCAGCTGCAGTACCCCATGAGGCTGTACTTTCGGTGTAATAGTTAGCAAATATACTCGAATTAGCTGTACCATCTCCTTGGGACCAAACTGCCATACCATTGCCGTTAGAATCCATAACCACACTGACATCATAAGGCTGATAAACAAATGAACCACTTGAGACTTGGTCTGTCGCGGTATTCCAGGCCCCTGTGCCCGTGTCTGTTGTGTAATTCCAAGAATAAGCAGCTAAAGCATTACCTGCAGCATCCGTAATACTGGTTGATAAAGAGGCTGTATAAGTTTCTGAATAAGTTAATGAGGCGGTAGGTGTAAAGGTAACAATCAAACTATCAGAGTCAATAGATATCGTGCCAGTAACAGCTGCAGATGAACTGTCTACCAAGGTGATATTTGTCGTCGTTAACGTTGAGTCCAACATGGTCTCATTAAAAGTAATCGTGATTGCCGCATCAACATCAATACTTGTCGCATCGGTTGCTGGCGTCGTAGAAGACACGGTCGGAGCAGTAGTATCCGAAGCGGTAGCCGTGGAAGAACTAGATGAAGATGAATCGCTCACAAAGTCACAACCCGACAAAGCCATGACACCTATAACCAGCAGACAAACCTGTTTAAACATTTCAACTCCAATCCTAGTAAATAATATCCGTTGACCTTTATACCACGAAATTTATTTCACTTGTTTAAGAAGAATGGAATATCCTTTATATGGGGATAAATGAATCACACCCTTTCTATTTATCTTGCGCTGAGTATGTGTAAACCAAGTTTTGTGATAAATATTTCTTATAGCTGCACTCTGCCAAATTTAAACTAAGCTTATTTCATTCATTGTCTCAAGGAAGGGAATAATTATGAGTATTAAGCAGAAGTGTCTCCTCATCTGTATTTTGATCGTTTTAGCTGTTTTGATTTTGTTAGGTTTAGACTTTTATAAGATCAACAAAATAAGTACTTTCAATCAGGTAAAAGCCAATCTCGATCAACTAAAAATCAGTGCACTAGAATTACGTCGTAATGAAAAGGATTTTTTATCACGTCAGAATTTGAAGTATCTCGCCAAATTTAATCAGGAATTTGAAAACACTCACCAGAGTTTGTCTGCTCTTAAGTTTGCTGTCGCCAATGCGAACATAGAGACGGATGACATCACGGTTTTATCGCAAGAATTTGACAGTTATCAAGTACTCTTTAATGAGCTTGTTGATACGCAAAAATTAATTGGCCTCACCCCTAAAGAGGGGCTTTACGGTAATTTAAGAAAAGCAGTCCATACAGCAGAAGAGGCGCTTGAAAGCGTTCATTCGTCAGTATTACTGGCCCAGCTTTTACAGTTACGTCGTAATGAAAAAGACTTTTTATTACGCAGCGATAGTAAATACATCACTGGGTTTAAACGAAATTACGCTCTGTTTTCAACTACATTGAATCAAAGCTCACTTCCCTACGAAGCACGCCTAGAGATTCAAACTAGCATGCTGGATTATTCTTTAAAATTTCAACAAGCAGCGCAGATGTTAATCGTAAAAGGCCTGAGTGAGAAAACAGGCATTCGTGGGAAAATGCGAAATGCAGTGCATTCAAGCGAAGCGGCTATGATGCAACTGAGCACCAAGTTAGAGGCGAATATCACCAAGGAAGTGGGCAGTATTGATAGCCTAATACTCACCACACGTATTATTGCCTTTGCCATTTCGACCCTCCTATTAAGTGCGATGGCTTGGATTATCAGAAGCATCTTGCTCCCTCTCAGACAGCTTTCTAGTACCATAATGCAGGCCAAAGAAGAAAACGATCTCACCATGAGAATTCCCGTCAGTTCTAACGATGAAATTGGTGCCGCGGCTGCCACCTTCAATGCCATGATGGAGCAGTTTCAAGGCATTATCATTAAGATCTCTGGTGCCGCGAGTAATGTCTCTGCCGCCACTGAAGAAATGTCGTCTACGGCATTACAAAGTAACCTCAGCAGCCAGCAACAGGAATCTAAAATCCAGCATTTAAGCGATGAAATGCAATCCATGAAATCTGTCATTTACCAAACTCATGACAATGTGTCTAATGCTTCGACGATAGTACATGAGGTCAATCGAGAGTGTGAAAAAGGTAAGCTTATTGTCAAAAGTGCCAGCGATACCATGAAGTCCCTAGCCAGCAGTGTGGAAAATACAGCGGGCACTATCGATAAGGTTGAAATGGATTCAAACCGCATTGGCTCTGTTTTAGATGTTATCCGAGATATTGCGGAACAAACGAATCTATTAGCATTAAATGCTGCCATCGAAGCAGCCCGAGCAGGTGAACAAGGTAGAGGCTTTGCTGTCGTAGCAGACGAAGTGAGAACCTTGGCAGGCCGCACTCAAGTATCAACCCAAGAGATCCAAGAGATGACCCAGTCTCTGCAATCGGCTTCCCAGGGTGCTGTCTCGTTAATTCATGAGAGCCACCATAAAACCAAATCAAGTGTTACTGAAACAACGCAAGTCACAGCGACACTGACAAGTATTATTAATTCTGTTGAAAAAATCACCCATATGAATCAGCAAATAGAAAGTGCGTCAGACCATCAAAAACAGGTCACCGATGAGGTCAATAGCAGTATGCTAGAGATAGCAGAAACAGCAAAAGAATCGACTATGAGCTCATTGGCGATCGCCGAAACAAGTAACAACCTCGCTGAACTGGCTGTTGACCTACAATCGATTGCGACTCAGTTTAAAACCGGTTAGCTCACTTGTATTACACTCATAAAAAACGCAGCCTAGGCTGCGTTTTTTGGTAATACGGACAGTTTCAGAGAAACCTAGTATTCAAATTTATGTGCTGTGTATAATTTGAAAGCGGCTTCCCAAACTGAACCAACCTCACCGTTACCGACAGCTTGACCATCAATGGTGGTCACAGGTGCCAGCTCTTTAGATGAGCTTGTCACCCAAATTTCATCGGCATTGCGCACTTCTTCCATAGAAATATCACGGACTTCAAATGGGATTGAGCCGTCTTTTTCCAGAATAGACAAAATAATCTTACGGGTAATTCCCGGTAAGATTTGGTTGTCTTGGATCGGCGTAATTACCTTGCCATCTTTGACGATAAAGGCATTAGAAGAGCTTGCTTCTGTTAGGTTACCTTTTTCGTTATACAGCAAAATCTCGTCATTACCACCTTCATAACCCTGTTGGAAATGCAGTACATTACCTAACAAAGCGGTCGATTTGATCTGACAACGCTGCCAGCGTAAATCTTGAGTCGTGGCAACAGAGAAACCTTTTGCAGTCGCTGCATTGGCTTCAACCGCTGGTTTAATCGGATTTGCCATAGCAAAGATAGTCGGCGTTACACCTTCTGGAAAAGCATGGTAACGCTTAATATCAGCACCACGGCTTACCTGTAGATAAATACCTTGGTTGCCACCGCCATTCTTTTCCATCATGCCATCAATGATAGCTTTCCAGTCTTCAAGCGTTAACTCACATTTGATACCGATAGCCGCCATGCCGTCAAACATACGCTGCATATGCGGTTCAAGACCCACGGTATTACCGTCATAGGCAGGGATGACTTCATAAATACCGTCACCAAACAAAAAGCCGCGATCTAATGGCGAGATTTTCGCCTCTTCAATTGGCATGAACTGACCATTAAGATAAACAATGCTCATTTTTGAATCCTCTATAATCTCTGTCTTTAATGTCAAAATTTGACTAAATTTTTATACTATTTAAAAGCGGTTTCAGGCAAATCCAGTGATTTGACGAAGCTTAAGAATAAGCTCATCACCGGCACTGGCATCAAGTCCATCTTCCGTTAATTGGTTCAAGCGTGTCACCCCATCCACACTGCCTAAATTAGATAGGTACTGTAGAATTTTTATAGGGCTAATTTCAGCTAATAAATCTCTTTCTTCCATTTGCCCTAATAAGGCTATCAGGCCATAACCGCCCCAATTAGAAACATCCGCGATGACGAGTTCATCACACTTAGTCGACGCGGGTACTATGTTTAAATTTTCGAGTGCGGCAGTCACATTACCCATGCCGATCTCGTTACCACCATCACCTATGGCAATCGTTGGGCATTCGCATTCCAACATAAAGCTATCAAAGCAGGCAGTACGTGGGCTAATGTCTTCACCACGCATATTATAATAACCGCCATCCGCAGCCATTCCTGGGCGCTCAATGGATAACAATAACTGTGGCTGCCACTTGGCTAACGCTGTTTTCGCCTCGACGACTCTATCGTGAGAGGTGCCAAGTTGTAGATGCTCTACGCGATAATCGTTAGCAATGGCATCCGATAACGGAGGACCACAAACAATCACAGGTTTAGCACCCAATTTTTCAAGTGCTTCATATAACGCAATCGCACCCACTGGACCATCGGTCTCAAAAGTATCGGTTACCGGGAAACCTGTGCCAATAAAGATACAACCTTGGGTCGTTGCAATATCCGCTAATAAGCAAGCCGCTCTTAAGCTATAACCTGGTTTTAATGCAGGTTTTACTTCTGCCATACCTCTTAAATTTCGCTCAACTAACAGCGATTCTAAAGCATAACTTGTTTGTTCAATCGACCCCATTGTACGGTCTCCTAACTCTTTTAGATCAAAGACATGGCTACCTGTGGTCAAATCAAATTGTCGGCTTGACTTTCTCACGGTTAAACCACTTTAAGTAGTTGAATTTGTGACTCTTTATACCTTTCGATTTGATTCATACCATGGGCATCTTCAATCGTGATCGGTTCAAAGCGTAACCTTTTACCTTGGGTTAATTGGGCCAGTTTTGCGGTATCTCGCGCCATCACTGAGCCTAACTTTGGATAACCCCCTATTGTTTGTCTGTCATTCAACAAAACAATGGGTTGACCATCGGCCGGTACTTGAATCGCACCATGACAAATACCTTCAGACAGCATAGCAGTTGTGCTCGAACGTACCTGTGCGCCTAACATGCGATAACCCATTCGATCAGCGCGCTCACTGACTGTGTATTCGCTACTAAAAAATGAGGCTTTATCTACTCGGCTAAAACTGGCTTCCTGATAACCCAGTACCGTATGTAATACACATTCAAGGTCATAATTGGGAATCGCGACTCTTGGCATGGCCAATACACTCACAGTACCGACTTTATGGGTTTTTAAAACATCCAATTTAGCCAGCCCTTTACCGGCTGATGCAGCGCCTGTCAGGCCACCGATACCTTCGCGTACAACCGTTGCTGTGCTACCAAATTGAGGCTCTACATTAAAGCCACCAGCAACAGCGAAATAAACTCGCGCACCTTGGCTGGCAAATCCTAATTTGATTTTATCGCCGGCTTTAATAGTCACGGTTTGCCACATGGCTTGTTCTTGGTTATTCACCATCACCTGAGTCAAAGCACCTGTGACAGCAATTTGTGTGTCATTCATGGCTTCTAACTGTAATCCACCAATCGTCGTTTCTATGACGGTTGCATTATCATCATTTTGGCAAAGACGATTTGCCCAATTAAAAGCAAACGGGTCCATGGGGCCACCCACAGTCAAACCGATATTATGTTGTCCAAACCGACCTGAGTCTTGTAACAGAGACATCACACCTGGGTTTAATACTTTAAAGGTGTTCATAGTTCACCTCCCATGGCGATAAAATCGGCTTTTGAGATAGCTTCGAATTTAATTCTGTCACCGGTTGTCATCGGCATACTCGGTGTTTTAGTCGCATCAAACATGGGCACGGGACACATGCCAATCAAGTTCCAACCACCGGGAGACACGGATGGGTATACCGCCGTTTGCCTGTCTGCAATCGCTACAGCACCTTTGGGAACTGCCTTACGAGGCGTAGCAAGTCGAGGGGCTGCTAAACGCTCGTCTAGCTCACCAAGGTAAGCAAATCCAGGGGCAAATCCTATCGCATAAACTCGGTATTCTTGCTGATGGTGTAGTTTAATAATTTCCGCTGTCGTTAAGCCTTTATCACGCGCCAAGTCGTCTAAATCTGGACCTGACTCACTGTCGTAATACACGGGCAGAATAATTTGCTTGCCCGCATCAGCTTGCTCCGCTTGCGCTTGCATCGCAGCCTGTCTGATTCTATCGAGAACCAATTTTCTAGCTTGATAAAATTCCAATTGGTTATCATCAAATACTATTAATAAAGAAGCATAAGAAGGCACGAGATCAATTAACGTGGTACCGACCAATTCAACTAAAGCCTGAGTCGCCGCTTGGATCTGGGCGGCAACTTCAGCATCTGTATGCTCAGCAAAGTACAAAATAAAGGCTTGTTCACCCGCCACTTTCAAGCGTAAATGCGACAGCATTTGAGCAGAGACTTGTGGCGTTGTTACAGTTTTCATTAGACGATCAACTCCCGGATAGCAGCAATGGCTCGCACACCTTCCTCATTATCACCATGGACACATAAGGTGTCGGCGTCCAAATGTAGGGTATTGCCGCTAACACTGGTCACTGTGCCTTTACTCACCAATTGTTGCACTTGGGCCAACATACGTTCACGGTTGTGAACGGCGCCCGGTTTAGCTCTTGAAAGTAAGCGTCCATCATCGTCATAACAACGGTCAGCAAAGGCTTCAAAGCTGACGTCGATAGCCGCAGATTTTGCTTCTTCTCTATGTTGAGCGCTTTCAGGTGTTGCCTGTAGAACCAAACGCACAGGTTTATAAAAACTCGCAACCGCTTGCATGATAGATGCGCGTACAGATGGCTTACTCATCATGTCGTTATATAAAGCACCATGGGGTTTTACATAGGTCATTTGTAGGCCTTGGCTTTGTGCCATACCATCCAATGCTGCCATCTGATATTGCATCAAACCCACTATTTCATCATGGCTGCAATTCATGCTGCGACGACCAAATCCAACCAAATCTGGATAACCAGGATGTGCGCCTACTTCAACGCCATTAGCCGCGGCTAACGCCAATGTCTTAGTCATCCACACAGGGTCACCCGCATGGAAACCACAGGCGATATTTGCCTGATCTAAAAAAGGCATAACCTGTTCGTCTAGTCCCATTTTCCATGAGCCAAAACTTTCACCTAAATCACAGTTCAATTTCATCATGGTTTCCTTTAAAGAATAGACAAAGAGCTATTACGAATATCGGTTACTAACATGCAACCTGGGCTGTGAGTGATACAAAATGGCGGTTTAGCTTGCTCAAGAGCAACCTGTGGTGTCACACCACAGGCCCAAAAAACTGGCACCTCACCCTCTTTTATCGTGACAGCATCACCGAAATCCGGTGTGTTGATATCATTAATGCCTATCATTTCTGGGCTACCGAAATGTAGCGGAGCACCATGAACTGACGGAAAGCGACTGCATATCTGAATAGCGCGAATCGCATCTTTAGGAACCATAGGGCGCATGCTAACCACGGTAGTACCCGAAAAAGGCCCTGCTGATTGGCACTCAATATTAGTACGGTACATAGGCACATTAACGTTTTCCGTAATGTTCCTAACTTCTAAACCATCGGCAATTAAAGGTTCTTCAAATGAAAAAGAACACCCTAGAACGAAAGTCACCAAATCCTCTTGCCAAAAATCGGTAATGTCACTGACTTCTTGTTTGAACTCACCATCACGGAAAATCTTATAACTTGAAACATGGCTTCGAATATCAACATTGTCACCCACACTCGGTAGTAGGAAGTCGCCAGGGTTTTCTGACATACCGACAATAGGACAGGCTTTAGGGTTAAGAGTGGCAAACTTCAAAAAATCATCTGCCCACGCTTTAGGCAAGATAACTATGTTTCCCTGTACATAGCCTGACGCTAAACCTGATGTATTTTTACCCCATTGACCAGATTGAATTTGATCGCGTACTTGAGCTGGGGTCGATTGTGCATTCAGTGACATACAAACACCTTAAAAAATGTGATTAGCGAATGTTGATTTAAGCCAACATTCTTATAAGAAAGACTTATTGTCAAACAAGATTTTATAAATAGTGAATTACACTTCACAATCATATTTATACAGAATTTATATCTATAAATTAATATAACTAAAGCCATTCAATCTATTTATTTAATGTTTAACAGTTTTGTCAACTATAAAACAATTGAGCATAAAAAAGGCTGACAGGCGAGGCTGTCAGCCTTTTAGTGGCAGCAATTTAACAGCCAAATTTACGTTTTAAGTAACACCTTCAAATCAAACCATCATAAGGACGCTGCGGCCCTTGACGCTTGATCATAAAGGCTCGACAAAGCACGTAAATGCTCCGCCATTTCAGATAGTTTTTCGGGTGGGAAATTAAAGTTTTTTAACGAATCGGTTAAACAGTCCTCCCGTACTTCACGGTAGGTCTCACAAAAGTGTCGACCCTGTTCGCTGGTACGATAGAAGATCTCTTTACCAATTTTCTCACCCTGGACTAACTCACGCTTCAGTAGCTTTTTAAGTGAATAATTCACCGTATGGGCATCTTCTACGTTAAGCACAAAACAAATGTCTGTTATACGCTTGGCTCTTTCTCTATGGTTAACATGATGCACTACCAAAATATCGAGTGGCGTCAGATCAACCGCACCCGCACTTTTAGCGCAATGCTGCATCCAACGATTAAAAGCACTATGGGCTATAATCAGTCCGAATTCATATTCACTTAAAGAGGCGCCTTTCTCAGAGGCTAGGTGTGAAGAAGAGACAATTCGTTTATCAGACATGGTTTATCTTCCGCTCATGTTAGTAGGTAAATAGGTTACGATTTCAGGGAACCATGTTATCAAAATTACGGCTAATAAAATTAACATGAAGAAAGGGAATGCAGCTAACGCGACATATAAAATGTTTTTACCGGTTAATGCCTGAATAACAAAGAGGTTAAAACCGACCGGGGGCGTTATCTGAGACATTTCCACTACCAGTACGATATAAATACCGAACCAAAGTAAGTCTATGCCCGCTTGTTCAACCATGGGTAGAACAACCGCGGTGGTAAGCACCACAACCGAGATACCATCTAGAAAACAGCCTAATATCACAAACAGAACAGTTAAGTAAATCAAGAGTTCAGTCGGCGACAGTGTCATCGCAGATATCCACAGAGCCAATGACTTAGGAATGCCTAAAAAGCCCATCGCAAGTGTCAAAAAGTGAGCGCCCGCTAGAATCAAACCTATCATGCAAGAACTTTTAACCGCACCCAACAAGCTATCAACAAAACTTTTACGGGTTAACGCTTTTGACATTAATGCTAGGAATAAAGCACCTACGACACCCAGTGCAGCCGCTTCTGAAGGCGTTGTTACACCACCATAAATAGACCCTAATACAAAGATAATAAGACCTAATATAGGGATTAATTTACGCAGAGCTGCGACTTTTTCAGACCAAGGTATTTTAGTGTCATCATGAGGGGGTAATTCATCTTTATTGAATTTAGCCCAAATCATGATGTAACCCATAAATAGACTGACCAGCAATAATCCAGGTAAGGCACCCGCGATAAACAAACGACCAATGGAAACTTCGGCAGCGACGCCATACACAATCAAAATAATTGACGGCGGGATAAGTAGACCTAACGTACCTGACCCTGCCAAGGTCCCGATCGCCATCTTCTCACTATAACCACGTGCCTTGAGTTCAGGTAAGGTCATGCGTCCTATCGTGGCCGCGGTTGCAGCGGATGAACCCGACACTGCTGCAAAAATACCGCAACTCAGTACGTTCACATGTAATAACTTACCCGGAAGGCTATTAAGTAAAGGCGAAAGCCCTTTAAACAAATCTTCAGATAAACGGGTCCGAAATAGAATTTCTCCCATCCAGATAAACAAGGGCAAAGCAGTCAATGACCAGGACGTCGTTGCACCCCAGCTTGAAGTAGCAAACAACAAACCAATCTGATCATTACCAGACAGTAATAAGCCGATAACACCAACCCCGATTAGAGCGAGGGCAACCCAAATACCGCACGCCAACATAAGTAACATAGTGGCTGCTAGGGTAATTGATAAACTAATGGTATCCATTAAAGCTCTCCCCCTAAATCATTATCCAAACTCAATTCTTCATCTTCATGCTGCAAATATTTCGGAGTTTTACCCAGTAGCATACAGACCAGATCATCAACAATCGCAATGGCGAACATGATAGCGCCTAGGGCGACAGGTACTTGCGGCATCCACAATGGAATCGGAATATAACCGTAGGAGACTTCTTCGAATAGGTAAGATTCCCAAGCTAGGTGTGTCATATAAAACGCCATAAATATCGATAAAACAGACGCGAAAATGAGAATCGCACCTTCTTGGAATTTTCGTACTTTAGGTGGTAACGATTTGATCGCGAGGGAAACGCGAATATGCCCGCCTTCATGGAAGGTATAAGCCAGACCAAAAAAGGTCGCCGACGCAAGACTGTATACAGCAAAGTCCTCGGCAGATGGCACTATAAAACCGAATAATCGGCCGACGACTTGAGCCACTATCAGAAGAGTAATCATAAGAATACTCATGCCCGATAAATAACCTGAAGCCATATAGATGTTATTTAATATTTTACGCATAACCAAAACCTTTAAGAACGACCTCTCTACCCATGGGAGGAGAAGGTAAAGAGGTCTGTAAAACTAATTTTTAATCTTGATAGTTTTCTAACAAAGTTTTGATCGCTGGACCTGATTCGTCGATCCATTCTTGCGTCATTGTTTTACCAATGGCATTAAATTCGCTGCTTAATTCAGCGGATGGTGAGGACACCTTGATGCCATTCGCAGCTAAACTAGCGGTATCTTGTTTTGCATTAATACGCACTTGCGCCCAGCCTTGTTTTTCAACATTGGCAGCAGCATCCAAAATAACCTGTTGTGTTGCTTTATCTAGACGTTTAAATGAACGCATGTTTACCACAACCATGTTCTTCGGAATCCAAGCTTGGATATCGTTGTAATGAGTCAAATAATCCCATGCCTGACCATTAACCCCTGTCGTTGGTGATGTGATCATGGCATCGATAATACCGGTACTAAAGGCTTGCGGGATTTCAGGTACTTGAATCGTAGTCGGAGTAGTATCCATTAGATCCGCTAGGCGTGACGTCGATGGACTATAGGCACGCATTCTTGAACCTTGAATATCACTTAGGCTGTTAATGGCTTTTTTAGTGTAAAGACCCTGAGCTGGCCAAGCGACTGTATAAAGAAGTTTCATGCCTTCTTTTTTAAGTTGCTTTTCCATTTCTGGTTTCGCGGCTTGCCAAAGTTTCTCAGCATCATCAAAGTTAGTGGCTAAGAAAGGAATATTGTCATGCTTAAATACTGGGTGAGTATTACCCATGATACCGATAAAGATTTCACCCATTTGCACTTGACCGGTTTTAACCGCACGAGGTATCTCGGTGTGCTTCACTAAAGAGGCGCCAGAGTGAACCGTGATATTTAAATCACCATCCGTTTTCTCTTTCACTTCTTCTGCAAATTGATATGCAAGTTTTGTCGGCAGGTTGGCATCACCATAAGGGGTTGGCATATGCCATTGTGCTGCATTTACTGTAGATAGAAGGCCACCAAATACAATAGATGTTGTCAGCAATGTTTTTTTAAGCATCGTGTTTCTCCGTTATAATTTTTATATTAATGAGCTAATTTAAATAGCTCATACAATTGATTAAGACATAAACAATTACAATTCACCAACGTTTTGCCCACGTGTTACCAATAAATAATATTAAATCTGTAGTTTTAAAAACTTGAAAAATACAGTTATTAAGAATATTAAACTGGAATGATTAGATATTTAAGTTTTAGTCATAAGCTTGGTGTTTCATCCAAAGTTTTAAAAACCTATTTTCAATTTTGTAAACAGCGATTCATTTCGGCTAGTGAAATACCATGCGATAGGGTATTTTGGAGGTCAAGAAGGATAATCAAAGTGTCACTTTTGAACATTAAGGCCCATATTGATTCTGTAAACTTGAACTTCAGTTTTATTTGGCAACCTACTCTGACTCAAATTGGCCTAAACCTAATATTGATCAAAGATAAAACTCAGCATAGGAGAAATACATGAAATTAACCCCATTCCATCTTGCTATTCCAGTAAGAGATATAGATGAAGCCAGAGAGTTTTACGGTACTAAAATGGGTTTTTCGGAAGGTCGCAGTACTAAAGAGTGGATCGATTTTAATATGTTTGGCCATCAACTCGTGACCCACCTTAATCCCAGTATTGGTAAAACAGGCAAGGTTCAAAGTATCCATAACCATGTCGACGGTCATGGGGTGCCTGTGCCCCACTTCGGCGTGGTTATGGAGTTTGACGACTGGCAGGCCCTTGCAGATAAAGCCAGAGGTTTTGTCGATGAGTTTTTGATCGAGCCCTATGTAAGATTTAAAGGTGAAGTAGGCGAACAAGGCACCATGTTTTTCTGCGATCCCTCCGGCAATGCGCTCGAATTTAAAGCCTTTCGCGATATCGAGAACGAGCTCTTTGCGAAATAGCCCTTGCTTAATACTGACTTAAAAATGCTATTTTTCGTTTGTTACATTCGTATAAATTAATTAATTTATACGAATGTAACAAAGTCTAAGAGCCCGCCATGACTCGCTTTCAGCCATCTTGCAAGACTAGGTTACAATAGGTTGCTCTACTTTACCCCTTGTTCTAAAAGACTTTGCTAAATTGAATGGCATGAGTTACCAAAGATTTATTA
>Ga0209292_1002461_pt1 | contig 21296 bp, 18 predicted proteins | sample GOMGulsemesocosm_2_FD_184634 | JGI IMG/M metagenome (GOLD analysis project Ga0209292, IMG submission 184634) | Methane-oxidizing microbial communities from mesocosms in the Gulf of Mexico - GOM9C Gulf of Mexico (SPAdes) (version 2) | ecosystem: Environmental > Aquatic > Marine > Cold seeps... | reverse complement strand
TGGTGAGTATAATTATGATCATGCAGACTGGCTTAATATTTATTAATAAACAGATATTTAGCAACGGTGACATCTCAGTTCAACTGACCGATGTACAAGAGTCTTCACATGCCCTGCTCGCCGATCTAATCTTGCTTCGTGGCTATTTAACGAATGAACAACAGATTGCAGTAAATAGCTATATCAGCGAGAAGATGCCAATTCACAAACAATGGCTTAAAAAGATAATTTATGGCCAAAAAGAACAACATCCGCTGGTTATATTTAGTGAAAACTACCTCAGGTTACTCAAAGGACTCAAGAACAATAATGTCCATGCAGCATTCACTTCACGATTAGATTTGTTCGAACTAGTCAACGATATTACACAAGAAAACAACAACATTCTGACGTTGAGTAAACAGCGTACCATCGATAATCATTACCAATTGCAAACGAACATAGCCTTAGCAGAGCTCATCGCAGTAATCACACTGATCCTGTTAATATTCTTCTTTTTCAGCATCCATTTAAATGGCCAACGTCAGCGAAAAGATAGCTTTAAGGCCAAGAAACTTGCGCTATTCTTTGTCGATTATCCGGTGCCTTTAGTTCGCCTATCGAGTCGAGGTAATATTCGCTATTACAATAAAGAAGCGAGTATCTTAATGAAAAAGCTCGCGATAAAGAAACAACAGTTAGTGCCAGACACCATCAAGAAACAACTCGACAAAGTCATTGCTCATCCCGACAAAACTGTCCGTACCAATCACACTATCGCCCAAGAGATGTTTCATTGTGATATACGGTTATCCACCAGTTCAGGACAGATTTATATGATGATGAGTGAGAACAAAATTGAAGAGCAACCAACAGACCCTAGTAATGAAGAATTTAATATTACCGTCTAGCACCCAGTGCTTTAGGTGCCAGCGAGGGGCCGATGAAACCAGCTAAGACACCCAAGGTCAGGACATAAGGGAGGATTTCTAACAATTGAATCGGCAAGCCACCAGCTTCGCTAAAGAGATAATGCCCTTGCAAACGTATCGCAAGCGCCTCAAGCAACCCAAATAATAAGCAAGCCATGAGCACCCCTAATGGACGCCACTTACCAAAGATTAAAGCGGCTAAGGCAATAAAGCCTTTACCAACAGTCATATTTTCGACGAATCCAGCACCATGCCCTACCGATAGGAATGCACCAGAGAGCCCACAAATTGCGCCACCGGCAATAATCGCAGCATAGCGAACACTATCAACTGAGCCTCCAGCTCGGCGTAATGCTTTAGGGTTATCACCCGCTGCGATGACTTGATTACCCCAAGGTGAAAATTTAAAAAACACATACAATAAAATCACCAGCACCCCGGCAAAGTAGACCAAGATGTTATGCCCACTGATCAATTGCCAATAAATCTGTCCTAACCACCAATCATCATCGACAATGGGAGGGAATATTAATGCTGGTAAGCGTTGTTGATCCAATAAAATAGGCGTCATACTTCCTTGCGAGAACAGACGATTGGCCAATAAGGACGTGAGCGCCAACGCTAACATATTAATAGCAACGCCTGAGACAACATGATCGCCGCGATGGGTTATGCAGGCAAAACCATGCAATAGTGATAAGGCCATGCCACACCCCATTGCCACTGCTACGCCTTGCAGCGCGGATCCCGAAATCGCCGCCCATGCAGCAGCAGCAAATGCCCCCGTTAACATTTTTCCTTCCAAGCCAATATCGATAACACCAGCGCGTTCACTTAACATTCCAGCAAGTGCTGCAAAGAGTAACGGTGTTGCGAGCCTGATAGCGGCATCAAACAATAGGATCCAGGAAAAGTCGTTCATGATGGCTGCGCCTCATTCGGGCTCTGCCAACGATTTAATCCTAATAACTGAATTAAACGCGGCTTTAACATCCACTCTAGGGCGCCACAAAACAGCACGACCAACGCTTGAATCAAGAGAATGACGTCATGACCAACATTATCATCGCTAAATGCTAGCTCCCCGCCGCCTTGATACAGCGCTCCAAACAAAATACTGGCGACGAAAATGCCAAACGGATGATTACGCCCCATCAACGCAATGGCAATGCCAGCAAAACCATAACCGGAAACAAACTCAACGTGTAATTGATGACTACTTCCTTGCACTTCATTCAAACCGATAAAACCAGCTAACGCCCCCGAAAGAACCATGGTAGATATGATAATACGTTTAGAGGCGATACCACCAAATTTTGCCCCTGCACGATCAAGCCCTACAACACGAGTTTCAAAGCCGACTCTGGTGTACCACAAGTAACTATAGACCAATATACAGCACACAACAGCGAGTAAAAAAGAGAGATTTAATGGTGACGAAGCCAAGTGTATCCCAACATTGCCCAGCAGTTGCTCCATCGTTGGCAACCATGTTGCTTGAGAAAATGTCGAGCTAACCGCCGCCATTTGACCGGGCTGCTTGAGCGGACCAACCAGCAAATATACAATCAGCGATGATGCGATTAGATTAAACATTATCGTTGTGATCACAATATGTGAGCCACGATACGCATTTAACCAACCAGGGATCAAGGCCCATAGCCCACCAAATAATGCCGCAATAGTAATGGTCAGAGGAAACATTAAATACATTGGCAATTGAGGTCCGTATAGGCAGACTAAACTAATGCCTAACCCCCCGAGCAACGCTTGCCCTTCCGCACCAATATTAAACAGTCCCGCTTGCCATGCCAGTGAGACAGCTAAACCGGAAAAAATAAAATTAGTCGCATAAAATAGGGTGTAGCCAACACCTTCACTCGATCCCAATGCACCACTAAACATCACATCGATAGCATGCGTAACATCTATGCCCACCAGCCATAGCACAATGCCACAAGCGATAAACGCAAAAAATATATTGGCAGTCGGTAGCAATAACGCATTAAACCACCAAGGCAATGCTTTAGGCATCGTTGGGCTCCTTCGCGATTAATAATGCTAAATCAGCCTTATTAGTGTTAGCCGCCATGATCACTTCAACCATCCTGCCTTGATTAAAAATACACACCCTATCAGCTAAGCTCATCACTTCATCGAGGTCACTCGAATAAAAAATAACGCTAGCGCCTCTATCACGTAATGAAAAAAGTTGACGAACTAAGTAATCACTTGCGCTAGCATCGACGCCTTGCGTCGCTTGATTAAGCAATAATAATGCTGGCTGTTGCGCTAATTCCCGTGCCAGCACCATCTTTTGTTGGTTACCGCCAGAAAAGAGGCTACTTTGCATCGCAGGGAGTATCGGTAATACGCGCCAGTTTTCCATCATGACACGGCAATGAGCCTCTTTAGCCTCATTAGAAATGATCCCCCAACGCCCAAAACCTTGTTGTTGATACCCTAAGTAAACAGACTCTGCCATACTTAACATATCAACCATGCCATCATTAATTAACGGACTCGGCGCATAACCAATCCCTAATTCGCGAGCTTGTTTAACACTAAAGCCACTATTTGAATTAATCACGCGCTGCTTAAATTCGATGGTGCCACTTTTAAATTTCACTAAGCCGGCCATCACATCTAATAAGACTTCCTGCCCAGCTTTTGGCTGACCAATCAATGCGATAATCTCGCCGCTAAAGACTGATAGGTTAATATCGGTTAGATCGACATATGCCGTCGACTTACGGCCCTTGCTCACCCCTTTAACATACAATGATTGGATATTAAGCAGCACATCTTTTGCCACTATTTTGGGCTCGACACGAGACGGAGGTAACATCAACTCGCGGCCAATCATTAGAATACTTAACTCACTTAATGGCACTAATTTTGGCGATACACAAGCCGTCACGACTCCTTCTCTAATGACAGAGATGACATCACAGAGTTGATGTAGCACGGCCAGTTTATGCGAAACGACCACGACTGATATACCTTGTAACTTGAGCGTTATAAAAAGTTTATTTAGGTAGCCTGCTTGAGTGGGTGATAATAAAGCTAATGGCTCATCAAGGATCAGAACGCGTACACCACGATACAGCGAGCGTAACACATCAACTAATTGCCGTTGGCTGTAATCAAGTTCCGATAGCTTAGTGGAGAGCGAAAATTCAAAACCAAACTCTCGACACAGCAGCTCAAGTTTAACACGAGCCTGTGCACGCTTTCGGTTAAATAAACCGATGCTTGGCTCTGCCAGCATGACATTTTCAAATACTGTCAATTGCTCCAACCAATTAGCTTGTTGGTGCAACATACCAATGCCCTGTTCGATTGCTTGTGACGGCCCTTTTAGACTTACGGCTACGCCATCTATAAATATCTGTCCGCCATCAGGTTGGAGCAGGCCGTATGCAACCTGCATCAAGCTCGATTTTCCGGCGCCATTTTCACCGATGACACCATGAATAGATCCTGGCGCAATACTGATTGAAGCGTTATTAAGCGCAATGACACCATCATAAGATTTATTGATATGCCGTAATTCCAGCGCCGGTGATAACATTGACATTAGCGCTCCATACTACATTGCTGGAGTAGTGAGAGCTGAGGTAAGCGTCGTGTTAATATTTGTTGTTTAATATGGTTGATGTCCGCTAAGAGCGCTGATGAATAAATATCCTGGTTAAAGTCATCGCGAGATAAATCAATCCAGCCATCGGCTAAACCATATCTAAAATCGCCGCCGTGCCAATCCCCTTGGTTAAATTCGATGACACTTTTATACACCGCTCGTCCGACACGCTTTACCATTGATGTTAATACAGCGCCTGGCACTAACGAATTTTGATTAGAATCAACGCCTATCGCTAACATATTATAATCTTTTGCAGTTTGGAACACCCCTAATCCAGTGCCACCAGCCGCTGAAAAAATCACATCGACACCACTTTCGTATTGGTAGATAGCGAGCTCACGGCCCTTAGTAGGATCGTTCCACGCATTCAAAGTCGCGCCAACAAAATTCTCGACATATTCAATGTCTGGTTTAATGGAACGTGCACCCAGTAAATAACCACAGTTGAATTTATAGATCAGCGGTATCTTCATGCCACCGATAAAGCCAATTTTATTACGCTTACTGATCATGGCCGCAAGCGCTCCTGCTAGATAGGCACCATGGCCTTCATCAAAGGTGATTGATTGCACATTTGGTAAGTCGATGATGCTATCAATAATAACAAATGCAGCATTTGGGTAGCGTAGTGCCGCCTTGCGGATTGCTGGTGCTGTTGCATAGCCAATCCCAACAATAGGTTGGTAACCTCGCGCGGCCAATTTTAAAATTCCTTGCTCCGTTTGCGCGGCATTAACGGGCGCAAACTCTTTAACCTCTACTCCTTGAGCGCGCAGTGGCAATACACCATTTTCATAAACAGCCTGATTGAACGAATGATCAAACTTATTAGGCCTATCATAGACCACCGCGGCCCTTTGCTGCTTTAACTCCACTGGGTCCATAGCTGCAGCGACATCCATTGGCCCAAATACACTAAGTAGTGTCAATAAGAGAACAGCAATGATAATCAACAAAAACTCCTTAGATTAAGAATGATCTGGCATACCACGCGCAACGGATTTGAGCATTCTGGCGGTTTTTCGGCTCACTTTACCATCTTTCTTATGTTGTTGCGTTAACGCCCAATCAATATGCTCTTGTACCAGTTCACTAACCGACTTCCTTTTGGACTCCAGAGCTTGAATTATTTCAGGGCGGTAAGGCGCGTTGCCTAATGCAACCGCAATATTTCTTAGCCAGCGCTCATGGCCAATACGCCGAATCGGTGAACCTTCGGTGCGTTTTAGAAAGGATTCTTCGCTCCAGCTAAACAACTCTAGCAATTGTGGTGAATGTAAATCCTTACGCGGCTTAAAATCATCCTCATCACTCGCCTTGGTAAACTTATTCCAAGGACATATAAGCTGACAATCATCACAACCATAAATTCGATTACCCATCGCTTCGCGAAACTCGAGCGGGATCTCGCCAAATTTTTCAATCGTAATATACGATAAACAGCGATTGCCATCGATAACATAAGGCTCAACAATTGCCTGAGTCGGGCATATCGTTAGACACGCCACGCAGCTACCACATTGCTCTTCGACCGGACTAGACACAGGCAAAGGGATATTAACCAACAACTCACCTAAAAAGAAAAATGAACCTACTTTCTCATTAATGATCAGCGAATGCTTACCGGTCCAACCAAGTCCCGACTTTTCAGCTAATGGTCGTTCCATGATGGGCGCCGAGTCAACAAAAGGACGTGCTGAGAGTCCATCAACACACTCTTCGATCTTCTGGCCGAGCTTTTTTAGCCGATTACGCATCATCTTGTGGTAATCACGCCCGGTGGCATAACGGCTAATATAGCCACTCTCGGGATCTTGCATTGTGGAGACAATCAGCGCATCCGGTGGCATATAATCTAATCGCACCGATATAACCCGCAGCGTTCCAGGCAAGAGCTCATGTGGCCGGGCACGCATCATGCCATGACGGGCCATATACTCCATGCCGCCGTGATAATCTTTATCGAGCCATGCTTGAAAGGTCGCCTCATGGCTCGACAAATCAGTATCGCAGATGCCAAAACCACTAAAACCTAATTCATTGGCCCATTGCTCTATTTGCCGTGCAAGTTGTTGATAATTTACTGACTGAGTCACGCTAAACCCTAATTAAAATAACCAGAGTATTTTATCAGTTCAATGAAAAAATATCAGCCTTAGCGCAACACGCCAAGATACTTATTTTTAATGGTTATGCTTGTGAGTTTGTTCGTTATCGGATTCACTATTACCGTTACCTTGGGTGATCTGAACGGTAGCGTGTATTTCCCCAGCCTTTTCCATCATAACGGTGATTGGGAATGACTCCCCAGCAACTAACGCTTTTTTAAGTCCTTTGAGCATGACGTGAAAACCACCTGGGGTAAATTGGACCATGCCATGTCCCTTAAGTGGGAGATAGCCGACATGCTTCATCATTACATTACCGTTACTCACGATATTTTGATGGATCATCACTGAGTCAGCGATTGGACTGTTGATTTGAAGAATCGCATCGTCACTATTTCCTTCGTTATGAATCATCAAATACACTGCACCATTAACGGCCATCGGTGGTAACGCGCGAGCCCAAGGTCGATGAATTTTAACAGTAGGTGACGTCGTTTTTTGAACCGAAGCCATCGTCTTATGATCATGTGCAAGCGCAGAAAAGGTTATGCTACTTACAACCGTTAATAAGGTGGTAGCTAATAATCGTGGCATTAAAAATTTCATATAAGTCCTAAATGGCTCAACAGAGCAACGGCGTTTGCTTGTTCGAATATTATTGATCATATCATAAACATTTGCTGCGATAGAACTGCAACTATTGGCTATAATTCATGCTACTATCACGTGTTAAATATTAGCTAAAAGGAATTGTTAGTTTTGAGTTATCTGTTGTCAGCGCTTTACCTAGTATGGGTAGTGCTCTTATCGGCCTTGTTATTCCCCATTGCGGTTTGCATCAGGATCATTACCACCCCATTTGACCGACGGTTAGTGATACTTAACTACTTTAGTCATCTATGGGGCGCGCTCTATTTTTGGACCAACCCATTTTGGTCAATAAGTATTAGTGGCAGAGAAAAATTTACGACCGATCAGCCATATGTCATTGTCTCAAATCATTTGTCCGCGATCGATGTACTCGCCGTTTCTTTATTGTTTAGACATTTTAAGTGGGTATCGAAAATAGAAAATTTTAAGATCCCGTTTATTGGTTGGACAATGTACCTCAATCGATACGTTGCCATTAAACGCGGCGGCATTAGCTCGATTAAGAATATGATGACGCAATCTAAAGAACATCTCGATAATGGTAGTAGTATCTTTATTTTTCCAGAGGGCTCACGATCGAGTGATGGTCAAATAAAGTCATTTAAAACTGGTGCTTTCAAAATAGCCCAAGAGATGCAAGTGCCGATCATGCCAGTTGTGCTCAGCAACACTGATAAAGCGGTACCAAAACGTAGCTTGCACTTTAAGGGGCACCATAAAATCAATGTCGAAGTACTCGAACCAATTATGCCTCAGCAGTATCAACAACTTAGCTTAAGAGAACTAACCACACTGGCGCAATCGCGTATCAGTAACCATATTGAATTTAATAAGGAGTAAAAAATGGGATTATTAAGTGGATTAATGGGTAATGCCTCAGAATTAGATGTCACAGAACTTAATCAAGAATTTACACCCATTCTAGCCGACAATGAACAAGTTGAACTCGGATTTAAATTGATCCGCGACATGTTCATTTTTACCAACAAACGGATGCTAATCATCGATAAGCAAGGCTTAACAGGTAAGAAAGTGCAATATCATTCGATACCTTTTAAATCGATTAGCCACTTTATTGTCGAAAGTGCCGGTCATTTTGATATGGATTCCGAATTAAAGATCTGGATTGGTAATGCAAAAGAACCTATTAGCTATGAACTAAAACGGGGCGCTGACGTCGTTGCTATTCAAAAGACCTTAGCTAATTGTCTATTTAATTAATGCCTCTTTTTGCGCCTTTGTTAGTTTCTTAAGGCGCGACTCCTCTTTACAGGCGTTACTTCGACTATCGCATTGATGGTGATAGACCATTCTTACCGGTCGCCTGACCCGCGTGTATTTAGCGCCTTTAACGGTTGAATTATGCTCGATTTCTCTGCGTGCGACATCGGTTGTGACACCGCAATAGAGCGAATTGTCATTGCACCGTAAAAAATATACGTACCAAGGCTTATCTGCCACTATCGTCATACTACCCTCGAGTGAAATTCACTATTTTTTATTGAAACTGATTAACACTACGATGCACTAACACCGTAAACCATTGAAATATAACAATGGGAAATCATGGCCTATAGATTGCTTATAGTGCATATCAACTAACCAATAGAGTTATATATGAAGTCACCAAACAGCAGTTTTGTCCGTAAAGCCTTAATCACCATCATTGGTGGCGGACTTTTACTGCTTACGCTAATTTTCATTTTACTACCAGGCACTGTTTTATTGCTACCCATCTCGCTGGCTATTTTAGCACTCGAATATGAATGGGCGCGCCGCTACGTCAAAGTTGCCCAGCGCATGTTAACCGCATCAGCCAAGAAGGCGGACCAACTAGTCAGCAAATGGAAGAGAAAATAATCACTCGAAAAGCAGTGATGCTGCCAACTCCAACAATTAGCCGATCATTTGTCCAGGTCAAAGTTTATGATTTCACCGACGCATAACAAAAACACGCAGTGATAGGAATTGGTATTACTCATACAATTCGCTACAATGGCGCCACTTTAATGCTGGCAATCTGGACAGAGTAATGAATCAAGACGAGATGAAAAAGGCCGCTGGTTGGGCCGCCCTAGAATATGTTGAACCTAATACCATTGTTGGTGTTGGCACTGGCTCAACCGTAAATCACTTTATCGATGCCCTAGGTAGTATCAAAAGTGATATAGAAGGCGCAGTATCTAGTTCAGAAGAATCAACTCGCCGTCTTAAAGCCTTAGGGATTCCTGTATTTGATCTTAATGCGGTTGATCAGTTAAGTATTTATGTCGACGGTGCTGATGAAATTAATCAACACATGCAAATGGTTAAAGGTGGCGGTGCCGCACTGACTCGCGAGAAAATCATCGCAGCGGTTGCGGATAAATTCATTTGTATCGCTGATCAGAGCAAGTTGGTTAAATTGCTTGGTCAATTCCCCTTACCGGTTGAAGTGATCCCGATGGCCCGATCTTATGTAGCTCGTCAGATCGTAAAACTTGGTGGCGATCCCGTTTACCGTGAAGGTGTTATCACTGATAATGGTAACATCATATTAGATATCTATAATTTTAACGTCGAAAATGCGTGCGAATTAGAGCAACAACTTAATAATATAGTTGGAGTGGTAAGCAACGGTTATTTCGCGCAGCGCGGAGCCGATGTTTTATTATTGGCAACTCCTAACGGTGTTGAAAAATCGCAACGCTAGGTCTAAATTCAACAGAATTGAACCACCGCTACTTTGTTATCTATAATTTAAACTATTGTTTAAATTAATCATTCCTAGCGGTGCAATCTCACTGAGTAGCGAGTAACAAAAATACGTGGTTCAGTGGGCACCTTTAATAACTTGTCGCTAAAGTCAGAAACTACAGCGCTGTTGCGGCCTTAGCATATTCAAAATAGGCAACAATGATGATGAAAACGGCTATTATGACAAACATATTAGCCTAAAGTCATATAGTAAATTCCCTTATAACTATAGCTTAGCGCTTAGTTAAATAAATTTATCGATATTTCAAATAAACCCTCCCTTTAAGCGATTAAATTTGTTACTTTACCTATCATTAAACAGCGTAACCTTTGCTAGGAAAAATACTGATGGCTCAATTTTCACTCACTAAAGACAAGATTAAAATTTTATTGCTAGAAGGCTTACATCCAAGCTCACTAGAAGTATTACAAAATGCCGGTTATACCAACATTGAGTGTTTGAAAACCTCTCTGCCTGAAGAAGAGCTGATCGAGAAAATTAAAGATGTTCACTTCATCGGTATTCGTTCTCGTACTGAATTAAACGAAAACGTACTAGACGCGGCGCAAAAATTAGTCGCAATAGGGTGTTTCTGCATTGGCACCAATCAGGTGAATTTAAAAGCAGCCGAACAGCGTGGTATTCCTGTCTTTAATGCTCCGTTCTCAAATACCCGTTCAGTCGCTGAATTAGTATTAGGTGAGATCTTATTGCTGTTACGTGGTATTCCAGAGAAAAGCGCTAAGGCTCATCGCGGTGAATGGCAGAAATCTGCAATTGGCTCATATGAAGCTCGTGGTAAGCAGCTCGGTATTATTGGCTATGGTCACATTGGTACGCAACTGGGTATTCTTGCAGAAAACTTAGGAATGCGTGTACGTTTCTATGATGTCGAAGATAAGCTGTCATTAGGTAATGCTAGTCAAGTTGCTAAGCTTGAAGATTTACTGGCCAGCTCAGATGTAGTAACGCTACATGTGCCAGAAACGCCACAAACAAAATATATGTTTAGTGCAAAAGAAATGGCAGCGATGAAGCCAGGCGCTATTTTAATTAATGCATCACGTGGCACAGTAGTAAACATCGAAGACCTTGCAGCGTCATTAAATAGTAAACATATCAGTGGCGCAGCTATTGACGTGTTCCCTGTTGAACCAAAATCAAACACGGAAGAGTTCGTCTCTCCGCTTCGTGGTATTGACAATGTTATTTTAACCCCGCACGTTGGTGGTAGTACTCAAGAAGCACAAGCTAATATCGGAATTGAAGTCGCTGGTAAATTGGCTAAATACTCTGATAATGGTTCAACGTTATCTGCAGTAAACTTCCCAGAAGTATCACTACCTCAGCATGTTGGTACATCGCGTTTGTTACACATCCATAAAAACCAACCAGGTGTAATGAACAAAATCAATATGGCGTTCGCACAAAGTAAAATTAACATTAGCGCGCAATACCTTCAAACAACCGCCGACATCGGTTATGTTGTGATGGAAGTAGAGGCTAAAGATGCTGATGATGCATTGGTCGAACTCAATAAGATTGATGGCACGATTAGAGCGCGTACTCTGCATTCATAATCTTTTATTGTTGTGAAAATGCCGCACTAATCTTTGATTAGTGCGGCATTTTTATTTAGTATCGCTCTATAACACATGTTCCTAAGGTTCTTATGACTCAATCTACTACTTTTACTGTTTTCCCATCGTTAGCAATCGGTATCACTTCGTTAACAGGCCAAGACAATAAAACATTCCTGCAAGGTCAATTAACCTGCGATTTAGACCTTCTATCAGCACAAAAAAGTGCGCTGGGAGCTCATTGTGACGCAAAAGGTAAAATGCTAGCCATCTTGCGCTTAGTCCAAGTTGATCAAGCTGTGTTGGCACTTCAGGTTGCAGATAATGTTGAGCCTCACTTACCAAGTCTAAAAAAATATGCAGTATTCTCAAAGGTCGAAATCACCAATGCCAGTGCTGATTATCATTGTACTGGACTAAGCGGTGAGGCAGCACTACTATGGGCAAATTCATTAACTGAGCAACAGTTTAGCGAGCAACACGATTGTATTAATAGTGATTTTGGCGTGATCACCTCAAGCCCTTTAACGGTTAATAATGAGCCTCGCTTGTTGATCATTTCAACCTCACAACAACATCAAGCCTTAGTCCAAGCATTAAGCACGTTAGAGGCAGTCCAGCAAACATCACAAGCATGGTCATTGTTAGATAACCTCAGCGGCACGCCGCAGCTAGGTCCGCTATCACAAGCTGAGTTCGTGCCACAAATGCTTAATATGCAAATGATTAACGGTATTAGCTTTAAGAAAGGCTGTTATATTGGCCAAGAAACCGTCGCACGAATGCATTATCGCGGTCTTAACAAGCGATCGATGTTTATTGTGAGCGCATCATCACACATTGAGGTTAACGTCGGTGATAATCTAGAGCGACAAATTGGTGATAATTGGCGCAACGCAGGTACCATCGTTAGCGTTAGTGCCACGAAAGATAGCACTGTGTTATGTGCTGTATTACCAAGTGATATTGAATTAGATGCAGCTGTTCGTCTCAAAAATGATGAAAGTGGCACATCTTTAATCGTATCAACACCCACTTATTTTGAACAATAAGCACTTTAAAGAATCAGTGCTTTTAAATAATAATGAAATGGATTTATGAGCAAGACAACCGATGAAGCAGTTTTATTGACCGAGCAATTAGCTAGCCTAGAATCACTCGAACCTCAATTACGTCAGTTGATTTCAGCCATTATCGAGCAGCAAGATTTTGCTGCTCACTTTAATGCTGAACACGTCATCAAACTTCAAAAACTACAGCCAGATACAGCACAACTGTTACGCAGTTTGGTTCCTTTGGCACAAACATACAGCCATGCACCCATTTCAAATTTTCATGTCGGCGCGGTGGCATTAGGCATATCTGGCTCAATTTATTTAGGCGCAAACATCGAGTTCTCCGGGCAAACCCTTGGGCAAACCGTTCACGCCGAGCAATGTGTCATCACCAATGCCTGGTCTCATGGCGAAAGCGTAATTAAACAATTAGCCATTAGCGCCGCCCCTTGTGGTCATTGCCGCCAGTTTATTAATGAACTGACCGATGCAAGTGAAATCAATGTCTTACTACCGAGCCAACAACCGATCAAGTTTGATAAGTTGCTACCGCAATCATTTGGGCCATCAGATTTGGGCGTTAACGACCGATTGATGCAATCAAGCATCAACGACATCGCGCTAAATAGCGATGATCAATTAGCCCAACAGGCAATTAGCGCTGCGATTAACAGCTATAGCCCTTATAGCTCTTGCCCTAGCGGCGTTGCGATAGCTACCAGCGACGCGATATTCACAGGGCGCTATGCCGAAAACTGTGCATACAATCCAAGTTTAGCGCCACTACAAGGTGCACTGATAAACTTACGTCTAGCGAGAATAAGTTTTAACGATATTAAGCGTGTGATATTAGTTGAAAAACAACTAGGCGATGTCTCGCAAGATGCGATTAATCGAAGAATTCTCGAACAATTATCAGTAAGCGATTACCAGCGAATAGGTTATTAAGCTGCAAACTAGTCCCCTAATGCACCAGCGTCCATTAATTACATAGATGCTGGTACAACTTAACAACAAGTTAAATAATTAACCCAATGCTTTGCCAAGCAAATCTTGTTGAGCAGGTGTGAAAGGCAATTTCAGTGCGGCCTCATGGCCAGTTTCTGACATTTTAGCCCAAGTTTTTTGCACGATCTTTATAATTTTCTCTTCACTATGCTTAGCCGCAAAGTCGGTGAAATAGAAACTTAAGAAAACCAAGCAGATGACATCTTCGAGGGCTTGAACTTGTGGGTCACGTTTAATTTTTTCTTTACGTAACATTTTGCCAATCGAGCTAATGTCGTCTTCGCTACAACCGACTTGCTCGGCAATTTTCATTGCCTCTTCGGCATGTAGAACACCTAAGCCACGACGCCAATTGTTATAGCCTTCACGGCCCATAGGATAATCATTGCGAGGGACGCTCCAACGCTTGATGTGTTGAGCACGCGCCGCAATCTTAAGCGCATCGTTAGCGTCGGGCTTAAACTGTTCAAGGCACTCGCTCATACGTAGGCCATACAACCACTCTTTGGGTTGTTGTTTACCATCAGCTAATTCTAGGTTTGGATCATTTCGATTGATTTCGTCGATCAATTCAAAAGCTTGTTGCACTTTATTGCTAGACATATTGCCACTCTTATTCACGATTATTTTGTAGCATCATAACAAAGTTCTTCAAAGTTTTCCTGAGGCAAAATATTCTGTTCAGCAAGCAACAGCGCAATATCGCTAATGCAACTCCCACAACCACCTCCAGCACCTGTTTTTTCGCGAATGCTAGCGATGCTTAATTCACCACTATCGATGGCTTCCTTTATATCCCCCACCGCAATGTTTAAGCACTGACAAAAAGTTTTTTGTTGCTGTAATGCTGCAACATCATTACTTAACAAGCTACGCTTAGCGCTATCATCATTACTCATCTGATAGAAATTACTGACCCAACCTTGAGGTAAATCTTGCTTAGTTTTAGCCACAAAGATCCCAGCGTCTAAGATATCGTTAGCAAAGTAATGTTGCCTAAAATACTGTTGTTTAGGATCGGTCGCTACCATTGTCTTAGCGTATTTATCACCAATAAACTCAATCAGCTGCTTCTGTAGCTCTTGTGGTGTTACGTCACTTGCGAGGTAATAACAATACCCCCCCTTGATGCGTTGCTCTACCTGATAGCTACAAAGGTTCTGCTCCAGTGGCTCCCTAACCACCAACATCGCATTACTGCTTGTAGGCCAGTGTTCAACATTAATTTGGCTGCGCTTAAATGCCGGTTGTCCTGAGGTGGGATCAAACTCTGGCGCGACCAACTTACCAACACAACCTTGGTTACTGTTACTCAACGACCAGTGAATTGGCATAAATACGCTGGCACGTTGTTGCATATCACTTAATTTGACCCGCGCGAGCATTTCTTCGTTATGAGAACTCAATCGAGCCAATTCACCGTCTTTTATCCCCAATGCAGCACCATCAATAGTATTTATTTCTACGACTGGCTCTGGCTGATGATTAGTCAACTTATATGCTTTACCACTACGCGTTTGGGTGTGCCATTGATCGCGATTACGCCCAGTATTTAGCACAAACAATTTGCTATCTAAGCTTGATAATTGATTACTACACGCCGTAATTTTTGGCGATTTATCGTTATGAAAATATTGATTGTCGGCGAAGAAAGTCTGATCATTGAGGCGGCGTGGTGTACCACTTGGTTGCGGCCATTGTACCGGCAGCCACTGCTGATATTGCTTATTGGTTATTTCACTAAACTGCGAGATATCAAAACCACGTGTACCATTATTTTCTAATCCTGAGAGACGCGCATGCTCTTTGAAAATGTCAGACTGCTGCTCATAGCTAAATTGTTTGACAAAGCCCATACGCTTAGCGACTTCACAGATGATCCACCAATCGGGCTTAGCTTCGCCGTAAGGTTCCAAGAAGCTGCGTTGTAATGAAATACGGCGCTCGGAATTTGTCACCATGCCGCTTTTTTCCCCCCAGCCCTGAGCTGGTAAGATAACATTAGCATAATCAAGCGTATCGTTACTGGCTACACAATCACTCACCACCACTAATGGACAAGCTTCGAGCGCCTGACTCACTGTGTCATGATCTGGCAAACTGACCATTGGATTCGTTGCCATGATCCAGATAGCTTTAATTTTTCCTTCTTTAACAGCTTCGAACAATTCAACCGCTTTAAGACCTGGTTTCGTAGCAAGGTTATCTGTTTGCCAGAACTCAGACAGTGGCTGTAGCATTTGTGTATCTGCAAACTCAATATGCGAGGCCAAGGTATTTGATAGCGCGCCGACTTCTCGTCCGCCCATCGCATTTGGCTGACCGGTTATTGAGAAAGGACCACAGCCTTGTTTGCCAATTTTTCCACTAGCAACGTGACAATTTAATATCGCGGCAACTTGTTTAGTGCCTTGGGTCGACTGATTTATCCCTTGTGAGAATAAGGTGACAACTTTGTCACTTTGACTGAACAAACTAAAGAATTTCGCTAGTTGCTCTTCCGTCAAACCAATATCGGCCAGTTCAGCTTGAGAACCCTGTGCAGCGGCTAACGCCTCAGAAATTCCAGGTAGTGATAAATCTAGTTGCTCTTGTTGAGCCATGTAATTGAGCAAACCATTAAATAGCACGAGGTCGCCGCCGGGCTTTATCGGCAAATGTAAATCAGCCAACTCTAATGATGCTGTTGCGCGCGGATCGATAACGATAACTTTAAGCTCAGGACGGCGCTCTTTCTCTTCGCGGATGCGCTGGTAAATGACCGGATGACACCAAGCGAGATTAGAACCGGTGATCACGATGACATCGCTTTTCATAATGTCAGAATAACTCAGCGGCACAATATCTTCACCGAACACCTGTTTATGACCAGCGACTGCTGATGACATACACAGACGTGAATTGGTATCGATATTCCCGGTACCAATAAAGCCCTTCATTAATTTATTAGCGACATAATAACATTCGGTAAGTAATTGTCCTGATACGTAAAAAGCAACAGAATCCTTACCGTATTTTTCGATGGTACGGTTAAACTCACTCGCCACATAATCAAGCGTTCTTGGCCAAGTTTGCGAGTGACCGTTAATGGTTGGCGTGCTAAGGCGATTATCGTTCTCTAACGTTAGCCCTAAATTTTTACCCTTGATACACAGCTTGCCAAAATTCGCTGGATGATATTTATCACCATTAACGACAACACCATTGTTAGTGGCACTGACTTCGACACCACAACCAACCCCACAGTATGGACAGGTTGATTTAACACTGTTTTTTTTCAGTTGTTCGTTAGGTACCGCTGCTAAGCTTTGGGTCATCTTGACGCACTCATATAAAACTATCTGACAAGATTAAAGCAAAGGTTAAGCCAATAGGACAAAATGAACATAAAGATATGATATTAAATAAAAAAACAGCAACCCATCTCTTCTACCTAGTATTAATAGACCACTATTGCACAACTTGGGGGCGTATTTTGATTGCTAATAGTGCACCGACAAAGGTACTCTCTATTTTATTTAATTGAAGAGTTACTTCGTGTTACCTCAAATTCGTAAAACACTGATGTTATCGATATTCGCCTTCCCAGGGGCTGGGCATATATTTTTAAATTATCGCGTTCGGGCCATAGTCTTTTTAAGCCTTTTCTCGGTCGACGCGAGTATTATTGTTTATAACATAATGCAAAAAGCACAAGCGGTTGCAGATCTGATTGCCACCAGGCAGATCCCGATTGATATATTAAGCATTAATGCACGAATTCTTGCGCAACCTGACGCTTTTAGTCCATTAATCTTAAGCATCGCGACATGGGGAGCAGCTATTATTTGGTTAGTATGTATTGTTGATAGCTACCAATTGGCGAAGAGTCAATTTGGCGTTGACACCGAATGAGCCAAGTGATTGTCTGAATCAAAGCTATAATTGATTTAATATACTCACTCGGCGAAAAATAGTGCGAAATCTATTCATACTCTTAATATTGATGTGGACATCAACCCTAGCCAACGCTAATAAGGTTATTTTAGTCCATAGCTATCATCATGATTATCCTTGGGTAGGTGAGTATCGTAGTGGATTTGTCAATACATTAGAGAAAGCTCAATTACTTGAATATGATATGGACACTAAAAGACAGCCGTTCGAGAAGTTCCCACTAATCACTCGTAATACCTTAGAGTTCATTGACAAGCATCTTCCTGATGTCGTTGTACTAGCAGACGATAACGCCCTAAACATGTTGGGTTCTGCGCTAATAAAAAAGAAAATACCTATTGTATTTCTTGGAATAAACAACAATCCAAGGCAGTATATTCCATTAGGAAAGCACGTCACGGGCGTTCTGGAGCGACCACTGATTAAGCGCTCAATCGCGTCCTTAAAGAAGATTGACCCAAACCTTATCAAGGTAAAGGTAGTCACTGATGCTACTGTCACTTCCAATGCCATTATTGAAACCGTTTTTCAAAATAATCGATCCCAAGATATTCAAGGGATCCAAGTTGATATCATCTCTACTCGTACGCTAGGCGATTGGAAAAACGAAGTATTAATCAGTAAAAACCAAGGTTATCAAGCGCTTTTTATGGCGGTATATGCACGTTTAGAGCAAGTTAACACACAACACCAAGGTGTAGATGAAATAAGCCAATGGACCAGTACCAACAGCCCTATTCCTGTTTATGGTTTTTGGGCATTCTCGGTAGCAAAGGATAAAGCCATTGGCGGGCTGTTAATAAGCGGGTTTCATCAAGGTATTGAAGCAGCATCAAAGGTTAATTTTTTCCTAAAAAATGGTTACTTCACCCGTATTAGCACTCCTCAGCGTGGCCAATACATCTTCAGCCAACATCAGCTAAAACGATGGAATATCACTCTCCCCAAAATGATATTGGATCAAGCTATTTTGATCGATTGATCATTATATTCTCCCCTTTCTGCTTCTATTACAGCTGCACCCAAAATGTGCACTTAGTGAGTTAATGTTGTGCATCACTTTGTTTAACCCGGTAGTAACAGTCGCTTACCCTCACAACAAAAAACAAACAAAGACATTAAATATCATATGGATACAACTTTGTTTTCAGCTATTCACCAGTGTGGTATTAACCTTGCGATAGCCAGTGCAATAAATATAAAATGAAACAGGTGAGCAGCATGAGCAAGCAGAAAATAGTCGTTGTTGGCAACGGTATGGTCGGACACCACTTTATCGACCAACTCGCAACAAACCACGGCGATGATTATCAGATCGTTACTTTTAGTGAAGAATCGCGCTTGGCTTATGACCGCGTGATGTTAACCAGCTATTACACCGGAAACACTGCCGATGATTTAGCATTAACGACACCTGATGCATACGATGCCCAAGGCGTTGAATATTACGTCAACGAGCAAATCACCGGTCTTGACCGTGAAAACAAAGAAGTACAAACCGCTTCTGGCAAGAAAGTAAGCTACGACAAACTTGTCTTAGCTACAGGCTCTTTCCCGTTCGTACCACCAGTACCAGGTAAAGACCAGCCGCATATTCATGTTTATCGTACCCTCGATGACTTAGACCAAATTGCAGAATCGGCCAAAACATCAAAAATTGGTGTCGTTATCGGTGGTGGCCTACTGGGTCTTGAAGCGGCAAACGCTATCAAGCAACTTGGCCTTGAAACCCATGTTGTTGAATTTGCACCACGCCTAATGGCGGTGCAGCTAGATCAAGATGGCGGTAATTTATTACAAAGCAAGATTGAAGATCTTGGTGTTGCGGTTCATACCGAGAAAAACACCAAAGAAATCGTTAAAGGCGAAACTTGTCGTTACCGCATGAACTTTGCTGACGGCTCGCACCTTGAAACAGACACTATTGTTTTCTCAGCTGGTATCCGTCCACAAGACGCCCTAGCAAGAGAAAACGGCATAACCCTTGGTGAGCGCGGCGGTATTGCGATCGACAACCAATGTTTAACCAGCGACGAAGATGTTTACGCCATTGGTGAATGTGCCCTGTGGGATAACAAGATTTTCGGTCTTGTAGCACCTGGCTATGCCATGGCTAAAGCCGCGGTAAGCCATTTAACCGGCGGCGAAAAAGAATTTTCCGGCGCCGACATGAGTACTAAATTAAAACTACTCGGCGTTGAAGTGGCGAGTATTGGCGACGCGCACGGTAACACGCCTGATAGCCAAAGCTACAGTTTCGTTGATTCCGCTAATGGCTTGTACAAGAAAATTGTCATGAGTAGCGATGGTAAAATCCTGCTCGGCGCCGTGTTAGTGGGAGATAGCAGCGATTATGGACAATGGCTACAACTTGCCCTTAACAAAATTGAACTGACTCACCCACCGGAATATCTATTACTACCAGAAATGGATGGTGAAGGTGGTGCGGTAGGCGGCGGTGTTGATGCACTTCCTGCGACAGCGCAAATATGTTCTTGTTATGACGTCACTAAAGCGGATATCTCGAATGCCGTTGCCGATGGTGCAATCGATATTGGCGCAATCAAGTCTTGTACTAGTGCCGGCACAGGTTGTGGTGGTTGTGTACCATTAGTGACTCAGGTAATGAACAGTGAACTGACCAAACTTGGCGTAAGTGTAAACAACGACATTTGTCGTCACTTTAGTCATTCTCGTGAAGAGCTGTTCGACATTATCCGCGTTAAAGAAATCAAAACGTTTGAAGCATTGCTTGAAGATTGCGGTCAAGGCGGCGGTTGTGAGCTGTGTAAACCTGCAGCGGCCAATATGTTTGCTTCATTATGGAACGATCATGTCCTAAACGAAGAACTTGTTAGCCTGCAAGACACCAACGATAACTTCCTAGGGAATATGCAAAAAGATGGTACTTACTCTATCGTACCGCGTATTCCAGGTGGTGAAATCACCCCAGACCATTTAATTCTCATTGGTGAAATAGCCAAAGAGTATAACCTTTACACTAAAATTACCGGTGGTCAGCGTATCGATTTATTCGGCGCACAACTTCATCAATTACCCGATATCTGGGGAAAAATGGTTGATGCCGGTTTAGAAACAGGCCATGCCTACGGTAAATCATTACGTACTGTTAAATCTTGTGTTGGTAGCACATGGTGTCGTTACGGCGTGCAAGATAGCACCTCAATGGCGATTGATATTGAAAAGCGCTATCGCGGTGTCCGTTCACCTCATAAAGTGAAGATGGCTGTTTCTGGCTGTGCGCGTGAGTGTGCAGAAGCGCAAAGTAAAGATTTCGGTATTATCGCCACCGATAATGGTTGGAACCTGTATGTGTGTGGTAACGGCGGTATGCGTCCACGTCATGCCGACCTGTTTGCTAGCGATATCGATGATGCAACACTAATCCGTTACATCGACATCATCTTTATGTTCTACATCCGTACTGCAGATCGCTTACAACGTACATCAGTTTGGATGGAAAACCTTGAAGGCGGCCTAGACTACCTAAAAGAAGTGGTGATTGAAGATAAACTCAACATCAATGATGAACTGCTAAGCCAAATGGAACATCTAATCGACACTTACCAATGTGAGTGGAAAACAACGATTAACGATCCACAGAAACTTAAGCGTTTCAGTCACTTTATTAACAGTGACAAAG
>Ga0209292_1002459_pt1 | contig 21313 bp, 20 predicted proteins | sample GOMGulsemesocosm_2_FD_184634 | JGI IMG/M metagenome (GOLD analysis project Ga0209292, IMG submission 184634) | Methane-oxidizing microbial communities from mesocosms in the Gulf of Mexico - GOM9C Gulf of Mexico (SPAdes) (version 2) | ecosystem: Environmental > Aquatic > Marine > Cold seeps... | reverse complement strand
TCACTTCGTTTAGTCACTGTTCTGCTCATGGCAACGTTATAATTATTTCCGATTTAGCGTCTGGACGCTTCATGTTTAATTGTTTAGCCGCTTTACTCTCTATAGCGCTGTGTTCTGCTAAACTATTTTGTTCTAACAACAAGTTTCGCCATTCAATATCTAGCTCATCTCGTTCCATTAACAATGTTTCTAATATACTTGTCGTTTGGCGATGCAAATGTGTGTAATAAATCACGTAAAATGACGATACAACCACCATCAACATCAAAATGAACACTAAAATATTTCGTTTAATGTCTTTCCAAACTTCAAATGCTAAAACGACCTTTTTTGATGCCATAATCTATCGCATCTAAGTTCGCGGAAGTCTCTGAGCAATTCTTAATACAGAGCTTCTTGCTCGGTTATTGACTTCTAATTCATCTTTAGTTGGTTTAAGTCTTCGACCAATCAAAGATAACTTTTTACCTTTTTGTAACTCTTCTTCACTAATCGGTAATCCTCGCGGTACTTGTTTGCCCTGCGAGTGCTTTTTCATAAACTGTTTAACTAAACGGTCTTCTAGCGAGTGAAAACTAATAACCACTAAGCGCCCTTCTTCAGCTAAAACAGATAAAGATGACGCCAATACTTTTTCTATTTGTTCAAGTTCACTATTAATATATATACGAATGGCTTGAAAACTACGTGTTGCAGGGTGCTTTTTAATTTCACGTTGTGGTGCAATGGTTTTGATCAATTTTGCAAGTTCGGAAGTACGTGTAAACGGTGTTTCTTCTCTAGCGTCAACAATACCGTTAGCAATTTTCCAGGCATGTTTTTCTTCACCAAAGGTTCTTAATACCCAAGTAATATCTTCAACATCCGCTACAGCAATCCATTCAGCCGCCGTTTGGCCTTTACTGGTATCCATACGCATGTCTAACGGGCCATCTTTCATAAAACTAAAGCCGCGGTCGGCATCATCAAGCTGGGGTGATGACACGCCAAGATCAAGTAATATTCCGTCAACTTTTTCTAATAAATTATGTTTTTGGGCAATAGCTTCTAAATCAGAAAATCCGCTATGTTCGATTAGGAAACGTTTATCATCAGCAAATTTTTCAGCTGCTGCAATCGCGGTTAAGTCACGATCAATAGCAATAAGTCGACCTTTGTCAGAAAGGTGAGATAAGATGAGTCCAGAATGTCCGCCACGACCGAAAGTACAGTCGATGTAAACACCGTCAGGGTTGATTGCTAGTCCAGCGACTGCTTCGTTAAGCAACACTGAAATGTGTGAATTATCTATTTGCATTTTACTTTTATACCGTTTTTATAATGCTTACAGAGACAAATCTAGTAATCGTTCAGTAAGCTGAATTTCGCTGGCTTGCATTTCGCTAATATCTTGTTGCATTTGTGCTTGCCAAGCTTGCTCACTCCAAATTTCGAATTTTTTCAATTGACCAACTAAAATAATATTTTTTTCTAAACTTGCGTGCTGTCTTAATGGGCCATTAATTAATAAACGGCCGCTTTTATCCATTTCACAATCTGACGCATTACCTAATAATTTTTGTTGAGCTAGTCTTTCTTGTGGATTCATGCTCGACAATTCACACAATTTCAATTCTATTTCTTCCCATTCAGGAAGCGGATAAAGTAGTAAGCAAGGATGTTGAATATCAACTGTACACACCATTTTTCCTTGGCAATCAGCAAATAGCTCTTCGCGATACCGTGTAGGTATCGTGATCCTATTCTTGCTATCTAATGTGATCGCACTGGTGCCTCTAAACATAATCCCGTCTTTTTTGTGGTGTTTCGAATTTGATCCACTTTTTCCCACTTTTTTCCACAATGAACAGTTTAGTTAGGAATGCAAGGGGTTGTCAAGGAAAGAATTTTTAAATAGATCTTGCTAGACACCAATAAAATAAGGGCTTTAAAGGAAGTTGATGAAATTGTGGTATTTTGTGGATCCCTAGCCCTTATTTTTGCTAGAAATTAAATTTTTGATGAAAAAATCGAGATGAATTTGGCCTTTCAATATACAAAAAGGGCATGAAATCCCATTTAAGATTTACTTTGCAAGATTTGGATCAAAAAGCAGATAGTCATGTTGCTGAATACTCAACGAAAGACGTTGCCCTAAGTGAAAAATATGGTTCGAATAGAAACTCACTCGCTCAAACGAGAGCTTATCGTTTCTTTCTATACTATTTACTAAATAATGGTAACCTTGTTCGGTTATGCCGACATGGTTTACTTCCACATTTTCAATACCCGATGCATTGTAATTAAGGTATTGTGGTTTGATCAATAAATCGATTGTTTTATTAATGGCTTCACTTGCTGATAACTCTTGGCAAAAATCACCTAAGCTACCCAATGCCGTTTCGCCAGCATGAGCATTACATTGTATAGGAAGCCAACTTCCCAATTGTAGAAAATCAGCTACTTGCCAGCTGTTCGGTTTTTGGCTGACATTAACAGGAGAACCAAATTGCAGTATTTTTCCATCTGTCATCACCGCTATTTTATCGGCGAAAGTAAAAACTTCATCTTTATTATGGGTAACGAAAATAGCCGACATATTCAACGATTTAAGTAATTGGCGTATTTCGATCATCAATTCGTTACGTAAACGTGCGTCTATATTAGAAAAAGGTTCATCAAGCAAAAGGATTTTAGGTTGGGGAGCAAGAGCTCGCGCAATAGCTACACGCTGTTGCTGTCCACCTGATAGTTGATGTGGGTAACGATCTTCAAATTCCGTTAATTTTAATAATGCTAAAAGCTCTGCTACACGTGTCGCTTTATTTTGTTTGCTGAGTTTGGAAAGCCCAAAACCTATGTTTTCACTTACCGTTAAATGAGGAAATAATGCATAGTCTTGAAAAATCATCCCTACATTTCTTAATTCTGGAGGTACAGGTGTTGTAGTTGTGATCGCTTCGTTATTATCAATAACTATTTCACCTGAAGATTGCTCAATAAAGCCAGCAATAGTATTTAGCAAGGTTGTTTTTCCACAACCGCTTGGCCCTACCAAACCTAATATATCTCCAGATTCGAGGCTTAAACATACATCCGACAAAATAATTTTTTGCTGTAATTTTACAGCCAATTGCTGAATATTAATAATGTGGGTCACGTATTGTCCTCGTGCTTATTAAGCCAAATAATGGGTAGCAAACCAAAAATCACAATCAAAATAGCACCAAGTGCGCCTTGTTCAAGTTGCTCATCAGAAATTAATTGATATATTTGAGTACTTAATGTGTCGTAATTGAAAGGTCGTAATACTAACACAGCAGGAAGCTCTTTCATGGCTTCAACAAACACAAGTAACCAAGCAATAAAAATAGAAGATTTTAATAGCGGTAAATGAACTTTGAACATTCCTTTAATCATACCCATACCTAAACTAGGTGGGGCAATATCTAGTGATCTCGGTATTTGCTCTACTCCACTAGTAATAGTTCCATTCGCAATAGCAGAAAAACGTACGATAAAGGCAAATACAATCGCAAAAATAGTACCTGATAAAATAAGTCCTGGTTCTTCCATGTTCATGATTACAGCGAGTTCATTAAGCCAAGTATCAAGAGGTCCAAAGGTCGCTAACATTGCCATAGCTAATACTGTCCCCGGAATGGCATAACCAAACCCTGAAATATTTACAGGAAGACCTTTAGTGCGATCATGATGAAGACGTTTATACAGCACTACTATCAACGCAAACAATGTGGAGAGGCTTGCTGCGTAAAAGGCTAACTCTACGCTATTTAAACCCGGCTCCAACAATCCAATAAATTGATCCATATCAGCATATTCAACCGACATAGAGATCAGTAAACCTAAAGGTAATAGAAAACCAAAGGCAACCAATAACCAACAAAAAGCACAGGCTATGATTTGTTGGCTGATTGATAGTTCAATAACCTGCTCTGAACGTTTAGGACGATTAGATTGATGCCTTTGTTTAGCACGAGCCTTTTGTTCGAACAATACAACAACAAACACCATAAAAAGTAAAATACTTGCTAAAGCGTTAGCCGCAGGTAAGTCACCATACCCTAGCCATGTATCGTATATCGCAGTGGTTAACGTATTCACGGCAAAGTATTGTACCGTTGCAAAATCAGCTAAAGTTTCCATTAGCACTAAACTCAAAGCAATAGCAATTGCAGGTCTAGCAAGAGGTAAACCTATTTTTAAAAAACTTTTTGGTGCTGATAATCCTAATAGACGACTAGCGCGAAATAAGTTTTGATCTTGTTGTTCAAATGCCGCTCGCGCCAACATATAAACATAAGGAAAAAGCACCAGTGAAATGATAACACCAGCACCTAATACGGTTCTAATATCAAAGAACCAATAATCGTTAGGAGATTGCCAACCAAAGAAGCTTCTTAGGAAGCGTTGTACAGGCCCCGCATAATCAAAAAGATCAGTATATAAATAAGCAACTAAATAGGCTGGCATAGCTAATGGCAACATTAAAAACCAACGTAATATAGTTTTGCCATAAATATTGGTCTGCGTAATAATTGCAGCAGATATCACGCCAAAAATGGCCGAAAGAGAACAAACAATCACAGCGATTGCTATGGTGTTATAAAGGTAAGTAGGAAGTACGGTTTCCCATAAATGAGAGAAAAGTTCTGTGGTGGCAGTTAACCCGCTCACCAACATGACTAAAATAGGTAATACAACACTACTTGCAATAATCCAGCTAACCACTCTCCAAATTTTGCTGCGATTTCCCGTTATCACTATGTTGTACTACCATTAAATTATTCGATTATGGGTATTATAAATCGAATTTCGCTTTATCTAATAGTACTAATGCTGCTTTTCTATGTTTTGCGATAGTTTCAAGCGGTAAACTGTCTGCGGTAAAGTCACCCCAAGCAGCAACTAAACTCGATACCTTAACACCTTCACGTACAGGGTATTCCATGTTTGTTTCTGCATACATTTCTTGTGCAGGAACAGAAACTAAAAACTCCATAAGTGCTTTAGCATTTTCAGCATTCGGTGAAAACTTAGCCATTCCTATACCTGAAATATTTACGTGTGCACCACGGTTCTTTTGATTAGGGAAATTAATATGAACCGCGTCAGCCCATACCTTTTGTTTTTCGTCTTTGATCATTTTACCAAAGTAATAGCTATTACCTAAAGAAACATCACATAATTGTTGATGAATTGCTTGTACTTGGCCACGATCGCTGCCTTGTGGTTTACGTGCTAAATTACTTTTAAAGCCTTCTAACCAAGTTAATGTTTTCGCTTCACCCTGCTCTGCAATCATAGAAGCAACTAGCGCTACATTGTATGGGTGTTTACCACTACGGGTACAAATTTTACCTTTCCACTTAGGATCAGCAAGATCTTCGTAATTAAAATCTATTTCACCGAGTCTTTTCGCTGAGTAAATATTTCTTACTCGTGTTGTTAACGCGAACCAAGAGTTATCGTCAGCTTGATATTGTTCAGGAATAGCTTCTTCTATTAAAGGTGAATTAACAGATTGCAATAAACCTTTGTCTTGTAACTCAATCAAACGGCTGATGTCAGTCGTCAATAACACGTCTGCTGGGCTATGTTTACCTTCACGCTTTAAACGTTCTGCCATACCTTTTTTAGCAAAAACCACGTTAACTTTAATGCCAGTTTCATCAGTAAACTTTTTAAATAGTGGTTCAACTAGAAAAGCCTGACGGTAAGAATAAACGTTCACGTCTTCATTTGCATTTGCTGAAAAACAACTCATGAAAACAAGTGTACCTACAATTTTTTTAATCATGTCAATAACCTAATAATGTGTAATGTTATTATCTGTAATAAATATGTGTGAAATCCTAATTAAGATTACGTATTTAGTCAATGTTTTTGAGAATAATTCTCATTTAAATTGTAACTATAAGTAACTTAAGCGACTCCGATAAAACCAATAACCAACAACCATCCAGCAAAGAATAATTTTAATTTTGTTGCTGATAAGTAGGTCACTAATGTTTTAGCAAAAATACCACCTAAAATTGCACCTGGTCCTGCAAATAAAACAACCTGCCAATATACTTGAAAATCGATCAAGGTATGTTGCCAAATACCTGCCCATACGGTAACCGCTGAAATAACAACGGCTACAGATACAGACATAGTAATATCAAAACGTCGCAAAATTAAATATATGGCAACAAGCTCTCCAATACCAACAGACAACCAAGCAGTCACAGCACCGCCAAATACACTTAAAATAAATAGCGCAATCCAATCAAATACTAAGAGCTGACTGCTTTCCCGTTGAGGCTTAACGAGGTAAACCGTTAAAATAATGCCGATACCCAACAATAACGAAAACCAGCTAAAATTAATATGTAAACTGGCTGGGGGAGCTATCGACCCACCATACACCAACCACAAACCAATAACAGCGCCCACGCTACATAAACTAATAATGCGTTTAAACCCTTGCCATAAACGTAAGTCGGTTTTGTAAGTCTGGTAATGATGACACCAAGTTATTGCACCTGCAGTCATACCAAAACATTGAATACCGAAACTGGTAGCAATCGCTTGTGCATCATTAAACCCTAGCTGGTTAAACATGGGAATAAACACAACACCACCACCTGCACCAGTAGAATTAGCAAAGATAGCACCGATAATACCAAGAATAAAAAATTGACCATATGCGAACAATTCAATAAAAGGATGAGGAGCAATGATAAATAACATTGCCCAGAAAGCTAAAAATAGGAGAATAAATTTAGGCTGATGTAATAAGTGACGATGATTCATGCGTATGAATCTAACTTACTAAGAAGTTTTCAGAGAGGATTGGCGTTTTAAGAATAGCGCCTGAGATTCTGTTGATAAACAGCTATCAGAAATATAGTTATTACCTAGTTCGTGTGTAATAACCCAGCCTAACGATGTTTTTTTAAATTCTTTTATATTTTCCCATAAAACCATATTTTTTACATAAAATGATTCAGTAGTTACACCTTTATCATCGATAGTAAGTGTTACTTCACCTTTTGCTGCTTTACCTAACATTTGGCGCATTACCCACCAAGGTTGCTTATAATAAATACTAACCGCTTCTAGCACACCTAATGCAAAAACAAACCACGCTGCGTAGCCATTAACATCACTGAATAGTACTAACAAAATACCAAATAAAGCCAAAATTACCGCTTTAAAGTATGTTCGAAAAGTTGGGGTACTATCAACAGATTGACTGTAGCATTCGTTAAAGTGCGCTTTATCTAAAATAAACGTATGAGAGTAGCTAAATGGGTTTGTCATAAAATACTATATAAACAGGTAAAACATCATTTTATCGTTTCATCAAATAATATGATAGTTCAATCTACAATTCTTATGATTTTAGCCCTAGGGTAATTATACCCGTTACCATTCACAGTACTCGATTTCAGTGGGAATTTAAATGGCTTTAGGCAAGGAAAATAACATAAGTATAGTATTCTATATTTTTATTCTTTGACGCCGCTTAAAGTCATTTAAAACCCATCGCAGAAGCGCTTGAGCAACATCACTTCATCGTTACATCAATTTGAAATGGAATAACCATGGCTACATTGATATGCCTTGAATTGAAATTGCTCAAGCACTCTGAAACGTGCATCTTGAATAGTAACGGGTATATCTCTCTTAAAACTCGTTCTGTTTTGAACCGCAAAAAATAACAATATGACTAAGCCATTTTAGCCTCTGCTTCCATTGGCTCTTCTTTTTGCAATTGGTCAAATACATTTTGATTATTGTAGCTATCAAACTTAACCTTGGAAATACCTAGCTTTTGGCAAAGCTGCATAAAAGTAACATAGTCTTCTTGTTCTAAGTCTGTTTGATCTTTGGTCATAACACCGTCGACATATGCACTGTCGCTATTAATACATAAATTGGCAGTAGCTGAATAAGGGTCGCCATAATTATTCACTCGTATTGCTCGAATACTTTTAATTTCAAATATCCAATTATTTAATTCTACATATCGTGTCATTTCTTGCTGGGTATTAGTTTGCATCTCACTTACCTTTAATTATGAATTATTTTTATTAAAATAGCGCTGGATAAAAAAACCGGTTGTTAAAAAAGGTCGGGAAACAACCGGTACGTTGGATTAAATAACAATCCCAAACATGTTGTGCTCTAGATAACTAACAACATTAGTTCACTACTTTCCCTGTGAACGCGGTAAACTCGTATGAACTAATACTCGAATCATTATTAGCATCGAGTTTTTTAAACGCTATTTTCAAAGCGTCATTGTCGCTAGATATAAGCTCTGACTCACTCAATGCACCGTCTTTGTCTGCATCGTATTGAGATAAAAGCTGTTCATACGTTTTAACCGGCATACTTTTAGTTGGTAAAGCCTCTTTAACTTCACTTTTTAACTCGCTTGCTTTAGGCATAACTTCATTAGCGTTTACCAAAAAAGTTGCTGCTGCAACGACAACAATACCGATAGATACTCGAACTAAACTCAAATTACTCATGATAAATCCCTGTTAAAAGTTAAGAAAATTAAATATTAAAAACTTTAGTTGTTTAGTAAGTCGTCACTTATAAAAACTAAAACGATAACCGACGAGACTAAAGCACAAGCCATGCCAAAACATAACATACTGTTTTTAAAGACTATTTATTGTTTTTACTTTTAACTCCGTCGCTAATAAGAGACAGGATATTTATTTTATAAAAGTTTACTACCTCGATATAACGAACATAAACAAATTAACCTTTATATAACAAACAGATAACATAAAACACATATACCCACACCAATGTCACCAAATGGAGACACCCTTGTTTTGTATGTTAAAATCACTTAAAAGTACGCTACCAGTTATGCCCTTCTACTAAAGGTAAAAAATTCGTGGGGAAACAATCAAAAAAAACAACAACCGATGTCGCTAAAAACTCAGCTCGTGAAACACTATCTATTAAAAAACTCACGCTGTTAGGTTTTTCATTAGTTGCTTTTCCATTGGTTATTGCCCTGCTCTATAGTGCCGCACAGATGAATAAACTATCGAATGAAAGTAAGGACGCTATATTCAATGCTGCTTCACTTACCGAAGCAAATAGAAGTTTAAGTGAAAGCTTGGTTAAAATGGAACGTAATGCGAGTCAGTCTGTAGTTTTAAAAGATCCTGATTTATTACAAAAATACTACGTGGAAGAAAAATTAATTATTGCTACAGTGAATGATTATTTACGACAAAATACCGATCAAAATTTAAGAACTACAACAAAAAGGTTTCTATTAGAAATACAGAACATTCATCAAATGTTATCAAATAACAAAGAAACCCTGTATTTAACGCAATTACAAGACCATTTCAAAAAGCTCTCAAAAACTAGTCATGAAATTAACGAACAAAGTAATAAACTCATTTTCACCCAAGCAGTAGACGTGAGAACATCGGCACGTTTGGTAAGACAAACCATGCTTCAGAGTTTACTCATTATTCCATTAACGGTGCTGATAGCCATATTTTTCGTGATCAGAATCACTAAGCCATTAAAAAAGCTCATCAAACAAATTCAAAAACTAGAACAAGGAAATTTCGAACATTCGATACGTTTTAGAAGCTCCCCTGAAATTAACGAAATAATAGACGCGTTAGAAGTAATGAGAACTCGTTTGCATGCACTAGAGCTACAAAAGTCGAGTTTTATTCGCCATATTTCACATGAACTTAAAACGCCCTTAGCAGCGATAAGAGAAGGTACTGAATTACTCTATGACAATACAGCAGGCATACTTAATAATGATCAGCAAGAAATCATAGATATTACAAGAATTAGCGTTTCTCGATTACAACAACTTATTGAAGACTTACTCAATTTTAATATTGTTTTAGACTCCACCAGCTTACAAGATTCAGAAAGATTAGATGTACGCATATTAATTGAAGACGCGTTACAAGAAAGAAAGTTTGATTTAAAGCGTAAAAACCTTGCCGTAGATATTAAATGTGAAGACGCTTATCTCTATAGCAACGCCAAACAACTTGCGGTTATTTTAGATAATTTATTGTCCAATGCCATCAAATATTCTCCTGATCATGGCGTTATCCAATTAAATACGTCGCTACAATCAGAGCAACTTTTCATCACCCTATCGGACCAAGGCGTTGGCGTTGAAAAAGAAACGCTTAATCATATATTTGAGGCTTTTTATCAGGGTCCTGCTCCTACCGGTACAAGTATAAAAAGTAGTGGGCTTGGCTTAACCATAGTTAAAGAATTATTAATGCGTATTAACGGAAAGATCCATGTTAGTAGCCGGACAAAATCCCCTAGTGGTACAAGCTTTAAACTTGTGCTGCCGAGAGCGTTTAAAAAGGAAAAAAACAATGCTTAAAAATACATTACAGTGCTATTTATTGGTAGCGATATTTATAGTAATCACTGGTTGTCAAACTACTCAAAAACCTCCTGTACGTACGCCAACATATGGTGACTATTATTTATGGATAAAAACACTCAATAATGACGAGTTATTATTGGAGGTTGAACAGCAACGACAAAAACAAGAAGGACACAGCTCCGACGCTGATATACACATTATGCTATTGCATACTTTGCCAGAGTCCCCAATTTACAATCCTTACGAAGCTAAATCGAGACTAAACGAACTAGAACTTCAATATATCCAATCTCGATACAATCCAACCAACTTATCACTAATTACTTTGCTTAGAGACTTATTGAACGAGCAATTACTCACTATTCAAAAACATGATGAGATTAGCGTTCAATATAAAAATAACAAAAAAATATTAGCAAGAATGCAACAAAAAGTCGGGATACAAAACAAAAGCACACTTAAACAAAACAAACAAATAGCTGAATTAAAACAACAAATAAAAACACTTAAAGAACAACTTACTCAATTGCAAAATATTGAGAAAAACATTAGTGAGCATGGAGCAACACTATGAATGAGCAAAACACGTCAGTAAGCTCAATGGGTAAAGTATTAATTGTTGATGACGACCCGCATTTACTAAGACTTTTAGGCATACGGCTATCAGCAGCGAATTATACCGTTGAATCGGCTGCGAATGCTAAGATTGCATTAGGTAAATTAAAAAGTTTCCATCCTCATTTAGTGATCAGTGATTTAAGAATGGAAGGCATGGACGGCATGGCGTTATTTGAACAAGTTAGACAACAATACCCTAGCATGCCCGTGATTATTCTCACCGCTCATGGCACCATTCCAGATGCAATTAATGCAACGAAACAAGGTGTATTTAGTTTTTTAACTAAACCATTTGAGAGTAAAGAATTATTAGAAACGGTATCACAAGCCATACGTTTACAGCCCATTGATATCACCAACCCTGAACAAGATATTCAATGGCGAAAAAACATCATTAGCCGCAGTACGGTCATGGCCTCTTTACTTGACCAAACTCGACAGGTTGCCAAAAGTGATTTTAGTATTTTAATTAATAGTGATAGTGGTACCGGTAAAGAATTACTCGCTACGGCTATTCATCAAGCGAGTACACGCCATGCAGGAAAATTTACTGCTATTAACTGTGCAGCTATACCTGAACAATTATTAGAATCAGAGTTATTCGGCCATACCAAAGGCGCTTTTACCGGTGCAGAACGTAGTCATGCAGGACTATTTGAAGCGACTGATGGCGGCACATTATTTTTAGATGAGATTGGCGATATGCCAATGAACTTTCAAGTAAAGCTACTCAGAGCAATTCAAGAAAAAGAAGTAAGGCCCGTTGGTAGTACGAAGTCCATCAAAGTTGACGTTAGAATTATTGCTGCGACTCATAAAAACCTTCAACAAGCCATTATAGATAAAACCTTCCGCGAAGATTTATATTATCGTCTTAATGTGGTTGAACTTGAATTACCGCCACTTTCTGAACGAAGAGAAGATATCCCCCTTCTCGCTCAACATTTTTTAAATACTATTATCGAAAAAGGTCACGCCAATATTAAAGGCTTTTCACAAGAGGCTATGGAGTTGTTGATCAGCGCTCCTTGGCCGGGAAATATCCGTCAACTACAGAACATTGTTGAGCAAAGTGTCGCTTTATCTACCGAGCCACTGATCAGTGAAGCCTTAGTTAAAAATGCCTTACGTGACAAAACAACAATACTGCCGTCGTTTCAGGAAGCTAAAGATAAGTTTGAACGAGATTATTTAGCGAAGTTACTACAAATTACCGCAGGTAACGTATCAAAAGCAGCTAAAATTGCACAGCGTAATCGTACCGAATTCTACAAGCTGTTAAATCGCCACCATCTAACAGCTGAAGCTTTCAGAAACGAAGATTAATCACCTTAGTCAGCTGAGCCATAACGAAAATTAACAACTATTTCTTTCGCTATGGCTTTACAAGCATTGCCTGCAAATGTTTAGATTAACAACAAATTAACAAACATATTAGAAAGGACCTCTCATGCTTAGCAGTAAAGGCATAACTCTTGGTGCAGCAGATGGTAAATTAATTGAGCAGTTGGCAGGGCAAAGTAACAGACATGGTTTAATAGCTGGAGCTACAGGCACGGGTAAAACTATAACCTTACAAATACTCGCAGAAGGATTCTCTAAAGCAGGAGTTCCGGTATTTGCGGCTGATATTAAAGGTGATTTGTCTGGTTTAGCACTTGCTGGTTCTTCTCATCCTAAAATTACTGAACGATTAAACAAAATTCCACTGGGCGACTTTAACTTTCAGCCCAACTCGGTAACATTTTGGGATTTATTTGCCAAATCTGGACACCCTGTTCGTACCACTATTTCAGAAATGGGTCCTTTATTGTTATCGACCTTACTCGAACTGAATGACAACCAAACAGGTGTTATTTATGCGTGTTTTAAACTAGCCGACGATCAAGGTATGTTGTTACTAGATTTAAAAGATTTACGTTCGCTATTGGTATGGATGGGAGAAAACGCCAAGGAGCTTCGTAAAGAATACGGCAATATAACCACAGCAAGTATTGGTGCTATACAGCGCCGATTATTGGTATTAGAAGAACAAGGTGCAGAACAATTTTTTGGTGAACCCGCAATTGAGCTGGCTGATTTAATGAGAGTAGATGAAGACGGCTGTGGCATGATCAATCTACTTGATGCCACCATTCTTTCTTCGCAATCGCCACGTTTATACTCAACCTTTTTACTTTGGTTATTATCAGAGCTTTTTGAAGAACTCCCTGAAGTTGGCAACCCTGAAAAACCTAAAATGGTATTCTTTTTTGACGAAGCTCATCTTCTGTTCAAAAATGCTCCTAAAGCACTTATAGATAAAATAGAACAAGTTGTTCGCTTGATCCGCTCAAAAGGGGTTGGTATATATTTTATCACTCAATCGCCGTTGGATATTCCAGAAGAAGTACTAGGACAATTGGGTATGAAAATCCAACATGCTCTACGTGCTTTTACACCTAAAGATAAAAAAGCAGTGAAGTTAATCGCTGAGGCTTTTAGACCTAACCCTGCTTTTGATACGGAAGAAGTTATCACCACGCTAGGTACTGGTGAAGCATTAGTATCAGTTTTAGATGAAGATGGCACCCCAACTCCAGTAGAAATAACACTTATTCGACCTCCAGAGTCTAAAATAGGCCCTGTTACAAATAAAATAAGAAAGCAGCTAATTGTTACCTCTGAGCTTGCAGAAAAGTATCAGGTGACTATTGATCGTGAGTCGGCGTATGAAACCTTAATTAAAAGAGCTGAAAAAAAGGTTCAGGAAGAGCTTGCCGAGGAAGAAGCAGAAGAAGAACAAAAATCATCTAAAAAAGTAGCTAAGAAAAGTGGCCGTAAGCGTCAAACAGCTACCGAAGCTTTCTTTAAAAGCGCAATGCGAGCAGTAGGAAGTTCGCTAGGTAGACGATTAGTACGGGGCCTATTGGGTTCACTCCTGGGAAAGTAATTTGAGCTTGATTTAAGGAAACAAAAAAGGGAAACGTTATGTTTCCCTTCTACTTTTCATATTATTAATTTTTACCCTATTCACTTAACATAATAAGCAGATAACGTGTCGATGAACTTGTCGAGTAAACTCTGTGGTAGTTGATTAATACCAGCAGCACCAGCACGACCACCTCCAGTAGGAAACTGTATACACACTTCATCAGCTCCTTGTTTATTGGTAAGCGGCGCTCTTACACTTACGGTATACGTAGCATCTTGATTAAGTGTTAATACCGCATGTGCTTTATCTGGTGCATTATTAGCTAATTCATTACCAAATACGCCACTGACTCTTCGTGCCCATGGAGCATCATCTAATTGAACCACTTTACAAACGTTAGTGTCGGCAATAACCCTTGCTGATAACGCCTTATCCATGTCTTGATGATAAGCAGTCTCTAATTGATGAAACAAAGAGTCTTTTTCATTAATCAAATCGAAAGGATTTTCATATTTAACTAACGCGGTAAATAAATCAGCAGGATGAAAATGCAAATCATCAACATCTCGACCATAGCCGTTGTAATTAATATAAATACCTAACGCTTTCAGCTGTTCTTGCTCTTGCTCTGATAAACCAACACGATTTGCTAACGAGATGGCTGACTGGGTCATGTTATCGCCAAAAGCAGCAGCAATTGCCCAGTTAACATAAGCACCATTTAAATACTCATTCATTAATAAGCTGGTACAAGTATTCGCATCGGTATTAATTATTGACGTTAATAAAGTAGACGTTGGAATATCACCGGTTCGATGATGATCTACATAAAAAGTAGGAACGTTTTGAGTTAATAAGTCCTGTAACGCAGAAACATTTTTCTCAAGAGAAATATCTAACACAGTAACAGATTTAGCCTGCTTAGCATCAACTTGTTTAAGTAGCTGAATATCACGCTTTACACCGGTAACCAATATTGATTCTTTAGGTTGGGCTAAACGTAACTGAACTAATGCAATAATGCCGTCAGCATCACCATTAAAAACATCAAAATGCATGATTAAGACTCCTTTACAAAGCCGTTTTCAATAAGATACTGCACTATTTGCTCAGCACAAGCTTGAATAGATTTTTCGTCGGTTTTTACATGAATTGCCGGAGTGGTAGGCACATCATAAGTAGAATCTATACCGGTAAAGTCTTTGATCTCACCTGCTCGGGCTTTTTTATACAAACCTTTAGGGTCACGTTGCTCACAAATGGCAATCGGTGTATCAATGTACACTTCAATAAATTCACCTGCCTCTAAGCTTTTAGCTGCTAATGCGCGATCGGAAGCAAATGGAGAGATAAACGCGGTAGAAACAATTAACCCTGAATCAACAAACAATTTAGCCACTTCGCTAATACGACGGATATTTTCGATACGATCTTCATCACTAAAACCTAAATCGCCATTTAAACCATGGCGAACGTTATCACCATCAAGTAAATAAGTATGGCACCCGCGTGCAAATAACAAAGCATCAACCGCGTTGGCGACAGTAGACTTTCCTGAGCCACTTAAGCCAGTGTACCAAAGTAAACAAGGCTGTTGATTTTTTTGAGCCGAACGCTGTGCTTTAGTAACATTTTGATCATGCCATACAGTATTTTCAGTTTTCATATATTGTCTCTCGCCTTGTTTTGTTATTTTCACTTTATTTAAAAAGGAAATACTATTGGGATCATAATTAAGGTAATCATGCTATACATGATGGATACAGGTAAACCAAATTTTATAAAATCGGATAATTTATAATGCCCGGCGTTATATACCATGATGTTTGTTTGATAACCATAGGGACTCATAAAGCTGCCACTCGCTGCAAAAGCAACGGCCATAACAAAAGGCAGTGGGCTTGTTTCAAGTCCTATACTCATGCTGTACGCAATAGGGAATATTAATGCCGCTGCTGCGGTATTGGTAATTAATTCGGTTAATAAAAGCGTCACTATAAAAATACATATAAGTGCAACATAAGGACTCTGCCCTTGTAAAACACTCTCTATCGCTTGGGAAATGACATTAGCCAAGCCACTTGCGTCAATAGCCTTAGCCAAGCTCAAGGCACCAAGAACTATCATCCAAATTTCTAAAGGAAAACGCCTTTTAATTTCATTAACGGTTAAACAGTCACAAAATATTAAAATGGCAATATAAAAAATTAAGCAGGTAACCAACGACAACGGCGTCAACGCTGATAAAGCAATAGTGGAAATAAAGCCTAAAACCGTTAACGAATCACGCCAGCCATGAAGCATATTCTCAGGCTCATGACCCGATAAAATATAAAAGTTTTTCGATAAGTTGGTTCTTGAGCTGAAATCATTACCCACCGCTAGTATAAGGAAATCGCCTGATTGCAATGTAATTTCGCCAAGCTTACCTGAGAGTGTTGCACCTTCTCGCCTAATAGCGACAACAGCCGCGTCAAACCGTGCTCTAAATCCTGCACTTTTAAGGGTTTTGCCAATAACAGCTGAATCAGGTTTGATTAAGACTTCGGTTAAGTTGTCACGTAACAGACCATCTTGCTCAGCAAATAAGGTTAAACCATCAAACTGTTGTAATGTTAATACTTTAGATATATCACCGGTAAAAATAAGCTTATCTTTCGCTTGAACTACATCGTCAGGGCTTACCGGAGAGATCAAGCGTCCATCACGGATCAACTCAACTAAAAATAACGAATCAAGATTACGTAATCCATTTTCTTCGATAGTTTTACCGACAAGCTTAGAATCAACACTCACTTCTGATTCGACCAAGTATTCGAGGGTTGAAAGGCCTTTCAGCTCCATGTCAGGCAATGATTTCATTCGAACAAAAATCACAATCAAACAACAGATCAACGCGAAAAAGCCAATTAATGTAAAATCAAAAAATTGTAATCCTGCATGCCCCTGCTCTATCAACATACTGTTTACAATAAGATTGGTAGACGTGCCCACTAAGGTTAACGTACCACCTAAAATGGCGGCAAAAGAAAGCGGGATCAGTAGCTTTCCTGGGTTAATCACTTTATTGTTTTTGATAGTAGAAATAAGAGACGCAACAACTGCGGTATTACTCATTAAGGCAGAAGATATTGCCGTACCAACTAAGGTTTTAATAGAAGAGGAAAAGGGTGTTCCACTGATCATGGCCGCAGATAAACGACGTAAAACACTGGTTCTTTCAAAAGCAAAAGAGCATAAAACCAAGAGCAATAAGGTGACTAATCCAGAATTTACCGCATTAGCTAAAACGTCTTCGTAGGAAATAAAGGAAAAGCCAAGACAGGCTAACATAGCACCAGAAAATATACGCTCTGGTACGTGTTGAAATTTGATGAGGCCAATAAAGGTTGCTACAAATATAGCAACCATTAACCATTGAGATGCGCCCATTAAATTGAGCCTATTTGATGTAAATAATAAGGTTTCATTGATGTAACACTCATCCTTTACAGAAATAAGCCCAAACGGCTTATTTCAGTTTAAGGATATCTCGTGCACCCCAATGCGGGAAATGCTTACGTACTAAGGTGTTAAATTCAACTTCAAAGGCTGAGTATGCTTTTTCATCAGTAGAATCAATCGCATGACTTATCATACCCGCACCAACAGTAATGTTACTTAAACGGTCAATAATGATGAAAGCACCTGACGATTTGTTCTCGTCGTATGAATCAAAATGTATGGCTTCAGATAACTCAAAGTTAACCGAACCAATTTCGTTAAGCGCAAGTTGGTCAGCTGATATTTTTTCCATGTTGTTTACATCAATACGATGCTCAACATTTAATGCATGACCTGTTGTTAGCTTACTACCATGTTTAATATAGTAATCACGACCTGGTTCAAGCTCGTCTTCGTGCATCCAAACAACTTTAGTATTTATTTCTTTAGACGTTGTAGGTAAATTGTCTTTTTTAACAATTAACTCACCACGACTAATATCAATCTCGTCTTCAAGTGTTAAAGTAACTGCCATGCCTTTATCAGCACGTTCAATTTCACCTTCAAAGGTAACAATTGATTTAACAATACTCTCTTTACCTGAAGGTAACGTTACTATTGAGTCACCCACACGAATATGACCCGATGCTACTGTACCAGCAAAACCACGGAAATCTAAGTTAGGACGATTTACGTATTGCACTTGGAATCTAAACTGAGTAAAACTTTCAGCGCCATCTACTTTGATAGTGTTTAATAACTTCATCATTGTAGCGCCAGGATACCAAGGCATATTGGCACTTTCTTCTACAACATTGTCACCGTTAAGTGCTGAAATTGGTACAAAACGAACATCTTCAAACGCTAAAGAATCAGCGAATTCACGATATTCTTTTTTAATTTCTTGGTAACGCTCTTGGCTGTAATCAACCAAATCCATTTTGTTCACGGCAATTAACACATGCTTTATGCCAAGTAATGAACAAATAAATGAATGGCGACGTGTTTGAACTTGAACGCCGTGACGCGCATCAATCAAAATAATAGCTAAATCACATGTTGATGCACCCGTAGCCATGTTACGTGTGTACTGTTCGTGGCCAGGAGTATCCGCAATAATAAATTTACGTTTATCAGTAGCAAAGTAACGGTAAGCTACATCGATGGTAATACCTTGTTCTCTTTCAGACTGTAAACCGTCAACTAATAAAGCTAAATCAATAGCTTCACCGGTTGTACCAGATTTTTTACTGTCTTTTTCAATCGCTGCAAGTTGATCTTCAAAGATCATTTTTGAGTCATGTAATAAACGGCCGATTAAGGTACTTTTTCCGTCATCAACACTACCACATGTAAAGAAACGTACCATTTCTTTGTTTTCATGTTGCTTTAAATAAGCTTCAATATCTGTTTCAAGTAAGTCTGTTTGCTGACTCATAATGGTTCCTTTCGAAAGATACGCAGTGCTTCTGCCGACCTTTACGTTAAATGTTGTTCAATAATTTCGAGTTATTCGCTAGTGTGGATAAAGCTTAAAAATAGCCTTCCATTTTTTTCTTTTCCATCGAACCAGCTGAGTCATGATCAATTACACGACCTTGTCTTTCAGATGTTTTAGTTAAAAGCATCTCTTGAATAATCTCAGGTAACGTTGTCGCTTCAGACTCAACAGCCCCTGTTAACGGGTAACAGCCTAAAGTACGGAAACGAACGTTCTTCATTTGAACCTCTTCGCCTTCTTCGATTGGCATACGATCATCATCAACCATAATCAAAGTACCATCACGCTCCACTACAGGACGTTTAGCAGCTAAATATAAAGGAACAATTTTGATGCTTTCTAGGTAAATATATTGCCAAATATCTAATTCTGTCCAGTTAGACAATGGGAAAACACGAATACTTTCCCCTTTGTTCACTTTACTGTTATAGATATTCCATAATTCTGGACGTTGGCTTTTAGGATCCCAGCGGTGATTTTTATCACGGAAAGAATAAACACGTTCTTTCGCTCGAGACTTCTCTTCATCACGACGAGCGCCACCAAAAGCAGCATCAAAGCCGTATTTATCAAGTGCTTGCTTTAAGCCTTGAGTTTTCATTATGTCGGTATGTTTAGCACTACCATGTGTAAAAGGCCCAACTTTCATTGCCATGCCTTCAGGGTTTTTATGTACTAATAGCTCGAAACCATATTCTTCAACCATTTGATCACGAAATTCAATCATTTCTTTGAATTTCCAATCGGTATCAACATGGAGTAAAGGGAAAGGTATTTTTCCAGGAGCAAAAGCTTTACGAGCTAAGTGTAATAATACCGCAGAATCTTTACCTACAGAGTAAAGCATTACAGGGTTATCAAACTCTGCAGCAACCTCTCGCATTATATGGATTGATTCAGCTTCAAGCTTTTGTAAGTGAGTTAAGTTCATTGCAGTCACACTATTTGTTTATATATTAATGGGCAATATGATGACACAGCTATAGAACGACTTCCATAGAGGAAAAGACTTTGTTAGATGAAATAGATATATAAGAAAGGTGTAAGGAAAGATGTGCTTGTTTTTAAGCACATCTTTAAACTATACAATAAATATGTAACTTCAAAGAACCAATTTACGCTTTTATTAGCTCTTTAATATAACTAAGAAACTCTTCAGATATTTCAGGATGACGTAAGCCATATTCTACATTAGCTTTCATGTAACCCAATTTAGAGCCACAATCATGTGATTTACCTGACATATGGAAAGCTTCAACAGTTTCTAATCTCATTAGTGTATCAATAGCGTCTGTTAACTGAATTTCATCACCCGCACCAGGAGGAGTCATAGCAAGTAACTCCCAAATTTCAGCAGACAGCACATAACGACCTGTTACCGCTAAATTAGAAGGCGCTTCATCAACTGGAGGTTTTTCTACAACAGCTGTCATTGGCTGTGACTCACCAGGAACAAGTGTTTTGTCGCCACAATCAACCACACCATAGTTACTCACTAATTCTTGAGGAACTGGCTCAACCATTATTTGGCTATGTCCTACTTCGTCGTAACGAGCCAACATTGCGGCTAAGTTTTCAGTTTTTAAATTGGCTGTTGTGTCATCAAGAATTACATCAGGTAACACCACAACAAAAGGTTCATTGCCTATTATAGGACGAGCCTTTAATACTGCATGCCCTAAACCTTTAGCTTCACCTTGGCGAACATGTAAGATAGTTACGTCTTTTGGACAAATCGCTTGAATTTCATCAAGCAATTGACGTTTTACACGCTTTTCTAGAGTTGTTTCAAGTTCGAATGACTTATCAAAATGGTTTTCAATCGCATTTTTAGAAGAGTGCGTAACTAGCACTATTTCTTTAATTCCCGCAGCAATACACTCATTAACAATGTATTGAATAAGTGGTTTATCAACAATTGGCAACATCTCTTTCGGTATTGCTTTTGTTGCAGGTAACATGCGTGTTCCTAAACCGGCTACCGGGATAACTGCCTTTTTAATTTTTTGACTCATAACTTCTTTCCTTTGAAATACTGTGTTTACGACTATAAATTACTTACATACCAAGTCATTGCTTTTTCAATACCCGACTGAATTCGATATTCAGGATCGTATCCTAACAATGAATTTGCTTTACCAATATCCGCTTGAGAATGTCTAACATCCCCCGCTCTAAATTCACGATAAACTGGCGATTTATCATATTTAATTTCATTGTTCGCTAATGAATTTTTTAAACTATCGAACAATATATTTAACGTAGTTCTATCACCCACGGCAACATTGTATACATTGTTTTTAGCTTCGTCATTTGAAGTTGCAGCTAAAATGTTTGCTTGAACCGCATTTTCAATAAAACAAAAATCTCGACTTGTCTCGCCATCACCGTT
>Ga0209292_1002452_pt1 | contig 21332 bp, 17 predicted proteins | sample GOMGulsemesocosm_2_FD_184634 | JGI IMG/M metagenome (GOLD analysis project Ga0209292, IMG submission 184634) | Methane-oxidizing microbial communities from mesocosms in the Gulf of Mexico - GOM9C Gulf of Mexico (SPAdes) (version 2) | ecosystem: Environmental > Aquatic > Marine > Cold seeps... | reverse complement strand
AGGATATTAAGAAATGAAAGACCAAACAGAAAACAAAAATTCACGAAGAAAATTTTTGGTAAGAACATCCGCAGTATCTTTAATTAGTGCTTTACCTGCAACATCTGTTTGGGGTGCGTGTACTGTATCTGGTGCCTTATCAGGTGGTTCAAAAGTAAATAACGATTGTGTTACCATTGAGTTGTCAGGAGGGCGTTCTCCTGGGTTTTGGCGTGATCTATTAACAGGTCAATCTATTGCAAGTGCATTTCCATATTTAAAAGAATTCAAGCAAAATGGACAAAATGCAGATAACACAGAATATGAATGTGAAACAGACCATTTAATTAACATTCTTTTGGCTGCTCAACAAATAGACATCATTTTAGGAAACGACGAAAATAACCAAGAAGTATCGATCAATATTTTTAATGTTCTACATACCCTACAACCGGGTCATATTAAATGGAACCTCGCTGCCGTTTACTTAAATGCCGAATTTGGCTTTTATGATTCATATTTACCAAGACTGTTAAGCTCTGGAGATACAATAAATAACGGTGCTGAGTTAATATCACACATGTATGCTTTAGATATTATTAGTCCTGGCATTAATAATACCGCTGGACATTTTGGCTTTACTGACGGTTCTACAACTTATGTACCTGATACCCCAAGTGGATGCTAGTTAAATTTTGTCTAACAATAAATATTATCTAGAGAGTAATTTTACAAAGTATTATCCCACAGATGGCTATGGGGTCGCTATTTATAATACGGATTCTCGAGATACTACTTTTTTTGAAGGGCCGAATGACAAGCTAAAAAAGTTATTTGAACTGGAACATTTCGATCTTCCAACATTTCAAGGATTAATTTCTTGTGATTTAAAAAATGCCACTCAGCTTATTAATAAATTATTACTGCACAAAATAGTATCCAAAGGTGAGTGAATCTAATATGTTAATTGACGTAGGTCAGTATTTATTCCGAGTAGATTCAGCTCCCCCTATTGTAAAAAATAATTTAAAGTTAATGTATGGCGATGCCATAACTAATAGCTCTACAGCGCCTGCTGACTTTACTATTTCTTTAAAGCACGACTCTTTATTACGCAAATTTTTAAAACCTCAAGTTACCTTTTATCTTGGAAGTAATAGCCCATTCAAGCCTTTACCTGCTTCACAGTCTTACCCTGTAATGGAATGGGGAATGAACTGGTGTATTGCCGCAACAGACTTTAATCGATTAATAGTACATGCTGCTGTTTTAGTTAAAAACAATAAAGCCATTGTTTTTCCAGCTACACCAGGTTCAGGAAAAAGCACTTTGTCTGCATACTTCGCGTTAAGCGGTTGGAAGTTATATTCTGACGAGATGGCAATTATTGACCTTGATACTTTGCAAGTAAAACCTTTATTTCGTCCTGTTTGCTTGAAGAATGAATCAATCTCTTTAGTCAAACAATGGTTCCCACAATCTATATTTACGGGAACAGCTAAAGATACTCAAAAAGGTGATGTGGCTCATTTAAAAATCAATAGCTTCGCAGAATACAAAACATTTTCACCGGTCAATATTGTAGCAATAGTATTCCCAAAATATCAAAAAGATGCAAAAACAGAACCGTATAAAATAAATAAAATTGCAGGTTTTCAAAAATTAGCCGCTAATAGTTTCAATTACAACATTCTAGGTAGTACAGCTTTTAACACTATTCAAAGGCTAGTTGAACGCACACAACAAGTAGAAATTAATTATAATGACTTATCTGATGTTGATGATTTATTAACTAGTGAGTTTACTCTTTGAACAAACAAAAAATATACAGTGATATTGAAAGCCTTGTATTTCACAATGAAATCCCCACCGTTGAACTTAAGCAATGGGAAAATATAATTCATATACTTCGAGAAGTGAACTTACTTGCCGCTTGTTATTATCGATTAGAAAAAGAAGATAACCTCAACTTACTTCCTTTTTTCGCACTAAAGCACATGAAGTCTGCTGCCATCTATAGTTCACGCCAGTCAGAACAAGTTATTTTTGAAAGTAAGTTATTACAAAAAATACTCGATGCAGAGAGCATATCCTCTTTATTCCTAAAAGGCGCAAGCTATACCCTGCGAAAAAGTAAAAATTCAAAAGGTAGAGTTTACTCTGACATTGATCTATTGGTTGCAAAAAATGATATATCAAAAGCTGAAAAAGCCTTAGAAAAGCATGCCTGGTGTACAAAAAAAGTATCTGAATACGACAATAAGTATTATCGCGAGTGGTCTCATGAAATACCACCCATGTTCAATATTCACAGAGGTACGGTATTAGATCTTCACCATAATATTTTATTACCTATAAGTGGCAGAGAAGTTAATGTCGAATTACTCACCAAAAACTGCCAAGTCATTGATGATAAATATACGGTATTAAGTCATGCTGCGACTATTTTGCACAGTATAGTTCACTTAATTATTAATGAAGATGTATCAAACGGATATAGAGATATTTTAGATATAACAACATTGATTAAAGAAAACGACTCACCTGAATTTTGGCAAGAAATAACATCTTTATCATCAAAATTAGGATTTAATAACGAGCTTTATTTAGCGTTATCTTTGAGTCAAAAATACGCAAGCCTCACTATTCCTGACAATGTCTGGCTGAGTTTTGAAGAACAAAAAGATAATAGTAAGTTAAACTTTCTATTAAATTACGTTTATTATTTTGCGTTGCAACCTCACTCTCCTGCAATTCAAACATTAAGGCATAAAGTTGCTATAAGTATTGCTTATATATTAGGGCACTTACAAAAGATGCCACTAAAAATACTGATACCACACTTACTTACCAAATCATTCTTCTCTTTAAGAGATCAAATATTTGGTAAGCACCATTTTGATAAATAGTGTGTTCTATCATTAATGACTAAGGTAAATTCTTAACCAAAAATGGCCCTAAAGTATTAGCAATGGGCAATGGTAATTTCTTCCACATTTTAATGGCTAAATCAAACTTGGCATTACTAGGAGATAGATTAGGCAGTTCGCCACCTTCAGGTACCCAATGATACCAATAACATTGCTGAGGCTCAGACTTCCATTGCTTTTTAAAACGATACGTCCCTTCGTCAATGGTTGAACGACCAAAATCAAACTCGTTACAACCTGTTTCAATAGCATGCGACAAGATTTGCCAATACAAATACATATTCACTGAAATTCGATTTGCATAGCTTAAAGTACTCGCCCAAGGTATTTCCATGCGCCCTTTATAGGTAATTAAAAAACCAGACGACACGGGCTTACCCTGCCAATACACAACACAAATAGTGCAATGCTCTTTAAACGTTTCTAAAATATTTTCAAAAAAAGACTTTCCATAAACAGGTGTGCCTAAATCTCGCATGTTTTCACAAAACACCTGATAAAAATCATCAAGCAACTCTGCTTTGCCTATTTTATGACTAACCCCTTCTTTTATCGGACGCTTAATTTGAGATCGTCTTTTAGAGCCTATTAACTTACCCAAAGCATCTGCTGTTTCAGGCAACTCTAGTACCATATTTACTTTACTCGTCGAGACAGATAACTTACTTTCAATGCGTTCAATAGACTCTCGGTATTGAATATGACTTACTTGATTTTGTTCAGCTTGATTTTGTAAATGATTATTTAACGTATGAGAAATTTTATCATTATCAGCAAGTACACCGCCATAGTTAAAAAATGGCATAGACACAATAAAGTTACCAAATAACTTACTTTTGATATTTACACTTGGCAATACACCGCAAATATCTCCATTTTCATTTTGTGCATAATAATATAAACAAGTGTGCCCAAAGGTGTTTTCAATGAGTATTTTCCATGCCGTTAAATGATAAATTGACGCAGTTTCATGTTGATTAACATAAGTATCCCACCGTTGAAAATCATCCGATGAAATAGAATGAACAGTAATATTCAATTTTCAAAATCCCTAATTTGTTATTATTTGACGTGACTATGTAGTTTACTCAGGAGTGCATTGGAAACTTCATCTTAGAGGTGTCCCAAATGTCATCGTCGAAGTCAACCTAGCGTCATCTTCGAGTTTTTTGTCGAAGAACCATGGCATTTAAACATAGATTCCAGCCGAAAACACCACTGGAATGACGTATTACTCTAATTGTATCTTTGACGGTTTGCCATCTTCGAAGCCCACCAATCGTCACCTTCGAGGTATCTTGTCGAAGAACCATTGTATTTAAACATGGATTCCAGCCGAAAACACCACAGGAATAACGTATTACTCTAATTGTATCTTTGACGGTTTGCCATCTTCGAAGCCCACCAAACGTCATCTTCGAGGTCTCTTGTCGAAGATCCACTGTCTTTAAACATGGATTCCAGCCGAAATACCACTGAAATGACGTATTATTCCAGTTATTCTCTTTTCCCAAGAATGCTGATTGATTTAATAAGTTGTATCAAGTCAGATATTTCTGGTAAATATGGGTAAGGGTTAAGTTTTTCATTTACTCTACTTCTATACCATGCATTACGTTTACTAAGTTCATTAAAATATATAAAATCACCAGTGATAGTATTATCATGTATTTCAACACTATCGTCTTATTTATGTTTAATCTAAAGCCAGCTTAAGTAGTAAAGGGGCATGCCCACTGGTTCGGGACTTTTGCCAACCCACCACGTAAAATGCCCCTTTACTATCACGCGTTAAGCTACCGTATAACAAAGGCTTATTAATGTCATCTAGTGGTATCAATGCTGTATTAGCAAGTTCAAGTTCACTATCGTAAATAACCCACTCATATTTCTCATTTCCCTTTTGACTAACGCCAACTAATATACCTTCACCATCAATAGAAAATAAAGAAGCAATATAAGCGTTACCATCAGGATGCATCATGCCTTTGTATTGCACTTTTTTAGCTGACTTATCAAACGGCTTTATGTGATACAGGCCTCCATCTGCCGAAGTAAAATAAATATCACTATTTTTCATACTGGTATAACCTACTATGCCATGGTGTTTTTCAAAATCACCTGACTGATATGACGGTAAGGGATAAGTCGCTACCAAGTTTAACTGGCTATCATACTCAGCTAATAAAACTTCGATTTCGTTAAAATCATTAACGATTAGTTTCGGCACATAGGCATGCCCAAGCTCGTCAACAATAAAATTTCTAGATACATGCATTTGAGTAGAACCAACGATTACCTTTCTTATTTTTGTTGTTTTGATATCGTATTGATAAAGAACATGATCCCAGTATCCTAAAGCATATATATAACGACCACTGGTATTTACAGCAACTAACGCTTCTTCAGTCGCTAATAAATGCTGCCAATGATTATCGTTAGGTAATTTCCGCCATAAATTACCACCCCATGTAGGGTTAATACCTTCAGCTTCTCCACCTTCATCAAAAGAGCTAAAATAAAGGTATCCATCGTCGGCTTGATAAAATTTACTATGCAGTTTATTTTGTCGCATGCCTTCACTATAAACATTATTTCTTTTTAATTCGGTTACTACATCGCTTTGTTTAACAATTCCACCTGTTTCAGGAGTGTACTGATACAAAAAAGCAGATCCATAATCGCCGCCATGAGAAGATGTGCCAAAATAAATTTTACCGCTATCATCACGGCCTGTAGCGCCCCAAATTGCATCAATGCTATCAGGGACATCAAACTTAATTTTTGTGACCGTTGGCGCAGCAAATAAATCATCAGGTAAAGGAGTAAATACGGTTCCGGCCTTATTTGCAAAACTTCGCTCGGGCAATTCGACTTCGGGGTAGATTTCAGCTGGTTTTTCACAGCCTGATACCATTAACATTAAACTAAATGACAGAATTATATTTTTTGCGTTCTGTCGCGCTAAACGAAAATAATCATAAACAACAAGATTACCTTTATTTGAAAAGTTCATGATTAATATGCTCTCATAATTTTTATTGGATTGGTATAAAACATATACTGATGCTGCTCTGGCTGAATGCTTTTTCCACGCCAACGAAAAATAGCAAAATCACTCTTCAACTTATATTGATAACTAATATCTAATTTATTATTTACAAGGGCTAAATCGTAAAAGGGAATGGCTGAAATCTTGGTAGGTGTAATTATTACCAGCTCTAAATCATCTAGCGATGTTGGGTAACCCTGCCAATCAAGCTCATGTAAAGTTAAGGATAGATTAATGGTTATCTTGCCTTGACCACTTTGAACCTTACCTGATTGCCCAACCTGTAAAAGGTTATTATCCGTTTCCACATTAAAATTTAAATTCTGCACAAATTTGCCGTGTTGTGCCCAATACGCCCCTGAATGAAAAGCAGCTAAAACATCATTATGCTGATTTGAGTGGGTATATAAATGAGTTGTCGAGAATTGACATGGCCAATAGTCCATTTTAGTATTATGAAAGTCTGACGCTGCTCGTGCAGCCCATATTTTATAACCTTGCTGTAACAATTGGTCCCATTCCCCCCCAACAATTGCCACTGCAGGATCCCAACCATTTATTGTTTTTAAATGTGTTTCATACGAGCCATTATTACTTCCTCTTTTTTTCTGATGCCCTGGTGCGCCAGAAAATCCGACAACTAAATTGGAAAAGTTACGCCAATAAGCAATGTCATGCTTATTCTCCATTGTTTGATAATCTTTGCGACTGGGGTGGTTATACATAACAACCGCTTTGTCTTGTTGTTCAATACCATACTTATTTAACCAATTAAAAGCAGGTTTAGGTGAAAGGAACTTATTATCAAATTGTTTGAAATGGTCATAACGTGCACGAAAAGCCGATAAATTACGGGGTAAGTTTTTTGTTTTTGGCAGTAATACGGTTACATGCTCTCGGCCATTCATCGGTGGAATATTCCATTCAAGACCAGGAATTATAGTTAAAGTAGGAAAGCTGTTATTCACTCGATCTATAGCTTCAAAATATTCGTCGCTAGTAACTTTTTTTAGGTTGTAGTCTCCGTGATCAGTAATGGCAATAGCATCACAACCATATTGATACGCTTTAGCTGCAATTTCTTCAACGTTTTTTGAACCATCAGAAAATTTAGTATGAATATGAGTGTCTACCGTAACCCAGTGTTTTAAAATATCACTCTCCATTGGTTTCGACCATGACTCGATATTTAGCTCATTTTGTTCTACTTGTTTATATAAGCTTAACTGTTTTAAGCGCTTGTCTATTTCACTTTCAATCTCTTTATATATATCTGAATCGGTAGATTGAATAACACGTTTAAAGTTGTTACCGGTAAAACCTTCAGGTAAATCGTGTACAAACGGAAAAAATGTATTTTCATTTTGTATATTATTCAAAACTTTTTGAGCATGTAGAGCATTATCATTATCTGTTGTAATAAATTCTGCAAAAGTAATACCTGCTTTATCGGCTGCTAAATCGGCAAAACTATAACCTGACCCCCCAGAAACAGAGTCCAGTAACTCTTTAGCTTCACCAATATTCAACCCTATTTTTGAATCACTTAACTGATGTAACGCTGCAGAGTAAATAAAATGCTGGGATAGATCTTTACGGCCTCTAAGCAATGGTATCGACTTAGACGCTTTATTTGCTTTTACTCCTATCAACCTTCCAAAACGGTAATCACCAAAGCTGACAGCAAGTGCCCAAATTATAGCTCTGTTTTCATCTTCCGCCTCATTATCAAATGAACGGTTTTTGGCTAGCGTAAAAAGGACTTTTATATAATCAGATAATTCTGACGATTCAGTTTTATCAATTTCATCAACATATAAACTCACTACTTCAGGAGATACATCACCCGACTGTGTATAAATAGCGGCTAAGTCACCTATCGATTTCAAAGAGGAGTTTACATTATCTTTAAAATATTTTGATTTTTGTGCTGAGAAAACAATTGCATTATCTTTATATGATGAACTAGTAATTAACTGTTCAATGGTATTAGCAACTTGTTCGTCAAATAAAGTACTTAAAGAGTAAACAAAAAAACTTCGAACCAACCAACCACTAATACTGATATTTCCAATGGTACATTTGTCGATGTACATTACAGCATCGTCTTCTTCAAACAACCAACAGGCAATATTGACATATTGAGTGAAAAAGTAATTTATTTCTGTAGTACTACTAATAACAATACCTAGATCAGAGGCATTAATATTAATGCGAGTTTTTGGTAGTAAATACGTACCTAGTTTAGAAATGGCCTCTAACTCTTGATGATTAAGATCAAATTCAACAAATTGATGATACGAGGTAAACTTGTCTGCAACTTCCTTTATAGAAGCGCGGGCAATTTTCATTTTTTGAGGTGAGATACCCTTTTGTTCTTTCACTAGAGGGGTTTGTTGAACCATAAATAATATAGCTGCAATTATAATCACTATGAATATAATAAATAGTTTGAACACCTTTTTTATTCTTATTGCTGAGTCTTTAGACATTTAACCAGAACTTCCAATATTGAGTGATTGCAGTGAAAGAAACGCTTTACCATCAACAAACACTTGATTGCTGAAACGTTAAAACTAAGAATAAAAAAAACTACTAATAATTTTATAAACTGTGTGCTCTATTTATATTCATTATTAAGAACCGTGAATTCCAGCTAAAGCAGCAATTCCTTCTACAGCCTTAGTTATTTCAGCTTTAGTATTGTAAATCCAAAAAGAGATCCTTAAAGAAGCAGGCATTTTCATGTGTATATGCAAAGGTTGCGCACAATGATAACCAGATCTCGCACAAATACCATACCTGTCACTTAATCCTCGAGCCAATAAATGAGACGATATACCATTAATGCTTATACTGTATGGACCTGAAGATAGACTGCTTTGCAGACCAAGAATTGAAGCTTGAGGTAATTTAAGTTGTATTTCATTATATGTAAACCGAGATAACTCATGAAATCTAGCTTCTATTTCATCCATGCCTATTTCTAATAAAAAATTAATTGCCACACCTAAACCAATAACGCTTTCAATAGCAGGGGTTCCTGCTTCAAACTTCCAAGGCGCATTTTTAACGGAGGCACTATTTAGAGTAACCTCTTCAATGGTAGAACCTCCCTTTAAAAATAACGCCATTTCTTCTAACAGGCATGCTTTACCAAAAAGTACACCAACCCCCGTGGGTGAGCCTAACTTGTGTCCACTAAAAACTAAAAAATCACAATCTAGCTCATTCACATCTATAGCGGTATGAGGTGCAGATTGTGCGGCATCTATAAGTACCTTGGCCCCATACTGATGCGACAGTTGAATTACTTTTTTAATATCAAGTATATTCCCGGTAACATTAGACATATGAGATAAACTAACCAAAGCTACATCACCTTTATCTAGCTCACTCAAAAGCTCATTTAGGTTTATTTCTCCTTCATTATTAAGAGACAAACGAAATACATTTTCTGTCCATGGCAAGTAGTTTGAATGATGCTCGCCATAGCTTGAAATAATTCGTTTTCCTTTCAAGTTATAGCAGTTAGCGATTAAATTTAGCCCTTCGGTGGCATTTCTAACAAAAACAATTTCATTAGGCTCTGCATTTAAAAAATACGCGACCACTTCTCGTGTTGACTCATAAGCTTCAGTAGCTTCATCACCAAGAAAATGAACAGACCTGTGAATATTTGCCGTATAACTACTTAATACCTTATTGACCGAGTCAATCACACATTGTGGCTTAAGTGCTGTAGCTGCACTATCAAGATATATAAGAGGTAATGAGGTGGGTGTTTCTCTTTTTAGAATAGGAAAGTGTGCTCTAATTTCCTTTGTATTAAACATTTATAAGTTTCCTTTTCTTTTTAAAAGACAAAAACTTCCCGCTAGACTCAGGTAGAATAAAGGGCGTATATTTAACAATCGGCTGATATATAGTAGATAACAATGCCATTAGCTTATTAATCAACGTTGTAATATCGACTTCACCCTTTTTTACTATCAGTACGCTGAATTTTTCAGGGGCTATTTCGGTTACTTTAAAATTTAAAATGTTTTGATTACTATAAAATAAATTCTGCATCTGCCTAACGGTTACAAACGAACCATTCGTACTGGTATACATTTCCTGAACCCGACCAAGAATTTTTATAGAACGGACTCTTCTTTTAGCTTTACAGCAAGATACAACCTCGGCAACATCTCCAATTTCATATCGAATGATAGGCATAGCAAAGTTATTTAGATCCGTTACAACTATTTTACCTATACCACCCACGCTAACAGGTTCATTGTTTCCATTAAGTACCTCTATAAAGGTAGAGTTTTTATATATATCAATTACTCCTTTATTTTTAATGCTACAACCAATAGCACCAACCTCCCCAGTTCCATACACATCAACAAACCGAGCAGAAAATGCACTTTCAACCACCTTGACAATTTCTTCACAAGTTAAACCGCCATAAGGAAGTACCGCTTTCAGAGAGTTAAATATTAACCCTCTTTCTTTAGCTCTAATTGCCAGCCAAAATAAAAATTGCGGAAGCGCTCGCAACACTTCTATTTTATTATTAATTATGTCATCTAAATAAAGGTCTAACTGCCTCCACATTTCTTCCCAAGGCTTAGCGTCAACAGGAAGTAAGGTCTGTCTTTTCATAATAATTTGACGCTCAATTCTCCCCCTCAGGTTAGAGATAATACTTGCATCGAAAATAGTTTTGTTTTTTATTTTCCACCACAAAAATCTAAAAATGGGTTCCGGCTCAGCATCAGCTAAACCACAAACTACATTACATGCATTAGGGGGAATATCTATACCCCTTTTCCCAACCGGCGCACCTACTGCGTAATGCAAATTCAAATACTCTGCAGCTCTTAAATAATCACGTTTTACAAAATCAGTTACCACCGTCATTCGTTCAGTTGTGCCTGAAGAAGATAAATATTGCCAAGCATTTTTATCCCCTTTAGTGGTAACTTTATCTGGAAAGCCTGAGCTATATGTTTTTTTAGAAGTTACAGGCAATAACGATAAAATATAGAAGGCTTTTTCAGGAGTAATATTATTGACATCGATTTCTTTTTCAGCAAAAACTTGTTGCCAATACTCTACCGATTTACTTGCCGTAATTAGGAGTTTTGAAGTTCTTGCATTTTGTGTTTCGTGTATTTCGTTAGGTTTATCTTGAATACTTTTCATTTGTCGATACAAAGACCAACAATACGAGCTGGAGAAAAATTCAACTAAAGGCATGCCGACTTTTGACAGAAAATAAGATGAAAGCATTTAAATCCCATTGAAGAAAATTAACTACTTGTATATTCAAGCATTTGTTTTTTACTCTTAATAACCTAACAAACGCTTAAAAACCATGATACATTAACTTTACAACTATTTTGTTATCAATACGAACTCAATTAGACTTCTAAAAATAAACCTCATGCTCAACTTTTTACTCTTCATTATATATAGATATTACAAATTTAAGCATGGTGAATACCCGCTCAGTATGTTGTATTATCATCATGTTTTTTCATCTAAAAACCCATATCACCCAGATGATTTAACCTCTGCTGATTTTGATATACAAATAAGTTTTTTAGCAAAACATTTCAATATACTCCCTATAGAATATGCCATGACACTATTAAAACAAGGCGAATTACCCCCTAAAGCACTTGTTATTTCGTTTGATGATGGTTACGAAGACAATTATACAAATGCAGCTCCTATTCTTGATAAATACAATTGCCCTGCAACATTTTTCATTGCATCACAAGGTATTGAAGCTAGCTATTTATGGAATGACATAATTGAACAAGCTTTAGAAGGAACTCAAAAAAAGTTAATTTCAAAGGCTATAATAAATCGCAGCATTAAAATATCCACAAAAAAAGAAAAACAAGAAGCCTTTAAAACCCTTACAAGTAACTTGAAATTCGAAAATCACCAAACACGAAGTGAAAAAATAACACTACTTACAGAAGAATTAGCTGTTTTTGATTTTAACAAAACAATGATGGACGCAAGTCAAATTGCTGATTTACATCGGCGCGGCTTCACTATAGGTGCACATACTCACAATCATACAATTCTTGCCACTGAAACACATGATTTAGCAGAACAAGAATTGATAGAAAATAAAAATTCACTCGAAAGTATTGTTGGCTCAAAGGTCAATTACCTCGCTTTTCCAAACGGTTTATTTGATCGAGATTTTTATAAAGAACATTGCGATACCGCAAACCGTTTAGGCTTTCAAGCAGCATTTTCGACTAATGATGGAGGTGCATTAAGCGCTACTCATTTATTTAGGATCCCCAGATTCATGCCTTACAGAAAACAACTTCCCTTATTCGCTCTTTCCATTGCTAAAATTGCAGGTGAACATGTCTAAAACTTTATTAATGGTCGCATTTGAATTCCCACCAAGCAACGGCGCTTCAGTACCTAGAATAGAAAGCTTTTATCGTTATTTAAAAGCCTGGGGTTGGAACGTTATTGTACTAACAGCCAAGCCACATGCTTATACAAATATAAATACGGAATATAAAGACAACTCTGACGATATTATTTATAGAACTACAGCGCTCGACGTGCAAAGACAGCTGTCTTTTAAAGGTAAGTATTTAGAAGTAATGGCGACCCCCGACAGATGGGGCTTAACTTGGATACCTTCTGCTATTGTAAAAGGAAGGAAACTCGTAAAACAATATAAGCCAGATGTTATTTGGTCTTCTTCACCGATACCAAGTACCCATTACATTGCTAACCACTTATCACAAAAATTTAATACACCTTGGGTAGCTGACTATAGAGATCCTTACCACTATATGAATGGCTCTGCAGGAAAATGGTTAGATAAGTTTCACAAAAAAATAGACCAAACTACATTAAAAAATGCTTCTCACATAACATTTGCAACGACAGGTGTTAAAAATTTATATGTAGATAAATATAAAGCACTTATCGAGAAAAAAAACACTGTAATTGAAAACGGTTATGACGAAGCTAATTTTGAAAAGCTTCAAACTCTCAAGGATAAAAGCACACCGTTTGACGATAGCAAGTTCACTTTATATTACAGTGGTGTATTGTACCAAAATGGACGAGATCCTTTACCAGTATTTGAGGCACTGTCAGCGCTAAAAAAGCAAAATAAGATATCTGACAATAATTTTGAATTGATTTTCCAAGGTGCTGGCGACGGTAAAGAATTCGAACAAGTAATTAACGATCTTAATTTACAAAATATTGTTCGATTCATTTCGCCTGTGCCATTTATTAATGCTTTAAACAATATGATAAACTCAAGTGCCTTACTACTCATTCAAGACGAACGTTTTAACAAACAAATACCGGGAAAAATATATGAGTATTTACGAACAGGTAAGCCACTACTTGTTAAAGCAGATATAAAAGGGGCAACAGCAACTAGCAATAACCTTTGAAGGTGTTAAGCTTGGTTATGATGAAAATGACTTATACAAAGCAATGACTGAGTTACTCAATTCAACCACGAAAAACTTTTCTAGACAAATGACAGAGTTCAACAGAGAAGGAAAAACAAAATCATTAAACTTCTTATTGTCATCAATAAAATGATAAATCCATTATTTTCAAAAAACCTATAATGACTTTTAAAAATAATTGTATTAATAACATTGGCGTATTTCCAAAGATAAATACACAACTTGAAAATTAGAACATAAAACAAACTTATCTGAATAATTTCTAAAAAATGAGGAATATGGTGTTAAAAGTGAAAAATAGGCTACCTCTCAAACTCGGAACATTCATTATATTATTGCTAGCCATAAACGTACTATTATTATTTACGTTAAATAAGGCATTTGTTAACTTACAACTTTCTAGAACATTTCCAATCAATAATACACCTAAAAATTTACAACAACAAAAAACTAAACCATTTTCTGAGCTTGTCGTTGTTGGAGACTCTAGAGCTCAATTATGGCAATTTCCAGAGGTCATGAGCAAAAGATTAAAAATTAAAAACCTAGGGGTTGGAGGTTATACATCATCACAGGTTTTACTTAGTTTACAAGCTGAAGATAAGCAAATAACACATCAATTTGTTTTACTACAAATGGGAATTAACGATTTCCATTGGACTAAAGCAATACCTCAACATCAACAACAGATAATAATCGCAAACATTAAAAAAAATATTGAAACATCTATACATCAATTAATTAAAAACAATAACAAAGTTATACTAACAACTATATTTCCACCGCAGCCAACACCATTGATTAGATACCTCTACTGGCCAAATAATGGTTTAAATATCATCAATGATTTGAATGCTTTTATTCGAAATTTGACGAAAAACAACAACGTTATACTATTAGACAGCCACAAATTATTAATAGACAAAAGCTTAAAACATCTTAATAGTACTTTTAAAGACAATAGTTTCTTTTTACATATAAACCCTAAAGGCTACCAAACATTGAATGTAGAACTAAACAAAATACTTTTTAAACTTTAAAAAATGCAATTCAAAAAAAGTATAGGATAATTGAGCACATAATAGAGATAAACTAAAACTAAGTAATACATTTACTAATGTAGCAGGTAAATACGAACCTCCAATCTCAAAGGCATTAGTACTAATCACTTTTTCTGAAATGATTACTCCTATCGGTTGATGGAGCAAATATAAACCATAACAAAGTTGCCCACATCTAATAACAAAATGATTAGAAAAAAGTGTTTGTAATAACAACGAATTGCCAACATAAACTGACTTTATTAAAACATAACAAAATATAATACTGGCACAAGTTACACCCAATGAGGCTACTATTTTATTATAAAAACTAAATCCTCCTGTATATAAAGCAATAACTACAATCACAACAACAGAAAAACAAGATGCTAACTTCAAATTCTTAATAATTTCTGAAGATAAATCACCTTTAACAAATAAAACACCAAAAATTGATCCTAATAACAATCCATCCATATGAGAAAAAGTCATTGTATAAATAGTAGTGGCTGTTAAACCTAAATACAAAGCAATAGACTTAAAAGCTAATGATATGGCGAATAAAAATAATGATGCCTTAATTAGTTTCTTATAAAATACACGAACAAATAACGGCCAAAATATATAAAACTGCTCTTCAACAGCTAGTGACCACATATACCCGCTTTGAAAACCATTAAATGTGCCAAGTTGGGCTACTTTCCAATTAACCAAATAGCCCCAAAACCAAAAACTATTCTCTTGCATCACTGCTGTTTTTTCTGCCAGAGAATTTGAAAGGATAGGGATAACTATAATCAGAAGAAATAAAACGCCATAATACAATGGGAAAATTCGTAATAAACGACGTACATAAAAATTCTTAAAGTAGGAAGGATTATTTATTGACTTATAAAGTATGCTGGTAATAAGGAAGCCAGACATAACAAAAAATAAATCAACACCTAACCAACCCGTTTCAAAAATTTTAGCGAATAAAAAATCAAATGAGTTCAAACCTCGTGTTTGTTGGAATGAGATAGTAAAATGATAGAGCATTACAAAAATAATAGCCCAGCCACGTATACCATCTAACAGTTTTATATGCTTCATTTTTTATAATGCACCTTTACAAAATTCCCATCTTTGCTTTGTTAAAAACATTAAGTATCATTGCCGTTGAATTTACTCAATTATTGCTCCCTTAATCCAATAGTCTTAACACTTTTTTTGCACACCAATCCCAAGTGTACTTGCTAAAGAATCTTGCTTGTTTTTTACGGTCATGTCCTATTTTTAGCAGATCAATAAGCTTTTGCGTAATGGCATTCATATCTTCATTAGGCACACAAAAACCTAAATCATCTTCACTTGCCATAATTTCAGGTACACTACCAACATTGGTTGCAACAGCAGGCGTACCACATGCCAAAGCTTCGGTAAGTACATTTGGACTACCCTCACCTCTGCTAGATAAACAAAACACATCTGCAGCATTGTACCAAGTAATTAATTCGCTATTAGGTACTGCGCCTACAAACACAACATGCTTTTCAATATCGCGTTCCTTAATAAATTTTTTAAGTTCTTTACGATAATCGCCTTCAGGCCCTTGGGCACCTAAAATATAGAACTTAGTATCTTCTAAACCTTGTGTGGCTATTACTTTTTCTAACCCCTTAATAACTAAATCAAAGCCTTTACGGTGAATTAGTGCACCTACACCTACAATAATCTTTTCTTCTAAAGACAAGGCTAATTTTTCACGACATTCGTTTTGATCTAAATAATAAAATTGCTCAGTATCAACACCGTTACGTATTACTGTTGTTTTATCTCCTGTATTGGCTAGTTCGTCGGCCTTTTTGGCCATTTCTTCACTTAAAGAAATCACATGGTTCGTCTTTTTAAGGTAATGAGCAACAATATGTTTTCGTAAGCCTGAGTCTTGTCTGTGAAATGCTTCCATTCCTCTTAACGTTACATTGAAAGGTTTATTAATCTTCTTAGAGAGCCAATTACCACAAGGCAAATCTGGAAAGGTCCAATGCAAATCCATAAGATCGAAATCATAACCTATTTCATCCAATACCGACTTAACAGCATTTTTGTAGCTAAAAACTTCTACCGTCTTTAAATGCCCTGGGATTGAAAAAAACCTAGGATGATAAACTTGTAAACCACCAATAACCTCAGTTTTGGGTACTTTTGTTATGTGAGAAAACCTCTCAAGTTTACGATGCAAAAATGATGTGGGCAAAGGGTTGATAACCGTAATATCTGCATATTTGCTCATTGCTTTTAAACGGTTCAAAACAAATATGCCATGATTAGGTTGATTGTAGTTGGGAAATAAATAACTGATCGCTAAGATTTTTTTTCTTTCTTTACTCGGCATCATTAGCCCCTAACATGCCTAACAACGTATTTCCCCGAGTAAATGTTCTTATATATAGCTGCTTAGCAGCATAATCCGATAGGTGGTTTTGATCTTTATACATCATCCCACCTTCGACATATGTCTTACAAATATTATCCTTACAAAGAAAATCAACGAAATCCAATACATAAGTATTTTCAAGCGGAAAAACTTCATCGATCAGAAACTTATTATAAATTATCCTGTCCTGCTTTAATTGGTCAAAATGTCTCTCACAAAATTTTTCTTCTGGGTGTCCAAATACAAAATATTTCAACTGGCATTGACTTGCATTATTTTTAAAATTGGGGACGGAATTCAAATAAATAACCTTTAAACCTTTTTCTGAAAATAGCTGTAGCTGCTTCTGCAGGTTTGTATAAAAAGCTCTTTTAGAGTTACTAAGACTTCTTTCTTTATTAGCATCGTCAGCTAGGTTAGCTCCAAGAGGGTAATTAGCCCAATTAGCGGCTAAAGCAACATAATCAAAATCATTTGTAGTTAATAGATGCTCTTGTACTCTAAAATTATGTAGATAACATGACTGCGAGTATGTTCTGTTTATTCTATAAATACCAGCGATAGGTGGGCATCCTGGAAAAGACATTTTATAAATATCAACAGCTTCATTCTTAGCTGCTTCTTCGAAAAAGGCTGAAAAGTGGTTTGCATGAGAGTCTCCCCAAAGCAGTATTTTCTTTTTCTTCACTTCTTTTGATTTAATCAAACACTCTTTCTCAAAACTAAGATCAAACCTTTCTCTTGAGCAATTGTGGTTCTTTGAATATGTTTGTTCGATTAGCTTTAAATCATTCACTGTAAAACGAGATGGAACGCCATCATTAAAGTTAATGTAAGTAGCTATTATTAAAAAGACACAGGCAGGTAATAAAAACAAACTTATAAAAGATTTTTTAAATCCAAATTTTGCTTTAATTATTTTTTGTTCAACTGTATATCGTGTCAAATAACTCAACAAAAAAATCAATATGACTAATGAAAAAATATGATTTGTATTTAAATAAGTAAAATAATATTTTGCAAAAGCTAAAATAGGCCAGTGCCACATATATAAAGAATATGAAATTAGCCCTATACTCACCATTGCTTTAGTTTTTAATAACCATGTAACCCACGTGTTTGATTGCGCTGTTATTATTATTAAAATAGCACCTATACAGGGAATTAATGCGATGACACCTGGGAAATGTTGCCTTTTATTAATGAGAATAAACGAAGAAAAAATCAACAACGCCCCAAAATATGACATAAACTTAGAACGAGAAAAAGAATCCTTAATATAAATAGCAGCAATAGCACCTATAAGTAATTCAAATCCCCTTGTTACAATTGAATAATAAGCAAATACAGGATCAGATATAGATAACACATAAGATAAAAGCAAAGAAATAAAAATAAATAGAGCGAAAGAAGATTTCTTTAAATTGGGCTTTTTAAATTGAGAGATAACTAATAAAGTCAAAGGCCAAAAAACATAAAATTGCTCTTCTACAGACAATGACCATGTATGAACTAGTGGTTTAAGCTCAATTGAACTAGAGAAATAACCACTTGTTTTCCAGAAATAGAAATTAGAAACAAAAAAGGTACTTGATAATAATGAATTTGCAAAATCGATCAAATCCTTTGGGAAGAAAAGTAGCCAAGAAAAAACTATAGACACGGAAGATACTAAAAAATACACCGGTAATATTCTTTTTATACGGCGAGTATAGAAAACCTTTAGACTAAAAGTACCTTCACTAATTGACTTGGTAATAATGTTTGTAATCAAATAACCAGAGATTACAAAAAAAATATCAACCCCGACAAAACCACCAGGCAACCAATTATTATCAATGTGATAAATTAAAACAGACAAAACAGCGATAGCTCTTAAACCATCTATATGTGGCTGATAAGATAGGTTTGACATTATTCAACTTTCCTATTAAGTATTTTTCCGTAACCACTCTTCTAAGACAACCAATTGCCAAAGTGTTTTATGGTGATCAAATTTATCATTATTATGCTCTTGAAAAAGTTGCTCGATACGTGATTTTTTAAAGAATTGGTTTAACTTAGTTTCTGCTGACAATAATAGGTTTTCAGCATAATCTCTTAATTGATTTTGAAACATGAGCTTTAATGGCGTAGGAAAGCCCATCTTTTTACGGTAAATAATGTCATTAGGTAAAATACCTTCCATCATTTTCTTTAACGGGTATTTACCTTCGCCTTTTTTGATTTTATGCTTACTTGGAATTGTCGCAGCAAACTCTACTAACCGATAATCTAAGAACGGTACTCGTAGCTCAAGAGATGCTGCCATACTCATACGATCAGCTTTTATTAGCAAGTCGTCAACTAACCAAGTTTTTGTATCAAAATATAGCATTTTACTTAAAGTGTCTTGACCTTTAGTTTTTTCAAAAAGGCTTTTTGTATAATCACGACTCGACACTTGATTTTCTTTTTTTATCTCTGCTTTAAATTCTGACTTGTACAGTGCCTCTTTCTCGTGATCTGGATAAGTCGACATCCCCTTGTAACGCTGCTCTATTGGTAATGTCGCCATACTTAAATATTTAGACACTTTATGGCTTTTGCCTAACAATTTATTTGAAATACCCGCAAAAACATAACTTCCTGTTTGGCCTACTACTGCACGGTACTTATCTAATACATTCATATATTTGTATAAGTCATACCCAGCAAAAATTTCATCGGAGCCTTCACCAGATAACGCAACAGTGACTTTTTCTTTTGCTAATTTCGCAACAAAGAACAGTGAAATAGCAGCAGCTTCAGTCACAGGTTCATCCATCAAAGCAATATATTCAGGAATAAACTCTTTAAATTGCGCTGGTGTTATTTTTATTTCATGGTGCTCTGTTTTAAATTTATCAGCAATAATTTGAGCATAAGGTGTTTCATCAAAGCCTTTACCAAAATCATACCCAATTGAAAACGTTTTTAATGGTTCTTCAACTCTTTCTGCAAGTAAACCAACAACCGCGCTTGAATCGATACCTCCACTGAGAAAAATACCTAAAGGCACATCACTGCGTAAGCGTAAATCAATGGCACTATCTAACAACTTTTTACTTTCATCAACATAGTAATCAATCCCCTTATCTTGATTATTGTTGTTGAATTTAAGATCCCAATACTGGGTAATTGTGAGTTTATTTCTTACAGATTCTCCCCCTGCCAACTCCCCAGCTTTAAGCACGGCATAATGCCCTGGCATTAATCGCTTAATACCTTGATGCAATGTATTTTCACCCGGAATATAGCCAAAACTCATATAGCTATCGATTAGTTGAACATTAAGTGCTGGCTTTTTATCTAACCCCTTTAAAATAGCTTTGGTTTCAGACGCAAAAATAAACTCATTTTCATTATGAAAATAATAAAGTGGCTTGATGCCAAGCCTATCACGAGCGAGGAATAATTCTTTTTTATTACTATCCCAAATAGCAATGGCAAACATACCATTAAAGTGCTGTACGCAATCATGGCCATATTCAATATATGCTTTTAAGACCACCTCGGTATCTGAACCAGTTTCAAAACTATAACCTTTAGTTTCCAATACTGCGCGAATTTCTAGGTAATTATACACTTCACCATTATAAGAAATAACACAATCATGAGCAGCTTCTTCTCTTGGTTGATGCCCAGCAGCAGTTGGGTCTAAAATACTCAAACGTAGGTGCGCTAGCCCTACCTTTTCTTCTTCATCAAACCAAAGACCGTTACTATCAGGACCACGATAAGGCATGGTGTCGCGCATCACAGTTAATCTATTACTATCTACAGGGCTTATTATAGATTTTATCCCTAAAATACCGCACATTTTACTTTCTTCCTGATGATGATTCTAGCTTTCGCCACATTGTTTCACATAATTCCAATATTTTATCATTTATTTGAAAGTTGTGTTTCTTTTTAACAGACTTTTTTGAGTATATAGCTTCATAATCAAAGTTAGAAAAATCAAACTTTAACTGCCCACCTAGAACATTAAAATGATGGCGAGGCCGATCCATTAAGCTTTCATAGTTCCATAGAAATACATTTTCGAGCTCATTTAGATTTTGAGAAAAGAACAAGGAATTTCTTACGTACCAAAAAAGACATGCGCATTCGTATGAGTTCAATTTGTCACTATATACATCTAATATTTTACTTCTTAAATCATTAGGCAAATTATCATTTCGCCAATTGTCTTTTTCGTTATCAATTATTGGATACAGGTTGCCTTTGCCTTTGGTTTGTTTAAAGTGTTTCACTCCAGATGATGCAACATCCAAATAATGTCTGTACATCCAGAGACAATATGAGTTTGGAATACGCTCTAATAAAAATCTAGAATTCTGACTTTCCACCAGCGGTTTCAAAACGATCAGCGGTGCATGAACACTATTCAATTCTCTGTTAACTTTATCAATAGAATTC
>Ga0209292_1002445_pt1 | contig 21385 bp, 19 predicted proteins | sample GOMGulsemesocosm_2_FD_184634 | JGI IMG/M metagenome (GOLD analysis project Ga0209292, IMG submission 184634) | Methane-oxidizing microbial communities from mesocosms in the Gulf of Mexico - GOM9C Gulf of Mexico (SPAdes) (version 2) | ecosystem: Environmental > Aquatic > Marine > Cold seeps... | reverse complement strand
AAACATATATAAAAGTAGCAGGTAAAGATAGGTACTTATACAGAGCTGTAGACAAACAAGGAAACACAATAGACTTCCTATTAACCAAAAGAAGAATGAAGGGTTCTGCTCAGAAATTCTTAAACAAAGCTATTGGAAACAATGGAAAACCTAGAATAATCAACATCGATAAAAGTGGAGCTAACACTGCTGGAATAAGGACTTGGAACAAAAGAAGTTTTACATCAAAAAATATAAAGATTCGACGAGTAAAATACTTAAACAATATTGTAGAGCAAGACCATCGGAATATTAAAAGAAGAATTACAATTACAACATGTTTTAAAGAGTTTGAATCAGCACAAAGAACAATAGCAGGAATAGAAATAATAAACATCATTAGAAAAGGACAAATCTTGAATCCTAAGAACTCTACGTTTAAAACACTCTGTACTTTAGCAGCTAAATCTAATGTAACTAGCCAAAACTTATTTCTCAGTTAATTAATGTGACAGAACCAATGATAAAAACACAGCTTATTTACTCCATTTTATGATTAAAAAAGAGCAAAAGTTAGTCTTGTGGTTTAAACTATTACATCCAACCAAGTTCACGTAAAGCCCACGATGCATTCCATATTTTTATCATGCTTTCAATTTTTCCTTTATCATTCATTTTTAAAGCATATACATAATGTGTATTCGTTGTCTTGTTTGTAGGAGGAACTGGTCCGCCCTCACCAGAATGAGTCCCAGTGAAAGTGGCATAGAAAATTGCCGTCTTATTAGCTTCATCATAAGCTGAAGCATGAAGTTCATAAGCACACCCAGGTGCTGTAATAGTCCCTAAACCAGTCACCCAGCCCACATAATCTTTCACTGTTTTTATTTCTGTCAATGGCTCGCATTGGGCAATAAATTTAGCATTATCTGCTACAGAATCTTTACAAGCATCCCATCCTTTAAGTGATTCACATGTGTGAAAAAACTTTTCTGCTGTTTCTAATAAATTCATAATCTTAAATATTTGGTTAAATGCTATTAAAGATAATCAAAATAAATTTGAAAATAGAGATGCTCTAGGGTACATCTTTTAGTTTTTAGAGAAGTATCAACTGATGGTATCAATCATACCCCACCCCTCACAACCGCGTCCCTCTCCTTTTGAGGCTTAACAAAAATTACAAAATAGAATTATATATTCGAGGATGAAGAAGCACAAAGTTAAAATTATCATAGCCGTTATTATACTAGCTCTCTTGGTACTTTGGGTTGAGTTAGCAGTAGGTTGTATTTGGTAGTCCTATTGCTGGGAGTTAGTAATTTAAAAGGTTCTTCTGAGGCTGCTTTTTCTTTTTATTCCAAAATGAGGATTCCGCTTTCCATTTCTGTATGATTCGGTCGTTCAAACCAATTTTCCATAAACTCAAAGTTTTCATCAGTAACTTCAAATTCAAAGGTTTCTCCTTTTTCGTTATTTCTTTTCATAACTCTTTTGAAACGGGTTTCTTTTGATATATCCAAAAAGTGAGTTGTTAATTCAAATCCATGAGAATCTGCATACTCTCTGAATTTTTTGCGGTGCTCAAGTTTTGAAAGGCCCAAATCCAAAATAGAATCTGTTTTTGAACTTTCTAATTGTTCGATTAAATTCATCATAATCGATTCAGCTCTATCAATTCTCTCAAGAAACCATTCAAGACCATCTGTAGATTTTTTATCGGGTAGGAATAATGTATTGTTCCACTTGTCAATTGAGAATACTATTCCATTAGTTTCTTTTTTTAATTCGTTTGAATAAGTTGTTTTTCCAGAACCAGTATTTCCTACTATTAAGTGAATCATTATTTATCTATATTTTACAACAATTAGATATGTCGTACATATGAAACATGCTAACTCATATTTACTCAAAAATAGCATTTATACATGACTTTAAATAGAATTTAACAAACTATCATCTGATTGGTTTGAGAGGCTATTAGGAAGGGATTGAATCTCATTTGAAAACAAAAAAGTAGAGGTGTTAACTCTGCCTTGGATAGTTATTATTATTGATTATGGATATTCTACTCCTTGACAAATCGTTTAGTAACCTCGTAGCTATCAGAACTAACTTTAACAAAGTATAATCCAGTTTTCCAGTTTACTACATTAATACTAGTTGGCTTTATTGCTATTGATTTATAGATATTCTTTCCAGTAACATCAAAAACTTCAACAAGAACACCTAAGCTATTACTAGGTAGTTTTAAATTTAATATATCACTTGATGGGTTTGGGTATATTGAAAAACTAGATTTAGATTCTATATCATCAACACCTAAGACTGGACTAACAATAATATTTCCATCCATATTTGCAGCACCATGAACACCACAGAAAAAATGATATGTTCCAGTTGAATTAAATGTTATAGAATAAGAACCACCACTCTGACTCCCAGATGATACAAATGTTGGTGAACCGTCACTTATAACACTATGAAACCCTACAAAATCCCATTGAACTGTATCTCCTTCAAAGATATTAGTATCTGCATGATAGGGAGAACCCCAAGTGATTATGTGTGTTGCACCTATGCTAAAGTTTACTGCTAAAAATGTAATACAAATAAGTAATATTATTTTCATATCCCCAAAATTTTAAGTTACTACTTAAAGATAACCAAAATAATTGACAACTATCATCTGATGGCGCTAAAAGGTTTTACAAGAAAGAATTGTATAATTTGTATCTTTAAGTAAACCTAACAGTTAAAAATGAAATACTATATTCCAATATTTGCAATATTTTTAAGTTCACTATGCTTTGGTCAAGAGAAACATCGTATTGAAGAAAAAAGAATTGTTTCAAAAATTGATTCTACTAATACACCTGAGTTAGTTCTTATACAAGAATTGACTGTGAAATCCCCTATTGATTCTGTTTGGAAAGCATATACAACAAAAGAAGGTTGGGAAAGTTGGGCTGTTCCTATTGCTGAAGTTGACTTAAAGGTAGGTGGCTTTATTAAAACTAACTATAATAAACTGGGTAAGATTGGAGATAGTACAACAATTGTAACACATATAGTTAATTATGTTCCTAGAAGACTAATAACCCTTCAAGCAGAAATAACTGATAACTTTCCAGAGTTTATGAAAAAGGAGGCAAAAGATTTTTATAATGTTATTTATTTTGATGAATTAGAAAATGGTAGTACAAGTATGAAATCATTCGGTATTGGATATAAAAGCACCCCAAAATATCTTGCTTTAATGAGGTACTTTATACCAGCAAATGAAAAAATGTTGATTAAATTAATAGCATTTTTAGAAGATTAATAACGTTGACAAAAAAGGTTCGTATAAACAACCAAAGGCAGCTCTAGTCGGGCTGCTTTTACTTTTTATAAAAACTATCATCTGATTGGATTGAGAGGCTGTTAGGAAGGAGTTGAGAGTATTGTGTGGTATAATAATTAATTAGAAGATCTGAGCTTGACATCTTTACAACTTCACTAAAATGAATTAGTCTTGTATAACAAGTTAATTATTATTAACTTATGGTCTGTTTTTTAAGATATAAGTACTTTAATATACTTAATTTAATAATCATTTTCAATATTACCCGTATAGGTCATAAACGTATTACTAATCAAAAATCATAAATAGCATGAAGACTAACAACTTATTATTAATCGCATTGATGTTAATATTATTTTCTTGTAATAAAGAAGTAAAAAAGGAAGAAGTAGTTACCATAGAAGAAGTTCCAAAAGAGATCATAGAAAAAACAATTTATGAAAAATTAGGAGGAGCAGAAGGTGTATCAGTTATTGTAGAAGAGATAGTTGAACAACATATTAAAAATGAACATATAAAGCATTATTTTATTCCGCTTAAAGAGAATCCAGAATATTTTAATCAATTTAAACAGCATGTTAAGGACTTCTTATCTTCTGGAACTGGTGGTAAAGAGGAGTATAAAGGAAGGGATATGTCTACAGCTCATAAAGGATTAAACTTATCCGAAGCTGATTTTTTACATGCTATTGATGATATTCTATTAGTTTTAGATACTCATAAAATTGATAGAGGTTCTAGAAATGAAATACTTGCAACACTTTATTCAATGAAAGGTAGTGTTATAAAACAATAGGATACAAACCGCTAAAACTACTACAGTATCGTTCCTAAGTTAGGATAAGTGCTGTAAATAAAGGTTTATGAATAACATTAAGGCAGCTCACATCGAGCTGCTTTCTCTTTTTATAACAACTATCATCTGATGGAATCAAGAACAGCCTTACCCCCTCTCCTTTTGAGGCTTAACAAAAATCAAAAAATAGAATTGTATATTCGGGAGATGAAGAAACACAAAATTAAAATTATAGTAGCCGCAATTATACTGATACTCTTACTACTTTGGATAGAGTTAGCAGTTGGCATATTTGGTAGTCCTATTGCTGGAAGTTAATTCTAAAGTATAAGCTTTCTTAGTAGCTAATTTTACTTTTTATGATAGTTATCGCCTGATTGGTGAACGAGGCTGTTAAGAAGGGGCTGAAGGTGTTGTGTGGTGGTTAGTAATTAAAAAAGCACCTCAAAAGAAGTGCTTTAATATATTAGATTAACCCCTTAACCTTTAATTAAAATCCCTAATTTCATTCTATCATGAAAATAAGAAGTACTTTATAAACATATGTTATTTATTTTAATGCACAATATTAAATCGTTAAACTACATATATACTAGATGTATTTCCAATGAGTGAAACATTACTTTCAGTGAGTAAACTAAAAATATATGAAAGATGATACATATATTCCAGTTGAATTTTTAAATATCACTACTGACAACGATACTATGTTGATATTTAATTAGATAAATATGTATTGTTGTTTTACTGCCACCAAGAAACTACGTTAATGCATGTGGTTACGTTGGATGTGTAGGTAAGATAATACTGAGGTCGATTTTGGCATATGGAAAAACATATCTCCCGCCCTACTTTCCTGCCCACTTGATGTTCATTCCGGAAACGTAGCTCGTAAATTAGGATTATTAACTAGAAAACAAAGTGATGCTAAGGCATTAGCTGAACTAGATACTAATTTAAGAAAAATGGATCCTGTTGATCATGTAAAATATGATTTTGCTATTTTGGATTAGGTGTATTTGAAAAATTTTAAAAAGAATTTCGCACAAAAACCAACTAAAACACTGACAATCAACACCTAAAAGCCTCATTATTTCTAGTGAATTTAAAAATACCTATACTTTGGTATATGTTTGTATGTGATAATTTAGTATATTTGTATTGTCCACAAGTAATTGTGGATTAAGTAAGTTTTTTTGGGGTAAAAATCTCTGTTAGCTATTCTAACAGAGATTTTTTTTTTACGTTATATCCAACTCACAAGTAGATTATAAATGATATATTTGAGTATTTATAATGCACTTTAATAACCCTAACATATTATATGCGCTATTTGCCCTAATCATTCCGATTTTAGTGCACTTATTTCAATTACGAAAATTTCAAAAAACCGCATTTACGAATGTTAAGTTTTTAAAAGAGCTCATCGTTCAAACTAGAAAAAGCTCACAATTAAAGAAGTGGCTAATTTTATCGACACGATTATTAATACTTTCTTGTATTATAATTGCCTTTGCTGAACCAAGTTTTGATGCTAATAAAACAGCTACTCAAGAAATAGAAACTGTTTTTTACATTGATAATTCTTTTAGTACGCAAGAAAAAGGCCCAAAAGGAGAACTATTAAAAGTATCTATACAAGAATTAATTAATAACTTTCCTAATGACAAAAAAGTGAGTATTATTACTAATACCCATACTTTTAAAAACAAACCCTTACAAACAATTAAAAATGATTTGATTAGTTTAAAATACACTCCTAATCAATTGGATTATAAAACAGTTTCACTTAAAGCAAATCAGTTATTTAGCAAGGATAAGAACACTTTAAAAAGGTTAATTTACATTTCTGACTTTCAAAAAAACAATCCATTAGATTCTAATTATTTTAACCCTAAGTACCAATCTACCTTACTACAAACATTACCAGTTTCAAAAAGTAATATTAGTATCGACTCTGCTTATTTCATCAAAAAAAACACTGCAGAAACTCAATTAAAAGTTATTGTTAACAAACAACATAGTGCATTAAAAAACATTCCTATCGCATTGTACAACAACGATAGTTTAATTAGTAAATCTACCGTTGACTTAACAAACAATAAGAATTCCGTTCTATTTCACCTGCCTACTGAAAATCATTTAAATTTAAAGATTTCTCTTTTAGAAGCAACAAGTACTAACGACAATGAATTATTCTTAACCAGACAAAAACCAACTAAACAAAACGTACTTGCTATTGGAAACATTGAAAACAACTCCTTTTTATCAAAAATTTTCACACCAAATGAATTTAAATTTAACCAGCAAGCACCAAACAAAATAGAGTATAGTAATTTTGAGCAACAACATTTAATCATTCTAAATGAACTGGAAAATCTATCTATTGCTCTAATTAAAAACTTAACCAATTATACCAAAAATGGCGGTACACTTTTGTGTATTCCTTCGGATAACATAGATATTTCAAACTATAATAATTTACTACAAACATTTAATAACATTAATAAAAATGAAACTAGGCTAACTAATATTCATTTTTCTCATCCAATATTTTCTAGTGTATTTGAAAAAGAAATTAAAAACTTTCAATTCCCTTTTTTTAAAAAACATTACCCCTTAAAAAATTTTGAATCAGCAATTTTAAGTTTTGAAAACGGAACCCCATTGCTAGTCCATACAGCTAATAACTATGTGTTTTCTGCTCCGTTAAACAGCTCTAATACAAATTTCAAACAGGCTCCGTTAATTGTACCAACATTATACAATATTGCAAAAAGCACACTAAAAAACAACATCCCTTATTACCAAATAGGGAAAGAAAATAATATAGATTTCGAATTAAAACTTGAGAAAGACGATGTGATAAGTATCACAAAAAATGATATTAACTTTATTCCTATACAGCAAATAAAAGCAACTAAAGTTAGTATTCTAACAACTAACCAACCTGCTATATCTGGGATATATACCATAAAAAGCAAACAAAATCCAACTGGACATTCTATAGCTTATAATTACACCAATGCTGAAAGTATTAGGAAATACCATACAATAGCTACATTGGAAAATAATCATATAAAAACCGCTACTTCAGTTACTGATACCTTAAAGGAAATAAATTCCGCTTCACAAATAGGGACACTTTGGAAATGGTTTGTTATTTTTGCCATATTATTTTTAATAGTAGAATTACTCATTTTAAAATATTTTAAATGAATCTCCTGATTAAATCAGCAACTATACTAGATCAGTCTAGTCCTTACCACAACAGTACCAAAGATATTCTTATTGAAAATGGCGTTATTAGTAAAATTGACAATGCTATTAAAAATAATAGTAATTACGAAGAAATAAAATTTGACAACCTCTATGTATCACAAGGATGGTTTGATAGTTCAGTCTCATTTGGTGAACCTGGTTTTGAAGAACGTGAAACAATAGCTAATGGACTTAAAACTGCTGCATTAAGTGGTTTTACTAATATTGCTATAAACCCAAATACAAATCCTATAATTGATAACAGTACTACTGTATCTTTTATTAAAAATAATGCTTTTCAAAATATAGTTAACATTCACCCTATTGGAGCTTTAACAAGAAGTAGTAAAGGAATTGATTTAGCTGAGTTGTATGATATGCAGCAAGCTGGGGCAGTTGCTTTTGGTGATTTCCAACATGCAGTTGAAAACCCTAACATGCTTAAAATTGCATTGCAATACACACACAGTTTTAATGGCTTAGTGTTGTCATATCCGCAAGAAAATAAAATTGCTGGTAAAGGAATTGTAAATGAAGAAGAGAATGCTACAAAAATAGGATTGAAAGGAATCCCTAATTTAGCTGAAGAGTTACAAATTGCAAGAGATCTATTTTTACTAGAATACACTGAAGGGAAATTACACATACCTACAATATCTACTGCAAAATCAGTTGCTTTAATTAAAGATGCAAAAGCAAAAGGATTAGACATTACCTGTTCTGTTTCAATACTTAATTTATTGTTAACCGATGATGCAATAACTGATTTTGACACCAATTTTAAAGTACTTCCTCCTTTACGAACAGCGACTGACCGAAAAGCTTTATTAAATGGTATTCAGGATGGAACAATAGATTTTGTTACCAGTAATCACTTACCTATTGATATTGAACATAAAAAAATAGAGTTTGATCATGCTATGTTTGGTAGTATCGGATTAGAATCTTTATTTGGAGCATTAAATACAATTTTAGATACTGAAAAAGTTATTGAAATCCTTACTCAAAATAAATCAAGATTTGGAATTGAAGCTTCAGAAATTAAAGAGGGAGAAAAAGCTTGCTTAAGTTTATTCAATCCTAAAGAAACATATGTTTTTGCAAATGACAATATTTACTCAAGCTCTAAAAACGCAGCTTTTTTAGGCGCAAACTTAAAAGGAAAAGCTTTAGGGATTATCAATAACAATCAATTAGTCATTAATTAAAATATGAATACAGAAAACAATAAAGGAAAAACAGCGGCAACAGTTGCATACTTAACCATTTTTGGAACTATCATAGCTTTCTTTATGAATTTTGACTATAGAGATAAGTTTGCGTACTTTCATATACGTCAAGCGCTAGGTATTCAACTTGCATTTTATCTTATACTATTTTTTGTTAGTAATTTCCAAAATGATATGATTTCAGGAGCTTTTTATCTGTTCTTTATCATATTATGGTTTTATGGTTTTATGTCTGCTTTAAATAACAGCACAACTCCAATTCCTCTTTTAGGAAAATTCTTTCAAAAATTATTCAAAATGGTTGGCGAAGAACAATAATTATGAAACTACTAAAACACTCCATATTATATCTAGCAATTTCAATATACATCCTAGGTTTATTATTTAAACTAATGCACTGGCCTTATGCTGATATATTACAAATAATCAGTTTGGTTATGGGAGTAAGCTGGATTTATAATTATTTCAAGAATAAAAACAATGACTAAGCAATTATCACTACATCATATTATCAGAGAAGCGAAAACAACAAATGAAAAAGCACCGTTGTTGATACTTTTACATGGTTATGGAAGCAATGAAGAAGATTTATTTTCATTTGCGAATGAATTACCCGATGATTTCTTTATAGTATCTGTAAGAGCCCCATATGATTTACAACCCTACGGACACAGCTGGTATGATATTCATTTTACTTCTGATAACGAAAAATTTTCTGACGATGAACAAGCAAAAACGTCACGTGATTTAATTTCGACTTTTATTGATGAACTAATAGATACATATCCAATTGATAAAAACAATATTTCATTAATAGGATTTAGTCAAGGAACTATCTTAAGCTACGCTGTAGCACTTTCTTACCCAGAAAAAATTAAAAATGTAGTTGCTTTAAGCGGTTACTTAAATGAAAAGATACTAGTTGATAATTACACTACAAAAGATCATTCAGACTTAGAGTTTTATATCTCTCACGGAAATTCCGATCAGGTTATTCCGAATTTCTGGGCAAATAAAGCTCCAGGATTTTTAACTAATTTGAATATTAAAAACTCTTATAGAGAATTTCCTGTAGGTCATGGTGTTGCTCCACAAAACTTTCATGAATTTAAAAATTGGTTAGTAGAAAGGTTATAAACTAAAATTACCATCCACGAGTTTTTATATTCAGCTCACATAATTTTATAATTTCAGCTATGCGTTTTTCTCGTGTAGCTTTTCTTTTTCCTGAATATAACCAATATAAATATCCTTTTCTATAAGACTTACTAAAAGCTTTGTAATTATCATAAGCTAGTTTGTTAATACTAAAAGCAAGTTTTAAGTCTATAGGAATTACTAAGTTTTCAACATCATCTAAAGCAGTCCAAGTACCATCAATCTTTGCTTTTTCAATCTTTACTAAACCACTTGAATGCATTAAATTTGTTGCAACAAGTTCTTCTATATGAGTTTTATTTAACTTACTCCAAACACTTTTAGCCTTTCGAGGAGTAAATAATTGCCTTCGTTTTTCATTACCCAAACTTTTCACTGTAGAATCAATCCATCCATAACACAAAGCTACTCTAACTGCCTCCTCCCAACGCATAGAGATTTTCTCTGAACTCACTTTATATAAAATAAGATACACTCCATTTGAAGAGTCATAGTTTTTAGATAACCATTTTCTCCATTTAACATCATTTTCAAAATAAATCTCTTCTCTTTCTACCATAGAATTAAAGGTATAAAATAAGAATGACCTACAATATTGTAGATCATTTTATATTAAGATACTTTTTATCTAATTATTCGTAACCATTTAAAATTTGGATAAAAACAATTCATATTACCTCTATTTGTTTTAATAGCAAATACTATTGCAAAAATTATATTTAGTAAAGGGAGAGCAATTATTAGGTATAAAGAATACCCAAAACCTCTTGTGTGAGATATTTTACCTAAAACACCAATAATAGCTACCCCATATAGTATTACCGTCCATAATATTTGAAAGTTAAGCAAATTTGCTCCAACCTCTTTTAAGCCAACAATTTTATCTTTTTTTGTAAGCCATAATATCAAAGGAATAATAATATTCCCCAATGGCAACATCATAAATGATAATACCGACAAATGGAATAATGTTAAAAAAGTTTTACCCTCTGTTTTACCATACTCAACCAATTCTTCAAGATTTATTTCTAATGCCTCACATAATAAGTTAAGAGTTTTACCACTTGGCTCGTTTGCATTACTTTCAATACGCTGAATTGTTCTTAAATTAATTTTAGCTAATTCCGCAAGTTCTTCTTGAGACAAGCCTTTTCGTTTTCTTATCTCTCTAATTTTACTTCCTACTTCTTTCATTCAAATATTTGTTAAGTTTAGAACAAATGTAAATCCGAACTGAACAAATTGATAGCGGTTTTTACCCGACATTTTAACGACATTTGTGCTTAACCCTTTATTTAAAGGCTTATTCAATTACATCAATAGGATATAAAAATGATTCTTTCGTATTAAAGCTAATCGTTTTATCTTCATTATATGTACATGCAATAAGTACTTGACCCCAATATTTACCATCAGAAAAATCTGCAATAATCCACTTATGGTTTAGCATCTTCATGCTATTAATCATCATTTTATCACTATGCATTGCTGCAAAAGGCACTAATGGATTCCCTCCTTCTTCAAGGTTTAAACTTATTAATTGATCTTCTATATGAGGTATTAATTCTTTAAAGTCTACTCCTTCTTTATACAAGTGTTCAATTGCATAAGCATCTTCAATCAATGAAAAATCTCCTAACTCAATTGCTTCTATTCTTAAATTAGCTATCGTATCTTGATAGGCGTTTTCTTTTTCTTCTATATTATTTTCAATTTTATCAATTTTATCTTCATAAGCCTTCATGTCTTTTTTTGTATTCACAAAAACAAACAATAATAACAATGCGGTTAACAAAAATAAATAAAGGAATAGTTGCTTTTTCATAGGTAAGATTTAAGGTAATTCTATTTTTAAATTATCATAAGCCAAAAATACATTTTTTGGCAAAGTTTTTTGTACTTCTTTATAAAAACCTAACTGATGACTAATATGCGTTAGATATGCTTTTTCTGGTTGAACTAACTCAATAAAAGCTAAAGCCTCATCTAAAGTAAAATGAGAGTGATGAGACTCTTTACGCAACGCATTAATCACTAACACTTTGGCATTCTTTATTTTTTCTATTTCGATAATTTCAATTGTTTTTACATCAGTTAAATACACAAAATTTTTAATTCTAAATCCAAAAACTTGTAAACCATTATGCAACGCATTTATAGGGGTAACTTGAGTACTGTTGATTACAAAAGGAACATTATTTACAATAGTATTTAAAGCTACCGTAGGTGCTCCAGGATACTTGTTCTCTGTTTCAAAAATATATGAATAACGCTGTTTTAACGACTCAAATACACGCTGATGAGCATACAGCTGAAAATCACCTTCTTGATTAAAATAGAATGGCCTTATATCATCTAATCCGGCGGTATGGTCAGAATGTTCATGAGTAAATAAAACTGCATCTATATGACTAGGTTTAGCACATAACATCTGAGCTCTAAAATCTGGGCCACAATCAATTACTAAAATTGTATCCTCTATTTCAATCATAACAGATGACCTCAATCTTTTATCTTTATAATCCGTACTTAAACATACTGGATGCGTACTCCCAATAACCGGAATCCCTTGAGATGTCCCTGTGCCTAAAAATGTGATTCTCATCTATCTTATTATTACCAAATTCAGTTATACTATTACTGAATACAACGTACAACAAAAGTTTCGCAATCCAAAAAATAAAGCTCCAAAGTTATAAATCCATAAATATGTGCTCTATTTTTTTATGATACACCTCTTATTCACTATTTTTGTAAGTATAGAGACAAACCTCAAACGAAACTATGACAATTAAACTAAAAGGCGATAAAGCTTTTGAAGCTGCACCTTCTCTGAAAAACAAGGCGCTACGTATTAATTTAAATGAGAATATTTACGGAACTTTCGCTGAAATTGGAGCTGGACAAGAAACTGTTCGTAACTTTTTTAGAGCTGGAGGGGGGTCTGGGACAATAGCCAAAGCTATGTCTGCCTATGATAAGGACTTTAGTGATTCCATATATGGTATCGAAAATGATAAGCGCTATGTAACTGAACCAAGATTAAAGAAAATGTTGGATCATGAAATGAGTTTATTAGAAGAGCGAATTTCTAGAGACAAACACCCAAATAAATTATTTTTCACGTATGCAAATACCGTAGCTACTATTGATTTTGCTAAAAAATTTAAAGGACATGGTTGGATCGGACTACGCTATCAAGTAAATGCTACTGATGAATTTAGTGATATTATTTTACATGTTCGTTTTAAAGAAAATGATGCTCGTTTACAACAAAACACACTTGGAGTCATAGGAACAAATCTTATATACGGTGCATTTTATAAACATAACAATCCTAAAAAATTATTAGAATATTTATATGATCATTTAGATAAAGATCAAATAGAAATTGATACAATTAATTTCTCTGGGCCTTTATTTAAAAATGTAGATAATCGTTTAATGAGTTTACAGTTAGTTAAGCACGGTATGACTGATGCCGTAATGTTTAGCTCTGAAGGAAAAAACTTGTTAGCTGCTAAAATTTTATATAAGAAAAATATCCTTGCTTTAAGAGGTAGCTTTAGACCGGTAACAAAGGTGAATATGGATATGTTTAAAAAAACATATGAAATGTTTATTAATGATAATAAGGTAGACGAGAAGAAAACTGAGGTTATATTTGAGATCACCTTATCCAACCTTAAAGATGGGCAAAGTGAAATTGACGAAAGAGACTTCTTAGATAGAGCTGAATTATTATGCTCATTAGGGCATACAGTAATGATTTCAAATTTTCAAGAATATTATAAAGTTGCTCAATACTTTAATTCGTATACAAAAAGGCGTATAGGGCTTGCAATGGGAGCCTTGAATTTAATAGAACTATTTGATGAAAAGTACTACAGAGACTTACCAGGAGGAATATTAGAAGCCTTTGGAAGACTTGGAAGTAGTGACTTACGCATATTTGTTTACCCATTCAGAAATGAAGACGAAAGCTTTATGACCATTGACAATATCAAGGTACACCCAAGAATGAAGGATCTTTACAAATTCTTTAAGTACAACGGAAAATTGATTGATATTGAAAATGCAGATAAAAATATTCTTGATATTTACTCAAGAAAAGTATTAAAAATGATAGAAAACAATGAAGAGGGATGGGAAAAAATGCTTCCTAATGGTATTTCAGAATTAATTAAAAAACATAATCTTTTCGGTTATGAATCTGAAGATTGGCTTTCAGAAGTTTTAAATCAATAAACTAAAAAATCTCGAGTAATAGTAATGCTCGAGATTTTTTAGTTTATTGATTTAAATAGTTTACTTATTCACTACAAGTCTAAATCCTTCTCCGTGAATATTTAAAATCTCTACATTTTCATCTTTCTTTAAATACTTACGCAATTTAGCGATATACACATCCATAGAACGAGACGTAAAATAATTATCATCTCTCCATATTTTTGTTAATGCTAACTCCCTTGACATCAAATCATTTTCATGTAATGCCAGCAAACGTAATAATTCATTTTCTTTCGGAGATAACTTTACAGGTTCCTCTTTACCAATAGTTAAAAAACGAAGCTTTGAATTTAAATCAAATGCACCAATTTTAAATTCAAAAGTTGAGCTATCAGCTATAGAATCTTTTACCTTCCTGAGCATAATCGCGTTAATTTTCATTAACAACACTTCTGAGTCAAAAGGTTTATTTAAATAATCATCTGCCCCAACCTTATACCCTTTTAATACATCTTCTTTCATTGCCTTTGCAGTTAAAAAGATAATTGGCACTTCTTTATTACGTTCTCTAATTTCTTTAGCTAAAGTAAAGCCATCTTTATATGGCATCATTACGTCTAAAATACACAAATGGTAATTGTCCTTTTTAAACTTCTCAAACCCTTCCATTCCGTTTTTAGCCAAAGTGACATCATAATCATTAAGAGATAAATAATCTTTCAGTACTGAACCAAAATTTGGGTCATCCTCTACTAATAATATTTTCTTTTGTGCCTTTTCCATAAGTTATTATATTAATGGTAATTTAATAATAAAAGTTGTCCCTTTGCCTTTTTCGCTTTCAACAAATATTTCCCCTTGATGATCATCAATAATTTGTTTTACGTAAGCCAATCCAAGACCATGTCCTTTTACATTATGTACATTACCGGTGTGTTCTCTATAAAATTTTTCAAATATTTTCTTCTGTACAAACTTAGACATTCCGTTTCCTTGGTCTGAAATTTTCAATACAATTGAACTCCTTACAGTTTCAGTAAACACATTAATTACTGGAGCTTCTGGTGAATACTTAATTGCATTATCTAATATATTTACAATAACATTAGTGAAATGCGATTCATTTACTAACACTGTTGATGTTTTAGCTTCAAAATTTATATTAATTGCTCCTCCTCTATCTTCAACCATTAACTCAATATGCGGGATAGCATCTTCAATTAAGTCGTGCAATTCAAATTTTTCTTTCTTTATATCTAATTGTTTCTTTTCTAATCTTGAAATACGTAGTACATTTTCTACTTGGGCGTGCATACGTTTGTTCTCTTCACCAATCATACGTAAATAACGTTTTACTTTACTATCATCACTCATTATTTTGGGATTTCTAATAGCATCTAACGCAAGGTTTATAGTTGCAATTGGTGTTTTAAACTCATGCGTCATGTTATTTATAAAATCCGTTTTTATTTGTGAAATCTGACGCTGTCTCAACAACTGATACAATGCAAAAGCAAAAAGTAAAACTATTACTCCTGTAAAAGAAATTGATAGAATAACCATTGATAACATTTTCCCTAATAAAAATTTCTTTTTATTAGGGAAAGTTAATCTTAAATTAAAATTCCCTTCAACATTGTCTTCAAAAATTGTTGTTGAGTATTCAATATTCTTTAACAATTCATACTCTTCAGAATGTACTGAAGTTGCTAAATCATTACTATAAACAGCAAACTCATAATCTAAATTTAATCCTTTATCGAATAATTCTTGAGCAAAAATTAAATTAATTTGTTTGTAATCTAATCGTTGATGAATTGGTTTTTTATTTGCTAAAAATTTATATATTTCTTCTAATTGAAGTATACTATATTCAGGTAATTGATTTACACGATCAATACGTTTTTGTAAGGTAACTTTAGATTGATCTATACCTAACTCATCAAAAAAAGTAGTTTCACTTTTTCCGTAAACTTTCTTTAAAGTTATTGAATCGCTATCTGCCCCTTCAAAATATTCACTTGTAGAAACCTTATAATTCTCCTCAATAATACCACTTCTATGCAAAAATGTTTCATTGGTTCTACTATCCTTTTGGATAACATTCAACTCAGATATAACCGTCTGACTTGGTAATTGACCTAAACTATCAATTAATTTTTCTAATCTATTAAAATAGTTATTACGCTCTTGTTTTTCTATTTTCTTTGAGGTTGATTCTAAAATTTGAATCACTGTTGTAGCAAATTGATCTTCTCTATTTTCAATAGAAGTATTTATCCAATAACTCTGAACAAATATTATTCCTATAAGAGATAAGCTCATTAAAGCTACCAATGAAACAAATACTTTTTTACCCATTGTTCAAAAATAGTTTTTTCAGCAGGAGTTTTAATTAATTTTAACCAAAACTTAACAGAAATGTTAAAATGAAGTATTATTTCCTATTATATTAAGAATATGAGTGTTAATTTTCTCAACCTGAGTTTTAGTCTCTTCAAGTGTTTTATTATTAATTATAAAATTAGATTGATCAATTTTATCTTCATCACTTAATTGATTCATGACCCTATGTAGTACTTGCTTTTTAGTTACTTCATCACGCAAAACTACTCGGTTAATTCGCTCTTCTAAAGGTGCAGTGACGGTAATTACCAAATCACAATTCTCAAAACTTCCAGATTCAAATAAAATTGCGGATTCTTTAATTACATATTCAGTTTCCTGATTTTTATACCAGTTCAAAAAATCTTCGGCAACTGCCGGGTGTACAATTGAATTTAATTCATTTAACAACGACTTATTCTTAAATACCTTTTCAGAAATGTAGCTTCTGTTTAATTCATTTACACTATTATAAGCAGCGTCACCTAATAAGTTTTTAATTTCAGTGATTACTTTTTTATTAGTAATCATTATCCTTTTTGCTTCAATGTCTGAAACATAAATAGGCACTCCCAATTTATAAAATAATTTTGCAACTGTTGTTTTCCCGCTTCCAATACCACCTGTTAATCCTACTATCATTATTCTATAAGTAAATACGTTACTGACTTTTTTAACACTTTTACACTTCTAACTCCTTCTGGCGTATATTCTATATGGATTGGTAAAATATTAGAGTTATTCATATCATTATAATCAACATACACACCAAACCCCTCTTCTCTATAGGAGCTAAATAATGATAATGGAGATTGAAACTGTATATTAACTTGTTTCGGAAATATGGTGATTTTTTTATCCTTTGGGACATTCTTAATTTGAATAGCCAATTGAAAAGCTCCTTGCGTAAAGCTTTCTATATTATAAGTATACTTTACACTAAGATGTTCCAATTTCACATTATTATTTTCGCTTTTCAACAAAACTTCACCTGATATACTTTCAAAAACATCATCAAATTTTAAACTATCTGTTTCTATTTCGGAAATATTATTTATAACTGATGACTCTCCATAAACCAAGACTGAATCTATACTAAAGCTTGAATTCGTAATACCATAACCCAATTTCGAACGAACTCTTATCTGAGATTTTACGGGTACTTTCTTTTTTGCCAGTGTGGTTACTTCAAAATTTAATTGTTTAGGATCAACATCAAGCACTTTAATACTATTGGGGAATAATGCTTTAAATTGATAATCATTTATATTCCAATTCCACTGATTATTATTATTTTGTGTATCTATTGAATATTCTAATTTTTCCAATTCTTTATTCAATAATGAAAAACCTGACCCATAAATTTTTATATGCAATACAGAATCGGTGCTTTTCACCAAATTACTATCACTTACATTATCATACAATACCTTAACCTTTACGGTTTTTTCATAGGTTTTAGACAAGTTAATCAACACCCATATAAAAAAAGAAGCCAACAAAGCAACTGTAAAAGCTCTTGAGCTTTTTTTTAGTATATATGAATAACCATTTTTATATTTCATTAGTGATAGCTTATAGTATAAAAATAGTCTTTTCTATTTAAAAAATAAATAAGGGAAAGCTTCTTGTGGTTTTTGCTTTAACACACTAATTTTAATTGTGGATTCTAAAAAACCAAATCCGTATCCGAAAAACTGGATAAACAAGGCTAATACAGACAATACACCAATTTTAACACTATTGTTTTTTATACTTGAATCAATAAAAATTAAAATAATATAAACTCCCATTAGCAAAGCAAAAAGATAATTCGATAATAACATTGAAACTATAGTAAACAATACTCCTGCAACAAAAAGTGTTGGAAACCAATAGGTTATTTTTTTTGTTTCTGGATGCCAGTGATTTAATATTGGTCGGCATTTTCCAAATTTTTGCACTTGTATATGAAACTTACTCCATGAAACTCTACGTTTATGATAAACAAAGGCCTCAGGAATCAGTTTAGTTTTATATCCACTCTTCCAAAGTCGTATTGTTAAATCAGGGTCTTCTCCAGGGTGAATTTTTCCAAAACCACCAGTAGCTACAAATGCTTCCCGTGATAGCCCCATATTAAAACTTCTTGGCTGAAATGTATCTACACTCTTTTTTCCTCCACGTATACCTCCAGTAGTGAAGAATGATGTCATTACATAATTAATTGCTTTTTGAATATCTGAAAAAGATTCATGAGCCGCATCTGGACCTCCAAAACAATCTACATAATTTTTGTTTAGCGATTTATCTATTTCAATTAAATAATTTTCAGAAAGAATACAATCAGAATCTAAAATTAAAAAGTAATTCCCTTTTGCTTTTTGCATTCCATAATTACGAGAATCACCTGGGCCTGAATTTTCTTTTTTATAATAGCTAATATTCAGTTTATCCGAAAACTTAGCCACCATATGCTCAGAAGATAATGTAGAACCATCTTCTACAACAACTATTTCAAATGGTTTAGTGAATTGAAGTGTTGTCATACTAATTAACAACTCTTCAATTTCATCTGGACGATTATAAACCGGTATGATAAACGAATACTTAATTTCCATAATTACAAAAATAAAAAAGCTCGTGTTATAAAACACGAGCTTTTAAAAAATATGTGATAAACTTATTTCTTAACTATTCTAAAAGTACCTTCTGTACTATTAACAGAAGCTTTTACAAAGTAAATCCCTGAAGTTAAATCAGAAAAATCTAATTGATAATTTCTACTATTAGGTTTAACTGTTCTTACAGTTTGCCCTAACATATTAACAATTGATAAAGATTTAATTTCACTTATAGCAGAAACTGTTAATATATCTTTAACAGGATTAGGGTAAATTACAAATTTTTCAATTTGTTTTAACTCTTCTACACCTAAAACACCATGTAAATCTACTCTAAAGTTACTTATATGGAAATCATAGTCTTCTGTATCATCTACAGCTCCTTCTGTTGCCCAAAAAGCAAACTTTGTAGTTGCTGATGTGTATGCAGCTAAGTCATATATTCTTGTAACTCCAGTAAAAACTGGTTCATTTGCGGCATTAAACGTTTCTAAATTAATCCAAGTTGCTCCATCATCATTAGATATCAATACTTGAACTTCATCATCACTCCCCATTGTATCATCACCTGCTGCATTATAATCAGTAACTCCTACATCTACGGCCATTCCATAGCTTCCTGCCGATAAATCAAAAGTTGGTGAAACTATCCAATCTTGATCACCTGTATTCCATAAATTAATTTTAGCACCTCTACTAGTCGCTGGAGTATTTAAATAATCAGTCGTTCCCCATGCCCCATCTGTATTATTAGATCCTGTTGCTACATCTGTATCATTTCCTTCTTCCCAACAATTTGCTGGATAAGTTGTGAAATCATTTGTGTAAGCTGGAGTAATTGTAGCACATAACGTTGTAAATGTAAACGGACCTATCCATACACTATCTCCACCTCCACAATTAGCTCTTACATAATAATCATAAGTAGTCGCTGCAGTTAATCCTGTTTTATTAAATGGATTCGCTACACCTACGTCTGTAGGAGTTCCAGTTGCCGCAACTCCAGTTCCTAAAACCTCTACATCCCAAGTAGCTTCACCACTTCCTCCAGAAGTCCAACCTAAATCAGCAGATGTAGTCATTATATTCCCTGCAGTTAATGTATTAGGCGCCAAACAAGATGGAATAGCTTCAAAAACAACTGTATCTATATATAATCTCCAACCATCAGGTCCTCCATTAGGTACATGCCAAGCTACGTATACAGTACCAGTATAAGCAGATAAATCTACCACTTGTTCCATATATCCAATATTTGAATATGAAGCACTTGCTACCAATGTATTAGTAAAGTCTCCAGGAGCGGTACCTGTTGTAGACAATAAAACTTCAAAATCATCTGGCTCACCAGCTGATTGCACTCTATATTGATATTTTAATCTTTCATTTCCAGTTAAAATTATACCTGGAGAAATTAAATAATCATCATTGTTTCCAGCATTAAAATCTGTATAAATTACTGCAACTTCATCACCTTCTTGTGGATTCGTTGCATAATCCATATCCCATTGATCACCATCAGTATTATTATCTAAAATACTCCAACAATTTTGTGTAGTTGAAGTTGAATTAAACGTTTCAGTAAATGGAACATTTAAAGCATCACAAGGTGTTGTAAAGTTAAATGGTCCGGACCAAGTACTATCTCCTCCACCACAATTAGCTCTAACATAAAATTTATATGCTGTATTTGCAGTTAATCCTGTTTTATTAAAAGGGTTTGCTACTCCAGTATCAGTAGGTGTTCCTGTTGCAGCATTAGCTACTGGTAATACTTCTACATCCCAAGTAGCTTCTCCACTTCCTCCAGAAGTCCAACCTAAATCAGCAGATGTAGTCATTATATTTCCAGCTGTTAGACCATTAGGCGCTATACAAGCTGGTGGCGTACCGTCAATATAATCAAACTGAACATTTGGTCTATTACCATTTGCAGCTGTTGTGTTATTCCCACAAGCAGAACTTCCGTCAACTCTATATACTCTAGAACCATCAGCAACAGTTGTTACTCTTACTCCTCCATAAGGTGAAGAAAAAGCATTTTGACCTGCAGAACAAATTTCAACTAAAACATTATCAACTCCATTCCAAATGAAGTTAGCATCAAAAGTAATCATATCAAAAACTCCAGCTGCAGTAACAGTTGGATCATAATCAAATGCATTTTTTACTGTAGCAGTTCCTGACGCATCATGTACAGCAGAATTAGCTGCTACTGTGTGTCCCATTTTTATTTCATAGCCCTGAAGGTTTCCTCCTGCATAATCTTCAGAAACAGAGAAACCTAATCCTGTTATTTCATCATAAGGCGTTAAAGATGCACTTAACTCTGCAGCAGTGTAGACTACTTGATATTTAAATGAATTATAATATCCATCTACAGGATCAGATCCTGTAC
>Ga0209292_1002441_pt1 | contig 21399 bp, 19 predicted proteins | sample GOMGulsemesocosm_2_FD_184634 | JGI IMG/M metagenome (GOLD analysis project Ga0209292, IMG submission 184634) | Methane-oxidizing microbial communities from mesocosms in the Gulf of Mexico - GOM9C Gulf of Mexico (SPAdes) (version 2) | ecosystem: Environmental > Aquatic > Marine > Cold seeps... | reverse complement strand
ATAACAACAACTTACGGGCGTGTTTACGGATTAGTCAACAATGCGGCTGTCGGCCATGACGGGGTTTTAGCAACTATGCATGAATCACAAATTAGTGAAATGTTAGCCGTTAATATTCAAGCGCCCCTATTGTTAAGTAAATACTTTGTACGGCCAATGTTGATAAATCAATGCGGACGTATTGTGAATATCTCATCAATAATTGCGTCAACGGGCTATAGTGGCTTGTCGGTGTACGGTGCAAGTAAAGCGGCATTATCTGGCTTTACTAAGTCATTGAGCCGCGAAGTGGGTAAGGCAAATATAACGGTGAATGCTATTGCACCAGGCTTTATGGATACAGCAATGACGGCTGGTTTAACAAATGATAAATTAGATAAAATAAAACGCCGCAGTCCACTTAATAAATTAGCTGAAAGTAGTGATGTCGCGCAAGCTGTGGTCTATCTATTGAGCGACCATGCAAAAAGTATTACAGGCTCGACCATGACAATTGATGCTGGCAGTACGGCTTAATGAATAATTTTCGTTTTTCTTCAACTATTACCATTGATGGCCGAGCCATTGGTAAGGATTGTCCACCCTATATTATTGCTGAACTATCAGCAAATCATAACGGTTCAATAAACACAGCTAAAGCAACCATATTGGCCGCGAAAGAAAGTGGTGCTGATGCGATTAAATTGCAAACATACACTGCAGATACAATGACAATCGACTGTAGTAATGATGAATTTATGCTCAAGGGCGGATTATGGGATGGTTATAAGCTCTATGATTTGTACGAATGGGCACACACACCATATGAGTGGCATGAAGAGTTATTTCGTTATGCTAAAGAAATCGACATCACCCTGTTTTCAACACCTTTTGATGAAACTGCTGTTGACCTTTTAGAAAGCCTTAATACTCCCGCTTATAAAATAGCATCATTTGAAATCACCGATATCCCCTTAATTCGATATATTGCAGCAACAGGCAAGCCCATTATCATGTCGACGGGAATGGCTAATGAGCTAGAGATTCAAACTGCAATAGAGACTGTTAAGCAAGCAGGGTGCAAAGAATTAGTAGTGTTGCATTGTATTAGCAGTTACCCCGCGCCCATTAAGCAAGCCAATTTATTGACGATGACCGACATCATTAATCAGCATTGTGTGATTGGTGGATTGTCTGATCATACTTTGAGTAATATTGCCGGCATTACCGCGGTGGCTTTAGGAGCAAGTGTTATTGAAAAACACTTTATTCTATCAAAGTCTGATAAAGGACCCGACAGTGAATTTTCTATTGAACCTGAGCAACTATCTCAATTATGTCACGACACCAATCAAGCTTGGCATGCTCTTGGCAGGGTAAATTACGAACTGACAGACAATGAACTTGAAAACGTAAAATACAGACGCTCTTTATATTTTGTTGCCGATCTTAAAAAGGGCGATGTAATCACTAAAGAGAACATGCGTTGTATTCGTCCTGCACTAGGTTTAGCTCCTCAGTATTATGAAGAAATTTTGGGTAGGCGTGTTAATCAGAATATATTGTTTGGTACACCAGTAAAACTTAATTTCATTTCTAGTAGTGTATTAAACAAAAGGAACACTCATAAAAATGATTAATGAAATTAATGACTTAAAAGATCTTTTGTCAGTTGATTTTTGTAGGTTCAAAGTTGTGTCATTCGACTTCTTTGATACTCTTATTTATCGTCATAATGATGAGGAGCAAGTTGTAAAACGTTGCTTTACTGAATACTTTAACCACCATAGTTTGACAGTAAGCTATGAAGACTTTTGTACCCAAAAGGCTTCTTCTGAGTTGGAGATACGTGGGACTGAAAAATATCGGTACGATAATCATTTTAAGCTATCTGATGTTTATAACAAATTGTTTCTTGCGTTAGGCATTGAGAATCATGCGAATGGGTTCTTTCAACGGTTGGTTGAAATGGAAATGGATAATTTCAAATTAACCACCAATGCTAAAAAAATACTCCAATCATTTGAGCACTCTAATACAAAACTGATTATTTGCAGTGACACTTATTATTCAAATGATGACTTTTCTTTGTTTTTAAATCACTTAGAAATTAATTTTTTTTTTGATGAAGTCTATTTGTCTTGTGAGAACGAGGGGAGTAAGGCAAATGGAATACTTTATAAAACAATGCTAAAGCTTGAGGGTGTTATTGGTAAAGATGTTATTCATATTGGTGATAACGAATACTCAGACGTAAAAATGGCTTTAAGAGAAAATATAAAGAGTATCCATTACAAACTGACAGCATCAGACCTTGAAGAAAGAGAGCTACATTACTTTGGAAAGACTATCCTAGCACCTGTTGTGGCCGATTTTATTACTCAAGTCGCTAAACAATCAAAACCAAATAATATTTTAGTATTTCTTGGTAGAGATGGCTTTTTGTTAGAAAAAGTCTTTAAGTGCTTATTCCCAAAAAGAACTGAAGTGAAATATTTGCATGTGACCAGAGTCATCATGAATCAGCTCTCATTTTCTCACCTGAGTAATGAGGTTTTTGATTATCTAACAACTCAGTTTAAAACGGAAGGTATTTGGGGGTTAGTTACGGTTTTTGGTCTTTTTGACAGCTCTTTTTCAAATCAATTACAGAGCCAATTAACTAAGTATAACTTAGAAAAACACGATCTAATTACTCAGGATATAAAATTATTGATAGAGAGTAATCAGGAACTGTGTTCCTCCTTTGAAAATGTTGTATGTCAACGTAAAAAAAATATCAATTCGTATTTTATAAAACATGGTTTTTTGTTAGATAAAAATAATTATGAACTTGTGGATGTGGGGTGGAATGGAAGTATATTTTTAAGGCTTAATCAGCTTTTTTCAAATATTCAACAGTGTCATTTATTGGTCTCAACCAGAAAGGTGACTTCAGGCCTTTCTCCTTTCGTTTCATTTGATGGTGAATTGAGCACCTTTGCGACTGACTTAGTTCCTTTTCGTGAATTAATTGAGTTCGCTTTAGCTGAAAATATAGGAAGTATACAATATATAAATGAATCTCTTATACCTGAGGTTTGCAATATTTCTAAAAATCCTCAACAAGCTATCATCCAAAGTGGAGTTTTAGACTATTGTAATGACGTGAATTTATTAAGTGATGGAAATAAAAATGCTAACTTGAATAGACTTGTAAACTATTTTAATCATTTACCTGATAACTTTATTTCTTCACTAAAGAATATTTCACCTAATACATCAATATCAGATCGTTCAGTTGTTTATTTTAAAGATCTCCTACCAACTGTTGATATGAACAATATAAATAACAATCAAGCTGAGATAAAGAATAAACAGGCGAATATTTATCGTTTTTTAGAATGGATAAAATCGATGAAGCAACATGAATTGGTCATCTATGGTGCCGGTAGCGGAACTGAAATGGTATTACCTTTTGTGAAAGATGAATGTCTATATATTATTGATTTAGACAGTAACCTACATGGGCAACGTATTCTTGGGAAGTTAATTAGACCAATCAATACGTTAGGTAAACATTGTAAAGTAGTAGTTGTTACTGTGCTCGGTCGAAAAAATCAAATACTTAGCATATTAAATGATTATGATGTTATACCAATGTTCTTAGAGGATAATCTATGAAGCTTACTGATGAACAGATTAAACGTTTGGACAATTTGGTTGTATTTGGTGCCGGGGAAGCTGCTAAGTCGTTGGTTTCTTTCTTTAAATTAAATGATAAGCCGTTTCATATGGTGTCTTCATTTGGAGGCGGGAAGTTTAATGAAAGAGATGTTAAAAGATTTGATGATTTAGAACAATCAGATAGTAATAGGCCTTATAATATAATCATAGCCTCGCAGTATTTTTATGACATATTTAAAATGATTCAGGAGAGTCATATTAAGCATTATCATATCTATTGTTTTAATGTTTATATGAATGAAGTGTTACCGGTACAAGAAGTTTTACGACAATCCCAAGAGAGCAAAACACTTTATGCTATTTATGACTTAGAACAAAACCCAGCTTCATTTGATGCGTGTGTTTTTGCTAATGCTGCTGAAGTTTATCGAATAGCTAATGATTACAATAAAATCTGTTTTGTTATCGTTCCCCCTATCCTGAAATATGGCCGGCTGTGTGATGCGAATTTTTATGAGAATGGAAATGTTCAAGCGTTCAAAGAACGAGTCGATTCATTACTTATTCCAATTTTCTCTTTAATCCCTTCAAACATATCAACAGCCTACTTACCAAATAGAAATGATGTTAGCTCGGTTATAAAAAATAAACATATTTTTCCAATCAATTATGATCAAGATAAACCGGTTGATACACATAATCCAATGAAGATGTTTGAACTACCTAATCCTATTGGCTTTTTTAAGGCGCCTAGGAGATCAGTAAAATTTGTAGATGATTGTTTTTTTAAATTAAAACATAAACATATTTTAACATTTACAGTTAGGGAATACCTTGATGAACCAACACGTAATAATGATTTAGTTCAATTAAGTCTTTTTATTAAATCACTTGATTTAAATAAGTTTCATCCTGTTATCGTCAGAGATACAGCCAATGCAGGTAAAGCTACGATAAGGAACCTTGAACAATATCAATGCTTTTCAATGGCTTCAATGGATATAGGTGTTAGAATGGCACTTTATGAAACAGCAACGATGAACTTTTTTTGTAATAATGGTACAGCTAGCTTAGCGGCATTTAGCAAAAAATGTAATTACGTCATTTTAAAGTTAAAAGATGAAACGATTCGTTGTACTAATAGCGATTTTTTTAGAGAACGATTTGGAATAGATGAAACTCATGAGCAATATTTATGGGCAAATAACATCAATCAAAGAATTAATTGGAATTATGATTCTTTTGGAAATATGACCAATGAATTCAACCGATTTTTAAGTGAGAATAACATTGAAAAATAGTAAAAACATTTTAGTAACGGGTGCAACTGGTTATAAAGGGAGTGTATTAGTCCCCAAATTACTTCGAGATGGTCACTCTGTTACCGCGTTGGATCTACAGTGGTTTGGTTGTGAATTAAATAAACATGAAAATCTAATAATATTAAAAAGAGATGTTAGAAATATTACTGAAAAAGATTTATATGAATTTGATGTGATTATTCATTTAGCATCTATTGCCAATGATCCCTGTGGCGATTTAAACCCAAAGCTAACTTGGGAAGTGAGCGCATTAGCTACTATGCAACTGGCTGATAACGCCAAACGCGCTGGCGTTAAACATTTTATTTATGCTTCTTCGGGAAGTGTTTATGGAATAAAAGATGAAGAAAATGTTACTGAGGATTTATCCCTTGAGCCAATTTCTGAATATAATAAAACAAAGATGGTGGCAGAAAGGGTTTTATTGAGCTACCAAGATGACATGACTGTACAAATTGTTAGACCTGCGACGGTATGTGGATTATCGCCACGAATGAGACTTGATGTATCAGTTAATTTGCTGACTATGCAAGCACTGAAAAATGGTGAAATAACGGTATTTGGTGGTGAGCAAAGTCGGCCAAATATTCATATTGATGACATTACTGATTTATACCTATTTTTGTTGGGAAATCCCGATGTACAAGGTGTTTATAATGCAGGTTTTGAAAATCTAACCATATTAGATATCGCTAACTATATTGGCGAAAGAGTTGGAGCAAAAATTACTGTCACACCATCAAATGATCCACGTTCTTATCGAATTAATTCTGATAAGTTATTGGCCAAAGGTTTCAAGCCGAAAAAAACAGTAGAAAACGCGGTGACAGAAATCATTGAAGCCTATAAAAATGGTCAACTCGAAGATATTGATAGATGGCATAATTTAAAGTGGATGCAAAAAAATAAATACTGCTAGAGGTTTATAATGAATTTTTACCAACAATATGCTGACGAGCTCCACAAGGAGTTGTCTGCAATAGAACCTGATTTAATTGATGAAGTCGTTGAATTGTTGTTCTTGAACTGGAAGCAAGGGAAAAAAGTATTCATTTGCGGTAATGGTGGTAGTTCTGCCAATGCAATGCATATTGCAAATGATTTTACTTATGGTGTGAATCCTGGCGGTAGAGCGATAAACATTGAAGCGATGACGGCAAACAGTGCAGTATTAACTTGTTTAGCTAATGACACTGGATATGATTCGATCTTTAGTGCGCAGTTGATAACAAAGGCACAAGCTGGTGATGTCCTTATTGTGTTATCTGGCAGTGGTCAATCACCAAATGTTATTGAAGCAATATTGGCCGCCAAGTCGCTTAATATGACGTCGGTTGCCATTCTTGGTTACGACGGTGGAAAAGCAAAGGCGATTTCTGATATTGCCATACATAGTGATATTGACGATATGCAAATTGCTGAAGATATTCAGGTCATTATTGGTCATTGGATGATGCGCGTTATAAAAAATAAAATAGATACTTATGAAAAATAAAATAGTCGTATTAGGCTCTAATTCTTTTGCTGGTAGCCAACTGGTTGATTGTGCGTTGAATAATGGACATTCAGTTGTCGGTATTAATCGCTCCGTAGAACAAAGTGAACTTTTTTTACCTTATAAAAAGAACAAACATTCGGCGTCCTATGATTTTCATCAATTAGATGTAAATAATGATTTACCTGATATTTGTGAGCTTTTGAATGCAGAAAAGCCAAATATCATTGTAGATTTAGCTGGTCAAGGAATGGTTGCTGAAAGCTGGGATGCCCCTGAACAATGGTACCAAACTAACGTGGTATCTAAAGTGAAATTACATCAATTTCTTTTGAAGAAACCTTGGTTAGATAAATATGTTCGCGTATCAACTCCAGAAGTATATGGCTCTCAGCAAGATCCGATATCCGAGTCAAAAATTTACCATCCTAGTACGCCTTACGCCGTTAGTCATTCTGCTATTGATATGAGCCTAGACGTTTTTCATAAGCAATATAAATTTCCTGTTATTTTTACCCGGTTTTCAAATTTTTATGGGCCAGGGCAACAATTGTATCGCATTATTCCTCGAACAATTATATATGCACTTACTGGGAAAACCCTGCAATTACATGGAGGCGGAACTTCGGTTAGAGCTTTTATACACGGGCGAGATGTCGGAAATGCCTTATTGAAAAGTGCTGATAATGGAAAGATTGGAGAGGTTTATCATTTTTCTACCTCAGAGTTTATTTCTATTTGTGACCTCGTCAAATTAATATTTAAGCAATTAGACCTACCTTTTGAAAAGCATGTTGAAGTTGTAGCCGATCGTCCGGGTAAGGATGCAAATTATTTAATGAATGATTCAAAGGCACAGCAATCATTGAGTTGGAGTGCCCAGATTGAACTTGAAACTGGAATTGCTGAAACCATAGCATGGGTAAAGAAAAACCTAGCTGAAATACAAACCCTTCCATTGAGTTATCAACATAAAATATGAAAAACTTCTATCCAGAGCAATATAAAGCAACCGGCGATTACCCTATTAATCATAACTATTTGTCAAAGCAATTTTCTGATCATGAAAAAATTTGGGATAAAGTTAGGGACGTTGTCGTTCAAGGTGATTTTACATTAGGTGAAGCCGTCGATAAGTTTGAGAAAAGCTTTGCGGAACTTAATGGTGGTAAATATGCTATTGGTGTCGGAAGTGGAACTGACGCTCTGTTCTTATCTCTAAAAGCTTTAAACATTGGACAGGGTGACGAAGTTATTACAACACCATTTACATTCTTTGCGACTATTGGAGCTATTGTGACTGCTGGTGCGACTCCAGTTTTTGTAGATACCGGTGATGATTTTAATATCGATGCGAGTAAAATAGAGGCTGCTATATCACCTAGAACAAAAGCTATTATGCCTGTTCATTGGTCCGGAAATCCTTGTGACCTAGATAATATAAATGATATTGCCAATAAGCATAACCTTACTGTAGTTGCAGATGCTTGCCATGCGATCTCTGCAACCTACAAGGATAAAGGGATCGCAGCATGCTCATCAATTGCTTGTTTTAGTATGCACCCTCTCAAAAACTTAAATGTTTGGGGTGATGGTGGCGTTGTTGTCACCGATGATGAAATTGTTGCTCAACGTTTGATGTCAATTCGTAATCATGGCTTAAAAAATAGAGATGAATGTATTGAATTTTCATATAACTCGCGACTCGATACTATTCAGGCCGTTATTGCTCAACATTTATTAGACAATAAAATTGATAATATCACAGAGGCCCGCATTAGTAATGCTGCCTATCTCGATAGTGGTTTAGGCACCATTCGACAAGTTAAAATGCCGCGAAGAAGTCTCGACAAAAAACACGTATATCACTTATATATGGGATTATTTGAGCAAAGAGATAAACTGCAATTGCATCTTCAAAATAAAGGGATTGATGCAAAAGTTCATTACCCTATTCCTATGCATTTACAGCCTGCAGCTCAATCATTAGGCCATCAGGTGGGGGATTTTCCGCAGGCTGAGTTTATAGCGAATAACTGCTTGAGTCTGCCTGTTCATGAATTTATTTTCAAACCAGAACTTGATTTTATAATTCAATCGATTGAGGAATTTTATCGTGACTAAGTGTGATATTCCTTTTGTTAATTTGAGCCTGCAATACGAAAAATATCGTGAAGAGATACTCGATAAAGTTGACGAAATAAGCCGAAGCGGACAATACATCGGCGGAGAAGAAGTATTAAAGTTTGAGAAAAACCTTGCACAAGTGACTGGCTCAGAGTTCGTAATAGCAGTTGGTAATGGTACTGACGCATTAAGTTTAATTTTGAAATCCTATAATATTGGCAAAGGTGATGAAGTCATTACAGCGCCTAATAGCTTTATTGCATCTGCAGGTGCTATTGCTGATGTTGGCGCAACTCCTGTATTTTGTGATGTTGGCACTGACTATAACTTAGATCCGAATAAACTTGAGCTAAGTATCACTAGCCGAACTAAGGCCATCATTCCGGTACATTTAACTGGTAATCCTGTTGCCATGGACGAGATTAATGGTATTGCGAAAAAGTATAATCTAATTGTAATTGAAGATGCTGCACAGGCGATTGGTGCCAGGTATAAAGGTAATAAAGTTGGCTCTTTGGGGCATGCGGCAGCATTTAGTTTACACCCATTAAAAAACTTACATTTGATGGGGGATGCTGGCTTTATCAGTACGAACGATGAGAATTTATACAACCATATCAAGCAGCGTCAAAATCATGGCTTAAAAAATCGTGATGAGAGTCAATTCTGGGGACAGAATAGTCGAATAGATGCGCTACAAGCTGCCATTGGCAATATCAAAATTAGAGATTTTGATGCTATCACTCAACGTTTTTGCGATATTGGCGCTTATTATCAATCAATGTTGTCGGCGCACGTTCAGTGTCCAGTAATTGCTTCACATAACAAACCTGTTTATCACAACTTTGTAATTCAATCTCGGAATAGAAATTGCTTAATGGAGTCGTTATCTAAAAGTGGAGTCGCAACAAAAATTCATTATCCAATGCCATTGCATTTAATGGAAAGTGCTAAAGGACTTGGATATGCACTAGGTGATTTTCCAGTAGCAGAACAGCAATCAGAACAAATTTTGAGTTTACCAATATATCCGGAGTTGACGGATACTCAAGTTGAATATGTCGTTGAACAAGTAAAAACACATACAAATAAATAAGGATAAAGATGTTAGGTCAAGAAATAGATTTAATGCGTAATTACCCACAAACTAAGCGTGATTTAAATCAGAGAGCAGAAAAAAAATCAGAGAAAGACAAGCTGATTGCAAGACAATATGGAAAAGAGTTTTTTGATGGTGACCGAAAGCAAGGGTACGGAGGTTTTCATTATTTGCCAAGATTTTGGCAACCTGTAATACCTGACTTTAAAAAACATTTTAATCTCACTAAAGACAGTAAGGTATTGGATGTTGGCTGTGCAAAAGGATTTATGTTGTACGACATGAAGGAAATAATCCCAGGTATTGAAGTTACTGGGTTAGATATTTCAACTTATGCCATTGAAAATGCGAAAGAAGAAATAAAGCCATTTTTAAAAGTTGGTAATGCTATTAAGTTACCATTCCCAGATAACTCTTTTGATATAGTTATTTCAATCACTACTTTACATAACCTTGAAATAGATGAATTAGCAATGGCGCTCAAAGAAATTGAACGTGTGAGTACTAAAGGTAGCTTTATTACTGTTGATGCTTATCGAAACCAAGAAGAAAAACAGCGTTTAGAGGATTGGGTTTTGACCGCAAAGACAATGATGCATGTTGATGAGTGGAAAGCGTTCTTCTTAAAAGTCGGCTTTACGGGTGATTATTATTGGTTTACGCCCTAATTAGAGAACGCTATGAGTCAATTAAATCACCATGATAAGTTGGTCATCTCATATCCATGTTGGGGAGAGTTATATATATCAACGGCATGTCAATTTTCGCTGCCATCATTTTTCGCTCAGGGAAATATACCGGCCCTTGTTAATCAAGGGTTAGCAATAACGTTTCAGTTTTTTACAGATGACGAGGGCGTATATTACTTTAAACGCCATGAATTTTATTCAACAGTTATCAAGTATTGTGACATAGAATTTGTCGATATCAATGAAATGCAATCAAACAAGAACCTGACAAATAACGAGAAATTGATCGACTGTCATAATCACTCTTTTATTGAGGCTGCAAAAACGCAAGCAATCCTGTTTCCAGCATGTTCAGATTTGATTATTTCAAATGAATCATTGTTATATTTTTATTCACTTTTATCAGATGGTTATCGTGTTGTTCTTAATAGTCCATTACGGGTTAGTTTAAACGCTGTTGAGGAAAGAGTTTCTGAAACTCTAAGTGTTAACAATGACGGACTGACAGCCAATTATTTAAGTGATTTAGCCATTAAAAACCTCCATCATAGTGAGCGGGCCTTACTTAATGATAGTGAGTATTTTGCGGCTGGCTGGCCTGGAAATCAAATGTGGATGAAAGAGAACCATAGCTTAATAAAGCGTGGTATTTATTTATGTCCATTTTTTATTAGGACCCAAATTGGTGAAAGTTTTGGTTTTGCCTCTCTCGATAATTCCTTGTATTTAAATAAGTTTTTAAAGAGTTGGGACAGGGATGTTTATATTGTCCAAGATACATCTCATAGTGTGTGTGTTGATTTTACTGATGATGATTATCATGTTGTTGGTATTGATCATATTAATGACATTAATGACGACGAACCCCCTTTTGAAAGAGAGAAGTTTGTTGCAGCAGCGATGCTTGTTAATCCATGTCAACCATGGCATTACAAGACGTTAGAATATCCTATTGTGTATACGTTGACTGGTGTTTTAGTTGACCAAAGGTTACTCGAACAATCGAATGACTTTATCAAGAATGTAGATAATTGGTTGGTTTATTTTAAGGAGCATTCGTTGTTATATAAATTTACTGATAATGCGATTAACTACCAACGAGACAAACGTTCAACAAACTTTTGCCATTATGCATTTGATAGTAACGAGATATATGTTGCTGTCGAATCGTATTTAAAAAAACTCAAATTAAAAGGTGAATCTGTCGTTTTATACGGCATGGGTGAATGGTTGAAGTATATCAATTTTAATATTGATTTATCATTATATGATGTAGTGCTAACTGATTCTAATTATGCACTTGTTGAGAGTGGTTTTTCCGATATATTGTGTATACCCTCTACTGAAATAGAACGTTATGCTGATAACGTTCTAGTTGTTTCGATAGCGTTTAAAAATGAAATCACACACTTCTTAGAATCTTCTTACCGCAATCTAACGATTTCCCACCTTAATCATCTTAGGAATTCTTTTGAAAAATAAAAATCAACTCATCAAAGCGTTTAACACCATGCAATATATTCGTCAAGTTGAAGAGCGTATTGCTAGTGAGTACCCTAGTGGAGAGATGAGATGCCCTATGCATTTATCAATTGGGCAAGAATGTGTACCAGCTGTCCTGAATTTATTTTTAGACGATAAAGATTTTGCTGTCTCAACACATCGCTCTCATGCACATTATTTAGCAAAAGGGGGGGATTTAAATGCCATGATAGCCGAGCTTTATGGTAAACAATCAGGTTGTTCAAAAGGGCGTGGAGGCTCTATGCACTTGATTGACGATGATGTTGGATTCAAAGGTAGTACGGCAATCGTAGGGAATACGTTACCTATTGGTGTTGGATTAGCTTTGAGTAAAAAAATAAAAAAAGATAAAGGCATCGTTGTTGTTTATTTAGGGGATGGTGCGACTGAACAAGGTGTTTTTTATGAATCTATCAACTTTTCAGTACTGAAATCACTGCCTGTTTTATTTGTCTGTGAGAATAACTTGTACTCCGTATATTCTGACCTGTCAGTGAGGCAGCCTAAGCACCGAAAAATACATGAAATGGTGAACGCTATGGGAATGCATACAAAATCAGGCAATGGTTACGATGTTTCGCAAACGTATGATGTACTAAAAGGCGCGACTGAATATGTGAAAGAAGGTAATGGGGCAGCGTTCGTGGAACTATCAACGTATAGATGGCGTGAGCATTGTGGGCCTGGTTTTGATAATGACATAGGATACAGAACGGAACAGGAATTTGATTCTTGGTATGAAAAAGACCCGTTAACCCAATTGGCGACTGAATTATTAACTCAGGGGGCGCTATCAAAAACTGAGTTTGAGGATCTTAAAACTGATTTAGACAGTAAAATTGATTTTGCGTTTAAATCTGCAAAAGAATCTGAGTTTGCCTCTTATGATGACGCACCTAACGTGGTATATAAATTATGAAAAGTATGACATTTTCACAAGCAATCAATGACGCATTACATAGTGCAATGAAACAAGATGATAGCGTTATTTGTTATGGACTTGGAGTTAATGATCCTAAATCAATATTTGGTACCACTACGGGGTTAGAAAAGGCATTTTCAAGTGAAAGAGTCTTTGATATGCCAACAGCAGAAAATGGGATGTTGGGTGTAGGTATTGGCGCTGCTATTGGTGGCTTAAAACCTGTGATGATTCATCAACGATTAGATTTTTTCTTATTAGCCATGGACCAGCTTGTAAATTCAGCCGCTAAATGGCATTTCATGTTTGGCGGGCAACAATCAGTTCCAATCACAATACGGTTAATCATTGGTAGAGGTTGGGGGCAAGGCCCTACACACTCTCAAAGCTTGCAAGCTATGTTTGCTCAAATCCCAGGGTTAAAAGTTGTAATGCCTACAAATCCTGATGATGCTAAAGGTATGCTGCTAGAAAGTATTTTTGATCCTAATCCTGTTTTATTTCTTGAACATAGATGGCTTCATCATCAAATCGGTGATGTAAATAGTAGTGATACTCATCGTGTATCAATCAGTAAATCAAAGATCATCAACGCAGGAAATGACATCACTATAATCGCACTTTCGTATCAAGTTGTTGAATCTATGAAAGCGATAAAATTCCTTGAAAGCAACTTAGACATTTCTTGTTCGTTAATTGATATGGTGACAGTAAATCCAATTGATTGGGAAACCATAGTAACTGATGTCCAAAGCACTGGAAGGGTTCTTTGTGTTGATACTGGTATGGAAATTTGTTCCGTTATGTCTGAAGTTGTAGCTCATATATCCATTAACTGTTTTGATTCTTTAAAATCTAAGCCTAGAAGGATTACACAACCATTTCAACCTGAAGGAACCTCATTCTCATTGACAAAAGATCTGTATTCAGGGGCATTCGAAATAGCTAGTGAGATATTGATGGCTCTTGAAATTGATTTTGATCTCAGTGAGCTAAAAGTTACAACGCCTCATGATGTACCTGGTGCATGGTTTTCTGGGCCATTTTAAATAATGTACGGTAATTTAAGGATGAGTAAAATGGAAACATCGGTTGTCGATAAGTCAGTACAGAAAGAAATTGAAGATATTGTTTTGTTGCTTATTAATAATAATGCTGATGATAACGGCATTTCAAAAAGTGAGACTCTTGATGGTTTGATAGATAATTTGAGATCATCATCTTTCTTTAAAATTGACAAAACTAATAAAGAAAACTTTATAAAGCTAAGTAATGTGCTTTTGCCCGTCGCTGAAAGTATGCTTCAAGAAGATATAGCATTCTGTGAGTTTCCATTTAACGTCAGGGTGTCACATGCTACGGCACCAACTTCATACTTGTTGTCAGATTTCCCAACCGACGCACTACATTGTGATCCTTGGTACGGAGAGCCTAAAAACTCGACCAACTTTCTATATTATGTATACATTTCAGAAAGTAGTAGCTTTGTAGATTTTTATCAGACGGGCGAAAAAGACGTAGAAAAATTGAAATCCTTTAGTGGTAAATATCAATTATTTGATTGGAATAATACTGCTTTAGAACGTTATCCAAAACAGGTTGAAATGGCTAGGTTAATCATGTTTGATTCGTATACGCCACATAAAACAGTAAGAAGTGGAACGGACATTAGAATTAGTATCGATTTTAGAGTTATTAGAAAACAGTATGCTGACAACATAAAATTCGATAATAAAGTAATAAATAAATATTATAAGAAGGGCGAGTATGTTTAACGTATTTGATTGTGGAGCAAGAGGCGGTAAACATCGCTCTTGGCAACATGTAGATTTAAATGTTAATTACTATATGTTCGAACCAGAAGGTGAAGAATTTAATCAGTTGTCTATATCTAGTGAAGATAATGTCAATGTGATTAATTGTGCTGTGGCAGATAAAGAATATATTGGAAATTTAAATGTATATTCTGACGCAAGTTTATCTTCATTATTGGCGCTAGATACCTGTAAAATAGGACGTTATAAGGATGTAACGTTAGTGGAACAGATCCCTGTGAATGTCACTACAATAGGTAAACTTTGCGATGAGTTTAATATCCAACCACACTTTTTATGTATTGACGCACAAGGTATGTCATTAGAAATAATCAAGGGTTGCGATAGCTTTTTAAGTAACGTTTTGGCTATTAGAGCAGAAGCTGAGTTTTTTAAATTTTATAAAAATGAAAATACCATTTTTGAACTTGGTAGTTGGTTGACATCTAATGGTTATGAAATGGCAAGATTTGAAACGTGTGGTCCAGGAAGGTTTGGTCCTAGTTCCGATATGAATAGTTTCTCTGTTGATTGCGAAGATGCCAAACCTGTATGGGCGGATTTTATTTTTGTTAATGAAATGCTAGTGAATAAGTTAATCAACAATATATCGACTGAAAATATCGAACTATTATTAGGACTTATTACATTTCTAATTCATAACCGCTGTGGTTATCTAGCGTTAGAAATATTCGGAAAATTTGACGCTAATAAATTACATGATATTGATAAATATTTACTCGTAAAAACGTTGCCTTTAATGACATATTACTTATCAATTCCACGTCGAGATTATAATAAAGGTAATTCTTACGCTAACACTATCAACGAATTAATGTCATTAATGAAAACATTATCAATAACAAATACACTTAATAGTGATGTTATGACAAAGATAGACGCAATATATAAATAATATGAATAAGCTATTTATTACTGGTGCCTCTGGTCAAATAGGCAGAGATTTAACAAGGTATTTATCTGAATATTTAGTTGATGATATAAGTCAATGTTCGACTGTTGTGCATTGTGCAGGAAATAGTGGTTCAGACGTTTTGAAGTTAGTAAATTCTAATGTTAATTATTTGAAAGAAACACTCGAACTTTGTATTAACAAAGGTGTAAAACAATTTATTTTGTTCTCAACGGCATCAATATATGGTGTCAATTCATACGATATAACGTTGGGCCAAAGTGAGAACTTTTCGGTGAATCCTTATGTTTGTTCCAAGTTGTTGGCGGAAGATATAGTTGAACATTATCAAGACAAAATTGATTGTTTAATTTTACGTTTACCAGGTGTATTGACTAGTCAAACTGGAAAGAGTTTTTTTGATCGGCTTATTGCTCCACTTAATGATACAAATGAATTAATAATATCAAATGGGAAACTTCCTTTTAATTGGTTTACATCAAGTAGCGAGATTGCTCGGTTTATTACGTTTTATTCATTTGATAAAAAATTTGAAAAAATTAACTTTTGCGTTGATCCTGATAATCAACTGACAGATTTTGTGGAATTAATTGCCGATAAAACAAATAAAAAAGTAGAGGACACTCCTCATCATGCACATGCAATATTGAACAATTCTATGTTAAAAAACACCGGATTTGAGATGCGTAAGCCCATGGTTATATTTAACCAATGGCTAAATGGAGATTTATAATGAAAGCTGCTGTACTGTTTGAAACAAATACCCCCCTAAAAATAATCGATATACCCACACTACCAGATTTAAAACCAGGCCAAGTATTGGTTAGTATTATATATAGTGGTCTTTGTCATTCTCAGGTTATGGAATCAACTGGCGGACGAGGTGAAGATAAGTATCTACCGCACTTAATGGGACATGAGGGTGTGGCTAGAGTTGACTCTATTGGCGAGGGCGTGACTAAAGTTAAACCTGGTGAAATCGTTATTTTAGGTTGGGTTAAGGGGCATGGCATGGATGCACCCGGCGGGATTTATAATTATCAAGGTCAAAAAATTAATTCAGGCAGTGTGACTACATTTTCTGAACAGTCTATCGTCGCTGAAAATAGATTAGTTAAAGTTCCGCCGAAGTTACCCTTAGATATAGCTGTTCTTATGGGCTGTGCACTACCTACAGGGGCTGGTTTAGTTATCAATGAAATTAAACCTGAAATGGGAAAAACCTTCGCTGTTTTTGGTTTAGGGGGGATTGGGTTAAGTGCTTTAATTGCATTGCAAATGTTTAAGCCAAAACGAGTGATAGCCTTAGATATTGAAATTGAAAAACTTTCTTTGGCATCTGAGTTAGGTGCCACCGATGTTATTAATCTTAATGATTGTGAAGCCGCTAAGGCAATATATGAACTGATTCCGGGTGGCGTCGATTATGCCATTGAAGCTAGCGGACAAACTTTGGTTATTGAACAGGCTTTTGAATCAGTCAGAGATGCCGGTGGCTTATGTGTATTTGCATCTCATCCCCCTGAGGGTGAGACAATTAAACTCGATCCTTTAACCATGCATCGTGGTAAAAGAATTCAAGGGAGCTGGGGGGGGGGATCACTTCCAGATAGAGATATACCAATTCTTGCTGATTTATATCATAAATATCAACTTCCTTTGGGTAAGATTATCTCTTGCAGGCTTCCACTTGATAATATCAATGAAGCGATGGATCTTCTTAAGAGCCGGAAAATTAATAGGGCATTGATAGAAATATCACCTCATTTAGACCCTTCTAGCCGGGAAAGTATATGACATCGTTAGAGTTATTTTTGCAAAAAAATCATAAAGATAGAATCGTGATGGTATATGGCGACTTTAATATTCTACACCCTGGTCATATTCGCTTTCTAAAGTTTGCTGCTGAACAAGGGGAACGGTTGATCGTTGGGCTAAATGACATTGACTTTAGTGTGAGTGTGGCCGTTTCCAATGAAGAACGGCTTGAAGCGCTAGAATGCATATCATTTATTGAATGCGTTTTTATTTTAAAAGATGATTTACTCTCAAGAATTAGACAAATTATCCCGAGTGTTTTAGTTAAAGGGGCAGAATGGCAGAGTCAATATAACTCAGAAGAGAAATTGATTAATTCAATGGGCGGGAAACTTATTTTTGGCTCGGGTGAAACTTCTCCCATTGTTTATAACATTAGTACCTTGAATGAATTTAAAGTGACTGATGATATTCAAACTAAAATTACGTCGTTTATTAATCGCCATGGGTTGATTGAAAGTGAAATATTGAGTTCCATTACAAAGTTTTCTTCATTAAAAATCGCTGTATTTGGTGACTTAATTTTAGATGAGTATGTGACATGTGAAGCTATTGGGATGTCGCGAGAAGATCCTACAGTAGTTGTTCGGCCGTTAGAAAGTGACGTTTTCGTTGGCGGCGCAGGAATTGTAGCTGCACACGCAGCTGGATTAAAAGCTAAAGTTGATTTTTATACGGTAGTTGGTACGGATTCACTGGCGACTCATGCACAGAAAGAACTAGAAAATTATGGTGTAAATACATTGTTTTTTAACGATGAAAGTAGACCTACAACAAGCAAACGTAGATACCGAGCCCAAAATAAAACGATGTTGCGAGTAAATGATTATCGTCAACATGACATTGCATTTAGTATCGAAGAGCAAATTATTTTAAAGTTTACTGAGAAGTGTGAACATTATGATTTAATTGTTTTTTCAGATTTTAACTACGGCTTATTAACCGCTAGTCTGATTGAAAAGCTCATGCTGGTAGCAAAAGTGAATGATGTAACCGTGGTGGCTGATAGTCAATCATCGTCACAGGTGGGTGATTTAGCTAAATTTAAAAATATGACTTTTGTCACGCCGACAGAGCATGAAGCGCGAGTGACTACACAAGAAACGAACAAAGGATTAGTTGAGTTATCAGCTGGTCTTGGAGATTTACTTAGATGCGAACATTTGATGGTAACGTTAGGTGAAGATGGGGTTTTGATCCGTTCTAAATCTGATAATAATTGGCTGACAGATGATTTGCCGGCATTAAGTTCTAATCCATTAGATGTTTCAGGTGCCGGCGATGCAATGATGATCTCAGCTGCATTGTCCATGTCTATTAATAACAATATCTGGGAGGCTAGTTTGATTGGTTCTATAGCGTCTTCTTATCAAGTGGAGCGTATTGGGAACCTCCCAATATCATGTCATGAAATAACGAATCGTCTGGAGTTGATGTTTAAATGAAAGAAGCTATTTTATTAGCCGCTGGATTAGGTACTAGATTAAAACCTATTACAGATCATACGCCCAAATGTCTCGTAGACCTTAATGGTAAACCTTTATTAGCTTATTGGTTAGATGATTTAAGCCAACAGGGTATTACAAAATTTTATATCAATACGCATTATCTGGCGGACCAAGTTGAAGAATTTATCAGTCAATCTACCTATAAGGATCAAGTCGAGTTGTATTATGAAGAAAAATTACTCGGTACAGCAGGCTCTTTGAGGTCTATGTTAGGAGAAACACAAACTGAAAATGTATTTGTCGCTCATGCTGATAATTATTGTGAATGTGATTGGACGTTATTTTTTAATATTCACCGATCAAGAAGACAAAACATAGACATGACCATGATGACGTTTGAAGCGCCAAATCCACAATCATGTGGGGTTGTAGAAGTCGATGAATACAATTGTGTTGTTAATTTTTTTGAAAAATGGAAAGAACCACCAACAAATATCGCGAGTGCAGCTATTTTTATACTGAATAAATCCAATATTCTTGGTCATTTGAATCAGCTGAAAGTTTCAGAACCAGATATATCTTACCACTTGATCCCTCAACTACTGGGTCATATACAAGCCTGGAAAAATAATGGTTATATTTGTGATATAGGAACAATTGAAACGTTAGAACAAACACAACAGTATTTACAAAATAAATAGAGGGCGGCAACTTAACCTATATTCTATCAAAACCCTCAAATTTACGTTCCTAAATGTAAGTCATTTATGTTATAAAAAACTATGAATATAATTTGTGAACTGTTAAATTTTCCCCAAACTTTGTGGTTAAAAAGGAATGTATTTCTGATTCGTAGAATTTTGATGATATTATTACATCTTTTGCGTAATCAAGAATTTCATCAGGTGAGATTATGCTGAAATGATCTATACTTTCCCCCCACACTTGTGTATTCGAATCAGAAATAGCCTTAATATTTAACAGGCTTACCTTAGGGTGAGATAATAGTTTCTCACTATGTACACCTGCACCATATAATACAACTGGTTTATCACCGATGACATCAATCACCTCAGAAATTCTAATCCAACATATTTTTAAATAATCTTTTACATCAGATGAATTGTAATACTCTTTAAAATGTATATTTTCGTTATAAAGTTTGAATAAACTTTTGAAAGTATCTGTATCTACAGCCGAAGCTTTTTCTAATCTTTTAACATACTCATTATCTTCTACATAAAATTTAACCGGATAATCGATTAACTTATAATGCCAATTCTTAAAATATGGTGAATTAATTATATTTGTACAAGTAGTCAGAGGATCATATTGATTTTCAGGGAATTGCTCGGGTTTAAAGTAATCTTTTTCGGTTAACCCTAGAATAAGTGCATCATTAGAATCTGAAATAATAAAAGCATCGTTTTCAAAGCTGTCACAGATATCATCAACATACTCACTAACATCATAAGTTTCTCCATTTAGTGAAGAGTTACTATTTGGCACACTAAATATGGGAATATAGGAAAATCCCCGTTTGATCATTACATTGTTACTAATCCAAGATAAGAAAAAATTCCAAGTGCTATAGTTCCCACTATAAACATTATAATTAATCTCTTCTATGTTTAAGCATTGAAACATATAGGTTGTTAATTTACTGCCTGTGATGCTTATGATTTCGTTACTTTTTTCGGCTTCAAGGCATGCCTGAATATCTTCAAAATTTACTCTTACCGGTGCAACAAGAACAGCTTTTTTTCCCTGCAATAATGCGTTGAAGCAAGTTTTAAACGTTCCGTTGCTAACGACCATATCGGAGCATAGAAATGCTATGCCACCGGCTACGTTTTTGGCTTCCTCTAAGCATTCTTCATGAACTCTGCTCAGAATATTGTATTTGTCAGAGATATCCAAATGCGACTTAGTTAGAATGCTTTCCAGAGAATGAAATTTGATTTCAATGAAACTGGGCATTAATTTACCAAAATTACTATTCATTAAATAATCAATACCACTAGCGGTAGTGTAAACATGATATATGAACTTTATTGCAGGGGAATGGAGTTCAAAACTTGGTAAGTTGTTCGGAGATAATTGAGTGGCGAAGCTGAATTCCATAAACTCATCTATATATTTTTCTCCCCAAATAGGTAGGCAGAAATGCATTGATTCGAACATTATTTTTCCTTAAATAGTCGTATAGTTGATTATATTCGGTGGGTTTAATATATTTTAAGAAGCCTTGGAAAGGTGAATGCCAAGGTGGCATAACTTTCCTATTTTAGACCCCTTAATATCATTAATTTACTCTATATAATCGTTCAGAAATTTCCCAGTCATCAATAGTATCAATATCTTGAACTAAGTACCGTGGCAATAATATAGGTTGAGATGTCGCACTAAAAGTATCGTTTGAATTGATAAAGTACTCAGGTGTACCCCAATAGAACTGCCCTGCATCATGGATTACATGTTCAAGATCTTGAGAGCGGCTATTTATGTGCTCTTTAAACATCGGCTCTACACCGCCGTTTTCTAGTACACGCAAAGAGCGTT
>Ga0209292_1002436_pt1 | contig 21425 bp, 16 predicted proteins | sample GOMGulsemesocosm_2_FD_184634 | JGI IMG/M metagenome (GOLD analysis project Ga0209292, IMG submission 184634) | Methane-oxidizing microbial communities from mesocosms in the Gulf of Mexico - GOM9C Gulf of Mexico (SPAdes) (version 2) | ecosystem: Environmental > Aquatic > Marine > Cold seeps... | reverse complement strand
AAGTGATGGCAAGCTTAATTTAAAGCAAGCTAAAGTATTTGGTGAATATTTTCAGCGCATGTTTTATCAACACGTTAATACTCAATTATTAATTCCGTTAGGGCTTAAGGCAACGTTTGCTGAAGAAACGGAGCAAAAGTCTGAGGAACGTAAGAGAATAAATAAAGAAGCTAAACTGCCTAAAGCCTTACGGAAATTCAACTTGAACTCACGATCAAATGAATTGGCGCAAAAACGATTAGATAAATTACAACAGAAAATAAGTGCGGAACATGATGAGCTAAAAGCGCTAGATAATAACTTGGAGCAGCAACAAGCGGCACTCAAGTTAAATGTTAAACAAATCAAGGAAGCAAAATATTTACTTGAACATTATGTAACGCAAGCGCAAACCTCTTACGAAGAATTAATGCAGCAAGAACAGCGTTTAACTGAATTATCAGGACAAATAGATACACTTGACGTGAAGGGCGGTAACGCCATTGCGGATATTTGTCGCAAAATCTATTCAGTTTCAGCGTTACGCGATAGGGGATTAGATGCTAAAGCACAAGAATTCATTGAACAAATATTAATGGAGTTCTCATCACTTGAGCCGTCTCTTCTTAATAATGTTTGTAGTGCTGCGGCAAGGGCAATAAATGAAGAGGCGCTTATAAGTGGCTTAAAAGTCTCTGAAATATTTGAAGAGCCATTGATAAAATAAAAAACCTGATTGAGCGTTGGGGAGTTTCTTTCTTTCTTTCTTTCTTTCTTTCTTTCTTTCTTAACAAACTTGATAGAGGCAAAAATGAACACAACACAATCAGTAATAGGCAGAAGACCTGAAGTCACAGATGAGAAAATCATTGAGGCTGGTAAAAAATTAATAGAAGAAGGGAGGAGGGCAACGGGGTTTGGCCTACGTGGCATGGTTGGTAATTGCGGCGATCCCAAAAGGCTACTTAAAGTATGGCAAGCTTACTTCAGTTCACAATCCAATAATGCGGATTCTGAGCCTTTAACACTCCCTGTGGAGCTTGAAGAGACGTTAAACGCAGTAGTAAATGAAACAACAGCCAAACTTAAGGAACTTGCAAAAGAGTTGAATTACGCGGCGGTTAAAACAGCAGAGCAGCGTGTTGCAACCGCAGTTGATTTGGCCAATGAGCGAGAACACGATGCGGAAGCAGAGGTGCATGATGCCTCATTAACTATTGATGATCTGGAAGGTAAGTTAACTGCTATATCGTTAGAGTATGCACAATGTAAACAGGCATTGAAATTATCTCAAGATGAAACGCAAGGACAAATAAAATTAGCGGGTGAGTTTAATCTTGAAGTTGCAACATTGGCAGTTCAGTTGGCCTCTAAGGACAAAGAAGTAGAAAGTCTTACTCATTCTTTAGCAGAGGCACAACAAAGAATTAACGATGCACTGACAGAAATTTCAGAACTGAAAACAGAGAAAGTAGAATTAAGAGCTGAAAATAAACTACTTATTAACGAAGTTTCAAAGCTATCTAATGTACGGGATAAGCAATTAAGTGACTTAATTAGAAAGCTAAACAAGCCTATTGATAACGCAGCTTAGCTGGATAGCCGATGTGTAGAGGAGCCTGAAAATATTTTACTAATCAGTCCTTCAACTTCATAGTGTTGTTTATGCTATCTATGAATTTATCTTATCTTAAATATGTTGTTTTATTTTCTAAATATAATAAGGAGAGTGATGAGGTTTAAAGTTGGGTTTATTAGGTAATTACTTATTAATTGATTTTTATAGGTTTATTCAATAGAACTATCGTACAATTTATTGACAAAGAACAATAATTATTAGAATGTAGTCGTGGCAAAATAGAATGTAACAAATATTGATGCGAAAGGAATACGCAATTGTCATCTAATTTCTATAATAAAAATGCAAAAGAATTGGCTCAGCAATATCTCTCAAAATCCTTTGATGAGGTACATCAAAGCTGGTCTCATTTTTTGCCTTCAATTATCGAAAACCCAAATGCACGCATTCTTGATTTAGGTGCTGGTTCAGGGCGCGATGTTAAGTACCTTGCCGAATTAGCCGCTAAGACTCATAACACAAAAAACGAAATTCAAATCCTTGCTGCCGAGCCTGCACAAGAACTAGCCATTATTGGTCAACAAACAACTCAAAACTTAAATGTAAAATGGTTAGAAGATTCACTTCCAGCATTAAGTGCTGTCACGAAGCAAGAATTCAGCTTCGACTTAATCTTACTAAGCGCAGTGTGGATGCATATTCCATCCAGCGACCGCGCACGTTCAATTCGCAAGTTAGCTAACTTACTTAAACCTGGCGGTAAATTAATTATCTCTCTCAGGTACGGACAAACGGGTCAAGAATGTAAACAGCGAAAAATGCATCATGTTTGTGCTGATGAATTGAAGCAATTAGCAACAGGTGTAGGACTATTCACCAAATTAGAAACGCCAAAAGAAGAAGACAAATTAGGTAGAAATCATGTTTCTTGGCAAACCGTTGTATTACAAATGCCTGATGATGGTTCTGGTGCTTTTCCCTTTATTCGCCATGTAGCAATTAATGATGGTAAAGCGGCAACACATAAACTTGGTTTGTTAAGAGTTTTACTCCGTATTGCTGATGGTCACCCTGGTGCTGTATTGAGGCGTGAGTCATCTTCTTTTGGGGACAGAGTTATTTTACCCGTAGGGTTAGTCGCCCTTTATTGGTGTCATCAATACAAAGGTTTAATAGATACGCACCAGTTATACCAAACACCTAATAAAAGCCCGAACATGGGCTTTATGAAGCCTGATGGCTGGCATAAGTTAACTCATCGTGCAGCCTCAGATTATCGCATTGGTAATTTATTCACGGGTGATGATGCAAGAGCACTACATAAAACAATTTCAGCAGCAGTTAGCAACATTAGAACGATGCCTTGTCGTTTTATAACCTTACCTAATAGTGATCAAGCCGTATTTGAAGTTGCTAGCAAGTCAGTTAAAACCAAAGACAATATTTTCCTTGATTTAAAAACACTTGAGCAGTGGGGAGAATTCTCATTGCCTGAATCTACATGGTTGGCTTTTAATCGGTATGCTTGTTGGATTGAACCTGTGCTGGTCAGTGAGTGGGTTAAATCTATGGCGAGCTATTCTGGCAATGCGGAATACAGTTCCCCTGAAAAACAATTTCACCTATACCAAGCATTAAATTGGCTAGAGCCTAAGCGTACAACTGTTGAGGTACGAAATCGGTTTGAACAACTCAAAAAGCAATTACCTAATAGTGGGCTAATGCAATGTGTATGGTCGGCAAAATCATTAAAGCAGAATTACGATATTGATCACAGCATGCCATTTGCTCGTTGGCCTAATAATGACTTATGGAATTTATTGCCAACAGACAACAAAGTTAACAATCAGAAAAGTGACCGACTGCCAACTGAGTACAAATTAAAAGCCGCTAAAGAGAGAATTCAATATTGGTGGCAAGAAGCTTGGTTGGGCAATACAGATGAGCCTAAAATCTCGCTAGTAGATAGCCAAAGACAACGATTTTTTGCCGAAGCGAATATTGCTTTACCCGGCCTAAATTCAGATAACTCATCAGTAGATGATTTATTCGAAGCTTTGATTGTGCAACGTGGACGACTGAAAGAAATGCAACAACTGAAAGAGTGGTAATGGTACAAAGTTTTACAGATTAATAACCAATAAATACATGGGAAAAGTTACTGGGAAGTATAATAAATGAGCAGTCTCTTAAAAGGATAAAGGATTTATGAATATAGATAATTTAGATGTTGTAGTGAAAGTTGCTGCATGTGTTTGCGGAAAAGATGGTGTAATTTCTCAAGCGGAAGAAGAAGCTATCCTAGCTAATGTTTTATCAGAATATCCTAGTTATTCTTTAATTCGGTTTAACCAAACGCTAGACGATTTTTTTGATGACACTCTACAACTTGAAGATTACTTGGATCAAATCTCTGATTTAACTTTAAAGAATTTCACTATTAACTTATGCGAGTTCAGTGCTAGTGCTGACGGATTAGATATAAAAGAAAACATAGCACTTCATAAGGTAAAAGTAATTTTAGGTGAAGAGTTATGAGCCGTTTCGCCGATGCATCACCAGATCCTAAATCACACATTAAAACCTTAATGAGAATCGGGTATACGATGCCCTCTGCTGTTTCTGATATTTTAGATAATTCAATAACAGCCAACGCTAAAAACATTGAAATCTATTCACTACCTGGTTTACAAGAATCTAATATATCTATTGTAGACGATGGCGATGGAATGTCTCCTGATGAATTAATTCATAATATGAAAATAGGCTGTAAAGATCCTGGTGATGAAAGGAATCGAGGTGATTTAGGTAGATTTGGTTCAGGCATGAAAACAGCTAGTTTTTCCCAAGCAAGAAAATTGACTGTTATTTCTAAAAAAGCAGGAGAACCAATTTGTGCCGCCGTTTGGGACATTGATCGTATTGAAAGTGAGAATACTTGGTGTCTAGAGATTCTCGATGAAAATGAAATAAAATCACACCCATTACTACTTCTGAATGGCCAGAAAGAATGCGGAACTCAGGTGATTTGGGAAAAATTAAGCTGTCTTAATAAGACTAACCATTCATTAGATGATGGAACAATTATGGCTTCTAATCTTAGTGATTTGGGAGATTATATTTCGTTGCATTTCCATAAATTTATGGATGGTAAAAATAAAAGAAATTTCACTATTAATAATAGTCTACTGCAAAGTATTGACCCTTTCATGACTAGATCACCAGGGTATCAAGAAGGACGATCAGAAAAGTTAAGGTGCAAAGGAGGATATATTGAAATCAATACGCATGTATTACCACACTTTAAAAGAATGGAAGCTATTCCACTCGAAAGATTAGGCGGTGCAAACGGTATTGTTCAGAACCAAGGGCTTTATATATACAGAGAAAATAGATTAATTAATGCTGGTGGATGGCTAGGTTTGGCAAAAACAAGTCAATTGGGAGCTTTAGCCAGAGTTGAAGTTAACGTGCCATCATCACTAGACCAAGAATGGGCAACCGATGTTAAAAAGGCAAGTTTACAACTGCCCCCAAGAATTAAAAAAGAACTACGAAAGTTTCTTTCAGATCCAATAAAAAGATCTAAACGGGTCTATACGTATCGTGGAAAACAAGATCAAGCTAATAAGTATTGGAATATTAAAGAGAATGAAAATGACAAAACTATTAGTTATCAAATATCGTCAGAAAATGATTGTTTAACAGATATTTTTAGAGTCATATCAAAAGAACAAAAATCCCAATTGATTAAATATTTAGGACAGTTAGCTGAAAACTTACCGTTAAATCATATTTATCAAAAAATGTCTGAATCACCAAGAGATATAGATCAAGAAAATGTAACCGACGCTTTATTAGAAGCGATTATGAGTAGAGTTTTTGAGGAAGAAGTTAATGAATAATTCATTTTTTAATAAATTAATTGCCCAGATATCGACCAAACTTAAAATGTTGGAAGAATTAGGTGTTCCTATTACGACTCAATATATCGATGAAAAAGTAAATGAATTAGTTGGGGAGTTTAGAAATATTCCAAACTTTGAATTTACTGAACAAGCTCTAAAGTTATTAAAGTTTAAATTAGAAAGTATGTTCAATATAAAAGTTGGTGAGGGAGCAATTAAACTCCCAAATCCAGATTTACCTTTATGGTTTCATAACAAGAAATCACAAATAGATTTTTCTCATTGGGAAGCCTATAGAGATATGTTGCTTTCTCAAGCCAGATCTATTGATGTTATCAATGAAAATGAAAAAGTCATAGATTCAATATTAGATTACTCTGGTGACCCTGAAACACCTGGAACATGGTCAAGAAAAGGCCTCGTCATGGGAAATGTCCAGTCGGGTAAAACTCAAAACTTTCTAGGTTTGATAAATAAAGCAATAGATTGTGGCTATAAAACAATTATCGTTTTAGGTGGCCATCTAAATGATTTGAGAAAACAAACCCAAGAAAGAATAGATGAAGGGGTATTAGGAAAAGAATCAAAACATTTAATTCTGGAAAATGGAGCTATTGCAGCCCCCATAGGTGTAGGAATTTTTAATCCTAATAAAATTCATACGGGCACTTCAACAATGGGAGATTTTAAAAAATCTTCGAGTGACAACTTTGGCTTTAAACTTAATGGCTCAGATCCTGTTATTTTTACTATTAAAAAACATACAGGCGTTCTTGAAGGTTTATATAAATATATTAAAGACGAACACTTCCTGCATCCTGAATCAGGTAAGAGACTTGATGGGCCTCTTTTATTAATTGATGATGAAGCTGATTATGCTTCAATTAACACAAAACATCATAAAGAGGAGGTTACTAAAACTAATGATTGTATTCGAAGTTTATTAACATTATTTAATAGAAATACATATGTAGGTTATACAGCTACACCTTTTGCAAATATTTTCATAGATCCAGACAGCAACAACTACACGGATGAAGATGATCTTTTTCCTCGAGACTTCATGATTAAAATTCCGGTCCCTGATAACTATATGGGGCAAGATTTTTTCTTTGGTAAAGGGAATCCCCAAGAGCTGGAAGATAGTGAAGATCAAGAAAACATGATATCGCCAGTAGTAGTTATTAAAGATTATTTTCCAATTTTCGAATTAAAAAAAGATCATAAAGTTAATTTTTTGCCCGAGAGCCTTAAAGAAGCCATAAGGTCATTTATTTTGACTGTTGCTATCAGAAGCATTCGAGGAGAAAAAACTTCACATAACACTATGCTAGTTAATATATCTCATCTTAAAGATCATCAAAATCAATTAGAATTTTTGATTGAGGAATACCGAAAAGAAATTTATCAAGCAGCAAAAAGTTATGCTCGTTTTGGCTTGGAGATAAGTAGAGAAAGCAAAAGGCTCTCTGAACTCGAACTTACTTTTCAGAAAGTTTTTAATGTAAAAGAATGTTATAAAGATGTTCTTCGTTCTCTTGAAGAGGCAGTCGGTAAAATAAAAACTTGGGCAATCAACCAGAGTAACAAGAAAGCCGATAATAGAGACCTAGATTACTCAAAACATAAAGAAAATGGACTTTGTGCAATTGTTATAGGTGGCCATAAACTTTCTAGGGGACTTACCTTAGAAGGTTTATCTATTTCTTACTTTGCTCGAAACTCAAAAGCATACGACACCTTAATGCAAATGTGTCGTTGGTTTGGTTATCGTCCAACTTATAAAGATTTATGTAGAGTATATCTCCCTCAGGACTCTTTAGACTGGTACTCATTTATTTCATCTTCAGTTAGAGAGCTCTATCAAGAGTTAGATTTAATGGCTCGAAGAGGTGATAGACCAAGTGAGTTTGGATTAAAAGTTAGAGAACACCCCGGTGCGATGATAATAACTGCGAAAAATAAGATAGGAGCGGGAACTTCAGAAATTATTAAACAAGATCTTTGGGGGCAGATACAAAGAAGATTCAAATTCAAAGAAAGTAATGAAATAAATAGTAAGAACCTTAATTATGCTGAAAAATTTGTAAATAAATTATTGGAAGATGGAAAGCGAGATGAAAAGCTTTCAAAGGCTGGATACGGAGAACCAATTGTTTTTTCTGAAGTTAGTTATAGTGATGTTATTGATTTTATTGATAATATAATTTTACCTGAAGATGATACAGGAAATCGTGCTGTAATATCGCATTTGAAAAGCATGAAAAATAAAGGTCTAAATGCACCTAAAGTCTGTCTTTTTAATCAAAAAGACAGCCGTAAGCCTGGTTGGTGGGATTTACTTAAAAGTGAAGATAAAACGTTTACAGATACAAACTTCTCTTTTGCCAGTCAAAATATCACGTTACCGAAACGTGGGATGAATTTTAAAGACGGAAATTATTATATTCCTAGTGTACAACTAGGTAATCCCGATGATGAGAAAGTCTTTCTTAAAGAACCACAGTTAGTTAACGATTTGATGGGAAAAAAACCTGTTAATTTTGACTATTTATGCGCTGAAGAAAGAGATTTTCCTGCATTGATTATTTACTTATTCTCTGTAGCTCATGTAACCCCTTTTCCTTTTAAAAAAACCAACGATTCCAAGGTTAATTTAGCACATGGTCATAAGCCTACATTGGGGTTTACACTATCATTTCCTCGAATTGATAAAGTAAAAGGTTTAACTCGAAAAGAAATGATCGAGTTAAACAAATCTACTAAACATGAATACAAAGTTAATAAAATTCAGAGCCAACTAAGGGAACTCGCGGATTATGACGATTACGATGAAGAATAAATATAGTCAGTTTTTTAATGATGATCCTTGGGTAGCTCTTAATAACCTTTGTTACCCTGAAGGGAGACGATTATATCTGAATGATGAACGATTTTGGGTTTCAGCTGATGTTGACGGAAGAATCATGTTATTTGTTCATGAAGTCGGTGATGTTAATTTAAAAGCACTTGAAAATTTAGCTTCATTAAATATTCATATAGATCATAGCTTTGTTGGGGCAACTCGATTGTGTTGTACTTTAATTGATGAAGATGAGGATTTACAAAATAAATTTTCTATAGTGGCAAAAGACATTGCTTATAATTGTAGTAAATTTTCTGGAAATGAATTGTTGAGTAAAGTTCAGTTAAGAATCAAATCTTGGGCAAATTTTTTAAAGCCAGCTAGAACTGGTTTATCAAATTCAGAATATGTGGGGTTTTGGGGGGAGCTATATGTTTTTTCTCAATATTTACTAAAACTACATTCAGTAAAAGATGCGGTAAGGTTTTGGCTCGGGCCTGAAGGGAAAAAGCAAGATATTACTTTAAACACTTCAGCTATCGAAATAAAGACAAGTATGTCGGGCGATTCTCGATCTATAAAAATAAGTTCTATAGATCAGCTTGAAAAGGTAACCCCTTCATTATTTTTACTTCATTTGATTGGCTCTCCATCGGTTGATGGACATGGCTTTTCGTTGCTAGACCTGTATGAGGCGTGTTTGGAAATTGTTCAACACGATATGGAGGCTGAAACACTTTTTTTGAATAAAGTTTATCAACTTTATGGTAAAGCAAATAATGAACAACTTAATAGTTCTATATCGATCATCTCTGAAGTTATGTTTACGATTACAGAAGAGTTTCCTACTTTAACTCGTCAAAACGTACCTATTGCGATCAACAATGTTAATTATGAAATACTACTTTCTGAATTAAATGAATTCGAATCAGATGTGTCAATTGAAGAGGTAATTAAAAATGGATGATCTTTTAGAATATAAGAATGAGCTATATAGTATTTCTAATATTGATGCCGATAAAAACTCAATTTTTCCAGAAGAAAGTTTTTTCGAACATGTCAGTGACATGTTATCTGATGCTGGAATTTTAGATGACGTACAATATTGCCCATATAGAAATAGAATTAAGGGCATGAGATTAGATGGTTATAGCTGGAATGCGCTTGAGAAAACAATTTGTGGAATAATTGTTAATTTCACAAATGAACAAGACCATATTGATACACTAACCAATACACATATCAAAGACATTAGTAAAAAAGTAACCAAATTCTTTCAAGGCAGTGTAGATAAAAATTTCATAGATAATCTAGAAGTAACGGACCCTGGTAGAATGGCTGCTGGTGAACTTAGTCATTATCTCGAGGACGCTATCAAAATTCGAGTTGTAATATTTACTGATCAGCGATTAAGCACGCGAGTTAAGAAGCTATCCATAGATGAAATATTAGAGAAAGATACTTCTATTGAAATTTGGGATATAGAGAGATTAAAGGAATTATCTCAATCAGGTAGTGATTCTGAAGAGTTCACAGTAGATATAAAAGCGTTAGGAGGTGAGTTAAAGGTTTTACCAGCTAATAACTTAGAAAATGGAGTAAGTACCTATTTAGGGATTATGCCAGCGACGTTATTAAGTAATATCTATGATGAATTTGGCCAACGTTTATTAGAAAGTAATGTTAGAACCTTTTTAGATTTTAGGGCTGGAACAAATAAAGGAATGCGAAAATCGTTATTAACTGAACCAGAACGCTTCTTTGCCTATAACAACGGTCTAACTGTCACAGCGACTTCGATAAAAACAGAAGTAGTCGATGGACAAATCATTGTCTCAGAATTAGAAAATATGCAAATAGTTAATGGGGGTCAAACTACGGCTTCGATATATTTTTCACCAAGGGATAAAGGAAAGTTAAAAGGTGAAGATAGAGACTATTTATACAGTGAAATAGACTTGTCTAAAGTATTTGTTCAAATGAAATTGACAGTTGTAGAAGAAAAAGAGACAGCTGATGTCTTAAAAAGTAATATTGCAACATTTGCCAACTCTCAAAACTCTATCCAACAATCTGATTTGGTATCGAACCATCCTTTCCATACTAATATTGAAACAAGGTCCAGAAAACAATTAATGCCGGCGGGTGAAACAGGCTTTCCTACAAAATGGTTCTATGAGAGAGCTAGAGGACAGTATTCAACTCAATTACGAGCAATGACTACAAGCAGACAAAACAAATTTATTGCTGAATACCCTAAGAAGCAAGTGTTTACAAAAACTGATATGGCTAAGTATGAGAATACTTGGAGAATGAAGCCACATGACGTAAAAAGGGGGGCGCAGGCTAATTTAAAATTACTAGGCCAATCAATTCTTAAAGAATTTGAAAAAGATGAAGATGAATTCGGCGCTGTATTTTTTAATGATTTGGTTGCAAAAATGATTTTGTTTAGAGCTACTGATTATGCTATTCCTCGTTCAGACTGGTATAAGGCTGAAAAAGGATTTAAGGCTGAAGTAGTAACTTATACTTTAGCTTTACTTAGATATTCGTTGATGAAACATAATATGGACATTAGTTTAGAGCGCATATATAAAAAACAAGAAGTATCAAAAAACTTAACTGATTATATTGTGGAGCTTGGTCAATTTGTTCGAAACAAAATAACAGATCCTTCCTTTAGAGGTGGAGTAGCTAATCCTTCAGAATTTTGTAAGTCTGAAAAGGGTTGGCTAAAATTTCAAGCTCTTGAAATTGACTTAAGAAATCTAGATCCCCAAGACTTATTAACTAATAAACAGTTAGTTGAAGTAAAAGATAAAAAGAAGAAACTCAAAGAAACTTCTAAAACAATCAATGATCTTGAGTATGTGATGAATTTTTCAGCTAAAGAGTGGACTCTGTTATCTGAATTTTACTCTGAAACATACCCACCATACCATTTAAATGTTGAGATCCCGATGAAGTGTTCAGGTTTAATACAGTATGGAAAAATGTTATCAGATAAGCAGTTAAAAATAGCAGTTAAGGTTAGAGATAAAGCATATGAAGAGGGATTTGAGTTTGCGGGTTAGTTTTTAATGAGCTCTTTATTAGATCGTAAAATTATTGAAGTAGGCTACTTTTTAGCAAGACGTGGCCTAAATACTCCACCGTCAGAGTTAACTGCTAATTCATGGAAAGAAGCTTATGGAAAATTTTATCAAGTTTTTGGCCAACAAAAATCAACGGAAGAGTTCTATAATAGTTTAAAAAACATTAGGGATCATTTTGACAGTCATTTACAGAATGACCGGGAGGGTTGGAAAGACGAAGATGGTAGGCCACAAAAGCTATCTCCAGTTTATAAAGATGTTTTCCATGTTTTTTCTAGAATGAATGATAAACAACTATGGGAATTCATTAGACCGATAGTTTCAATGAGCTATAACGATAAAATTGCTAAGAAAAAAAATACGGCTGTGAAAGAGAGCGGCGCAAATTATTTTTCAAGTGAGTTTAGTGGAGTAAAAAAAACAACGGGAAGAGAACTGTCTGAAATACACGTGTATCATGGTGTTGTAGTGGACTCATTAAAAAAACACGTTGAATTTTTATACCCTAAAGCATTTGCATTTAATACACAAAAAATTGATTTAGCTATAGAACTTAATAATAAAATTTCTCATGTTTTTGAAGTGAAAACCTCGACTGATAGTCAATCAGTATATACCGCAGTAGGACAAGTCTTAATGCACAGTGTGGGTTTAATGGGAGTTGAAAAGGTAATCGTTTTACCAAAGACAACCGAGAACGTTGAGGTCACAAAATGTTTAAATGATCTAGGGATATGCCTTTGGTTTTATAACATTTGTGACGACAAGGTAATCTTTGACCACTACACAAAAGGCCTAATTTAGTATAGTTGAAACTACCCGAGCTATCTTATTTGCTAGCAAAGGAGGAACTGCATTACCTACTTGTACATACTGTTCAGTACGATTTCCAACGAAAAAGTAATTGTCCGGAAAAGTTTGGATTCTTGCAGCCTCTCTCACGGTTAAACTTCTACATTGAAGTGGGTCAGGATGAATGTAGTAATGGCCATCTTTAGATATGTGACAAGTAATTGTTGTCGCTGGTAAATCCCATGGCTGTACCCTGAACCTATCGGCAAATTTACCGCTTTTAAAATTCTTATGTTTTGGGATAAGATATTCTGGATAGTTTTTTGATTTAGGGCTTCTTGAAGCCCATTTTAAGTTCTTACTTACGCGCCCCCAAACACTACAAAATAAATATCTTTGTAAGTCAGAAGTTAAATGTCCTCTAGTTTCGTGGTTTGTAATATATTTACCTAACTTCTTATCATAAAACCAATCTCTCATTTCTTGTTTTTTAATATCTGAAGTACGCTGAAGAGAGAATACCTGTCCTTGCTTATCAGACGGTACTTGTATTGCCTTATAAATTAGTTCGATTTCAGCAGCTATCTCAATTTGTTTATCATCTTTTAAGGATTCTATTGTCCTCTTCACATCCTTTTGGATATTACTGACCCAATTATAATCTGAATTAGTGATTTTTGATAAGCCACTGCGTAATGCTGGTAAGTCAGATAATACGTCTTTCAATGACGTTAGTTCTTCATCTTTAGGCAAGCGCATATCTATCACAGTTGGGTATAAGTCTTCTCTAACTCCTATTAGTATTACACGGTGCCTTCTTTGAGGTATCCCATGTAGTTCGCTATAAACAACAAAATCTTTGGGTTTAACCTTCTCGTGTTCTGATACTGGAACTTCTAATGATAATATTTTGTAATTATGTTTTTTTCTTCCATTTTTGGGATTAGTTTTCACTGATGCACAGGGGTTATGTAAGTCACTAAATATTGTTTCATAGATAGATTCACCATTAATCTTTGCTGATAACATGCCCTTCACATTTTCCATTACAAATACAGTCGGTTGAAATTGAGCAATAACCTTTAAATATTCTTTGTATAGAAAGTTTCTAGGGTCTTGAGTCGGGTCATAACTTGCGTTGCTACGATTACCGGCTAATGAGTAAGCTTGGCAAGGAGGACCACCAATTAAAATACATTCATCATCACCAATTGCTTCTGATATTTTTTTATTAATGACCTTGTTATCTTTACCTAACTCTAAATTTTGAGCTTCATTATCAGCTGCTTCTACTTGAGCGAAATATTTTGGGATTTTATATAACTGCTCTTCAGGTGTTTTGCCTAAATCCCCCTTTAGAAAATCATAATACTCTTTAGGGGCATTGCCACTAAACTGTCTAAAAAAAGCACGTAGTTTAAGGGTACGATGAGCACTTTTTTCTTTTTCTATTGAAATTGCAATTTTGAAAGGCGAATTACCTTCAGTATCTTTTAATGCTGAGAAGCCTTCACCTAGCCCTCCAGGGCCAGAAAATAAATCAATTATTTTTATTTGTTGAGTCATGAATTACAGAGGGTAGTTTTTATTGAGTATGATACCAGGCTTAGGTACATTTTTGCTAACTTTAATTAAATTTTCAAAGAAAATATCAATAGTTTAAAACTTGGTCCTGATCCTGTGTTTTTCCAAATGGTTTTTAAAGACTAACTATTTAATAGAGTAGTTGGCTATAGATCTAGTTTATTATCGATAATTCAATTTGATAAAGATTGTAGTTTAGAGCTAGGATATTTAGATAAATACTCAGCAATCATCGATAGATTAGATGAATAGATAAATACATTATTTGTGCTATATATTTTCTCATGAATGTTTATTTTTAGTGAATTTCTATGCAGTAGACTGTGATTCTTGCTTTCCTACAAGAAATAGCTGATATTTCCTCTCTCACACATAGAACAGTTGATTTATTATCTTTAACTCATTGATCTACCAACAACAATAAAGTAATCTCGCATTATTATAAATTATTGACGATTAACTCTATTTTATAGAAAAAAGGAATTTTTTCTTATAATAAAGCTGTTATATATTTTGAGGAAGTATGGATACAAAAAAAGCTCGTAGTATTTATGAACAATTTGCTGGTGCTGTTGCATATATTTGTGTAGAAAATAGTAAGGGAGATCAAAATATTGGTTCTTGCTTTCATATTGGCGAAGGCTTATTTGTTACTGCAAGGCATGTTGTTGATGGGGTCACAATTAACTCAATTGGAACAACCGTTTGTTACAATGAGTACGAAGACTCAGAAACTAAGGATGTTCGAATATCTAAAACAGTTTATTTCCCTTCAGAGTCTGACTCATTTGATAAGCCGTTCTATCACCCCGATCCTAGTGTTGATGTGGCTATAATACGAGTTTATAACTTAGATGCCCCTATAGTCCCGCTTGGAACACACTTGGATGATTGGTTAGGCAATGAATTCGTATTGACAGAATCCATTATTATGGGTTATCCACCGATACCCCTCTCAAGAGAGCCAACTCTAGTTTGTTCTAAGGCTGAAATAAACGCAGTAATCGATAAATATTTCGGAGGTCACCCTCAGTTTATTGTTTCTGCGATGGCAAGAGCCGGATTTAGCGGAGGTCCGGCCATAAGTGAATTTGGCTTTGCTTTGGGGATTGTAATAGAGTCATTAGTAAAGAATAGTGAGCCTACAGAGCTAGGCTATTTTTCAATAATTAACATAGAACCTATTCTTGTTTGTTTAGGTCATCATAAAATAATGCCTGAAGCTATAAGAGATGTCTGGGTTCACGATAATGGCTTTTGTGTTTTCGATGTCCCTAAAGGGGCGTTAGGCGCATAAATTAACTCTTCAGTATTTTGATAGTTTGGCATAAGGAAATGAAATGGAAGTCAATATTCAAAGAATAAATGGAAATTGGGACTTAGGTTATTCACTTGATAAACATGTTTTGCAAAGTGTTTATCTTGGTGAGAATCAATGGGGACATGCCGAATTTGATACAACTCGAAGTGAAGTTGGCGAGGCACTTTTTTTACTGAAATATCGCTCTGATTTTACACAAATATCAGTAATTTCCGATCAAATGACTAAGTCATTATCACAGTATTTCTCTACCGCATGTTTAGTTATTCCAATGCCTGCCTCTAAACAAAGAGCGAGGCAGCCAGTTAGAGAAATTGCTATAAATGTAGCAGAAAATATGAAAATTCCATGTTTAGAAAACTTACTAATAAAAAATGTAAGTACTCCTCAAATGAAGGATATTGATTCTAGGGATGAAAAAGTAGATACATTAATAAAAGCGTTTGCTATAAACGATGTTTTGGGGGACGGGGATTACGATATATTAATCGTTGATGATCTCTTCGATACTGGTTCTTCATTAGAGGCTGCGACAAAAGTATTGAACGAATATTCGAAAATAAGAAATATATATGTTGCTACCGTAACTAGGAAACGCTAATGCATAAAGTTTTTGTATCTGGATCAATGAGAATAAAAAATATCAATCAAGAAGTGCTGAAACGAATTGATAATATTATCAATTCTAAATATAAGATTTTAGTCGGTGATGCCGATGGCGTAGATAGCTCAATTCAGAGTTACTTACTTCAAAATAAGTTTAGTAGTGTCTCCGTTTACTGCGCTGGTTCACAACCAAGAAATAATTTAGGTCACTGGTCAACAAAAAATGTTCAAACTAATCATTCACCAGGCACAAGAGCTTTTTTTACAGCAAAAGATCTAATCATGGCTGAAGATTGTGATTATGGACTAATGATTTGGGATGCCAAAAGTACTGGGACCTTAAGCAATACATTAGAGCTATTAAAAAGAAAAAAAAGTTCACTAGTATTTGTAAATAAAGAAAAGCTATTTATAAAAGTAAAAGAAGTTGATGATTTAGAACTATTAATCTCGCATATGAGTGAGTCAGCCTTAGTTAAGGCTGATAAAAAAATAGGTTTATTATCATTAATTGAAGCATTTAAAAATGAGCAAAGTAGCTTGTTTTAAATGTGCCTCTTATTAGGCGTTAGACGCATTTACGCTCCCATACATTTTCTTTAAGGATATCTCAATGGTCTTAATATATGCAGTTTAAACTTACAGCAGGATTTATAATCTTTTTAGGTTCATATTTGCCGTTAGCATTAATCCTAGCAGTCCAAGATATTCCGATATCATGGTGGAGCAATTCATTTTGTGATGTATCTAGCATAGAAAATTGCTTGTTCAACCCTTTTACACACTCCTATTTTTCAATTGTTTTCATTGTTGTTACAACTATTTCTGTAATGATTTCAAATATATCGTTGAAGAAAATAGATTTTCCTTTCGAAGGGGAAGTTAAAAGCTCGAAAACAATTCCGAATGATATTATAAATTATGTATTTCCTTACGTAGTATCATTCATGGGGATTAGTTATGACGCCCCAGAAAAAATGTTGGGGTTTGTAGTTTTTTTGTTATGGATGTTCGCAATTACTTATAAATCAGGGCAAATAATAATGAACCCACTTTTATTAATGTTTGGTTGGAAATTATATGAAGCCAAAATTGTAATCAATGGTCAAGAAAGGGATGTACGAGTACTAAAGAAAGGTACTTTAACTCCTGGTAGTTATAAATTTCAATCAGTTCAAGATTTTTACATTTCTAGGGAGATAAACTAATGGATGCTGAATTTCAATTACTAAGAGCATTTGACTTTACAAATGCAACGCCACATTTATGGGTTTTTAAAAACAGTAGGTTGCAAGAAAAATTCAGGACGTTTTATGTCCAAACTGATACCGACCTTAATCAGCAATTTAAGACATTTGTAAACACTGAAATAGAAAGAATAACAGAACACTCTCCATATTCTTATATTGCCCAGACAAATGAAAATAGTTGCCTGACTCTAGATCCAAGTACAACAAATTTTTCAAGTTTGAAAATATTAGTTGATCGCTTAGAAACTGAACACCGAATCGATGATAGTAACGACTTAAAAGGTGCTAATGGCTACGTAGTTAAATATATATCCAATGGTGTAACCGTATATGCAGTGAAAAGATCTACTACAAGTTGGAAAACCTCATACCCTAGAAAATACATTAATATGGTATTTTCGAATGGTGAGCTATCAGGTGTAGAAAATAACAGTTTCTCTATTGAAAAAAATTTTGATTTCTATGTAATCAATAATGTTGCATTTATAGCTAACAAACGTGGTTTTGAATCATCAATGAAATATCGTGAGGCATATTCACAGGCGTTTACTCAATTACAAGAAAATCCTTCATTTAGTAATTTGTTTTCTGATCTAGAGCCAATCGTTGAATATGTTGGTACGAATTCAATGCAGTTACGCCGGATGGGAGTTGTTGAAGAAAAGGAGATATATACTAGCCCTAATTTTATAACAAATTTAATGACTGTAAATACAGCGAGAGGCTGGGGGCTTAACTTTGATGCGGAAAGTAATACTATTATTCCCTGCGCTGAGACTACAAGTACGATTCTTCAAATTCTTTTGGATCACCGCTTAATGAGTGAAATAACTGCAAATATTTATGATGTACCAGACGCAGTTCAAGTGTAATGCGCCGAACAATATGCTTAAACGGAAAAATAACAGTTGGCCATCGCTTCGCGATTATAGCCAACCATTATTTTACGCTTAGCAAGGTGTTATCAATACAAAAACTAATCTGAATTCAACTCTAGCCAGTTAGCACTAATGCTAGTTGTGTGGCAGAAGTGTACGTTAGTAGTATTCAATTAATCCCAAGACAACGGTTACAATAAGGCCGAAATAATCTGGCACACTTCAATGTAATTGGCTGGCAAAGATAAATGCAATTTGGTGGGACTGATGCTAGAGATTTTCCAATTAGATAAGCTAATCAACTATATAAATAGTATGTATTTATTATTGATTGGCTAATAGTGATATATAGCTTACAGAATTATCAGCTTTATTATTTTTAGATCTTTTTGATAATTGAATAAATGTTTACTTGGCATATTTTTACTTTTTAGCTAATTAAATTTTGTTAATCAATGGCTTATTTTTGTTTTTGAAGTGAATCTTAGAGTTCGGTTCTCTCACTCATCGCTAAATTTAAAATGAAGAACATCGTTGGCTTTTTATGTCTAAGAATTTTAAAATCAGTCAAATAGCATTGCCTGTGACAACGTCCTTATTCCCGTCACTAATTGCACCTATTTTACCTTACGTTACCTGGATATACTTTTCTAACTTTAGCATCATCCAAACGTAAACAAGCTTCATGGTCTAGTTCATGATAACCAAGTTGTAACACTCCACTTTCAAGCCAACTCTTTTCCCAGCGACCTTTATCTCCAAATTTAATAAACAACGCTGTTTCAGCGACTATATTTTTTTATTGGTAACTCCTAAAATCTGGTGGTGATAAAAAACTAACAACTACATTAAGTGGATCAATTACGCTTCTTGATAGAAGTGTTTTTTCCATTGTTGAAATGCTTCAGGGCAATAGAGCTTTAACCACATTTGGCTATATTCATAATCGGCGCAATTCAATTCATGAGCATATGGAAATAAGTAAGCAGCGCCATACCCAGTTAATAAAGCCTAAACTTTCATCGTTTCATCTAGACTAAATATTGTATTTCTATTTGTGGCGATAAAAGTTTTCTCACTTTCTTTAAACTGCAACTTTGCCATGAGTCGCATTATCTGAGTAACTTCGTTTTCATATGTCTGAGATTTGTTGTAAATAATTTTCAATGTATTAGATGTGAAATATAATGTTGTAAATAATTAAATATACTAATTAAAGTATAAATACCTTAAATTCATATGGATAAGTAGATGGTTCTTATTGATGTTTTATATTTTTACTAATAAGCATTGTATTTTATTGAATTTTTACAACAAAATATTTATTGAAAAGATTTCCAATCCAAGAGCACTACCATCAAGCCATTGGATTGATGGTAGGCTAAAATGTCACAGTCTATACGTATTTATTGGCGAACCTTAATAATTGGCAACTTATACGTAATCACGGTCTCTTTGGGTTACTTACGCAACCCATAATGTTCAATTATTTACGATGGTGGTGAACTGAAGCCATTTCTTCTAATGCATTTATGAGCAGCTCTGTGTAATTATAAAGATCAGTTAACATCAATTTACAATCTTCGAATTCAAACCGCAATTCGGCCAAGATTCTTTTATTTGACTTAGAAGTCTTAGCTAAATTATTCAAGCAATTAAACGTAGAATTTTTGCTTTTTGTCCATAAGAGAAAGTTGCCGCGAATATAATGACCTTTATCTTCGAATCGTGAGCAGTGTAAATCTAATATTTGGTTAAGTGATAAATCGTTGTTTTTAATAAATGCCTCTAGGATGACCATGAGGAAGTCAATAGGATTAAGCAGAAACTTGCCTTGCGCTTTCGTGAGTTTGTTTTGATCTAGAGAAGTTGGATTTTTAATTATCCAAGAACCATCTTCTTGCTTGATTTTCCAAGTGCTATCCTCTCTCACTATCAACGTGCCGTTCCTTAACATTTTTAGAAGTTTTAATCGTTTTGAACGTCGACGTTGACAATTGTCCCAAAGGTTTTGATATTTTATAAATAACTGTTCTAATTCAACTCCTGATTCGATTAATAACCCATCTAACTCACAATAAGCTTCAGCCCAGAGGTAGTGATTCAATGAATATTCGAAATCGCTATAGTTAGGCCGAGCACGCTTGATGTTGCAGAGTACTTTTAAATTAGCTGGGTCACTGGCAAAACCCATTAATTCATCGCTGCTCAATGCCTTAAGGCGAAGTCTTACATCGTCTGCTGAGCCTACTGAAAAATTCAGACAGATGGCTATCCCATTAAATGTCATGTGGGTCAAATACATCAATAGCAACAGTACGGTCATTTTTTCATCGGTCAGACTAATGCTTCGTTGATCACCTGTTTCAGTTTGCTCATTCAATATTTCTTTGGGTTTTTTAATGTACTCAATTATTGGCTCTACATCTTCTACACCAAATGCAAAATTTAGGATTTCTAATAGTTTCAATCGTTTTAGTCGAAGTCGCTTATAGACTCTAGCGGGGTTTATTTCAAACGTAGCTCGCATCATTAACAAAATGAAAGCGAAGTTAGTTATTTTGATTCGATAGAGATTTGTTTTTTTCATTTTTAATACCTCAATGGTAGAGGTATTGTGAAAAAATTTGGCAAAAGGGTAGGCTCCTGCGTTGGGCAGGCTTCATCATTAAGAATAGTATAGATTGCAAATAAGGCAAGAAAATAGATTAACTAGTGGGCACAAGGCATTTAGTCACAACTGAATCAATTAGACCATGTCAATCAGTATCTATTTAATATAGCGTTTATTAATTAGCTGTTAGGGCAGATCATGTTCATTAACATCTACTAATACAAAAGAAAATATTCAAGCCCAATTAAAACCGCTATTATCATCAGGCTTAGTGTTTTGTACGGATGGTAATTTATCATACAAAGGTATTGCGAAGAAACTAGATGTTGACCATAAGCGATTGATAGGACTTGATAATCAACGAATTATCGATGGTGTATACCATATTCAAACCTTGAATAATTACATGAAACGCTGGAAAGGTTGGCTGAAAAGGTTTAATGGCATTGGAACAGACTACGTTGAGAATTATTTAAGTTGGTTTAGATTTATGGAAGATAACGGTGAGTACTCAGATGAAACGTGGATAAAAGAGGCTTTATGATCTGCACTTTAAACTACCCCATTAAACTACAACATAGCCATTCAAGATAATGCTCAGCTAAAAAAATAATTAAATCAATTTCAGAAAATACTTAATCTTATAGGTGTTACTGTTTTTTGTGTTTACAAAAGTTTGTACATTAGTTGAGGTCGCAACATGCGACCTCAATCAATTTTTTGTGTAAATCCACTATCATCAAGTTGTGATAATAGCTCATTTAATTTCTCTAGATGCTCAGGGTTACCATCAGCAAAAACTTTATACTTATCGATAAGTTTATTTAATTGCTTATTTGGAGATTGATGAAAATTAATGTTTCTCTGAATATCCTCTGATAATTTCCTGATACTGATCTCTATTAACTTTTTATCGTTGCCTTTCGGAAAGATATTAAATACAGGCTTTTCTTCAATAAGGTTTATATGGT
>Ga0209292_1002433_pt1 | contig 21436 bp, 28 predicted proteins | sample GOMGulsemesocosm_2_FD_184634 | JGI IMG/M metagenome (GOLD analysis project Ga0209292, IMG submission 184634) | Methane-oxidizing microbial communities from mesocosms in the Gulf of Mexico - GOM9C Gulf of Mexico (SPAdes) (version 2) | ecosystem: Environmental > Aquatic > Marine > Cold seeps... | reverse complement strand
GGCAATTTCGCGTCTCCTTTCTTCGCTCATCTGATCGCTTTTAATCCACAACCAAATGCTTGGCATAAGATCTTTTGGCGTGACATTTTTACGTCTCAAACTGACTGCACGCTCTAAACTTATCGCCAGTGAGAGCACTGAGCAAATAAGTATTGGGATCATCAACCAACCACCTGAGATAAGGATTTCTAACACTGAACTACTCCTAGCTGAAACAACGTCTTAAATGGCTTGAGTATAATGACTTTTATACGGGTTGGCTCCTATAAAATCCTGTTATATAGGCAGTTCTCATCCTGAAACAGTGAGTCTGTTCACAGTAGGCGCTGCTTCTGGATGGAAACTAGCTAACTATCAATATAAAAACCGCTCCTTTTGAAAGCAATTCATGGGCTTGAGCTGTATCTGTCAGTTGCCAGGAGTCTTTGGGGGCTCGCCGTTAGTGTTAAGTGCGATAGGCTTTTAGATAAAATTAAACGCTGAAAAGCATTGATTACCACCAATATCGTCGATAGCGCGACTTATGGGAGGTAATTTCGCAACCTTTTGCACTGGCAGTAATATCTATTGTACCCAGCTGATCCGTTCTAAATATTTTAACGCCCACACTCTTTAGGCGTTCAATGACCTTAGGATGCGGATGACCATAGCGATTTCGATAACCGCTGCTTATCAATGCATGCGTAAAACTCTCTTGATTCAAAAATGCCTGTGTACTTGAAGTATTGCTACCATGATGCCCAACAATCAATATTTTTTGCTCAGCATTAAACTCTGGCTCAAGCAGTATCCGCTCCACCTTCTTTTCTGCATCCGCCATGATCAGCACCTTACATTGAGTATTGCCAAGCTCTAATACACAAGAGCGATTGTTGCGTTTTGAAAATGTACCTTGAATTGGATGGCGATAGTGAAATTTCACATCATCCCAAAGCCACTGTTTACCACTTTCACACCCCCTTTCATGCTCTTTGTTAGGCATGCCCATGTCTATATTATCTATCGCCAAGCTTTGCGTGGCAGGCAATAGCCCACCACTGTGATCATTATCTGCATGCGAGATGACGAGCAAGTCTAAATCATCTATTTTGCGCTGCGCTAATAGCGGGCTAACCACCTGCTTAAAATAGCTAAAACCACCATTAAAAGCGGCCCCAGTATCAAATAACAAAGCATGTTTAGGGGTCTGCACCAAAACAGACAAACCTTGACCTACATTAATAAGCGTTAACTTAAAACGCACACCTTTTTCAAACTTGCCGCTTGGCGGGACGATAAGTAACAACCAAGTTAACAGCCCTAGCGCTTTTATCTCTCTCGGGAAGGGCAGCAATAAACACCAGCAGCCTAATCCAATCAATATAATATTGATTGATGAGGGCACACTAACATCTAACAATAAAATATCGGCATGCTCAGCTATTTTTGCGAGCACCCACCAAAAATAATCTAGCGCTTTCGCGATAGCTGCTAAAGGCCCTATCCAACCTAAATAAAAAATAAAAGCCGCCGGTAGTAGTGCAAACAACAGTAGCGAGATAAAGCTGATCGCAAAAATATTGACCAGCGGCGAAATCAAAGAAACTTGACCAAAAAATAGTAACAACAACGGAAAAAGCGCCAACCACACCCAAAATTGACTTTTAATCACCAACGAGATCACGCCGCTATTTGATCTAAAACCTTGTAAGCTGATCAGACCAGCAACGGCGAAAAAAGATAGCCACAATCCCGGCTGCATTACACTTAAAGGCTGCCATGTAATAATAACAAGCAGCGCAAACCACCAGCGCTGCCATAGATTTGGCTTGATACTGATAAACGCCCCGCCAATCATAACCAGCGCCATTAACCAAGCACGCTGAGTAGACAAACTGGCACCAGAGAGTAACATGTAAGCAAAACTCAGCGACAGCGACCCCACTGCCGGTAGTGCAGATAAAACCAATAGATAACTTTTCTTTTTAACGCCCGGCATTAACAACAATAGCGCGCGCAATACAAAGCAAAACCACCAGCCTATGGCAACCATAATGCCTATATGCAAACCGCTGACCACCAACAAATGAACAGTACCGCTGGCTCTTAACTGTTGCCACTGTGGCTCTTTAATAGAAGACTTATCGCCAAGCACCAGTGCTTGTAAGCTCATCTTAGCGAGGCTGGAGATATCAAGCGCACGTATTTGTTTGACTAAGCGCTGGCGAAAACCTGAGAAAAATGAGAACCGTGTCTCAATCACAAATATCTCGCGCACATAACCGCTGGCATTAATACCGCGGTTAATCGCCCACAGCTTTGCATCAAAGGCACCCGCGCTATATTGCGGGCGCACTTCTTTTAATCGCGCTAACACTTCAAGCCTGTCGCCTGCTTGAATAGGCTGTTTTGCATGATAAATACTAAGGGTAATTTTTGATAACGCGATAGCACTTTGCTCACAAGATGCAAAGTGCACGGCAAAATCAAAACGCTGATAGTTAGCCGCTGATTTTGGCAAACCAGTCACAACACCTGCTAACCGGCAATCCCTTGCATACAACTGATCATTGTATTGCGCTTGCAGCAATAAGTGCCCATGCATAGCCGCCAGTGCAAATGAGAGTGAGAAAACACCTAACGCTTTGACCCAAACCGAAAGTGATTTATAGAAATGCTTAGTCTGTCTATAAAACAGACTAAAAAAAGCGATCAATGAGAGCAGTGCTATGATTTTTATATGAAAAACACTAGGCAGCTGGGCTGACAAGGCAACCGCTATCACTCCAGCAACATAGCTTACGCAAAAAAATGGCATATCCCTCCCTGAAATTTGCCGACTTGGACGGCACTGGTAATGCGTATTTAATCGCTAAAATTAGCTTAGCGCACAGTCAGTTAAGTCCATTTTTAAACGCCTCTTATTATCGCTAACAGCGCTCATATTTAGCTAGCTAAAATACGGTTCATGTGCATAATAGATGTCTATCGTATTATGAAGTTCTGCATAGATGCCACGAAAGATAATTAAAAAATACCTGCCAAATGAGCACAAATTAAAGGAGAACCCTTCCTTAAAATGGATTGCGAAATATATTCAACATCCCTCGCTTTGGCACCTCAATAGAAAATCTGTCTCAAGAGCATTTTTGACGGGTATTTTCTGTGCTTTTTTACCTATCCCTTTACAAATGCTGGTCGCTGCATTGATCGCCATTATGCTGCGTGCAAATATGGTTATTTCTATTAGCTTAGTATGGATCACTAACCCCATCACAATGCCTCCCATCTTTTATTTTACTTATAAAGTGGGGACTTTCTTGCTCGGATCAGAGCCATTGGATAATAACATAGCCTTCACTTTAGAGTATCTCAGTTCGCAATTGTCATCTATTTGGTTACCATTAATCACCGGATCACTGTTTTGCGCCACTATCTTTGGCGCCATCGCTTACGTAATCATTAATGTCTTTTGGGTTTGGCAGGTGAGAAGTAGCTGGAATAAACGCAGCAACAGATATAAAAAGAAGTGATACAGAAAAGCAGTTAAAGACTAAATTAAAGAGACCTCTAATTATTCAGAGGTCTTGTGTTATCAATTGCGCTGGGTCAACTGCCCATCTTTCAAAATTAAAGTTCGATCCATGCGCTGTGCTAATTTTTCGTCATGGGTCACAACAATAAACGATATTTCATACTGCTTATTCAGATCATCCATTAACGTCTGAATATCTAACGCAGTGTGTGAATCTAAATTTCCCGTAGGCTCATCCATCAGTACACAAGCAGGTGTGGTCACTAACGCTCTCGCTATTGCGACTCGCTGCCTTTCGCCCCCTGATAATTTGGCAGGTTTATGAGACAGGCGATGCTCAAGCCCGACCGCTTTTAACAGCCCAATGGCTTTATCGTTGGCGCTGCTATGTGACTCGCCACCAAGCAGTAGCGGCATAGCGACATTTTCAACGGCACTAAACTCAGGCAAAAGATGATGAAACTGATAAACAAACCCCAACTGCTGGTTGCGCAGCTTGGTACGTTTTCGCTCGGATGTTTCATAGAGAGACTCTCCGCCGACGTGCACAGTGCCGCTACAGGGAGACTCTAGCCCACCAATGGTATTGAGCAGTGTTGTTTTACCGGAGCCTGACGCCCCCATAATAGCCACCCGTTCACCGCGAGCGATACAAAAAGAAATATCTTTTAATACTTCTACCTCTGTGTCCGCCTCACTAAAGGTGCGGCATATGTGTTCACAGACTAATACATCACTCATAGCGAAGCGCCTCAGCAGGTTGTGTACGAGACGCTTTAAAAGCCGGATAAAGGGTCGCAAAAAAACTAATGCCCAATGCCACTAACACTATGACAGATACATCTGACCAAATGAGTTGCGAGGGCAAATAAGAGATAAAATATACATCCGGTGATAATACCTGCACTCCAAACAACTGCTCAAAGAAGCTGACAACATCACTAATGGTCAAGGCCAGCAAAACGCCAAAGACTGTTCCTAAAAATGTCCCTAAGCTACCAATGACTATCCCCTGCACCATAAATATGCGCATGATAAGCCCCTGACTAGCCCCTAATGTACGTAAAATAGCGATATCGGATTTTTTATCTGTCACCACCATGACCAAAGTGGATACGATATTGAAGGCGGCAACAAAGACGATTAAGAACAACAACAAACCGACCATTCGCTTTTCCATTTGAATCGCTTGAAAAAGATTACCTTGAGTACGCGTCCAATCAGAAATTTGAAAAATCCCATCCAGATCAATGGCAATTTCACGTACTGCGATGGGCGCTTTAAAGAGGTCATCAAACGTTAGGCGAATACCTTCAACCCCTTTTATACGTCTTAGACGCGCAGCATCACTGATATGGATATAGCCAAGAGAGCTATCTAATTCAGCGCCCACTGAAAAAGTACCGGCAACGGTAAATCGTTTAAGCTTAGGTGTAACGCCTGCAATACTCACTGACGCCTCTGGCATCACTAAAGTGACTTTGTCCCCTATTTGTAAGCCTAATTGCCCAGCTAACAAATCTCCTAGAATGATATTGAATTTTCCGGCCTCTAACGCACCCCAGCTACCTGATTTCATATGCTTGGTAACAATAGACACATCTTGCTCAGCTAGCGGATCAACACCTTGGACAAAGGCAGGCTTTACGCGACCGGCATGCGTTAACATGCCCTGGGTTTTAATAAAGGGCGCACTGGCTATGACCCGCGGATCTTTCTCAATTCGCGCTGATAACGGCTGCCAATTATCAATATGGGAGTCATATCCAGTGATCGTTGCATGCGGCACCATGCCGAGAATGCGTCCCCGCAATTCGCGGTCAAAGCCATTCATGACTGACAATACGACAATTAACGCCGCAACGCCGAGCATAAGCCCTAGCATCGAGACTAAAGAGATAAAGGAAATAAAATTATTGTTGCGCTTAGCTGCGGTATATCGCAGGCCAACATACAGGGATAATGGTTTCAACATGGTGGCGAATTAGAACACAAAAGAAAACTTAACTCTAACAAAATCATACTAAAACCACCCTTTTAAGCGACTCACTGTTATTGGATACACCCTTTTTTAATACAGCAATTTATGCTTATCCAATTCAGCGTTTAATGCCTCTTTTGACCTTCCATCGTATTGCGGGAGATCATTATTTACCTCATACCACTGCGCTTTGGAGCCTATGAATATATGAGCCTCTGGTTTTATACTAGGAACCTGTTGGAAAACAGACTAATCTACTGCGACCATGCTAATGTTTCCTAAAACAGCCTTAGTTTCGCTACGATCGCAGTTCTCGGAAAGGTTCCTAGGATCCCCTTCAATCCTACCGAGTGTTACTGCAGTGATATTACCATTGCAAGTTCCAGCTAATGTAGAGCCGAATTCACTACTAAAACACCATCCATCACCTGACAAGCTCTGGTATTTTTTACAAAATGTTCTCCTGTAACCCACGTAAAGTCACCTAAATTGATTCTTGCATAAGTCGTTTCCATCCAGAAACAGCCGCCTACTGCGAACGTCTCACTCATCCAATCTGAACACCACTAGAGATAGTTGTTTGGAATAACCAAGCACCCATATCTAGTCGTGCCTTTCTTGAACGATTGATTCGCTCTCTCTACGCCCATGTTTCTGGACGAAAATAAGTAGAAAATGTCGCCCCATGTTGTGGTCTACACATAGAGCAATGGCTGTGGTCGGTATTAGTGAGTGATCCATTGATTTCATACCGAATTTCCCACATAAACAACCACCTTTAATAGTCATTTCAATGACTTCTACAATCCCTTAATGATGCCCAAGCGGGAAGAATAGTTGGCTATACTTGTTGAGGCACAAATCAAACCAACGGTATTTGTTCCGCGTAAACGCTTTGCTAAGCGTTGCTATAAGTGGGCGTTTGGTTATTCCAAAAAACTAACCCTCTATTGAAGAAAAATCTGCATTAATACAATAGTTTATATAACACTAATGCGAGTTGCTCAGAGAGTTGGTTTGCAGATACTTTAAGATTAGAAGAGGTAATGCAATAGCCTTCAATGAAAGGCAGTAAAATAGCAACCGCATTGTTCAACGTCGATTTTTTACAGCCTTGTGGTGCAATGTTCTTCAGCGCCTCAAAAAGCATGGCATGGAGCCGCTCGTAATATTCGTCAACCGCTTTCTTCACCGCAGCGTTGCGTTCTGCAATGGCCCAGATTTCCTTGAAGACAACCGCACAATCACTTTTTTCAATGTCATTTAAAATATGTAGCATTAGATGACTTAGTTTTTTTTCAGCACTGCAATGATCAGGCAATGTGAGGGCCCGCATTGATTCTGCGTATTCCAACAAGAAGCCTTCTAGCAACGCTGCTAACAACAGCTCTTTGGTTTTGAAGTAGTACTGAACATTACTGAGTCGGATACCTGCAGCTTCGGCAACTTTTCTCATGCTTAAGCCTTGATCACCAGACTCTTTCAATATGTTCATCGCACAATTCAATATGTGTTCAACTTTTGGATTCATGCTTTTCTCGTTCCTGCTGCATTCTCAATACCGTAAATATATAGGCATTGACACTTTAGGTCAAGTGACCTAAGCTTGCTTTAGGTCATGTGACCTAAATCTATTTTTTGGAGTAATACATGAAAGGCTTAGTCGTTGATAACCACAAGAACTTTGTTCTTAAAGATAATTTAATCTGCCCTATTCCTGAGCAAGATGAAGTATTGGTGAAGGTCCATAGTGCATCACTTAATCCGTATGATGCACAAAGTGCCGCAGGGCGCTTTGATCTGTACTTTGCCGAGTATGGCGTGGATAAGGAGGTCCAATCAGGTTTGGAGTTCTCAGGCACTGTGGAATCTGATGGCACGCGTTTTAAAAAAGGTGATAAAGTGTTTGGTTACGTCAACATGATCACGGGTTGGAAAAGTCACGCACAGTTCATTGCAATCAGCGAAGATGCGATCGCTCTGATGCCTCAGAACCTAACCTTTGCTCAAGCTGCATCGATTCCTTTAGGCGCCTTAACAACCTTGGTTGCCTTTCAGGATTTAGGGCAACTTCAAAAGGGTATGAAAGTATTAATCAACGGCGCTGCAGGGGGATTAGGTTTACAAGGCACTCAAATTGCTAAGTTATTAGGTGCCCATGTCAGCGTTATTGCGGGAAGCTCTCAAACTGAATATTTGCAATCGTTTGGAGCAGATGCTGTGTATGACTACAACCAAATTAACATTGCAGATATTACAGACACTTTTGATGTGATTTTGGATTTAACCAATCAGCAAAACCTAGAAGCTATGAAAAAAATCCTGACGCCTAAGGGTGTTTTTATTCCTGCAGAGCCCAATGCTGAAAACGGTGGCGAATCGACAGATCCGCAAGTCGGTTATCTCATGGTGATGCAAGGAGATTATGAAAAGCTTACCTGTATTGCCCACTGGATATCAGAAAAAAAACTGCAAGCGGTGATTGATAAAGAGTTTAATTTTACTGACTATATAAATGCCCTGTCTCGTCTACAGGAAAAAGGACGCCGCGGACGTATTGTTATGAGTTGGTAACGAGGATAAATGGGAACATCGTCAAAATGCTTACACCAACGGGCGTATGTTATTCGCCCCGGCCCCGCTGAAACTAGAATAGTGTAATTAGTATGCTGTATCAGTCGACGTCATTAATCTCGATATTCTAAAGCTCTCATACTAAACTTAAGAAACAAAACTCTTTGACGCTAGCCTTTTTTTGAAAAAAGCACCTTTGAAGAATTAAAAGACATTAGCTACTTAGTACATCGCTGGATAGCTAACGTCCATTTAAGGGACTGAAAATAGCTTGCTAACAATATGCACATAGCAAAGCCCAAACAAACGATGAGCAGTCCTGCTTAAAATGCTTGTTCTGTTTTAGACGGACACATACTCTTCTCTGACTATTTTTCCGTTTATCCATGTTTGAGTATGCTTACCCGTGAACTCATTGACTGACGAGTCAGAGTTTGTCATTTTATACTGAAATATTAATTCTGAAACGTTTTCAGTCATTTTTTTTGATACAAGTTCAACATTGAACTCTTTAACTGATTTAACAAAACCTTTTTGCTTATCATAAGATTCACGCATTGATTCAGCAAAGACTTGGCCATTATTGAGCATAATGACATTTTCGTCATAATACTTTTCACATAATTCAAGAACCATTCCAGCTTGGTTCATGATAATAAAATCATCTACTAAATTATTCACCAGATTCTCCTTAAAGATATAACGCCAAGATAATACTTTAGATTTTGGCAGATAATAAAACGAATAACCAGGCCAATTACAAAACCAACGACATGACCCACCTTAGGATAATCAGCGTAAACTATATCTAGAACTATAGCTGAAACAATACAAAACAATGGAGCCAGCTTTAACCAGATAGAATTGTTTAGCCCTTTGACCATGGGTAGTATACACAAGCAATCAATCCGAATACGGCTTGTGATGCACCGAAGCCAACATCATAAGGTGCTGTAACTGGTACAACACTCGCCAAAGCTCTAATTGACTCAATTACTGAAACGTAACTCCACCATATTCCTTTAACTCTAAGATCTTTACCTTACTAAAAATAGAGCCATGAACTTTATAAACTACTAGCTGAACTGCATAAAACCATACCGCAAAGTAGTCGTGTAAAAAGTGGATAATAGAGTTTCACTTTGGATCATCCATAATAGTCAACCCCTGCTTAAACGGAGATAAATATGGCGGTTTGTTCACGTGTCTTTGCAAATGAAGCAACTTAATTTCGAATTTTATTTCAAGTATTTGTTATGTGTTTAACTCCTAAACAGCACCATCATTTACCTTGAGAGCTTCAGTGACAATGAATTTTGGCTATGCAGTTTTGACAGTTTAAGTTCAACACCTTAATTCCACGCCGTTACTCTCTGGATCTTGTATATAAAGCGAGTTCCCTAAACCTTGCGCACCATATCGACTTGTAAAATCACCCACTTCTATTCCATGTTTTTCGAGATGGCTGATAATTTCTGACTCTGGCATAGACTTAATTTGTAAGCAAAAATGATCGACATTGCGTGCTTTTTTTGTTGGCGCACCGCCTCCAATAGCCCCAAGTCTGCTATTAACTACCACTAAATCAATCAGTGCATTACCCGCTCGAAGTTGAGTAAGACCCGTTTCTTGCGATGTTTCTCGCTCAATCGTACAGCCTAAAACTTTAGTATAAAACTGAAGCATTTCATTCAGCTTTGTTGTTCTAAGTACAATGTGATCAATGGCTAGTATTTCTAACATTTATAAACTCCTTCTAAACATTTAGTGATCAACTCAAGATACGTAACACTTGCCTAACGGGTGACTTGTAATGAAGCATGTCTGTGCAATATTGGCGGGTAGCGACAACACAAAAATGCGTAGTAAAATTGGCCCCTATTGAAACGTTTTTTATAAGCCGTTTACGATTTACCTAAATATTGAGTAATAAATTTTGATACGCGACGTTGTTCGACACCTACAGTAACATCAATACCTGCGTTTCTTAATATATCAATTCCTTTACCGTTATTTCTTGGATCAGGATCGGAAATCGCAATAACAACTTTTGAAATCTGTCTGTCCGCAAGCATTTTTGCACATGATGGAGTGCGACCTTCAAATGCACAAGGTTCAAGTGTTACGTAGGCTGTTACCCTATCTAATGTTCCTGAATATTTATTTATCGCTTCAACTTCTGCGTGATTACCACCAATGGATCGAGTAAAACCTGTCGCAACTACTTTTCCATTTTTTACAAGCACACAACCCACTGGAGGGTTTGGGGTACAAGCAGGTAATGCATTTTTTGACTCATCTAAGGCGAGTTGCATAAAATCTGAATCATTCATTCGTACGAACTTCTCATAGGCTTAGATCGCCTCTAACACCAGCGTAGTGAAGATGGCCGCTTTTTTACTTGTGTTTGCACAAAGGAAGACAGCTTTGTCATGACTGTGTGCTTTGACTTGTATGGCTAAGCATGCCGGTTGATGTCAATTTTTTGTGTGTAGCCACACAATCCCGTAAGTACAAATTTATAAGGCTTTGATAAGGCACTCCAGATTCGTCTGCCATATCTTTAAAATAGGATATAACATCTACACCAAGTCGCATTGTCACAGGCTTCTTCAATTTACTCGCAGATGGGTTTTACGAGACTTCATTTCAGAGAAATCATATTCGTCTTTCACAATTAATTACCTCGATGATGGTGATTGCGTTCATTTTTTGTAGCTTTTCTTGCTGAAATAACTCTAATAGTATTTCCACTATCTCTTTCGCAATGGCATACAATTAAAGATTAGTTTCACTACTCATAGCGAGCATTAACAAACGATCTTCAATATCTGAGTTTTCAGAATCGAAAAAATTGAACAGCAAACTCATCAAAAAATACGGGCTTTACTTCTTCGAAAGAGATTCCATGCTTTTTGCATGTTTATTTCAGATTTGGACTTATTCCATTCGAATTTAATCATATGTACATTGTATGCACATGGGTCAGAATTATCAAAGTGGCCCTAACGCCACAAACACCAGCGCGGTGGAGATGGCGGCTTTTTTGCGTGTATTTACACAAAAGATAACAGCTTTGCCACGTCTGTGTGCTTTGACTTGTTATGAGTTTTATACCACAATTAAGTATATATTGGTATTTGGAGAATAAACTATGGCTAAGAACACAAGTATGACACTGGGTGATCACTTTGACGGCTTTATTGCTCACCAAATTGAGATAGGCCGCTATAGTTCTGCAAGCGAAGTAGTACGTGCGGGCTTGAGAGTGCTTGAAGATAAAGAAAGCAAATTGGATATATTGCGTCAAATGCTCACAGATGGTGAGCAAAGCGGGAAAGCTGACTATAGCTACGCGACTTTGATGGATGAATTGGACGCTGAAAATAATATATGAGTTCATTTTCTTTAACTCGGCGCGCTAAAGCTGATTTGTTGTCTATTGCAAGAATTACTGAAAAAAGCTGGGGGCGAGAACAGCGCCTTGCTTATATTAAGCAGTTTGATGAGACATTTCATTTGCTTTCCAATACTCCTGTAATAGGTAACAACTGCGATTATATAAAAAAGGGCTACCAAAAGTTTCCTCAAGGCAGCCACATTATTTTCTATACTACGGATGACAAAAGAAATGTTCTGATCGTACGTATTCTACATAAAAGCATGGATGTAATTTCAAAGTTTAGTGACTCATAACGCCTTTGTTTGGGCGGCTGTAACAGAGCGAGGAACAAGTGGCGTGTAAGCCGTCCCAGCAACCGCAGGTTGCGAACAACACAAACTTGTTATGTTTGGTTGATATTTTGAGTAATGAAATATGTTACTTTCTATCGCAATGCAATTTACCAGCCTTACCCCAATGTTCATCATCGAAATTTTGGAAAAATACTGTAACTGCTTCAGAGGGTAGCTCGTATGCTTCTTCAAACGCTTCAGTTATTCGTTTAATCAGTAACTGCTTCTGCTCTTTACTACGACCTGGCGATTGCTGGATAGTGATTACTGGCAAAATATTGTTCCTTCTGGATTATGTAAATAATTAACTTAGATGCTAAAAAAACATAACGCCAACCTAAGCCGCAGATAATGCTGGCGAATTTTTTGCGCTTTTTGTTATTTCCAAAAAAATCGACAGTGTTAGCTGTCGAACTTTAGGTTCTTGTTATGTGTATTTTGGACACTAAAAGTCTTGATATAACATTCTTAAACCTTTTGCTAACCCAACAGGAAAAGTCGAATAATGGTCTGTACCCTCAACGATTTCATCACTAATGTGTATTCCTTTATAATTTCTGGAACGCAAACGTTTTATGAATCGTTTATGACCATCAACCATATCATTGCGCATTCCATTTCCTAGAACTTCTAGTGCGCCAGTAGCTACAAAAATTTTCACATCTAGTGAGTTGTTGTTTTTAGAATATTCATTTTCTAAATCAAATATATAATCATTATAGAACCATAATGAAGGGCTAGTTAAAATGTAGCCAGAAAATAATGATGGTTTTGTTAATAATACCCACGCACCAAAAGAACCCCCAAGAGAATGCCCTGCAAGTATCCTGTTATTTAGATCAATACGATATTTTTTCTCTACAAAAGGAAAAATCTCCTTTTCAATAAATTCTAAATATTGAGTGGCGCCTCCTGTAATATATTTTTTCCAGCTTTTATCAACAACAGGCGTAAGATCTCGTACGCGACTAGACTGACCATTCTCTCCATGTGCGAAAGATATCCCAACTACTATTGATTTATCCATACTTGGAAAATGAGTCACCCCTGCTGCAACTTTAAATGTATGGGGGCCATCATTTAAATATAGAACAGGGTATTTTTTAGATTTATTCTGTTCTTCAAAATAGTCGCGAGGCACTTTAATATAAAGATCATATTTACGTTTCAAAAGCTTAGATTCAATAGTAACAACCTCAGAGTTTGATATATCAAAAGCCTGATTTTCGTTAGCCATAGCTGAAAAAGCTGTGCTGAAGGAGAAGGAAATGTACAATGTTAAAATAAGAATTTTATTCATATGATGCTTAATTATAGATACACATAATGCCTCAAGAAGCGGCGCGCTTTTCGGCGTCCGTCTTACTTGACTTGTTAGCTGTTTGTTGCTCAAGCCTTTCTACCAACCACACTTTAATTATGGACTGCCTCGTAACTCCAATGCGACTTGCCTCTTTATCTAGTGAGTCAACTACCCAAGCAGGAAAATCAACGTTCACTCTTTTTTGAGACTGATTTGGACGAGTTACTGAAGATAAATCTAAGTCATCAATGATATCGTCATCATTAGAGTCAAATTTTTGATCGAACTCATTAGCTTTCATACAGTGAAATCTCCGTTTCTCGTGATCGACGTACCGATATAATTCGAATGATGCCTGCTCTAAAAGTAATGACCGCAGACCAATGCTTTCCGCTTATATTTCCTATAGTTAGGTAACGAGCTTCACCGTCAGGTTTAGCTTTAACCTGGACATAATCAGGATCATTCCAAAGTTTCAGAGCATCAGTAAAATTAATACCCTTCTTATCTTGGTTAGATTCGCTTTCCTTTAAGTAAAATTCAAACACACTCATAGAATAGAAAACATACCTTTATTACTCAAGAGTCAACATTGGCAGGACCAAGCACAGCTAACGCCAGTATATTGGTCTTTGTTTAAGGTGTTTCGTATTCTGGCATTAAAACCGCAAAACCTTCCGTAATTTCATTTCTTAGTTTAGATAACTCTCGACTTTCTTCTGATTCATAAAAGTTTTTTGCTACCTCTTTGCTTTTAAATTTGTATACAACCATATGACGATATGGAGAGGATCCCTCTAAACATTTTGCAGCGCTGGCAATGACTAATTCGCCACCAAATTTTTCAACTATTGGCAGTGATAATGGCCCTAACAGTTCGATTCTTTCTTTATCAAGAATATTATAATGATAAATAATATAACAACTCATTTCATACCTCTTTTACAGCTAACGCTCAAATAATGGGCAAATAACAGTTGGTTAAAATAAGCGACACAGGAGCAAAAACCACTGTTATTTGTCCTGATTAATTGGCTTGTTAGCTTTCGTTTACTCTCAAAAGTAACTTTATTAACTCTGAAATGACTAACTCAGGTTCATCATCTTGAACAAAATGACCGCTTTTTTTAGCCATTACAGCCTCGCCTTTTGGAAAGTGGAACACCCATTCAGCCTGATATTTCCCCCATAAATCGCGTGCTTCATCGGTATCAAAAAGGCGTTTGGGGTTTTTAAACGTCTTAACACCTGCAATCAATGTGATCGGAATGTTTTTGATATCACCGTAACCTAATGAAGGTTTTTTGTCCCAGATGTCATTTATTAAGCACCAGCTATTTTCTTTACCCATTTTTATATCGGTTTGTTTTAGATGCTCATTAGATTCCTTTCCACCTATAGGATCTAATCGTTCAATAATTTCAACATCTCTTGGGTTGATAGGATCTACAAACAACATAGCTGAAACTTTACTTGGATTTCTTGCTGAGAACTCCCTAGCAATTTTTCCACCATAAGAATGAGAAACATAAATGATGGGATTGTTTATTTTGAGCTGTTGAATTAACTCTTCTGTATCCTTAACGTAATCAGTTGATGTTAAGTCACCAACACAAGAAGAGGATTTACCTTCACCTCTTCTTGAATATCTAATCGCTGTAATATTCTTAGGTAGATCCTTCCAAATAGTGTCCCAACCGGACATTCCTGAAATTGCACCAGCCTCAAAGAGTACGATATTTTTTCCATCACCTTTAATTTCGTATTCCAATTCAGCTTGATTGACTATGAGTGATTTAGCAGAAGCGAAAGTGCAAAAAATAGAAAGGCTGATAGTTATTAAATTTTTTGGAGTCATACACTCATCCTTGAAAGAAAGCTAACGCCAACCACAACAACGTAGCGAACTTGGTGACTTTTGTGCGGCTTTATGCACAAAAGGTGACACGTTTTCGGAGTCTGGTTGCTGGTTTTTGTTACATGTTTTAGTGCAGATCAGCGAATACCTCTGGATGCTGTTCAGCAATACGAAGAAGCGCTATTGCAGGACCTTGAGGGTTTCTTCTTCCCTGCTCCCAGTCTTGTAAGGTGCGCATACTGACACCAAGTAAACCAGCAAAAGCAGACTGCGATAGTTTTAGTTTTGATCTAATAATCTTCGGCTCAGATGGCTCAGACAATTCTGTAGTTTTCAGGTCAACAGAACCACGCTTAAATTGTTTAATTTCATTTAAGCCTTCTAGGATTTCTAATCCGATGTCTCGGTTATTCATGATCGATAGCCTCCGCTATTTGTTTTAAGACGCTACCTGATATTGATGCCCTTTCAGATTTACTGTACATAGTAAGCATCCAAATTTCATGTTCTGATTTTTTCCAATAATAGATTGCTCGAATACCTCCGCTTTTCCCCTTACCTGAAGGAGCCCAGCGGACTTTTCTCACACCGCCTGAGCCGCGAACTAAATCACCAGCATCAGGCTTTTGTAGTAGGTATGATTGCAAGCCGCGATAATCATCATCAGAAAGATAATTAGGTAGAATCTTTGTGAATATACTCGTTTCAATAAATATCATTCATACAGTATACGGCAATGCCGGATAAACTCAACTCTCGAGATTGACATGCAACGCCAACCACAACTGCGTAGTAAGCTTGGCGGTTTTTGTGCGTCTTTTTGCACAAAAGGTGACACGTTTGCGGAGTCTGATTGCTGGTCTTTGTTATATTTTGCTTACGCTATCGCAAAGTTAACTGCATGCACTCGAGTTAGATTAACATTTTGCTTTGCATGCCATAAATCATAGTTATCTTGCATCGAAAGCCAACTCTCAGGTGTACGTCCTAGTGCTTTTGACAAACGAAGTGCCATTTCCGGTGAAACTCCACTTTGCCCTTTCAATATACGATTTAACGTTGATGATGCAACATCAAGCTGTTTTGCCAAGAAGCGACAGCTTAGGCCAGACGGCTCCAAATAAAGATCATGAATGAACTCACCTGGATGTGGTGGATTATGCATATTCATTAGTGATAGTCCTCGTAGTTTAAGATAAACGCATTACCGTCAATAAATTCAAAAATTATGCGCCAGTTTCCATTTACGGTGATAGACCAAATTCCGTCTCTGTTGCCTTTGAGAGGATGAAGTTTAAAGCCGGGTAAATTGACATCCTCTATCGCTTGCGCAGTATCGATGGCGGTGAGCTGCATTCTTAGCTTTCTTTCATGTTTAGACTGTATACCTGAGGTACTGCCGGTTTCAAAGTATTTCCTCAGGCCTTTGTGCTTGAATGATTTGATCATAAAACCAGTGTAGCGCAATGCGCATCACGATTCAATGAAAAATATAACGCCCGATTCACCAAGCAGATTTTTGTTGGCGATTTTTTTGCGTGTTTTTGCAAAAAAGGTGACAGCGAAAAGCTGTCCGATGCAATCGCTTGTTATATGATGCTTAACTACCATTCTGCTCATAGCCACTTAACCAAAGAATTTCTTTTGCAGAAATAGTAAGAACTTCAGCTTCACTCTGTGGAGTATAAGTCGAATCACCTATTAAAAATTCTGTAATTGAATACCTACGATCACAAGTTTCCCAGCCAGTACATGGACATTTATTTGGAGGCTCATTCCATGGAATTTTTGCACGCCTTTTCAGCTCATTTAATGCTTCGTCGAAACTTCTAAAATCACCCTGAAATTCGGCATGCGTTTCATCTTCAATTGAGAACTTATTCATAGCGACCTAGCATATAGACATAATGACTCCCCACTGAGCTAGCCTCCTTTCGTGGGTTAGTAGTAAACCAGAGCCATCATATAAAATGTCTATTTTATAGTCAGGAGGCTAGCATGTTCAAACATAATATACTTTTCATCGGCTTAGACACTCATAAAGTGGCGACTGAAGTCGCCTATATAGAGGATCAACGCGGTGCTGAAGCGATACATCTCGGCAGGATCCTCTCAAACAAACAATCCATTAAAAAACTGGTTAGACAAATGGAGTCAAAATACCCACACGCAACACTACATTTTGTCTATGAGGCTGGGCCTTGTGGCTATTGGATTTATCGCTATATTACAAGCCTCAATCATTGCTGCTATGTGATTGCTCCTTCTCTTATCCCTAAGAAACCTCGCGATAAAATAAAAACAGATGAACGCGACGCACTTAAACTCGCTAAGTTATTAAAATCTGAAGATCTTACACCTATCTATGTGCCCGAGCCTGAAGATGAAGCTGTTCGCGATCTATCACGCCTTAGACAAACCGCAATGGAAGATCTTAAAGATGCAAAATATCAGCTAAAAGCTTTCCTGCTGCGTAACAATATACTCTGCAAAACCAAAGACAACTGGTCACTTAAACATCTTAGATGGCTCACTGAACTTATCTTACCAACCCCCTGCCAGCAAATCGTTTTACAAGAAGCGATACAAACTATTTCTGAACGAACTAACCGCTTGAAACGGCTAGATAACGAATTTGAGCACAATGTTAAAAAGTGGCGTTACTATCCCGTTGTTAAAGCGATACAAGCTATGCGTGGCGTTAAACTACTCGTAGTAACGGGAGTGATTGCTGAGCTTGGTGACCTTACTCGCTTTAACCACCCAAGAAAGCTAATGAGTTATTTAGGTTTAGTACCCAGTGAGCATTCATCGGGTAGTAAGCGACACCTAGGTGCAATCACAAAATGTGGTAATGGCCGCGCGAGGAGACTGTTGGTCGAGGGTGCGCATGGCTATAGATATGAGGCCAATATTTCAAAGGAGATGCAACTAAGGCAAGAAGGTTTGAGCAAAGAAATTATTGATATTGCTTGGCAGGCTCAATTGCGGCTCTGTCGACGCTATCAAAAATTCATGCATCGAGGTAAACATAGAAATGTGGTGGTTACTGCTATTGCAAGGGAAATGATTGCTTATATTTGGGCGATATTACGAGAGGTAGTGCTATCACCAGTCAATAAAAAACTCAGAATAGCGAGAATGCCTTCATGAGACAGTTTTTTGAGTTAGCACATTGGGTCAAGCAACGGGTGTGGCACAATCACCGACGGCGTTAGGCTGGCAGCAGTAGTAATACTGCTGATCCACGAACATAGACTGAAGACAGGTGCCACGACGGATTAAGTAAGGTAGGCGCTGCTAGTTAATTGATTAGTAATCCACGAATTCCAGCATGAGAACCGACGAAATTACTTGCTTCATTCAGTGTGTTAACTCAAACCCATAAGATAAAGGAAAGAAAAGATGGCTCTTAATTTATGAGCAGGATTAAGTACGTTCTACTTGACGTGGGGAGTCATACCAACGCCTCAATAACCGGCGCAGCTTTGCTGCATCCGGCGCCTGGAAGGCGCGTAGTTGATTGACTTGTTATGCATTATTTTAACTGGGGTACGCCATTGATATTCTCAAGCCACCTATTCATTGAGAGTCTTTGTTCCTCAGATATTTTTCCTTTTGAAACGATAGTCTTTCTAACTCCTATTAAAAAATCGGTTTTTTCTGGTGGTAGCTTATTGATACCTACGTCAATCCAGAATAAATAATTGTATATTCTTTGTAGTGTTGCAGGGGTTAGGTTCTCTGGGGCTTTAGCTGCAATATTGTTTATATGCTGAACATCGGCTCCGGAAAGCCTCTGAGAGTTAAGCTTTTCATAGTATTCTTTTAGTACTGAGTATGAACATTTAAGTTCGTTTACTAGTTTATTCTCTCTTAGCATTAAGTACTCAACAGCTCTTTTTTCTGGATCATTTTCACCGGCTCCTCCTTGCCCTCCAGAGCCGCCACCTTCGCGACTATTTGTGGCTAAAGTAAATTTGGTTAAATCAGGGATTCCAGATGTTGAGCCTTCTCCAGCCTTATTTATTGCGCACGTCGGACCTGCATAAGATAACTTTCCGGTTTCTAAATCTTTCAATACATATGCTTTCAGGGAAGTTAAATATTGTGGGCAGAAATCACACTTCCTAGTAGTTTCAGTCAGATCACGTCTAATTACCTGATACGGCACAATATCTCCTTGAATGCATAACGCCCGCAGCAACTGCAGGCTATAATTGGCGGTTTTTGTGCGTCCGTTTGCACAAAAGGTGACAGTTTTAGCCTGTCAGATTGACTGCGTTTGTTAGTTGTGATCATAGCTACGGACCATTCTATAATTTTTAAGCCGCTGACCGCCTTGTTGCAAAAGTTGCTCTTTCTCTACTGAAAAGCCCATAGCTTCGAAAAACGGGCGGGCTGTAAGACTTACATTCGAATACATTTTTGAAATTGTGTTGTCTTTAACTTTTTTTTCAAGAGCTGCAAATAACATACTACCAACACCTCGCCCTTGAAATTCATGGTGACAATAAAAATGATCAATATAGCCATCAGGTTGGATGTCTGCGTAACCGATTATTTTCCCATCTTGGATTACCACGAGTGGATCAATTTCTCTAAATTTCTGGATTGCGAAATTAATATCAAGATCATCGGGTGCCCATGCTGCCACTTGAGCTTTATCATAATCTAGGATATTGACGTTATGGATAGTGTTGTAAAACAGATCCCACAGCTCTTTTTCATCGCCTTGTTTAAACTTCCGAACATCCATTTGGTAAATGTCACCATACAGCTAACAGCTTGATAGTGCGCTGGCGCATTTACGTGAAAGTGATATTCACTAAATTAACACCAACGCTTTAATTTAAAAGTGCTTTATATATTGCAAGCTGTAGTTTTTGAGCATGCTCACTTTCTACAACTTTTGAGCGCAATATCATTCAGCGATAGTTATCTAAACACCTAAATTTCTTAAAAATTGAGAATATCACTTTGTAGTAAAGTGCGCCACACCTTAATATAAATTAAATTCATATTGATTAATTATTGATATCCTGTATATTTATACAGCAATTAATTAAAGGAGACTCACATGTCTTCAAGTCCTTTCCTGAATAATATTCGTCGCTTTTTGCGAGTGCAGCAATATAGTTTACGAACTGAAAAAACCTATATCGGTTGGATTAAACAATTTATATATTTTAATAAACGACAGCATCCTAAGTCATTAGGTGCGCCTGAAGTACGCCTTTTTTTAGACCACCTTGCCAATGATAAACATGTCACACCTAATACTCAACGAACAGCTCTGAATGCTCTTTCATTTCTATACAATATTTACTTTAAACAACCGCTGGGTGACCTAGGGTTTAGACGCGCAAGCGCCAAGCAGCGTGTTCCTGTAGTGCTTAGCAAAGAAGAAGTCGCTGAACTTATACGCACTATGACACAAGTGAATCAATTAATATTTTCACTTTTATACGGCAGTGGTTTAAGAATTAGTGAATGCTTAAGAGTAAGAATCAAAGATATCGATTGGAATAATAAAGCCCTGATTGTTAGGAGTGGTAAAGGTGACAAAGATAGAGTGACGCTTATCAGTCATCACTTAAAACCCGCTATAGACAAACAAATCGATATCGTAATAAAGTTGCAAATAAACGATAATAAACAAGGTGTTGGTCCATCCCTACCCTATGCGTTAAGTAAAAAATACCCGAATGCATATAGGCAGCCAGCTTGGATGTTCATCTTTCCATCAACTCAACTTTGTCCACATCCTTTAACAGGCGAACTATGCCGACATCATTTACACAGCTCTCCAATTCGTAAAGCATTAAATCGCGCATTAGCATCAACGAATATCTTTAAAAAAGTTAACTGCCACACATTCCGTCACTCTTTTGCGACCGCGCTCTTACAATCAGGCACTGATATTAGAACCGTACAGAGCTTACTTGGCCACAGTGATTTACGCACCACCCAAATCTACACTCATGTCATAGGCCAGCACTACGCAGGCACCACCAGCCCATTGGATGCGATTGTTTAGATGCCTTAGATTAATTCGCTTTCATCACTAAATCAACGATATGTTTCCCGATAGGTATGGCCGATGTTGCCGCAGGCGAAGGCGCATTGCATACATGTAATGAGCGCGGGCTTTGTGCAAATAAAAAATCATGCACTAATGAGCCATCTTTCATCACCGCTTGAGCACGTATTCCCGCAGGATAAGGTTTAAGATCCTTGATATTGATACTATTACAGTACTTTTGGACCAGTTTTAAATAGCCGGGTTTATAGAGGGAGTTTTTAGTTTCAATCAGTCCAGTTTTAAAATGTGTTTTGAGCAACAACCAAAAGCCTGAAAATTTTAGCATCTGCCAAGTATCTTTAAGACTTAAGTTTATCTTTCCATAACCTTCGCGTTTCCAACCTTGTACCGCATTGGGGCCAACAGTAATGTCTCCGTTGATCATC
>Ga0209292_1002430_pt1 | contig 21444 bp, 12 predicted proteins | sample GOMGulsemesocosm_2_FD_184634 | JGI IMG/M metagenome (GOLD analysis project Ga0209292, IMG submission 184634) | Methane-oxidizing microbial communities from mesocosms in the Gulf of Mexico - GOM9C Gulf of Mexico (SPAdes) (version 2) | ecosystem: Environmental > Aquatic > Marine > Cold seeps... | reverse complement strand
CTTGATGTTCAGGAAAGTTTTTAGCAAATCGCTCTTCCCCTAAAGGGAAACTAACCACTAATGTAGATAAGAAGTCTGGCTGTGCTTCATTCATTAGTTTTGCTGAATTAACCGCATGTTGTTTTGACAACTCAGGACCACCTAAACCGTTTAAAATCATCACAGAGCTTTTCATGCCCGATTGCTTAATTTTATTCAAGGCCAACAAAGAGCTTGGCATGATTTGCCCGTTAGTTTTTCAACCCATCAAGAGACTCAATACTTGAGTTAGCTAAATTATCATAAACGATAACGTTATAATTATTTTCTAATAACGATAAAACCGTATGAGAGCCAATATATCCAGCGCCTCCGGTAACTAATACTTTCATGTTTTGTCCTTAAAAATAAAGGTCAACATATAACTCGTTGACCTTTTTTGATTACAATTTTGATATGGCTTTGGTTACCACCAAGTGGCGTATAAAGCGATAAGGATAAGTACTACACCAACTGCAGCAACATTAAAAGACTTAGTGGTAGCAAAACTCACTTGTGATAAATCAACACTGCTATCTTCCGTCGGCGCTTTGCCTGCCATAGAGACCACATAACAAAGCCCTAAACAAAGTAAAAATACTAAACCAACACGGTCCATAAAGGGTAATTCAGGCCAAGCAAACTTAAGTATTAATGAAAAAATCGCCGAGCCCAAGGCGGCCGATAACGCGCCCATTGAGGTTGCTCTTTTCCAGAACATGCCCAAAACAAATATCACCACTATGCCAGGGGTAAAGAAGCCAGTAAATTCTTGGATGTATTGGAACGCTTGGTCAAACTCACCCAATAATGGCTGAGCGACGATTAAGGCGATACACAAAGAAACTAACGCGGCAATACGGCCGATATGCACATAATGACGTTGGCTTTCATTCGGTTTAAATTGGCTATAAATATCCATGGTAAAGATGGTAGAAATACTGTTAGTCATTGATGCCAGTGAAGACACGATAGCAGCGACTAAGGCGGCAAAGACTAAACCTTTAATGCCAACAGGCAACATTGCCATCATTGAAGGATAAGCTTGGTCTGGTGTGGTTAATGTTGGATAAAGCACAACCGCGGCAATGCCGGGTAAAACCACAACAATCGGCATCAGCAATTTAAGATAGGCAGCAAAAGCAATGCCTTTTTGCGCTTCTTTAAGATCTTTAGCGGCCAAAGCGCGCTGAATAATATACTGGTTAAAACCCCAATAACTAAAATTCATTACCCACATGCCGCCAAGTAATACCGAAATACCAGGCAGGCTCATATAATGTTCATTTTCTGGGCTCAAGATCATATCAAAATGCTCTGGCATTTGGTCGGTCAGTATGCCAAAACCTACTAATACCCCTTGGCCATCTGCAACAGCATCTAGTGCCAGGTAACTCAGTAACAAACCGCCAAAAACCAATAACACCACTTGTAATATGTCGGTAAAAGCAACCGCTTTTAAGCCACCATATAAAGAGTATGCCACTGAGAAAACGGCTAAGAATATCATGCCGAACATCCAATCGACGCCGGCAACGGTTTCAATAGCCATGCCGCCCAACCATAACACCGCAGTTAAGTTAACAAAGGTGTAGACCGCTAGCCAAAAAATGGCCATGGTAGTTTTCACCTTTTTATCAAAGCGTTGTTCAAGATATTGCGGCATGGTAAATATTTCATTTTTCAGGAAAATAGGCAGCATATATTTACCGACTAATACCAAGGTTATGGCGGCCATCCACTCATAGGAAGCAATCGCTAAACCAATGGCGTAACCCGAGCCTGACATCCCGATAATTTGTTCAGCGGAAATATTGGCGGCGATTAAAGACGCCCCGATAGCCCACCAAGGCAATGATTTACTGGCTAAAAAATAATCTTCTGTATTAGCCCCCTCAGCCTTCTCATTGCGAGAAATCCATAACGCTAGACACAACAGTCCTATCACATAGACAATAAAAATTGTGCTGTCTATCGTGCCCAATTTGTTTGTAAAATCCATCATTTTCACCTTTAACTTTTAATTATAATTATTCATTTCAGTTAGTTTTTTATTTTAACTAGTTTTGTTGACCCAACTATCTAAATGCACCTTGTGTTGCAGTACAAAGATAAATACTTGGCGCTAAACCAAATTCTTTCTCATATCTACTGTTAACAACAGCCTTTACTTGTTCGACCATAGCTGCTGGCACTAAAGCGACAATATATTCACCAAAACCGCCACCCGTCATACGAACGCCACCATCGGTTCCTAAAACACTATCAATCATGTCAACCAAGCCGTCCATTTCCTTGGTGTTGACTTCAAAGTCGTCACGTAACGAAATATGAGACTATTTCATTGCCATACTAATTGTAGCCATATCATTGTTTTCCCGTGTATTTAAGGTAGCTATCGCTCGAACATTTTCACTGTTCACATGTCGAGCACATTTGAATAATACGGGCTCAACCTGCTCTTTGGCTGAATTTAATTACGCCATGTTAACCTCACGAAAAGCGGAAACACCAAAATACTTGGCCACTTGTTCATATTGCTTACGCCTTAAGTTGTATTCGCTATCAACCAAGCCACGTTTTACGTTTGAATTAACAATAAACAGGGTTAAATCATCTGGGATAGGCGCATCTTCAAACTTTAAATCTTGGCAATCTAGCAGCATGGCCATGCAGCCCTATGGCCGAGATAAGTTGATCCATAATGCCGCAGTTACAACCTACAAAGTCATTTTCTGTTTCCTGTCCAATAAGTGCGGCATCAATACCAGTTAAATTTAATTGATAAAGCTGGGTAAATGTTTTTAAAATGGCAATTTCAAAACTGGCAGAAGAGCTCTAAATAACACTAACTACAAAGCATCTGTTGGCATTGATTGGGCAAATGATAAACACGACCGATAAGTTAACAGAGATACACAAAAATGCAGGCTCTCGTGAAGAGCCTACATTCAATCACTGTGGTTGGCCATTAGTTGAACTTAGCTAACGATAGTAACGTGATAACTTAGAATTCTTTAATAAATTTCATATTATCAACTTGAAAAACAACACCTTGTTGATCTCCCCAAGCAGGAAAGAAAACAATTTTTTTCACCGTAGAGGCATCAAAACCACTCGCGGTAAAATCAGTCATGCTAATTTTGATTGTTTCCCATGTATCAATGTCAGGCTGACCAGCGAACATTTCTGGCGTTTGCCCTGATCCCTCTAGTTTTAATTTAAAGCCACTTGTGTTACTGCCATAATTAAGCACTTTCAGGTCAAACTGTAGCGCAGTAAATTCACTGAAATCATTTGCTGTACTTGACTCAATGATAATAACCGTATTGCCACCGTCTGCTTTAAAGTCTAACTCCCACACTTTGTTACCATCATCTAAAGTAACATCGGTCACTACTGCGTGATCACCGCCAGAAAAAACACCAATATCCCAAACGCTATCTAGTTCGTTAGCAAAAACATCGGCAACTAACGGTTCTGGGGCAAAACGCATATTATCAATTTGGAAAATAACGCCTTGTTGATCACCCCAAGCAGGGAAGAAAACAATCTTTTTCACCGTAGAGGCATCAAAACCACTGGCAGTAAAATCAGCCATGCTAATTTCGATTGTCTCCCAAGTATTTAACGCAGGTTGTCCAGCAAACATTTCAGGTGTTTGGCCTGCCCCTTCTAGTTTTAATTTGAAACCAGAAGTATTAGTACCATAATCTAAAACACGCAAGTCAAATTTAAGTGAATGATAAAGGCTGACATCATTTTCGACACTTGACTCAATAATGGTAACCGTATTATCGCCGTCCGCTTTATAGTCAAACTCCCACACTTTATTACCATCATCTAAAGTAACATCAGTTAATACTGCGTGATCGCTGCCATTAAAAACACCAATATCCCAGGTATCTGTATCTAATGCATCATCAAAAACAGATAATGACGTTGAGCCTGACAAACGAATATTATTTAATTGGAAGTTAACACCTTGTTGGTCGCCCCACTTCGGGAAAATAACCATAGGTACAGTGATATAACCTAAATCAATGCCTTTTGCTTCTAGGGTCGAAAGTTTAACATTAATGGTTTGCCACACGCCGACATCAGGAATGCCAATAGAAACATCACCGGTAGAGCCAGAGATACCATCCTCCATCTTGATCATAAACTCACCGGCACTAGCACCACGATCAACTACTAAAATATCAAATGACAATACGGTATAACTAGTAAGATCAAGCGGTTCAGTTTCAAAAAACGTTACCGCGTCTTGACCATCAGCCATAAAAGTAAAGTCTAGTGCTAAATCGCCATCGCCTAGATCAACTTCTGTTAATACCACATGACCATTGTCATTTATATCCCACGAAACATCACCTAAATTGGCTTCAAAACCATCAGTCCATATGCCTGGCTCAGGTACTGGAACTTCAATACTAGGTAAAGCACCTGGCTTTTGAATCGCTACTTGTAAACCATTTAGTTCAGAGGAAACTTTGCTAAAGGTTACGCTCAAACGGTTTCTAAATTCTGTATATAAACCGTCTTCAATTAAGTAGTTACGGGTTTCGTTATATACGCCTCCTAATAATGCTAAGTCAGTAGTGACTTTACCATCCCAAGTTAATACTGGCGCAATCGCCTTAGTATCATCATTTGAAAAGCTTTCGCTCATACCAAAATCACCGACCATATTGTCGAATTCTAAGGTATGCTTTAACCAGTCAAGGCCTACGTTAACACCAAAAACATCATCGGCAATTAGCATAGGGAAGACTCCATAAGTTGAAATAATGCTGGTGCCTATTTGATCGGTACTTGCCACCGGTTTAATACCAACATCGCTGATATACTTCAATTCAGAATTAAATGCTGAGGCAAAGAAACCGTCAAAACCACGCACATTGGAATAATCTGCTCGCACTTTTTCAGCGTTAGCGTAATATTCTCGTACTAAACTGTCATCTAAGTAAGGTAATACGAGGTACTTCCACTGCTCATGGGATGAGAAATGCCAGCCTTCAATAACCGTATAAACTTGATCTGCAAAGCCTGTATATTCCACTGCTTTAATTGATTGCCCCTGCCATATTGAATCGATTTCACTAACCGTTAAATCACCGAACAAGGTCATAAAATAAACCATCAGCTCACCTTCAAACTGATCGATTAGACCGCCTATTTTAGTATAGGTTTGCTCAGAAGGGCTAGTACTCACATCAGGAAATGCTGATATTGAAGCGACTAAAGCCTCTTTATCAGCCGTTGCAGGGATGAAATACATTTTTTTAGCATTTGTTGCCATTAAATCAAAATGCGCTTTATAGCGTGCAGCTAAAGCAGTTTCACCTTGGTCTTCTAAGGTGTTATAAGCGAAGTATAAACTCCAAGCTAACTGACCATTATCTAAACCAGGTGCAGACGTTGCCCAATCACCAACAGGGATTAATTTACCATCAGTAACAGTAAACCAAGGCAGGTAACCACCAAATGAAGGAAATTCACTATTAAAAGTTTCATAAGTAGTTATTTTTTTAGTTAGCATTTCTAACGAAATAGCTTTGGCATCTTCTGGGTTATTACCGCCAATTAACAATTTAGCTCGCTCATCACCACTAACCGCTTTGGCTAATATATTAACATGTAACGATTCTTTTGACGCAGCACTAATATTTTTAACCAACGTTGGTAATAAGGTATTAGCATCAATATAGCTACCATCATAACTAAGCCCAGATTCGGCGTCATAACCCACTTCATCAGTAGTAACAAACCTTGATTCTTTAATTAATAGTTCATTGATAAAGGCATTATCTGCATCAATATCATCATCATTCAAATTACCACTTCTAGTTACAGTAATTGAAATAGTGGCAATGTTGCCACCTTGGCTTAACTTCACTTCAAAGGGAACATAACTACCTAAACTTTCTTCCCCATCATCATCAATGACAACTTCTCTGACTATATCCTTACTTGATGCGATACCAAATAAAATGCCATTACTTTCATCTAGATGTAACCAAGCGGGTAAAGAGCTACCTTCAGAAGTTGCAGTAACGCTACCGGAAAAGTTTTCACCAAAAGATATCTGGAAATACAGCCCAGTTTTTGCTTGCAGTTTTGCTCCATCGACAAGCGGAATATTATTGCCAAATGTGCCAATAACTAAAGCAGACGAGGCACTAGTATCACCATTTTCTGTAGAAGTTTCTGTGTCACTGCCACAAGCAGTTAAAGCTAATGACGCTACTAACGTGAGCGTTAACGCATTTTTCTTTAAATACATAATTATTTACCTATATTTCTTTGCATTTTTTTATACGAGTGTCGCTTATAATTAAGCGTAAATTAATATCGTTTAACCTAAGAGGAGTGAGCAGCTCACTCCTCTTTCTTTAAGCTAAAAATTGTAGCCGACAGATATCTTAGCCGTGCGCATAGGACCCATTAAACCACTTTCATGAAGACCAACCTTTTCATTGGGTTCAAATACACCAAGGTTAGCGTTATAAAATCCATGATCTCGATTGCCAACAGCCCAATTTTTAGTATTAAATAAATTCAACACATCAACGCGAATAAAAGCGGAGCCACTAGCAATATCAAAGTTTTTAGATAACGACATATCAAATTGCTTAAATGCCCATAAACCCGATTTATCTTCATCACGGTTATAAATTACGTCATGAAAGGCATTTTCTGGACCAAATTCATTACTAACAGCATAAACTGGCGCACCTGATTTAAGTTTTAATTTACCAGCAAATAAAATTCCCCAAGGGAAATCATAACTAAACGAGGTAATTAATACGTGCTCATCTACACCAGCAGAAGGGTTTACACCAAAGCCATCAATGGTTGGATAATCAAGCGAAAATGTTTCAGCATACTGACGGTTTTCCGTCGCGTCGGTATTGGTATAGGTTATAGCAAGTCCCCAAGGTTGTTCTGGAGTGTAACGTTTATCTAACTTGATATGCCAAGAGGTTAAATCCGATTCAAGACCATTATCTCCAAGTAACAAATGGCTATGTTCATTACCTTGAATATCACCAGACCATGGCGCGCCCCATGTTGTACCTGTTTCATTAAAGGATCCGTCAGGTGAACGATTACCTAGTTTCCACATAAAACCATCGCGCGCTTTTACTTCTTTAACACCTATTTCGCTTTCAAAGGCTAAACCATAAATTTCCATTTGACTACGTAAACCCAAGCTATACTGGTCAACATAAGGGGTTTTAAGCTTGTTATTGATCATAAAGACTTCGCGAGAGCCAGTAACGACTTCACCACTTGGTAAAGTAACGCCATTGCCCGCTAATATTGACTTATAAATATCATATAATTGACTTTGATCAGTAATAGGAATACATGGTTCAACACAAGGTAAATTATGCCCTGTATCTAGACTAATAGTTCGACGAGGAAAGGAACCTTTCGTGGTTTCTAACTGAATTCGATCAAAAATAGTGCGGTCATATGAACGACCAAAACCACCATAAATCACATGAGTACGTTCATCATTTAGCGCATAACTAAAACCAATTCTAGGGGCAAAATTATTAGTCGATGCTTTTCGTTGACTACCATCGGAGATGTAATCATTAATGTCATATACCGCTCCAGCAATAGAAGCGATATGAGACGATCTATCCATAACATCTTGGTCATAAACACTTAAGGCTTCAGCATATTCGTCAGGGGTGCCATAATCACCCTCAACTGGCGCAACAATTTCAGGATTAAGTCCCAAGACATAGTCTTCCCGACCGTCAGCAAAATAATTAATACTTGCCCAAGGCTCTACCACATTACCATCACCATCTACACCACCTTTAATCGCTGTTAACACATCTTGAGGTGTTTTGTAGTCTAGGTAAATTGGGGTTTCTTCATAACTCCAACGTACCCCTAAATTTAATTCCAAGCGATCAGTTACTTGCCAATCATCTTGTATATAGATACTTAACTGCTTATTTTCTGAAACAGCATTCGGCCTTAATGTTTCACCTGAAGAGGTAGTTAACGGTTGGCCATAGGCTATTTTATAAGGCAGAGGATTGATTCGATCAGACGCTAAGTAAGAGGTGTCTATGCCTGTTATATCGAATGCATAATGTACCTGTGGGTTTTTCGGGTTTTGTTCAACAGCATTTAGCTCAATTTGTTTATACTTAAAACCTACTTTAACCGTATGCTCTCCTGCTAAAGTAAAATCGGCAAAAGTTAAATCATTTTTAATTGTCCACCCTTTTTGACCTTTATTTTGAAAATCAGGTCCGCCGCCAATTGAAAATATGGAGCCATCAATTAAATTGCCATTAGCCATTTCATATATATTGCCTAGCATACCATCTTGAATGGCTGCGGGGCTCCATTGAGTATCTTCATAAGCAAAAGTAAATTCATTTTCAAAACTGTCACTGTAATAGTTATGTTTTAAGGTAACCCGAAGATCATCATTGGTTTTATTAGTACCATAACCATAACTTTTGTTGCCACCAATACCGGTAATTTCACTTTCATCACGATACTTCACACTTACAGATAGATCTTGATCTTCATCAATAAGCCAGTCTAATTTAACAAAAAATAAATCTTGCTCAAATGGCGCAATGACTGAACCTAACTCATTGTATATTTCCTGCTCTAGACTTTCTGGCAAATAATGGTTTACCAACATATCTTCGGCTCTACCAGTTATATCAATTACTCGTTGATCTTCATTAGATTTTCTTTCATATGTAGCTAAAAAATGAAGTTTATTTTCAATGATAGGACCTGAAGCCCAAAGACTCACTTGTTTTTGGCTACTTTTAGCTTTAGTGCCACTTTCTTGCTCTATAGGGGTAGAAGCTCTCATATCAGAATCAGTGTAATCAAGGGTAATACCACCATGAAACTCATTGCCTCCACTTTTGGTGGCGGCAATAATACCGACACTGGCAACTTCATCGAGTTCGGCTTTATAATTAGAGGTTAAAATTTTATATTGACCAATAGCTGCTTGAGGAAATGGGTTGCCGCGGCTACTATCTTGTCCGGAAACACCTCCGGTTAAAACGTAGTCTTTTTGGCTAACACCATCAATAAAGACATTAATAGAAGATGACGTTTGTGCACCACCAGAGATTGAAATATTGTCAGTACCATCACCAGACACATTAACACCGGGTGCCATATCAGCAAAAGCCAAAAAATTACGAGAAATTTGAGGCATACGGTTAATTTGTTCTAAGGAGACATGAGTACCCACTTCAGAGGTAATATCTAAAACACTTACCGCTCCGGTTACCGTAATCACTTCAATGTCAGCTGTTTCTTCATCAGCTTTGCTAGGATCTTTAACATCATTGACAATGTTCATCGCTTTAGAATCACCAACATTAACCGTAATAATGTCGCCTTTTACAACGCCATCAACGTATAATTTATAACGCCCTGGTTTTAAGCCACTAATACGGTAACGGCCGCTTTCATTACTTAAAACTGATTTACTAAAATCAGTGTCAACATTGACGAGTTTTATTTCAGTTCCAGCACCTGCTGTTACTCCTTGTGTCAAGATAACGCCTTTAATTGTTGCCGAGGTTATATCGGCAAAGGCACATTGACTGATTACCATACTACTACTGGCAATTATTGCCGCGGCAATAAGATTAAGTTTTCTTGAGTGGCTTATTTTCATAATCACTCCCCCCCTATCGTTTTAATAATTATAGTGTTAAGTTTTCTTTAGTTTAATTTGTACTTATTACTGAGTAAGTTGGCACGCTCTACAATTTTAAAGTTAACCTCTTTTAAATTTTCAGAGTCAGTACCTATAAAAAGTTTATGGTCGCCAATTTCAGTACCAAAACTCATATCTTTGCGATAAAAAGCAAGATCTTTTGCTGTGATATCAAAACTAACAACAGCAGATTTACTTTTACCTATGTGGATTTTTTTAAACCCTTTCAATTCTTTAACCGGTCGTGTTACTGAACCCACCAAATCACGGACATAAAGTTGCACAACTTCATCACCATCGTATTTACCGCTGTTGGTAACAGTGACGGAAGCCACAATACTATTGGTGTTAGTTAATTCATTCGACGACAGGTTGATTTCTGAGTAATCGAAGTTTGTATAACTTAAACCGTGCCCAAAAGGATATAGCGGAGTGTTAGAGGTGTTTAAGTAACGTGAGACATACTTTTGTTCAGGATTATTTGCACTAAATGGGCGACCCGTATTTTTCATGTTGTAGTAAATAGGTACCTGACCAACAGTACGCGGGAAGGTTACTGGCAATTTAGCTGATGGGTTATAATCACCAAATAATACGTCGGCAACCGCATGTCCGCCCATGGTACCTGGGTACCATGCCATAACAATTGAATCTAGGTTATCTTGCTCCCATTCAATAGTCATAGGGCGACCACTCATTAACACTAACACCATAGGCTTATTAAGCTTTTTAAGTGCTTTCATCAAGGCAATTTGATTACCAGGCATATCTAATGAAGTACGACTGGTTGCTTCACCAGTCATATTCCACTTTTCCCCCATAGCTAAAACGATGACATCAGAAGTTTTGGCAACCGCAATAGCCTCGGCAAAGCCTTTGGTTCTCCCCTCAGCTTCAAACAAATAACTTGCGCCTTCAACGTAATGAACTTTTACATTATTACCTGCACGCGCATTAATGCCTTCAAGTATGCTCACTGGTTGAGTGGTTCGATCGCCTGCTGCTACCCATGAACCGATCATGTCTGCTTTACTGTCAGCTAGTGGACCAATTAACGCGATTGAATTTATTTTTGTTGAAAGCGGTAAAACATTGTTTTCATTTTTTAATAACACCATAGATTTTCGTGCAACATCACGAGCGGCATTTAAATGTTCTTGATTTAAAATATCACTGGCAGCGCGTTCTTCGTTGGAGTAACGATATGGATCTTGGAATAATCCTAATTTGTATTTCATTTCTAAAATACGTTGAGTCGCTGTATCTATTTGCGCTAAAGTAATTTTACCTTCGTCTAATAATACTTTTAAATGGTTATGATAAACACTCCCTTGCATGTCCATATCAACACCAGCATTGAGTGCAAGGCTCGCTGCATGTTTATTATCAACAGCGAAACCGTGTGGCACCATTTCGTTAATTGATGTGTAATCGGTAACGACAAATCCGTCAAAGCCCCAATATTGGCGCAACACATCATCTAGCAGGTATTTATTGCCCGTGGCGGGCACACCGTTTAAATCATTAAACGAAGTCATGATTGTTGCAACGCCTGCATCAATAGTTGCTTCAAAGGGAGGTAAATAAGTTTCCCATAACTCTCGCTGAGACATATCAGTACTGTGGTAATCTCGACCTGCTTGGGCTTGACCATAAGCGGCATAATGTTTAGCGCATGCTAATATGGTATCTAACGCGTTTAAATCATCCCCTTGAAATCCCTTAACGCGAGCTTTTGCAATTTGTTTACTTAAGTAAACATCTTCACCAGCACTTTCAGAAATACGTCCCCACCGAGGGTCTCTTGCAATATCCACCATAGGTGCAAATGTCCAATGAATACCATCAGCTGAGGCCTCTTTAGCGGCAATTATTGAACCCAATTCAATAGCTTTCATGTCCCATGAGGCTGACTCACCTAGAGGAATAGGAAAAATTGTTTTATGACCATGTATAACATCAAAGCCAAATAACAATGGGATGCCTAAACGAGTTTCCTCTACCGCCATCCGCTGCATTTCTCGTGTGTATTCAGGAGTAAATGCATTAAAAATAGCCCCGACACGACCATTTTTAATATCTTCTTTATAGTCATCTCGAATTGACGGCCCTGTAACAGCAAGATCACTGGTAAGTAAATTCATCTGGCCAATTTTTTCTTCTAGCGTCATCTTGCTTAATAGCTCATTGACAAAGTCGTTCATTGCAACACTTTCGTGATTTACAATAACTACTTTAGATATTCCTTGCTGACTATTGCTATTCGATTCAGAAAAACACGCAGTGAGCGAGCTCGCTAAAATTAAGCTTACTGAGATTTTTGATAACGATTTCATTATAACTTTCATAAACACCTTAACCCGAGCAATTACTGGGAATTACTACAATTTAACTTTAAAATTTTCAATTATTGCTAACTAACTAGAAAAAATTTAGATCTAGTTTAAAAGCACAAACAATGAAAACGATTTCATTTCTATCTACAAAGTAATAAAAATTACATTATAAGTCAACAGTTATTTAGTCCACGGTTAAATAACCAGGGTATTCCCACTAGAAATAAATCTAAATACAGCAAGGGAAACAATAACTTAAAAGAAGACGGAAGTTTGAAATGCATATTGTTGGGATGGGCTGCGATAACAGTGTATAACAAAAAATGACAAATGCAGGCTACCTTAATAGAGCCTGCATTTTATAAGTATTGTTAGCTAAGCATGGCGAACGTAACAACTTAGAATTCTTTGATGAATTTCATATTGTCAACTTGAAAAACAACACCTTGTTGATCGCCCCAAGCAGGGAAGAAAACAATCTTTTTCACCGTAGAGGCATCAAAACCACTCGCGGTAAAATCAGCCATGCTAATTTTGATTGTTGCCCATGTATCAACGTCAGGTTGACCAGCGAACATTTCTGGCGTTTGCCCTGCCCCCTCAAGTTTTAATTTAAAACCTGAGGTGTTGGCACCATAATTAAGCACTCTTAGGTCAAACTGTAGCGAGGTAAATTCACTGAAATCATTTGCAGTGCTTGACTCAATGATAATAACCGTATTGCCACCGTCTGCTTTAAAATCTAAATTCCACACTTTATTACCATCATCCAAAGTAACATCGGTCAATACCGCGTGATCTCCGCCAGAAGAAATACCAATATCCCAAACGCTATCTAGTTCGTTTGCAAAAACATCTGCAACTGATAATGCTGGAGCAAAACGCATATTATCAATTTGGAAAACAACGCCTTGTTGATCGCCCCAAGCAGGGAATAAAACAATCTTTTTCACTGTAGAAGCATCAAAACCACCGGCAGTAAAATCAGCCATGCTAATTTCGATTGTCTCCCAAGTATTTAACACAGGTTGTCCAGCAAACATTTCAGGTGTTTGGCCTACCCCTTCTAGTTTTAATTTAAAACCAGAAGTATTAGTACCATAATCTAGAACGCGTATGTCAAATTTAAGCGAATGGTAAAGGCTGACATCATTTTCAACACTTGACTCAATAACAGTAACCGTATTTTCGCCGTCTGCTTTATAGTCGAACTCCCAAACTTTATTACCATCATCTAAAGTTACATCAGTTAATACTGCATGATCGCTGCCATTTGATATACCAACATCCCAAGTATCAGAATCTAATGCATCATCATAAACCACTAATACAGGTGTTGGATTCACTACAGCATCAACAACCGTAATGGTAAATGCTTGCGTAGTATCGTCTGTGCCATCATTTACTGTTAAGGTAATTTCCGTAGCAGCAATATCACTCAAGGCTGGCATACCTGATAATATGCCCGTTGCGGCATCAAACGCTAACCAAGAAAGTTCGTCCGGTATGGTTGTTGACATTGTTAAAGTATCATTGTCAGCATCAGTTGCTGTTAAAGTATAAGAATATGCTTCGCCAACAGTAGCGCTTGTAATAGCAGTGCTGGTGATTGTAGGTCCATTATTTGCACCTAAGGGTGCTGGAGCAAAACTCATATTATCAATTTGGAAAACAACGCCTTGTTGATCACCCCAAGCAGGGAAGAAAACAATCTTTTTCACCGTAGAAGCATCAAAACCACCGGCAGTAAAATCAGCCATGCTAATTTCGATTGTCTCCCAAGTATTTAACGCAGGTTGTCCAGCAAACATTTCAGGTGTTTGGCCTACCCCTTCTAGTTTTAATTTAAAACCAGAGGTATTAGTACCATAGTCTAGAACGCGTATGTCAAATTTAAGAGAATGGTAAAAGCTGACATCATTTTCAACACTTGACTCAATAACAGTAACCGTATTTTCGCCGTCTGCTTTAAAGTCGAACTCCCAAACGTTATTACCATCATCTAAAGTAACATCAGTTAATACTGCGTGAACGCTGCCATTTGAAATACCGACATCCCAAATATCAGAATTTAATGCATCATCATAAACCACTAATACAGGTGTTGGATTCACCACAGCATCAACAACCGTAATGGTAAATGCTTGTGTTGTATCGTCTGTGCCATCATTTACTGTTAAGTTAATTTCCGTAGCAGCAATATCACCCGAGGCTGGCGTGCCTGACAATATGCCCGTTGCGGCATCAAACGTTGACCAAGAAAGTTCACCCGGTATGGTTGTTGACATTGTTAAAGTATCATTGTCAGCATCAGTTGCTGTTAAAGTATAAGAATATGCTTCGCCAACAGTAGCGCTTGTAATAGCAGTACTGGTGATTGTTGGTGCATTATTCACAGATACAGGCACGGTAACCGTAATGGTAAAAGATTGCGTAACGTCAACCGTACCATCACTAACGGTTAATGTTATCGTATGATCACCTGCATCGATTTCAGCTGGAGTTCCGCTCAATATTCCTGTTGAACTGTCAAATGAAAGCCATGCAGGTAAGCTAGATGCAGATAATATCAAACTATCACCATCGGCATCACTTGATACTAGAGTATATGAATATGTTGATCCTGATTCTGCCGTGTTAACCCCAGTACTTGAAATCACTGGGGCTGAATTTGGGGGTTCATCAGGTACTGTTTCCGAATCTGAACCACCACAAGCAGTCAGCGCTAAGCTTAATGCTAGCGTGATCATTGTTTTTGACCATTTATTTTTTAATTTATTCATTTATTTATTTCCTCTAATAAATTACAGCTTATATAGACACCCGTCTTAATAATTTAGAATTGAAGTGAGTGATTAATTTTGAAGTTTTCATTTTATTGCTGGCTAGAAAAAAATTAAGCTCTAGTTTAAAGCAAAACAAATGAAATCGATTTCATTTCTATTTAAAAACTAATAAAAATAAAACTATAAGTCAACAGTTATTTATTCAAGTAATTAGCATCAAATACTGGCGTTTCAATAAATATAAAGAGGACATAGCTATATTTATTGGCAATACTACCTGAAACCGTTATCATAACAGTTATGAATAATCGTAACCGATAAACTAATTTATGACTAAAATAAATATCAAACAAATTGCAGCTATTGCGGGTGTTTGTCAAGCAACTGTATCGCGCACTTTATCAGATCCTTCCATAGTGTCAGAGCGAACTCGTAATAAAGTGATGAAAGTGGTTGATAACCTTGGTTATACTCCAAATAGGTTAGGTGCAAGTTTGCGAAGCGGGCGTTCTAATTCTGTGGTAGTGACACTACCTGATATAACTAATCCATACTTTTCACCTATTATTAGAGAAAATGAACGAATAGCTTTAAGCAGAGGTTATTCCGTTTTACTAGGAGATACTTTAGACGATCCTTCTTTATCAAAAAAATTCGCCAGTATGGTTAAAACGAAGCAAGCTGATGGTATAATTACTAACTCACAAGTATTACCTTTCGAGTTTGATGAGAAAACACAAGACATCTCTCACCTTCCTCCTATAGTAAGTATCTCTGAAACAATAAATATAGAAGGTATTCATACCGTTTCCGTTGATAATTTTGAAGTAGGAAAATTAGCAACTCAGCATTTAATAGAGCTTGGTCACACTGACATTGTTGCTATCGCGGGCCCTATTCATCTTAATACTGTAATAGAGCGTACAAAAGGCTTTAAAGCAGCACTTAAAGCTGCAAATATTCCATTTAAAGACAATATGATTTTACATGGAGATTATTCCGCAGATTCCGGTGTTGAATTAACATCTGAATTTCTTCAACGAAAAAAAAGGCCAACAGCAATCTTCAGTTTCGGAGATATGATTTCAATTGGTGTACTTCACGTGTTAAGGGAATTTGATTATAGCGTTCCTGAAGACATTTCAGTGATCAGCATTGATGGCATATATTTAGGAAAATATACGGCTCCACCTCTAACGACAGTAGCACAACCGATGGATCTTATTGGCAAAAAAAGTATGGAAGTATTACTCAATTTAATCGAAGATAAAAAGCCTGAAAGCAATAAAATAATAGTACCACATGAATTAATTATCAGAAAAAGTACCGGCCCCGTACCAAAGTGAGCTGTAACGAGAATGCTAGAAGCAAATAGTGACAGCTCAATTTTTAGGCTTAAATATTTTGTATACTGATAATCTAAAGTCCAAACCCCAAAAAATTAATTATTGCTTGCCACTCTTTTGTAATCTAACTGTTTGACATAAATCCAAGCAATTAATGTTGCTACAAATGCGACAGCTGAAGACATCATAAAGGTACCTTGTTGACTCCAATCCCAAAAGTAACCACTAACACTTGCACCTAACGCCCCACCAGCTGCAACACAAAATGAACAATAAAATGCAACAGCCTGTCCTTGATATTTTTCTCCAAAGTTATTTTTTATGTACATCAATACAACAGTATGTAAAGAGCTGAAAGTTAACGCATGAAGCAACTGTGAAAAAATAATAACAAATAATACATCGGAGGCAACACTGATTAAAGCCCATCGTAAGACCGCCGCCAAAAGGCTAAAAATGAAAACAAACCGAATACCAAACTTAGCAATAAAATGATGGACAACAAAAAACATACCAATTTCAGCAATCACCGCCACCGACCATAGCCAACCTAGTTCAATACTACTAAAGCCAAATTCTACGACATAGATAGAAAAAAAAGTATAATAGGTTCCATGACTAAACTTCAGTAAAAAAGTAGCAAAAAATAGCGCAAGAATTGCCGGCTTTAGTAATATTTTCCAAAAACCATCGATAGACTCATCGTCAGAGACAACCGCTTGATTTGATACATCCCCCTTAGGCAAGAACATCGTACTTAGCCACATACAAAATAATAAAATACTTATCAAGATAGGAAGGTTAAATAAACTAATTAGCTCAAATAGCCAGCCTAATATTAGTACTGAGGCAATAAACCCTACAGAGCCCCAGAGTCTAATTTTTCCATAACGACTACCACTTTCCATAGAGCAAAAACGAAGTGTAATGACTTCAAATTGAGAATTTAAGCCTTGCCAGCAAAAACAACTTACAAAAACAATTAATGCGAGTAATGTATAGTTTGTTGTGAATAAAACCATTAAAAAACTGAGCAGTGAGAACATTGTCCCCCATTGTATAACTGCTAATCGGTTATTCATCCTATCGGTTAACCAACCCCAAAAATTTGGTGCAATAATATTGGAGGCCAATATTATTGCAACAAAATAACCAATTTGTTGTGATGAAAAATCTAACTTTTCAAGATATAAGCCCCAAAAAGGCAATATTGCTCCTAACACAGCACAATTAAAAAAATAAAAGCTAGACAGACGCCAATACGGTAGTGGAATTGTATTAGATAACATCAACCCTCCCCTTAAAAATTATAGTTAATTGACAATGACATACAGATTTTACTTACTCTTAGGTCACCCTTTAATTAGCATCATACATGGTAAATTATTTTATTCACCTAATGCAACAAGCTTTCAGTTACTACCTTTGTTTGAATGCTTTTTTTATTTAAACACTATTAATATCACAATGTAATCGTTATCATTAGATTATATAGATATGAATATTAGATACAATTAATAGTTCAATTTAAGGCCTCTAAAAATGAAATTTAACATATTGGTATTTATAATAATTGCACTCACTTATTTAGCTATTCACTACACCATAGGCACACCATCATTAACAACAAACAAGCAACAAAATGTTTTAACTACTATAAAAAATGATACTAAGCGCATCAAGGTAAGTCCGGGATCTCTACTGTATATTGACTTAAAAACCTATTTCGATGCATCTAATACTAAAAATATTTTAACCTTAGCAGCCAATAATTCAATCATACCTAATTGGCTTCATTTAGATGACTCTCAATCAATATTATTCGGTGTTCCACCAAAGGGAAGTATAAGCCCTGTTCAACTATTCGTTTCAAATACCAGTAACTCTTACACAATCAAAATAGAATTGATATTAACTCCTCCTCAGCTGAGATTATCAAAAGAACAAAGGCAAGAAGACATTAATTTCATCAATTATTTATTACTAAAAGAATCAAAATTTATCGCCTTAGGTGTTGGAGTACACCCTGAAACAGCTACAACCTTTGATGGTCATTCGATAAATAGGGAAACATTGTTACTTGAAGGCTCGCCAAGAAATTGGAGCGCGGCTTCTAAAGAATCATTACATATTATGTTATTAGCTAAAGTATTCATGGGTGATGCTCAAGCGAAAATTATTATTGGTGGTGATGAACCAAAAAATGCTTATCGAATAGCGATAAACTTGTTGAATAAAAAATTAACGGCTTATGAGCAATTCAACCAAAGTTACCCTTCCTTTGGTGGTTATCTCCCTTGGTTCACCATTAAAAGCGATAACAATAAATCCTGGATTGCACCTATGCCTCACTGGAGTGACCGCACCCCTGCCCTAGATAATGGTCAGTTAGCTTGGTCACTTTATGTCGCATACAAAGCGCTTAAACATCAAGGGGAAATGGCGTTAGCAAACCGATGCCAATCATATTTTAAATTGATGGCAAGAAATGCTAAGCGAATGTTTTTCAACGAAGAGAATAATACCGTCGTTAGCATTAGTCAATTTACCGATAAAAATGGTAGTGGCACCAATCAACTTCAGCCTGCACAAACCCAATATGTAAAAGATGGCTATACCCTAATGGACTCATATGAGGGTGAGTTAATGTTGATGTTTATGAATTTATTTAGTCCCGATTTAACCCTTGCCGAAAAAAATGCGCTGTGGGCCAATAAATTCATCGATACAAAAACCTATACCACAGCCAATAATGAACGAATTACCGTTATTGAAGGTTGGGCATTTTCATCCCATGAACAATGGAAATTTATGTACCTGCCCTATGTTGATCTCCCCAAAGCTAGGACCCTTTTCTTAAATGGCGAAAGAGCACGCACAGATTACTCTAAACGTAATGCCTTTCCTGGTTTTTTTGCTTCTGTTCATAACGACAAAATGAAATACATCTCTAAATTGGGTATAGCTGAATTGGCCTCTGTAAATGAAAAAGTCTATAACGATATCATCGCTCCTTATGCTACCTACCCAGTGATAATGGCCGATCATCTACTAGGCAGTAATGCCGGCATACAATGGCTAAGAGGTATTGCTAATATTGACAAAATGATTGGCCCCTATGGCATGACCGAAGCCTTCGCCGTTGACGACCAAGCCATAGCTCCCGTTTTAACTTGGGACGGAAAAATCACCACTGTACTTGCTTTAATGGGCGGTGTTGTAAATGAAACCAGAGACTTCTTGATAGAAGATAATCTTTACCTCAAATTTTTGAACTATGTAAACAGTGATTACAGCAAAATCACCACAGATATTTTATCAACGCCTGATGGGTTAGCTTTACCAAATAAGCCAATTCAAAAAATTAAATAAGCTTATTGATTGCAAAATCTTAAGCTTATTTCCACATATTCCCACTTAGTTGGGATGTAATTAAAACTAGATATAAATTGGAAAAAACTTATACAATTGTCAAATTTAAATATTACGATCTTCATTATTTATGCCATAGGGCTACTGGTGCAAAAAATGGTACAAAATTTGGTTAATATTCTATGGCGCTTTGTGCCCCATAGTGAGATAGAAAGTTAATTTTTCATTCCTTCAATTTTTAACGTTCGAATGTCCGCTTTCGGAATTTTGAATTAAATTTGAGAATTGATTTTTCAAGTTTGGAAATAGGGATTTATAAAAATATTATTATCTAGTTTAGGGCTGTATTATCGGATTTCCTGCCATTAGATTAGCGAAAGTTAACTTCCGATTTCGTATCAGGGAAGACCATTTTGATGCTGATTTAGAGTCTTAGAAAGGGTCTCGAAAGTGGCAGCTACTGCCCTTAGCAATCATTCCAAGAATCTTCTAATTATTAAAATTAATCAGAGATCAACCCATGTCAAAAATGTGCGCAATATAGAATAAGAATTTCTAAATTATTTGTGTTGGTCAAAGTCGACTGTACACCCGTGAGTTGGCTTAACCAGGTCGACAGCTAACTTAATAATACTTGGCTTAGTGGACATTCCAAAAATCATTTTTGAGACTAATTTCAACTTCAAAAAAGTAAAATACAGTTATAGGTAGAGAACAATATCTCTGACTATATGAAGCTTCAATATGCCTGTGGTGTATCATCTCTAAACGCTAGACTTTGCCACAAAGAACTAAACCGCTCCCGCGGTTATGGTGATTTTGGCGAAAGTGATCATCTGTGGTCAATCTCATTTGGTGATTAGTAATATCAATCATTATGAGAAGTCACACACTTTAATACAGACTCTATAGTCCTCGCTGCCATTCCTGACGTAAATTGGCCATTTCAGGGGATGTTAATGCGGTATTAACTTGAGCAAGGAGCTTATCTTTGTCTTTACCTAATATACCTTTAAGGCTGAGGTAGTTAGAAGCATGATCTGAACGGAATATCGTTTTGTCTAATTCTAAATGAGTTAACAATAAAGCCATTTCTTCAAACAACTCAAACTGGCTTAATTGTCGAAAACTACCATTAAAATTAACACTAAATTTTTCTTCACCAAGTGGAAAAGAAACAACTAGCGTTGATAAATAATCAGGTTGAGCATCATTCATTAATTTTGCTGATTCAATAGCATGTTGCTTAGAATACTCTGGACCACCTAAGCCATTTAAAATCATTACCGAGCTTTTCATTCCTGCTTGCTTTATTTTATTTAAAGCAATGAGTGAACTTTGATACGTTTCACCTTTTTCAATCAATTCTAGGACTTTATCATCACCACTTTCACAACCTATATAGAGCAAAGACAAGCCTAGATTTTTCAACACAGTTAATTGTTCAACTGTTTTATTAGTTAAATTTCTTGGTAAACAATAACTGGCTACCCGATTTACATTGGGTAAATATTCTTTTATTAGCAATAGAATTTCTTTTAGACGATTAAATGGCAACATCATCGCATCGCCATCAGCTAGAAAGACACGACTTACGGGTAAACCAGAATTAACTATTTTTATTAACTCTTGTTCTATTTCATTTGTTTTTTTCGGACGGAATTTTTTATTCTCTGCTGTATACATATCGCAGAAAGTACACTTGTTATAAGAGCAACCATTTGTAACTTGTAAAATTAAACTCTTCCACTCGCTTGGTGGACGAAAAACTGGTTCTATATATTCAATGGGGTACATACTATCCTGCTTATTTGGTATTTATATACCCGTAACTATTGAAAGTGCGGGAATTC
>Ga0209292_1002425_pt1 | contig 21452 bp, 17 predicted proteins | sample GOMGulsemesocosm_2_FD_184634 | JGI IMG/M metagenome (GOLD analysis project Ga0209292, IMG submission 184634) | Methane-oxidizing microbial communities from mesocosms in the Gulf of Mexico - GOM9C Gulf of Mexico (SPAdes) (version 2) | ecosystem: Environmental > Aquatic > Marine > Cold seeps... | reverse complement strand
GCTGTACCCTTTTATTTTGCGAGTTTTTTTAGAAAACTGGCTGAACTCTAACTGTACATCAAAAGGGGTTAGTAGTGAGAGCATGTACACGACCTATAAAGTTAAATGCTACTATAGTAGCTAATATGTTTATTTAGTTTAGTTTATTGCTACAATAATAGCAATATTTGGTGTTTTGATTACAGCCATACTGTAACATTCAAAATCCCTCAAACCTGTTTCATTTTACTTCAGTTGCGCGTTTAACTTTTACAGTTACAGTCTTGTTTAAGAACTTAAATGAGGCAGTAATATGAAGTTAGGCTATATCCGCGTATCAACGATTGAACAAAACACAGCACGCCAATTAGATGGTATTGAGTTAGATAAAAGATTCGAAGATAAATGTTCAGGATCTAATACTGAAAGACCAGCACTTAATCAATTAAAAGATTATGCGAGGGAAGGGGACCTAATACTCGTTCATGATATAAGTCGTTTAGCTCGAAATATTTCAGATCTTATAGAGCTGATAAAATTTTTTAATAATAAGCTAGTGAGTATCCAGTTCTATAAAGAAAGCCTAATATTTAGTCATGACTCTTCGAACCCGATTAATAACTTAATGCTTACTTTACTTGGGGCTGTATATCAATTCGAACGAGAGATGCTTCTAGAGAGACAACGTGAAGGTATCGCTAAAGCCAAACACCTAGGAAAATATAAAGGCAAACCAAATATTATAAATCGTCAATCAGTTTGGGAATTATTAGATAAAGGTTTATCAATTCGTAAAGTGGCCAAAGAACTAAATATTAGTCCGGTTTCAGTTCAAAAAATCAAGTTTGAAAAAAAATAAAACATTTATTAATAATCTTCTGTTTAGCTTTAATTTGACTAACCGGTCATAATCTTTAAAAGTTATATATTTACATGTTTTGGTCAGTTAGCTAAAAAGCTATTTTTTGCCAGAAATAGTTTTATTGTCATTAGCGAATACGGAAAGTGATAATAGCCCATTAACTTTTCCATGGTGGTAAATTGGAGGTGTGTAAATTACACTTATACGTTAGTTGATTTTTGTCAGATTACTAATAAGTATAATTAATCTTCTAGTTTAAAAAACAATGTTTTCAGTTTCAAATTTTTTGAAATTATGGGATATTAATGCAAATTAAATGGATTTCTATAATCTGATATTGCCGATAAGTACCCAGAAGATATCTTTGAACATATATTCATACATGGAGTTTTATGAAAATTATTTTTGTTGATGCAGAAAATGTTGGGTTCAAAGGGTTAGAAGCAATTAAATCCAACATTAATGATAAAGTTTTTGTGTTTTCTAAAATCGAATCTATTCAATCTTATTCAGAGCAAAAACTCTTCCTTTGTTTGTCTGATTACCCTGACGGCACAAACCAGGCTGACTTTTATATAATCGCTTATTTAGCTAGAGTGCTGGCAAGCGTATCAAAAGTGGAAAAACAAGCGATAGATTTTACTCTGTATTCTAATGATGTAAATTTAATTAATGCTTTTAAATTTCAGTGCGAATTACTGGGTGCTAAAAGTCATATTGTATCCTTTAAGCAAGACAACAATACCACTAATGTTGTTTGTGATATCTCCAAGTCACCTAAATCAGAGACCATTAAGAAAAAAATCCTTAACATGTTAAATCAACCTGCGGGTCTCTTTGATATTCAAACTTCATTAAAACTATCTAAGCCAGTTTTTAGTAAAGCGGTCAACGAGTTAGTTAAAGATAATAAAATTCACAGAGTAAGTAATACTGGTAAGAACTGGGTTCAAATTAAACATGCTTAAATAATCAAAGGTGAAGTTGTAATTAAGCCTTTCTTAGGCGTAGGGCCGGCTGTGTGTATGTTTTTCTTTAAATATACGTTTCGATTACGGAGAAATGGAGATGAAATATAATTTTGAGAATATTAATAGTACTGACTTTTCTGAGCTAACTGATTATAAAATAATGATTGTTGGTACTTCTAATCGACGCAAAACAAACAAAGAATTTTTAAGTAGGCCGAATTGTTCTGGATTTAATATAAATCAACAATTGACTCATGGTATGCCTGTTGATCAATATCAAGAGATGATAAAGAATAATTTCAATTCATCAGACCCACAATTCTCATTATTTAAGCATTTAAAATACGATGTAGAGCAAAGTTATGTCGAATTGGTTAAATAGTTAAAACTTTCTGGAGCTGCGGTGTATAGCACGGTTATTTAGGAGGAGACTGTATTATTCCACTTATCTTTACGTTATCGGTAAGCTAAATAGTAAGTCACTGAAACGAGAATAAATTTACTTGATTCCATGATGTTACAGGCTAAGATTGCTGTATCTTGAATTTTTTATAATGACAACCAGCGTGGGTCGTCAGGTAATATTTGGGAAATACAAAGATAAAATATTTTTTTAGAGATTGAATACTTTTCAAGTGATTACACTTTACGGAAAGGGAAAAGCAAAGTTTGTAAATTAATTAAATAAGGATATACAAAATGTTCGCGACAGTAAACGTAAGTCAAAGTGCATTTTTTGAAATGATAATGTCGACTTTTGAAGCTTATGCAGTAAAGCACGATGGTAAAAAAATAGTGGCTATTGAAACTTATGCTCAGTTATGGGGGAAAACCAACAAAACACAACCATTCAAATGCTCTATAGAACACTTTTCAGTTGATAGTTCAGCTAAACAAGAGCGAGGGTCAGTTACTCCCCATCGACTTTCTTTAGAAATAAAAAAAGATATTGCACAAGCTTTCGGTGAAGGCTATGCCCATATTGGTAGTTTTCATACCCACCCATGGCTGGACAGTGAGCTAAACTCTTTTGGCGCAACACCAAAATCTAAAGGAGCTGCCATTATTAGAAAGAATAAATTATTCAACTTTAGTGGCGGCGACCACTTATGTGAAATTGGCAGGCCAACTCTAGCTGTAGGTGATAAGAGATACTCAGTTGCTCTAGTCATGACCATTTACGCGGCGGAAAAAGCTGACGATATAAGAGATGGAGTAATAGATCTAACTCTTGTCGAGTTTTCTTTAGGCAACGTTAAGCTTTGGCTAAAAGCACAAGTGTATGAGCATAAAGTAACTAAAACCCTAACGGAGGAAGATAAAAAAGCACTTAATACCTACAAACTAAAAGAGGTTAAAGGTTTTGATAAAGATGCTTCAACAATGCCTATACCGATAGATACTCACTTAGAGTGTGATGCAAACTTTTATCTTGAAAAGTTTGGGCGTTTGGATATCAGCTCTCGTAAAGCGGAATATGAAAACAGTGAAAGTGCTGATAAGCGATGGTTTGTTTGTTAACTGTGTAGATTATAATAATCCCAGTAAAGTAACTGCTAAGTTAAGAAGCGCTAGGGCTTTAGATACTTAGCCGAAAATATTGGTGATAATAAAATTTTGTTAAAACTTGATGGTCGGGATAACGTAATTCAATTATTTTATCATATTTATGATGACTATTACGGATTTCATGATATATCGGTTGCTTTATATCAAGGTAGATAGATGACTTGTCGGTATAAGAAGGGGGATAAATGAATATTATTGAAAGTACAGATGAAGATGAACTAAGACCTTATAATGTCGAGATTTTAGCTTTGTTTGATATCCAATTAGTACATCATTTTTCTGATGTTGATATTAAAAAATCAGGTGGATTGATTTCAGATACTTTTGAAAACTTGATATACGAAATTGAAGATATATTTTCTTCTCTTTCCGTCAATATCAACTTTGAAAGTGCCAAAAGAAAACGAAAAGATGATACCTACAAACTAAATGGAAGTATCCAACGATGTTATGGATTTGCTGAAAAAGATATTTATGAATGTGAACTTATTGAAGGGGCAGGTGAAAGCCAACTTGATGATATGAAGTTAGTAGTAGAGGAAGCATGCGACATGAGTGGATATGAACTTAATATTACTCACTTTAGTTGGGCCGATGATGAAGTTATTGATGAGGAGTAGTCTGCTCAGTTTCTATAAAAAGTGAGTATCTTATTCTGGCATAAGTAAGTAGTGTGCAGCTAACTTTTAGCTCTTAAATAAACCCAAGTGATTTCAGGCCTAAAATGTCCCAACTCTTGCGATACGATTTCCAAGCAGTCTTCAAATGAAGTATCAGATAATTTCATAAGAACTTTCATTCTATTTTGAGCGTAACTATGTCTTAAACCATGACCACCATTGGTAAATCCACATACTTTTATAGACATTTGATTAAAACTTGATGACCAATTAATGCCACCACCAATCTCATAATTAGTTGTATAATTTATAGCTCTATCCACAATTTCCTTAGGATATTCTAGTTTAACTTCTTCTAATAAATGTGATAATTCATTTTGAATAGATACTGCTCTTACGAGTCCGCCTTTTCCCGTCACTGCATATAGAGTATATTCATCTGGATTTCTGCCAAGAAATAAATCTTTTCTATAAGGTCTATCAGATAAAATGGCTTCACCTATAGGTGTTAACGTAAACAGTTCATGAGATCTAAGACCCGCATCTATAGTAATTAAAGTTGCCAGTGAATTTGAGCCCTTTTGTCTATTTGCAATTGCAGCAGCTTGCTCAAGAGTATAGGCTCTGCAATCAATAATCGTATCTAGTTCAGACTTGATTATTGGTAGTTTTTCATTAAAGTCTAATTTCTTAGTAACTTTTTGCATCATTTTTTCTAGAGATTGCCTTTCGATATCTAATGTTGATTGCTGAACTTCTTCTGCTCTCATTGATAAATAATCAATAGCTTGTTCTTTGGTTATATCTTTTAACCCTTTAACACGTGAATATATAGCCCAATCGGCAATGTTAGTCAGTGCAGCTTTTACATTTCGGTTTGAACCACAACTAACAATATGATTGGATAGTTGTTTCATAACATTATGTGCTTGTTTTTCTTTGCTCGAGAATGATGCCATTTTTAAATTCCTATTATTTGACAAAACCGTAAAACAGTTGAACGGTCAACTCTTATTTGAGGAGAAAGCAGTTTTACGATGTTTTGATGAGATTTTCCCAACTTCCTATATGTAACTATGGTTCTTGTATGTTGAAAAAGCTTAGATTTAGATGCTATAAAGCCTGAAGATTTTTTAGACAAACCTGAATGACTTGTACATGATTCTCCACTAATAATACTTCTAAAATTTAATGGTTGATGATTATTTTGTCTGATTTTTAATAAGTTATTCTTTTTGCAGAACCTATGAATTGTTGATTCACATACGAGTACTTTGCTCTCGTTTAATTTTAGTTGGATATCTTTTAGAGAAAAGTTGTTCGCACGAGATGTTCTAATTAAATTTATATACCTGTCTAGTTTAGATTTTCTTATTCTATTTACCATGATTTTATCCTTTTTGATTAGTTGATTAGTTGATTAGTTGATTAGTTGATTAGTTTGTAAGAAACTGGATTTTCATCCCCGACGTAAGATTTAACTCCGCCTTCGCCCGCATTTCGGCTGGACTGGTCGCGCCTTTAATTTAATATCACAAGGAAATTTGGAAAGAGTGAATGCGCCTTTAAGCTAGTAAATAGCTTAATTAAGCGATAATTAAATATTGAAGCCTGAAACAGGCATAGTAATGTTCCCCATGAAATGGGATTACAATATTGTAGTAATTCAGATACGGTAATTTGTTACCGAAAATCAGATATAAGCGATTAGCTTATGGGGTATTAAACTTCTACAAAGTAGTTGTTTAAAAAGTTAGCTATTTAAAGCGTTGTTTGCCCACGCGAGCCGCGGTAGTTGTACCCAGATACGAGGATCTGTTAAGGCTTCGAAGACTACTTCTCCGGGAGACTAACAAATAGTTAAGTTAAGAGTTAACTAAGTGAAAATCGTCCAATTGAGCAATTATTTCAACATAAATTTTATCTGTCGTCAATGTGCATTTTAATATTGCGTTTAATAGAACAATGTCATGTTATTAAAGGTGTAGGGCTTGTTTTATTAATTAACATAGCCATTATGGGGGAAGAATTAGTGCGTTGATATTTTGGTGATTATATCTATTAATAAGTGTCTTATTAAATATCCATTAACATACTCTTAAATCTTTAAGTAGCACTAAAGGAGTTATGCATCGATAGTTAATTTGATTACTTCAAATATACATTTACTCAACTCTAGCTCTTTAAACTAGATTCTTTTATCTAACCCTGTAGTAATTTATCTCTATATAAGAGATAGTTAGCCTCCAACTTGGAGGGATGATAAAATATGGATATTACTTACCAATCGTTAAAAGATCGCCAACGTAAAGAACGTGACAACTACCCAACGAACTTAAGCCTTCGAGTGCACAGAGCGTTAAGCTGGTTAGATCGTGCCCAACAAGCTGAAGGCGATGAAGATGCACAATTTATTTTTCTTTGGATAGCCTTTAATGCAGCTTATGCTAATGAAATAGATGATCATCACCGCTTTACCGAGCAAGAAACCTTTCGCAACTTTATAGATCGTTTATGCAACTTAGACGTAGATAACTCTCTGTCTGATCTGGTTTGGAAAGAATTTACCAGCAGTATTAGAGTGTTACTAAGTAATCAATTTGTATTCCAGCCGTTTTGGGATTACCAAAACCTAAAGAAAACCGAAGCCCAATGGCAAGATGACTTTAAATCAGCAAATGCTTTCGCACACAAAGCACTAGGTCATAAAAACACATCAGCAGTTCTATCTGTAATATTCTCTCGTTTATACACATTACGTAACCAGACTATGCATGGTGGTGCAACATGGAACAGTGCGGTTAATAGAGAACAAATGCGTGATGCAGTCGCTTTTATGAGTAAATTTGTACCTTCCATCATTAAAATCATGATGGATAGTTCCAACGAGCTATGGGGTGAGCCATGTTACCCGGTTGTTGTGTAGCAATAGTTTTTATGCCTCGGGACTTTAAAAGAGTATTTAGCTTTGATTCAAAATAATTTATATTTTAGGAACATATCTAGACGCTGGAAAAAAGAAGCTGTTTGCACCAATAGCCTAATTTTCTTTTCTCCGTACATAACCTCATCTACGGCAGAGACAGTATTACTAGATAATGAATACTTATCATGTCAGATTTATACAGTCTTCAAAGCTGAAAACTTCGCTTGCAGAGCCAGCTCTTTAAAAACGCTGAAGAAATTGATTAATAGTGGTTGTGAGTTGTTCCATATTGACGATTTACACGCAAAAGTAATGCTTAGCGATGATTTTATTAGTATCGGAAGTCAAAACTTAACAAACAAAGGAAAGTCGAATTTAGAAGCTAGCTTTTGTTCTGACAACCCAAACTTTATAAAGTATAGCCATAGTAAAATTGAGAAATGGATTCGTTTTGCTAAAGAAATAACACTAGAAATGATCGAAAATATGGAGAAAGAAGTTACACCTTTGATCATTGAATATGACAAGCTCAAAAAATTATTTCAATTGTCTGATGATGTTATAAGTGAAAAAGAAAATATACGTCAAGAGCTTGAAAAAAACAGAGTCAAAAAAATACTTGAAGATAAGGAACGCTTAAGACAACTAGTAAATAATGCTACAAATGTCGTTCAATCTAATAGAACTGTTTTTGCTAGAGTTCGTAATACAAGCACTCACGGATATACTTATTCGCTAGTACCTGTAGCAAAAACAGCCAGTTTCATTCACTGGCAAATACAAGGCAAAATAAAGGCTCTTGATTCAAAGAAAAGATATCTATTTATAGATTTAGAAAATGGTCGATTTGGTTGGGCTAGAGTTAATAAAACTCAAATCACCTATTTTTCAGATGGTGTTTCAAGAGGAGAGGAAACTGCTATAGGGAGCTGGCGATGTAAACTAAGTTTTGATACTAATTGGTCAGATCCACAATCTGATCAAAACTTAACTATTACAATCAGGTATTTGAATACTAATATTAAATTGGTTTATGAATGTCACTTTGACCTTAAGTTTCTTACTAATCATTCTCTAAACACAAAAGACAGCCAGAACCTTAAAGGAGCGGAAGAGATTATACTGTGGAATGAAACTCACTTTGAAGAGTTTAGTAACTCTATTGCCCATCATATATTTTCACCTTTCTTTTACAATAGAAAACTATTAGGCGAGCAAGCAAATGTATTTTTTATTGATCGGTGGCGCAGTAAACAAATATCACTTGGCATAATAAATGGATTTCCAATTTTGCTAAGTAAACCAAATTAAACAAGTGATAGTTAACCGTACAAATAATAACGAATTACCACATTTATACGATTGACTATTAAGGTAAAAAGGTTATGATAAAAACCTAATCAAATTGATTATGTTTTTAACTCAATTTAATAAGTCATAAGAGAAATATGAATAATAATAAAAATATTACAGAGTTTAACTATGCACAAAAGCAAAGGTTAGCTTTTATCGATTTTTTGCTGATGTTCAAAGGTTCATTTTCTCGTAGTGATTTGACCACTAAATTTGAAATGGGCATGGCGAATGCTACCCGTGATATTGCCTTGTATAGAGAGCTTGCTCCAACAAATTCAGATTTTGATAACCCATCAAAAACATATATTCAAACTAAAAGTTTTAAGCCATTATTTGAATACGACGCTCGTAAAACCCTAGTAAAACTCGCTAACAATATCAGCGACGGTTTTGATGGTGTGATGGAAGTTGCTTTTCCTGTTGATGCACCTATGCAGCTTAATGTCCCTGATATTAATATCGTCGCTAAGCTCGTGCAGGCGGTACTAAATCAAAAAGCTATTTCTATAATTTACACTTCACTGTCTTCAGGCTCAAAAGCCCGAGAAATTATTCCGCATACTATTGTTGATAATGGCTTGCGCTGGCATGTTAGAGCTTTTGATAGAAATACCAACTCTTTTAGAGATTTTGTTATTACCCGTATTTCGAAAGTGACCTTGCTCGATACAACAGTCGATGAATTTGAGAAAGAAATCGAAGACAATCAATGGATGCGTAAAATGGACTTACATATAGTCCCGCACCCAGTAAACGTTCAATACCCTCAAGCAATTGAGCTTGATTATGGAATGGATGGCGGGATGTTACAGTTAACAGTAAGAGCGGCGCTGGTTGGCTATTTACTTCGTCGTTGGAACGTCGATTGTACCGAAGACTCGTCTCTAAAAGGTGGCGAATATCAACTTTGGCTTAGCAACAGACAAACACTATATGGTGCCGAGAACTTGGCTATAGCTCCAGGGTATCAGGAATAACAAATGATCAACGAACAACAACTAACACCATTTGGTTTTAAATTTGGCAGAAATGGTGCTCATTCTGCTCGAAGCATGATGATTGTAGAATTAAAAGAACTGCTCTTTGCTCGTGATGAAACGGCGACAAAACAAGATTATGAAGACGACATTGTTAACTTCAATATATTACATAAACCAACTGAAAAATCTCGTACCTTAACTTTTCGTCATTTGGTTGATTTATATAGCATGTCGATGGACATTCCATTATTCAACATATTCCGCCAATGGTGGGAACTATCTGAAGATGCACAGCCTATTTTGGCTTTACAACTTGCCGTAGCCCGAGACCCAATTCTTAGAGGTTCTGCCAACGTAATTTTACCACTTCATCTTGGCGAGCATTTATCTAGAGAAATAGTCGAGCAGCACTTAGCGCATGATGACCCCGACCGCTTTAGTCCAGCATCACTTAAATCATTCGCACAAAATATTAATGGCACATGGACACAAGCGGGTTACCTTGAAGGTAAGGCTAAGAAATACCGTGCCCAACCCAAAGCAACCTATGTAAATATTGCATATGCATTGTTCTTAGCACATTGTCACGGGCTATCTGGGCAAAGAATGTTTGATAGTTTTTGGTGCCAAATGTTATCGCAAGATAAAGAGCATTTGTTTGAGCTAGCGCACAGAGCTTCCTTAAGAGGTTTAATAAACTTTAAACAGGTTAGTGAAGTGATAGAAGTCACCTTTCCAAACATAGAGTTACCTAAAGTAGACCAGTCAAAGGAGCAAGGTTAAATGTCAGATCGGTTATCTAAATTACTGCAAAGCTTTGACAGCCATATCAGCATTCCATGGCCTAAAGCTGTGTCTGCTGACGAGCGCACTATTTTTGTTGTTTACAACAAAGAAGATGAATTAAAGCTGCGAGCCAGAATTGGCGAATTTGAAGCCAGTGCTACGCAAAGTGGTCATCCATGGCTACAGCTTGATCTTACTCATGGTTTTGAAAACTGGATGGAAGAACAAGACTATAAAGAAACCTACTTTGAAGACCCTGAATATCTCAAGGGGCTTTATGAAGACTTTTCAGATGAACTTATTGAAAACTTAAAATCACAATTTATAGAAAAACAAGATGAAAATGGTGTTATTGCCTTACTCGGTTGCGGAGCATTATTTGGCTTTGCATCAGTATCAGGCTTAGTTGAAGAAATAGCTAAAGAAGTAAAAGGTCGATTAGTAGTCTTCTTCCCAGGTGAACACCAAAACAATAATTACAAACTTTTAGATGCCAAGGATGGGTGGGGATACCACGCAACTGCCATCACAGCAATGTCATAAGGAAAATAATAAAATGCTAAACCGCGAAATTTATTTAAACGACCCACTTACTAGCCGCCTCGCCAACAATGGTGTTGCCCAAGTAAAAGATGATTTATCTAAAACTGCACTAGAAACCTTAGAGTATGAACTAAGAACTTTTGTATGTGATGGTGCTTATGCCGCAGGCATGGAAAAAATACTTGATGCCTATCTGCAAAATGTCAAAAACGATGGTGAACAACCTGGTGTTTGGATTAGTGGTTTCTTTGGCTCTGGTAAATCGCATTTAGCAAAAATGCTCCGTACCTTATGGACTAATCAAAAACTAAATGATGGTAGTTATGCGCGTAGCTTAGTAGACCTACCTAGTAATATTGCTGCTCAATTTGATGAGCTTTCTACACTTGCCTCTCAACACCAAGGCTTACATGCTGCTTCTGGTACCTTAGGTGCAGGTGCTGGTGAACAAGTTCGTTTAGCATTTTTAGGTATTATTTTTAAATCAGCAGGCTTACCAGAGCAATATCATTTAGCTCGCTTTGTTATCTGGTTAAAAGAAGAAGGTGTATTAGAACAAGTACAAGCTTATATTACTGAAAATGCCAAAACGAAAGAGGGTCGCGACCCTTGGACACATGAATTAAAGAACCTTCATGTTTCTCCTATTATGGGTAATGCTTTACTTCAAGCACTACCAGGCTTTGCCAGTGACGTAAAAGAAGTGCGTGATATGTTACGTGCACAATATAAAATTGTTGATGACGTAACCAATGATGAAATGGTTACTGCAATCATGGATACCTTAGCAGTAAATGGTGAGCTGCCATTAACATTAGTAGTACTTGATGAGGTACAACAATACATTGGCGACGATGTTAAAAAAGCTTTCGATGTACAAGAAGTGGTTGAAACCTGTAGTGGTAATGGTCGATTAAATTCTAAGTTACTCTTTGTAGCGACAGGTCAAAGCTCTTTAACAGGTACTGCGAACTTAAGCCGTCTGAAAGGACGCTTTCAGGTGCCAGTGCAACTTGAAGATACCGATGTTGATTCAGTAATCCGTAAAGTCATTCTGCAAAAGAAAGAAACTGCGCGTCAACCAATCCAAAATGTCATTGATGCAGAATTAGGTGAAATTTCACGTCATTTACGCGGCAGTATTATTGAACACAATAAAGATGATGAAAAATGGATGATTGCAGACTATCCGCTATTACCTGTTCGCCGTCGTTTCTGGGAAAAAGTATTACCAGCTTTAGATAAAACAGGAACTGGCTCTCAATTAAGAAACCAACTCCGCATTGTTCATGGCGCAACAAAAAGTACGGCTGAATTTAGCCTTGGTTATGTTGTACCTGCGGACTTTATTTATGACGAAATAGCTATAAACCTTGTTCAAAGTGGCGCTATAGGTAAAGATATTTACGAAACTATTAGTCGCTTAAAAGGTGGCGATACCGACCAAAAACTCCAAGGGCGTATTCTTGCACTGATTTTACTAATCAGTAAATTACCAACCGATATTGAATACGGCATAGCTGCTACAGCGGATACTCTGGCTGATTTATTACTGGAAAATTTATTGGAAGGTAAGCATGAGCTTCGTGCCAATGTGCCTAAGTTATTAACTCAGTTAGTTGATGATGGTTTGGTTATGCCAATGCAAACTACGGCAGGTGAAGAGTACCGTTTACAAACAATTGAAAGCCAACAGTGGTACGACGAATATCGTCAGCAAGAAAATGATTTCAAAAGTAACCCGCAGAGAATAGAAGTATTCCGTTCAAAAGAAATTCAGAGGTATGTTCAAAAGCAAGTTGCGCAGTCAAGAATTACGCAAGGAACCGTTGCAGAATCACGTATGATCAACCTAGAGTTTGGTAACGAGCTACCAAGCGATGCAGATAAAAAATTATATGCCTGGGCACCTGAAGTACTTGAAAAGCAGTTCAATGATCTTGCGCGTGGTGCAAACCCTGATTCAGCAACCATTTTTATTTATGTACCAACCACACAGCGAGACGAACTACGTAAAGCTATTGTTAAATTAAAAGCCGCAGAAAGTACCATTGATGTTCGTGGTGCTGCTAAAACCGATGCGGGTAAAGAAGCTTACGCTGCCATGGAATATCGCTTTAAAGAAGCTGACCGAGCGAAAAAAGCGATTTTAAATGATATTTTTTCCCAAATACAAGTAAAACTCGCAGGTGGTCAAGAGGTTGAAGGCGAATCTTTAGCTGAGCAAATTCAAAATGCAGGTGTACTAGCATGCCAGCGTTTATTCAGTAAATTTAAAATGGCTGACAACAAAGGTTGGGCAAAAGTATTCCAACGTGCAAGTACACAAGCTGACGCTAATGCACTTGAAGCCATTGAACATAATGATGAAGCAGACAAACACCCTGTGTGTGCTGAAGTAAAACGTTTTATTGGTGTGATGAAAACAGGTCGTGAAATTATCGACAACTTTAAGGATGCACCTTACGGTTGGGGTAAAGACACTATTGAAGGTGCTTTATTCGCGATGCTAGCAGCAGGTGTATTAAAAGCCTCTGACGGACAAGAAAAAGCGGTAGATGCTAAGAGCCTTGATAGATCATCAGTGACGCAAACTAAATTCCGTCCTGAAAATGTCACGCTGTCTAAAGTACAAATAATTAAAGTTCGCGGGTTAATTAATGCATTATTACTTGAAGGACAAAATTGCAATACAGGTGAAGAGCAAAGCAAGCTGCCATTAGCCATAATTAACGCTAAACAAGTTGCTCGTAGTGCAGGGGGGGAATCTCCATTACCATTGGCACCAAGTACCAGTGTGCTTACCAACCTTGAAATGTATTCAGGTAACGATCAACTACAACAAGCCTTTGATGCCAAAGATGATATTCAAAGCCAGTTCACTCAGTGGCAAGACCAAGCTGATCTAGTTAAAGCAAGAACAAGCCAATGGCATGAACTAAATACTGCATTGCGTTACTGTAAAGTCTTAGCTGTTCATGCCAACTTAACACAGCAAATGGACTCAATTGTTGAAAGCCGAAGCTTACTTGTTGAACCAAACCCAGTTACGCCGCTACTTCAACAAGCAGAATCAGCTCTACGCGACGCAATTACTGCCAAATTATCTGAATATGAAGAAGAGTTTAATGCCTGCCATCGCGATCTTGCCGACGATACTAATTGGCTGAAGCTTGATGACGCGAAAAAACAAGCGTTATTAGGCAAACGTAGCCTTTCAACTATACCAAGTGTTGATTTATCTTCAGCCGCCGCAGTTTACGATGCACTTGAAGAAACTAGCTTTGAGCAATGGAGTGATCGCATTTCAGCATTGCCAGGTCGTTTTGACGCTGCGCTTAAAGATGCAATTAGTGAGCTTGCCCCAAAAGTAAGGTACAGCCGCTTAAACAAGCCAATGATTGAATCAGAAGAACAACTTCTAGATTGGCTTGCAGAAGTTGAAGCTCAAATACGTGCAGAACTTGCCAATGGTCCAGTAGTACCTAGCTAGAGTCATGCTCAAAAGGAATAAAAAAGAATGAGAACACCATTAGATAAAGCATTACGTGGCAAACTAGAAAAAACCGTTGAAAAAGCACGTGATATTGTCGAAATAGCAGTAGCAGAAGCGCTCACTCGTTTAGGTATTAGCGATGGAAGCGCACCAAGTTATTTATCAGACGAAGAACGTAAACTAAGAAACCGTTTACGTGCCCATGGCCGCCAGTTAGGTGATGCATTAAACAAGGAATCAGGTAAACAAGAAACTGAACTATTAATTAACGAAATGTCATACGAGCATTGGCATCGTATGCTATTTGCTCGCTTTTTAGAGCAAAGTGACTTGTTAATGTACGACCAAAACACCCACGTTACTTTAGATGAATGTTTTGAGTTAGCTGAAGAAGAAGCTGATGTAACAGATGGCTGGGAATTAGCTGGGCAATTAGCACAAAAAATGTTGCCACAAATTTTCCGTGCTGACTCACCAGTATTTGAAGTAAAACTTTCAATTAACCATGTTAATACTCTTGAAGAGCTTATTGCTAAACTTCATGAAGACACTTTTCAAGCATCAGATGCCTTAGGTTGGTGTTATCAGTTTTGGCAAAACAAAAAGAAGAAACAGGTTAATGAATCAGGCGTAAAAATTGGTGCCAAAGAGCTAAGCCCAGTAACTCAGTTATTTACTGAACCTTATATGGTCAGTTTTTTACTCGACAACGCTTTAGGAGCTTGGTGGGCAAAACGTCGCTTGTCAAAAGATGATTTACTAACCGCCACTAGTGAACAAGAGTTGCGAGAACTCGCTGCTATTCCCGGTGTACCGTTAGAGTACCTACGATTCATTAAGGATGAAGAGTCTGGCTTATGGTCAAATGCAGCAGGTGATTTTGATAAATGGCCTGAAAATTTAAGTGAATTGAAAACACTCGATCCGTGTTGTGGATCGGGTCACTTTTTAGTTGCTAAATTTTTAATGTTAGTACCAATGCGCATGAAGTTAGAGGCATTAACGGCTAAGCAAGCGATCGATAAAGTTATCGCAGAGAATATTCACGGTTTAGAGTTAGACCAACGTTGTGTTGAGCTTGCTGCTTTTGCCTTAGCACTTGAAGCCTGGCGCTATCCTGGTGCTGGCGGTTATCGTCAGCTACCTGAGCTGCAACTGGCATGTTCTGGCCTGTCGATTAATGAAGCCCAGAAAGAGTGGAAAGATTTAGTTAAAGACGATGAAGAACTTCAAGGTGCAGTTAAATGGATGCAGGAAACGTTTAAAAATGCACCTACGTTAGGCAGTCTCATTGAGCCTAAAATTTCGTTGGTAGAGAGTGAACAAAAGCCTTGGGAATGTATACAAGAAGCTGTTAGAAATAAAGCAGCTATCAGCAATGAAACAAAAGCTATTGCACAAGGTTTAGCTAAGTCAGCGGAGTTACTAACGGAAAGTTTTGATTTTGTTGCCACAAACCCTCCGTATTTAGGAGAAAAAAAGCAAGAGGATTACTTACGCCGATACATAGTAAGCAACTTTAATGCAGCACGAGCCGATTTAGCCACCGCATTTTCTTTGAGAATATCCCTGTTATTAAAAAATACAGGACATCAATCATTAGTAATCCCACAAAATTGGTTATATCAAAGATCTTATTTAGATCTTAGAACGTTATTTTTAAAACGTAATCAAATCAAAATAATTAGCCAATTAGGAAGCGATGCTTTTGATCAATCAGTAGGGGCAGATGTTCTTTTGATAAGTTTATCCAAAGAGAATAATGATACTAAAAGTTTTTGTGGGATTGATGTTACTGGTATATCAGAGTTTAACGCAAAAATCGAAGCAACTAAAAATTCAGAAATCAAAATATTAAGAAGCTCTGAATTATTAGTAGACGATTGTCGAATCGTGCTTTCAGATAGAAATCTACATTTAGATAATGTTAATCAATATTCCAATTGTTATGCAGGAATACTAAATGGTGATACTCCACGATTTGTAAGTTCTTTTTGGGAGGTTAAAAGCGAGCATTATCCTAAATGGCAGTTTTTTCAAAGAACCGTTTCTAATACATGCCATACCGGAGGAAGGTCTAATATTATTTTATGGGAGAACGGGGACGGGCAACTTAGAAAGTTAGCAATTGAACTTAGAGAGAAGTTACATGATGCGGATCGTCGTGGAAATCAAGTTTGGGGTACAAAAGGTGTTGTAATTAGTCAGATGGGGGAGCTACCAGCGACTTTGTATTCTGGGGAGCTGTATGATCAATCTGTTGGTATCATAGCGCCTAAGAAAGAAGAGTATCTTTTACCCATTTGGGCTTACTGTTCTTCGTCAGATTATAATCATGACATAAGAAAAATAGATAAAAATAAAAAAGTTACTGTTGCTACACTAATTAAAACACAATTTGATTTTAAGCATTGGTCAAAAGTTGCAAAAGAAAATTACCCCAATGGCCTTCCTCAACCCTATTCAGACGATCTTACTCAATGGATCTTTCATGGCCACCCATGTGCTTCAGTAAATTGGAATGAACAAACCAAAACTACTTCCATTAGCGAGCTACGTCAGGACGAAACAGTACTGCAAGTCGCGGTAGCCCGATTATTAGGTTATTGCTGGCCAGCAGAGCTAGATGCTGAAATGGAATTAGCACCAGAAATGCGTGAAATCATTGCAGAAAACAAGGTGTTTGATGGTTTAGTAGATGATGACGGTATCGTCTGTATTCCGGCAATTCGTGGAGAAAAGCCTGCTGTTGATAGGTTAGAAACAATATTACATGCTGCTTACGGTGATGAGTGGTCTGCCACAATATTAAATAACTTATTAAAGTCCGTTAAGTCTCGCGACTTAAACCTATGGCTACGTGATAAATTCTTTGAACAACATTCAAAACTGTTCCAACATCGCCCATTCATTTTGCAAATATGGGATGGCTTACCTGATGGATTCTCGGCATTAGTTAATTATCACTCGCTGGATTACAAAGGATTAGAACGTTTAATTTATACCTACCTTGATGATTGGATTAGCACCCAAATTCAACAAGAAAAAGATGGTGATGAAGGCGCAGAGCTAAGGTTAACCGCTGCAAGAAACCTAAGAGAGCGACTTGAAGCGATACTTGTCGGCGAAGAAGGTCTTGATATATTTGTACGTTGGAAGTCACCAGCAGAACAACCTATCGGCTGGAACCCAGATTTAAACGACGGTGTTCGCTTAAATATCCGCCCATTTATGCAAGCCAAAGATGTCGGCAAAAAAGAAGCAGGCATCTTACGTTCAAAACCAAACATCCATTGGAAAAAAGACCGAGGTACAGACGTAGCTTCAGCCCCATGGTTTGATCTTGGCCTAGAATACGGCGGTAAACAAGGCGACCGCATCAACGATCATCATCTAACACTCAATGAGAAAAAAACTGCAAGAGAAGCGGCTGAAATAGCAAAGAAAGTGCAAAGTAAGGAGGCTGAAAGTGTCTAAAAATATCACTGGCGCAGAATACGCATTAGCAAAAATATTTAGTTCTGACTTTGATTACGAAATACCGCCATATCAAAGGCCCTATGCCTGGACAACTGAGCAAGCGGGTGAATTGTTTGATGATTTATATGACTTCTTTCGGCATGAAGCCGAAGAAAGCTACTTTTTAGGTAGCATTGTTTTAATCAAACAAGAGGGTAAAGCATTATCGCAAGTAATTGATGGTCAACAACGATTAACAACTCTTACAATATTTATTGCAGCAATGACTTCTTTAGTTGAAGAAAGCAATGCTAAAGCGCAATGTTTAAACTATATCATTGAGCCAGGTAATATTTTAGAAGGTTTGTCTGCAAAGCCTCGTCTAGCATTAAGAAGTCGTGATAAAAAGTTCTTTGGTCAAACGGTGCAAGCATTAGAATTTGATGAGTTAGCAGCATTAGATCCAATTACACTACAAAATGAATCACAGAAAAACATTCAAAAGAATGCGTTAATGTTACGGGATAAACTTAAATTAAATTTTAATGATGATGCTGGTCTACTCAAATTTGGCGCATTTTTAATGACTAGATGCTTTCTAGTCGCAGTTACCTCACCAAGCCAACAATCTGCATTCAGGGTGTTTTCTGTTTTAAATAATAGGGGCTTAGATTTATTGCCTTCGGATTTAATTAAAGCTAATGCTATAGGTAAAATTGCTGAGTCAAAGCGCGACCAATTTAATGATAAGTGGGAAGAGATTGAAGTTGAAACAGGTAGAAGTGGACTAAATGACTTACTAACCTATATTCGTATGATATATGCTAAAACAAAGGCTAAAAGAGCTTTGTTAGATGAATTTAAAGAGCATGTTCTATCCAAAGTTGAATCTGCCGAAGAATTAGTTGATACGATTATAATTCCTTATGCTGACGCGTACTTAATTGCTCGCGATTGTAATTATGAGTCAAGTGAAAACGCTGGTGAAATTAATCAAGTGTTGGCATGGTTAAATCGAATTGATAATTCAGATTGGTTACCTGTAGCTATAAGTTATCTTGCTAAATTTAGTAATGATAGGGATGCTGTTTTGAGCTTCATTACCAAACTTGAACGATTAGCTGCGCAGATGCATATTTGTTCTTCTAATATAAACCAACGAATTGAACGATATGCACAAGTGTTAACTGAGATTGACGTTGCTGAGTTACCTGAGATAGCGGCAGTAAACTTATCACAGACAGAGATATCTTTATTTCAATCGGTATTAAATGGGCCAATTTATCAATTAACGGCACGTCGTAGAAATTACCTCATATTGAGATTGGATTCGTTTCTGTCGGACGGTGGAGCTTCCTATAATCACCGTATCTTGACAATTGAGCATGTACTACCTCAAACCGTAAATGAAACATCTCAATGGATTGATACATGGCCTGACGAAGAGCAAAGAGCCTTGTGGGTACACAAAATAGGTAACCTAGTTCCATTAACTCAGCGACGGAATTCTATGGCTTCTAATTTTGACTTTGATAAAAAGAAAAGTGCGTATTTTACAGGGCGAAGTGGAGTGTCATCTTTTATCTTGACCACCCAAGTGTTAAATGAAAGTGAATGGACTCCAGAAGTTGTCACGCGAAGACAAAATGATTTGCTTAGCGTTTGTAATCAGAACTGGAACCTGGAAAATATAACCTAATGCAATTAATTGATTACCTAGCTGAACAACTTCGAAATTCAGCTAATTTTAATTCTGCGGTGCAAATTGAACCTGCTGCCATTTTGTGGACTGATATTGAATGCCAGTGGCAGTCAGCAATGCCTGCTATTAAACAGTATCTCCCCGAACTCGTTGAGTTGGGTGAATATAAGCCAGAAGAGCGAATAGGTCCTGCTATTTGGATTAAATGTGCCATAGCTGGCGTATTAGAAGAATGTGAACTACCAAAATGTAGAATACCGATAATTTATTTACCTGGGGTTGGACGTAAAGATTTACGTGCGATAGAGCAATGCCCTGATCATTTAAGACCTTTGGCTGAATTACAATACAGAGGCTGCTGGTGGGCATATAACACCGCAGGTAGAGATTGGTCGGTTGGTTCCTTTTTAACTAACCCACGTGTTGGTTTAGCGCTTGATGTTGCTAAAGATAAAAAGACCCAAGCGGCTATTTTAAACATATTACCTGATTTATTAGAAACACCTGATGAATCGTTAAGAGGTAAAAAGCTAGAAGCCCAAGACTTCACTAATATTGTAATGAATGATCCTGCTAAAGATATTCTAGGTTGGTTAAATAACCCTGAAGATAAAAAGACTTTATGGAAAGGCAGCAAGTGGTCTATTTTCAAACATGCTTGCGTAGATAGCTATGGCTTTGATCCCGATAAAACTCCGTTAGACGTTGTTTTATTTAAATTGTGTGAGTCAGAAGGCGAATGGCAAGCAGTTTGGCAACGCTTTGAAGATACCGCTCACAACTTACCTTTATTAATAGAGAGCTTAATGACGATTCAGCCTGATGGACTCGCCTTTAATGCCAGTCATTTTTTAGCTGAAAACGTAAAAGATGAAAATGAGCTAGCCACTGCATTACAAAATTTTAGTGATAAAGACGTCATCACGATTAAAAAGCAACTAGTAAGCTTGTTTGAACATCATGCGGATAGAAAATCATGGTTATGGTACACATTAGATTTAGCCCCTTGGTTGACTATTTTAGAGCAGTTAACTTTAGTGGTGGAGCATACTAATATTGCCTTTACTGGACCTACTGTTGAAGTGATGGCAAATACGTATCAAGAACGTTTTTGGCAAGCTGATGCCGCGGCGATACAAGCGATGGCTGTTACCAAAGATATTAATCAGCAACAAGTTGTCGCTGATATTTTGGCTGTTATTTACTCCCCTTGGTTAGAACAGGTAACCTTGAATTTTCAAAAATTAGTAAGAGCAGAAGGTTACCCAGGTAAAACAAGTGGTAGTGGTGAAGTTCAAGAATCAACGGCTGAATATAATGTGGGCAGTCAGATTGTTTTCTTTGTTGATGGCTTACGTTTTGATACCGCAAAAACCTTACAGAAAAAATTAAACAAGCTTTCAGTTGCTACCGATTTGAAAACCAATTGGTGTGCACTGCCTTCGTTAACGGCAACGGCAAAAGCAGCGGTTACCCCTGTAGCTGATTTACTCATCGGCGCACAGGAAAATGATAACTTTACGCCTATTGTTGCTAGCTCTGGTTCTGAATTTAGTTCGTATCATTTGAAAAAGTCATTAGCTGATAAAGGCTGGCAATATTTAGAAGGTTTAGAAACAGGCGAGCCTTCAGGTACCGCATGGGTACAAACGGGTGATTTAGACAATATGGGCCATAAACAACAAATGAAAATGCCACTCAATATTGATGTGGTATTAGAAGATGTTGTAGCTAGAGTTGATGGGTTATTAAAAGCAGGTTGGAAAAATATTCGTATTGTTACTGATCACGGTTGGTTGTGGGTACCGAATAAATTAGCTGAAGCCAACATTTCAAAAAACATGGTGAAAAAGCGTTTAGCTCGCTGTGCTATTTTGAAAGATAATATTGATACCGCTGAATTAAAAGTACCATGGCATTGGAATGCAAATGTGTCTGTAGCGATGGCTCCTGGTATATCGGGTTATGTTGCTGGCGATTATTACAATCATGGTGGTTTAAGCTTGCAAGAGTGTTTGACACCTGTGATTAATATAAAAAACACAAATTAAAAAGTTACAGATAATAAAAGGAAATTATTTTGACTGAAGCAAAGCCTAATAATAATGAATTTGAAGCCGCTGAAACTGCATTACGAAAGATTGGTTCTAACTTATGGTTCGGCGGACTTACTGAAAAGTGGCAGGAGTTCCTTGTATCTAAC